>Ga0247843_1008863_pt1 | contig 11497 bp, 14 predicted proteins | sample LaCruzMarch2017__FD_192420 | JGI IMG/M metagenome (GOLD analysis project Ga0247843, IMG submission 192420) | Freshwater microbial communities from meromictic Lake La Cruz, Castile-La Mancha, Spain - LaCruzMarch2017_8m | ecosystem: Environmental > Aquatic > Freshwater > Lake | place: Spain...
TTTCAATTTCATTTTTGACAATACTTTTTTATAAAAAGTATGATTTAATATCATTTTTTTTTGATAATACTTTTTTATAAAAATAAAAATTTCTTTCAAAAAACGGAAATTTTTTAGAAAAAACGAAAATTTCTTTAAAAAATTTGAAAAATTATCTAAATAAATAATATAATGAATACATTAAATACTAATATTTATTTGTTGCCAGATAATTATGAAACTTTAAAATTAAATGATTTAAATATAATTAAAACAGTTGATTATTTAGAAATTGGAACAAATTGTTGGGATTCGTGGTGTCATGAAAAACCATATCTAAAAGGAATAGTAGTTGAACCTTTAAAAATATATTTAGATAAATTAATAAGTGATTCAAGATGTATTAAAAATAATTTAATTATAGAAAATTGTTGTATATCTGACACAAATGGAGAAGATTTTATGTATTTTATACCTCCCGAGGTAATTGATAATAAAAATATAGTTAATTGTTTAAAAGGAATGAATAAGTTAGGAAATTTTCATAATGGACATATGTCTTATATGAAAGATGTTGTAAAAGAAAAATGTATCACAATAACATTTCATAATCTTTTACAAAAACATAATTTAAATTATGTTGATTATTTAAAAATAGATACAGAAGGACATGAAATAACAATAATTAATAATATTTTAAAAAATGATAATAAATTATTTATATTGCCACGATTTATTTTATTTGAAAATAATGCATGTTCAGATAAAAATGAAATGCAATTATTAATATATAATTTAATAAAAACTGGATATGAACATATATTTACAGAAAATGATAATACATATATGTATTATTGTAAATCAATTTTTGATATAAGTAAACAAATTAATAACATAATATTAGAACAAGATACAATAAAAACAAATAAAAAAATTTTTATATATAACGTCCATCAACATTATGTTGAAATTGCTTTTAAAGAATTATTTAGAAAATATAATTTTAATTTAATAGATAATCCAGATAATGCAGATATTATAATAACAACTCAAGATATAAATGATATTAAATTATGTATTAATAAATATCCTAATAAAAAAATAATATCACAAATTCATGGTGGTGGTATTGGTTCAATTAAATTATTATATAATAATTTTCCACATATACCTGTTATATGTAAATCATTTGATGACTATATTTTTTTTAAAAATAAAGGAACACATGTGGTATTATCTATTGGTAAATATGAAAAATATTCAGATTTTTTTAAAAAAATTTATGAACATAGAGTATATAATTTATATAAAGATTTATCTAAAAATAATTTTTTAATTTTAAGTAGTTCATGGTATCATGCTCCTAAAAATTTATTGAATGCTTATTTAGATTTAAAAGATAAATGGAATATTGATTCGTATGGACCAGATTCAAATTTAGGATATATAGATGTATTACAAGATAATACTCTATTTATAAAATATAAATTTTATTTACATTTAAAAAATATAGGATATTTATGTAATTCTGTAATTATGGCATTAATGTCTGGTATTCCTATAATTATGAATAGAGAAAATTATGAAAAAACATTATATTCACAATTTATTCCAAAAGAAATAATAATTTTTATAGAAAATTATCATTCATCAAATATGACTAAAAATGAAATAATTGACTCATTAAATAAAGCAATATCTTTAAATAATACTCAATATTTGGAATTAAGTCATAAAACATATTTAGCTGGAAGTTTTTTTAGACAATATTATCAAAATGAATTAGAAGAAATGAATTATTTTTTAAATAATTTATAAATATTATTTATAAATATTATTTAATAAAAAATACATAATTTTTTATATATTAAATATATAATGGAAGTAATACCACTTGGTGAAGAATGTTATATAGCACAATCAATTGATGGAAAATTTAAAAATTGTGATTTTCGAATAAATGCTTATCCATTTGATTATGTTGGACATGTTTTTATTGATTCAATTATAAAAAAAATTAGTACAGATTTATCAATAAAAAAAGAAGATATTGAAATTATGAAAAGTAACGATATTTATTTTTTATCAGATAAAATTGTCGATTTTAGATATTGGCATCATTTTACGCAAAATAATAATAATTTTATACAAATCGATGAATTTTTAAAAATTATAAATAACCGATATATTAGATTTAAAAATATATTATATTCTGAAAAAAAAATATTATTTATTACTGGGCAACACTTTGATTATATTTATAAAAAAATAAACAGATTTGATAAATTAATGGAATTATATAATATATTAAAAAATATAAATAAAAATATTATTTTATTAGCATTTAATTATTCAGATAAAGAATTTAAAAAAGATGATTTATATCATTATATTGTGGATGTATCATATAATATTGATTTTAAAACATCAAAAGATTTATTTATAAATAAATTTAATGAATATATTAAAAAAATATTATTATCATTTTGAGAGAACTTTCAGATTTTTTAAAAGAAATTTCCATTTTATAAAAAAGTTTTATTAAAAATCAACTTTGTATAATTATATACTTATTTCGTTTTATAAAAAATGAAGTTGGAAATTTCTCTTGAAATAATAATATTATCATTTTTAGAAAAAATTCCGATTTTTATAAAGAAAAATGGATAAAAAAATATACTAATAATTCTGTAATTAATCAATCTATATATGGAAGAGATAAAAATAAAAAATATAAAATAGATGAATATTACTATAATACAATATCTAAATCTAAATTTACATTTACTCCAACTGGGGATTGTCCTTGGTCATATCGTTTTTTTGAAGCAATTATGTGTTTATCTATTCCAATATTAGAAAATAATTCTAATGATATATATAAGAAGGATTATTTTTGCTTTTTTGATAATGATGAACATATTTATGATAAAGATAAGGCTATTGAAAATTATAATAATTTTATTAAATCTAAACATTTTTTAAAAAATATTGATGAGTTTGAAAATTTGAATTAGTTAAAACAAAAGTATAATTATTTGATATATTATTAAAAATATAATTGAAAATAATTGTTAAATGTTTTTAAAATTTTTAAATATTTTTCTATTAATATTTTTGTAAATATATTTTTCTGAATATATATAGTCATAATTATTTTTATTTCTTGAATAATAATAATTATTATTATATTTAATATCTAAATTCATTGCTAAACAAAAAAATAAACTATCATTTAAAATATTATAATTCGTATTTTTAATAATATCCGTATAATATAATAAATTATATCCAATAAATTTATTTGCTAAAATATAAAAAGGATCATTATCTGAATAACAATTAATATTTGGATTAATAAATAATATTTCATTTTTATTAATTTTTAATTTATTTTGCATAATGTTTATATTAAATAATTATCTTTTACTTTAAAAATTGTTTATTTAATAAATATAATATTGTATTTATTAAAATAAGATAATATTTATAATTTAATATATTTTATCATATTTTATTTTGTTAATTTTGTCTTAAAATTGTTCCTTTTTCGAAATTATCTGTAAATATATTATTTTTACCAAATCCAAATGAAACCAATATTCTTGGATATGCAACTTGTTTTTCCATTCCTCTATGCGTAATTCGTTGATCAAAAATTATAACATCTCCTAATTCTGGATTTAATTGTATAACTTTATTTTTATCAATTTGAATTTGTTTATTTAAATGACTTTTTGGGATAAGTTTTAATCCATCATTATTACTATTATGATTTTCTAAATAAATTAAAACTTTAAGAATTTCATGTTTTTCTCCATTATATTCATTCCAAATATTTGTGGTTTCATATTTTTCATATTTTCCATTTAATTTATCTTTATGCCAACCAACAATTCTATTAATTCCAATATCATTATGAGAACAAAATCTAAAATTTTCACTTTGAAAATAATCAATTAATGCTTCATGAATTTTATTATTATTTCTTAAATCAGCAGTTTTATTTAATTCTTTTATTTTTATAAAGTCTGGAATAGTTATACCATTTGAATTTTTAAGACAAGTATGTTCTTTAATATAATTATTTATTTCAGATTGACATTCTAATAATAAATTTGGTGAAAATAAATTTTTTAGTATAATATATCCGTTTTTAGAAATTGTATCATGTATCATTTTATAATTTATATTATTTATTTTTTTTAATAAATTTGTGATTATAATTTTTATGTTTTTTAATATTTTTTTTTTTTAATAATCTTAATATTTTTTTTCTTTGTAATATTTTTTTTGAATTATTATGTTTTGAATTATTATAAATATGGCCTTCTAACCCAAAATTAATAAATGGATTTAATGAATATATATTACATCCATACTTATCTTTTAATAATTTTTTTAAAATTATTGTATCATTTTCTATTTTATCTAACCATAAAATATAATCACTTTTACCATTTTTATGTGCAATTTTATATGTATTATTATCATGATATCCTTCAAAATTTGGTTCTCCATCAAGTGTTCCACAATCATGTCCTATTAAAATTATATTTTTAGCACCCATATATGCTGCTAAATGAATACCAGTTACAATTGTAGAATAACTAACTACTAACATATCATCATTTGGTAAATTATTAACTTTATGAGTATTATTATTATGATTATATATAACTATATCATTTCTATTTTGAAATTTATTTAATATGATTGATTGATTACTTATTGATTTTATTTGACCACATGAATATTTAGAAATAAAATGAATTACATTTGGTAAATTTAAAATATTTTCCAATAAATTTACATATTTTCTTACTAAATAATTTGTTATTATTTTTTATAAACTTGATTAATACCTATTGTAATTTTACCATTAAAAAAATCATTATTAATAAAATCTAATGATTTTCCAGAACAAATTATATATATGTCTAATCCTTTATGAATATTTTCAAAATCATTTAATAATTTCATATTAATTTAATATAATATTATTTTTTTTGATATATTATAAAAAACTAATTATTTTATTAGATAAATGTTTTTCTTCATTAATTTCAATATAATTATTAAAATTAATATCATCACAAAAATTTTTAATTTTTGGATGAGAAACTAATGGTATTATTTTTATACCTAATCCATATGATATCATTTGACTATGTTATTTTTGTTTAATTTATTTTTTAAATTGACAATATAATTTATTATTATTATTTCATAATTTTTAATAACTTTTAAATGAGGATTTGATGAATTTGTAATAGACATATATTATATATTATATATATTAAATAATTATTTTGAAACAATTAATTACTTAAAAGAAAAACAAAACGAAGGATATATAATTCTAATAAAAATGATCATCATACAGTAATTAACTCTATTAAAGATTATATTTCAAAAAATACAAAACATGAATATTATTATTTTTAGAGAAATTTCCAACTTCATTTTTATAAAATAAAATAAGTATATAATTATATAAAGTTTATTTTTAATAAATTTTTTTTCATAAAATGGAAATTTCTTTCGAAAAATTGGAAATTTCTTTTGAAAAATTGGAAATTTCTCTAAAAATAATAATATTATACCATTTAGTTAACGTTTTTTAGAAATATTTGAAGTTGAACTATATAAAGATAAATTATTATTTTTACTAGCAAACTCTATGAACTGATTAATAATATCTATTGAATATGTCATTTATAAATACATATAGAAACTATTTATAAAATATAATCTATATTTTATAAAAATGGAAATTTCTTTTGAAAAATTGGAAATTTTTCTAAAAATAATAATATATTAGATTTTTATATAAAATTTTTTTAAATAATATATTTTTATAATTGTTATTAAAAAAATTCTATATATTTTTTTATTAAAAATTAAATTTCCATAAAATAATATATATTTTATTAATATAATTTATTTTGTTGGAGGGTAATTTCATCATATATTGTTGAAAATATATCAAAACTTATATTTTTTTCATTTAATACAGAACTAAGTTTATTATATAAATAAGCTTTATCTGATATCATTTTATCAAAATCTATAAATATTGTGTTTATTTCATATTTAGTCATATAATAAATATAATTTGATATTATTTTATTATAAAAATCAATTTAAGATTCTTTATTATTTGCATTCCAAAGTCCACCTGCTTGATCATTATGAAAAATACGTGATTTAGCAGATAATTTATAATAACGAATTGGTATAATTATAGTTTTAATTTTTATAGTTGGATTTTGTAAAATAGTATAAATATCAGATATAATTAATGGATTTTTAATAATATTATATGGTTCATCATATAATCTATTCATTCCAGAATTACAGTTTGCAAAAATATAATCATTATAGTTAGATTCGTTAAATCCCGTATCAAAATTTAAAAAACTAAATAATTTAATTAAAAATGTTGTTCCACATCTACCAGTGCCTGTAATAAATATTTTTTCCATATAATTTATATTTATATAATTATTTATATAAAAATGTATATGTATTAATTTATAAACGAATTTTTTAGTAAAAATATTTTTTATAAATTATTTTTTATGGATTAATTTTTTACGCATTAATTTTTTACGAATTAATTTTTTACGCATTAATTTTTTGCGGATTTGCAGATAGCGATTTTTATGTTTTTTATTATTTTTTTTATGCTTGTTATTTAATTTTTTAGTTGAAATATTTGTAATTTTATATATTTGTTGATTATTTATATATAATGATGTATTTATAACACCAACATTAATATATTTTTCTAAAATATTTGAATTTAAATCACCTTTTTTAATTCCTATAAAATATAAATCTTTTGATAAATAATTATAATAAGTATTCCATGTTGAAAATAAATCGTTCAAGTTTAATATTTCATTTAAATCAACTTCAGTAAGATTTTTATAATAATTTGACATATCTTCTAAATTACCAATTGTTCCATAAGACTGATCTGGTGATGTTCGAAGTGTTCCATGTTCTAATCTACCAGTAGAAGCACATGTAAAACAAAATAATCCGTTTTGTTTTAATATATTATAAATTTTAATAAATGATTCTTTATATTCTGGGTCATGTTCAAAACATTCAGTTGATATAATAGTATCAAATGTGTTATTTTGAAAAGGTAAATCTTTTGTTTTTGATACAATTGTAACATTATTTGCTTCTATTACATCATTTCCATTATATTCGCAATTTTCAAATAAAAAACGATTATTACCATTTATATCACCTGAACCAACATCTAATACTTTTTTGTTTATAAAAAAATCTGGTAATATTTTTTTAACGAATAAAGTGAATTCTTTAGCTTCTGGATGCATTTCGATTATATAACTTTATAATATAATTATTATAAATTAATTATAAATTAATTATAAATCAATTATAAACAATATTTTATAAAAATTATTTTTTTATAAAAATATATAGAATTTATTAATATAAATTATGTTTAAAAATATACTTTTTATCAAAAAGTATTGTCAAAAAGTTAAATTATTTATTAAATATAGATATTTATTTTAAGTGCTTTTGACTAAAATAAATACTTTTTTATAAAAAGTATGATTTAATATCATTTAATAATACATTATTATACACATATTTAATATTAATTGATTGTATGGAAAATTATTTTATATCAAAAAATAATAAAAAAATAGATAAAAAAATAGATAAAGATTGGTATGGAATAATACATTTTGTATGTAATTTAGAAAAACATTTCGTTCATACTTTAAGTGCAGAATATAATTAATATTTACATATTTTAATATGTTATCAGCATATAAATGTTTTTCAGATAATTTATGTATTTTATTATAATTATTTCTATGAGTTATTGGATTTTTATTAATTATATTATCATTATAAATATTATAAATATCATACCATTTAGTTAACGTTTTTTAGAAATATTTGAAGTTGAACTATATAAAGATAAATTATTATTTTTACTAACAAACTCTATAAACTGATTAATAATATCTATTGAATATGTTATTTATAAATACATATTGAAACTATTTATAAAATATAATCTATATTTTATAAAATTGGAAATTTCTCTAAAAATAATAATAATTATGATAACGATAAAATAATAATGATACGAAATAATATTATTAATACATTACAAAATATTAAAATAAATTTTAATTAAAATAAATTATTTAAAATATTATTAAAATATATAACTTATTATGAACAATATATTAAAAGATTTAAACATACAAAAACATGAAAAACAAAAATATATTAATAAAAATATGACTTATATAAGACAGTGGAAAAAAAAAATAGTTGGCGTTCCACATAAAAAACAAATATTTATTAATAATATTTTGAATTCTAAAAAAAATATAAAAAATTTAAATAAAGAAATTAAAAAAATAAATAAAAAAATAAATAATGTAATAAATAATGTAAATGTTGAATCAGATAGTGAATTAGATAGTGAATTAATTAGTAAATTAAATATTGGTATAAATATTGATAAAAATGCAAAAATAAAACAAATTTCAAATAATTTGAATGAATTTAATAATTTTATAAAAGAAATTAATAATATTAATCCAAATTTTGAATATATACATTCAAATGATTTAAAATCAGAACATAGATTTAAATGTTTTGTGTCTAATAAAATATTAAAAAATATAATTATTAAAGATTTTGGAGATGTTGATAATATTAAAGAAACAGTATTAATTGAATTTAGACCTTTACCAAATTTAGAATTTTTAATTAGGAATACTATTTTAAAATTAAATAATTGGAATCATACTGTTATATGTGGTAATATAAATTGTGATTTTATTAAAAAAATATGCGAAAATATCTGTAAAAATATTAATTCAAAAATTAATATTATAAAATTAGATATTGATAATTTAAATCCATCTCAATATAGTGAATTATTAATTTCATCTAATTTTTGGAATAAAATAAAAGGAGAAAAACTATTAATTTATCAAGAAGATACTATGTTATTTCATAATAATATTGAACAATTTATGAAATATGATTATATTGGTGCACCATGGCCAATAAATCAAGATGATAATTTAAATGGAGTTGGTAATGGTGGTTTTTCTTTAAGAACGAAATCAGTAATGTTAAAATGTATAGAAACAATATTACCATATAAACTTAATTTAGGCAAATCAACAATAAATTATATGAAATCTACAAATAGCACATTTGTACCAGAAGATGTTTATTTTTCAAAATCAATTATTGATTATAAAATTGGTAATGTAGCTGATAGAAATATTGCATTAAATTTTTCACAAGAAACTCAAAAAAGTATAAATCCATTAGGTGGACATAATTTTTGGATTGCTACAAATAATTTAAATAAAATGTATGTTAATAATTTTCTACTTAAAACTGATTATTATTTGAAAGCAAACCATATTTATGGTTGGAAAGATATTATTAAAAATATGATATATAATAGTATAATTGATACTAATACAAATAACTATACAAATCAAATAAACTTGATTGATTGCATGGAAAAATATTTTGCATGGGAAAATAATAAAAAAATTGATAAAGATTGGTATGGAATAATACATTTTGCATGTAATTTAGAAAATCATTTAGTTCATACTTTAAGTGCTGAATATGTTATAAATAAATCAAAACAATCCTTAAATTATTGTAAGGGAATAATTACATTATCAGAATCATCAAAAAAAGATATTCAAAAAGAATTAAATAAACTTGGATATAATAATATACAAGTTTATTCATTAAAACATCCAATTTGTAAAATTGATAAAAAATTTAATTTAGAAAATTTTATTAAAAATAAAAATTATAATATAATACAATTAGGTCAACAATATCGTAAAATATCTACAATTTATACAATTAAAAGTAGTTATCCAAAAATGTGGTTATCTGGAAATAAAAATCAAAATCATAAAGCTTTAAATATTGAATTAAAATATTTAAATATAAATAAAAAAAATGATGTTCTTCATTATTATGCAAAATCAATTGATGAATATATTGAATTATTATTAAATAATATAATTATTGTGCCTTTATGGCATGCTTCTGCAAATAATTCTCTATTAGAATGTTTGGAAATGAATATACCATTTTTTATAACAAGATTAGATGCGACTAAAGAATATTTAGGTATTGATTATCCAATGTTTTATACAAATATATCAGATATTGAAAATATAATTAATAATTTAGAACAATTATATAAATTATATATTAAAACATATAATTATTTGATTAATTTTAATAAAAATGATATAAGGTATGAACATTTTAATTCAGAATTATTAAAAATTATTAATTAATATAAATTTATAATTTTAAAATAAGGAAAAATATTAATATTAAACAAGTTTATTAAACAAGTTTATTATATAAATATTAATATTACTCAAGTTTATTATATAAATATATTTTATATAATATTATTACTTTATAGATTTTTTTTCAAAAAATTGGAAATTGCTCTTAAAATGATAATAATAAATAACCAATTAATTTAAATTATATATATTTTTAATTTGTCCATTAAATTCAATATTAGTTTTACATACTAATTCAATTACTATATCAATAATTTTATCAGATTTTAATATTTGTTTAATATTAAAAAAATCATTTTCTATATTTATATCATAAGAATAACTAGTCCATATATTATTAAGAGTTATTTCATATATCTTGATAGAACATTGTTTTAAATTTTCTACTACAAATTTAATATTGATTTCATTATTATAATATGTTTTTGGGAGATAAAAAATAAATGGTAAATCTTGCAAAATTATACTATTTTCTTTAAAATATGATTCAATATGATTATTTTTAAATTTTGATAAATCGATTGAATCATTTTTAATTTCATATAATATTTTATTTAAATTAGGTTGTGGTAAATTTATTAAATCAAACCGTGTATGATAAAAAATATTAATTATATTATTTATATTATATTTTTCCATTAATTTATCAATATCATATATATTTGAAATATAATTTTTTTTATCAATATTATTTGAACAATGCCATAATCTTGTATAAAAAATATATTTAATTATTGAAAATTGTTTTTCTCTATTTAATGTTTGATGATATATTGTTCCTATTGTATTTTTTAAATCCATTAATTCTATTTTTTTGGGTAATAATCCATCAATACCAACTAACCATGTATATGATAAATGTTCTAAAGCATTAATATTTTTTTTTTTAAACATTATAAATTTTTTACATTTTTTATCAAATGCAATATTATATCGACACATATTATATATATCAAATGATATAACACTTTTATTTGAATTATAAAATGTATTAATTGTATTATTATTTATTAAATAAATTTCATCAGTATCTGCTAATAATATAATATCACCAGTACATTGTTCATAACCAAAAATTCTTTTTTCCTTTTCATTTTCAAAATGTTTATAAAAATATTTTATTTTTGATGTATATT
>Ga0247843_1008866_pt1 | contig 11495 bp, 3 predicted proteins | sample LaCruzMarch2017__FD_192420 | JGI IMG/M metagenome (GOLD analysis project Ga0247843, IMG submission 192420) | Freshwater microbial communities from meromictic Lake La Cruz, Castile-La Mancha, Spain - LaCruzMarch2017_8m | ecosystem: Environmental > Aquatic > Freshwater > Lake | place: Spain...
TTAGCCACACCCATCAAGACTATGGCAGGCGGCAGACTTCAGAAGCTAAAAGAACTTGGGGACAAAAGCGAAGATGTCTGCTTTGCAAATGTAATCAGCGAAGAAAATGAACGTCAGTATATTGGCAAATTTCCTATCCATGATGCTGATTCTGAACTATTGGTTTCTTCATGGAAGTCACCCGTTGGGAGACTGTTCTATCGTTCAAATATCAAGAATCCACTCGGCCTTACTGGCAAGTGCCGGATTATTTTTGACAAACCTAATCATGTCAAAGATGTAGAAGAAAATCTCTACAAGGAGTTAAAAACCCGTATCCAAAACTTGACTAGAAATGCAGAGTCAGATGTATCTGATGCAGTTCTCGATGAACTTGAAAAAGGCAGTAGCGGCTCGCTTAAAGAAATCATTAAAACTATTCATGCTTCACAATATGAAATCATCAGCGCAAAACGAGGTGGCCTTCACGTAATTCAAGGAGCTCCTGGCACCGGTAAAACTGTTGTCGGAGTCCATAGGGCGTCTTGGCTTCTGTTTCCTGGCAACGACGAAGATCTAAAGGCTGAAAAGACTCTTATCGTCGGACCTAATATTGCTTTTATTCGATATATCGAAAACGTTGTCCCAAGTCTTGGTGATGAAAAAATCGTTCACAAGGATTTGTCCAAGCTTGGGCCAACCGTGCTCGTCACGGGTGAAGAAGATCGCAGAGTTGCCAAAATTAAGGGCGATCCACGGATGAAGGTTTTATTGCTTCAAGCTATCCGGGATCGATTGAAATTTCCTGAGGATGAAGTCATCTTTAACCTACCAGGGCAAAGTCGACCAGTTGCATTATCTGCTGAAGGAATTCGCTCAAAAATGGAGCAGCTCCTAGAAGATTCAGTACTCGGGGAAGGTCGAATTGCATATAACGGACTTCGATCAAGCTTTAGAGCGTGGCTACTAAATGGTGTAAATGCCATATTGAGAGAGAGTTTTGAAAGTGAAAACAAATCTTCTCGCAGCACGCCTTTTTTGAAGGAAAACGATATCGAGTCACTTACTGAACGTATTTGGCCCTCACTTAGCCCTGCCTCCTTCCTGCGTGATTTCTACTCGAGCCAAGGCCGAGTTATAAATGCAGCTAAGGAAATGGATTTCCAAATCAAAGAACTGATGCTTTTGGAGAGAAAACCTTCTCCTCAAATCTCCAAAGAAGTATGGACTGTCGCAGATGTTGCCCTATTGGACTTTCTTGAGAATCAATTACAAGGAACCCAGCCCTCAGATCAATTCGATTACATCATCGTTGATGAAGCGCAAGATATGACCCCTATGCAGCTTGAGTCGATTCGCAGACGTAGTGGCTCAGGAGATGTTTTGCTGATGGGCGACTTGGCTCAAGCCACGGGTCCTTGGGTTCATTCGAGCTGGAACGCAATAGCTGATTGTGTGAACAAGCCAATAGAGAGAATGGACGAACTTGAATTCGGATATCGAGTTCCTAAACAAGTATTCGAATATGCATCCAAAGTGCTGTCCCATATCAACCCACAATTGAAGTCACCTCGTCTTGTGCGAGACGTGGCTGAGTCGCCAATCGTTAAAATTTCCGATGATTATGATGAATTAATCGATCAACTTATCGAAGATTTAGAAGATCTCACTGACTCCACAACGCACACTGGTTTGATCGTTGGCGACAAGCAAGTTGAGCCCATCATCGAAGCCTTAACAAATGGCGGGATTGCTTTTAGTCTGCTTGAAAACAATAGTCCGATTGAAGGTTTGAACATAGTTCCGGTCAGCAAGCAAAAAGGACTTGAATTCGACGATGTAATTCTTGTTGAACCTCAAGAAATAATTGATATTCCCGAGATTGGCTTAAGGCAGCTATACGTGGCGGTTACTCGATCTCTACGTGGCTTAACAATGTATGCAACTCAACAATTGCCAATTCAACTACTTGAAGAGTCAGTGATATCTGAAGAATTTGATTTGGATTCCTTAATTGCTGAATTGGACCTGATGACAGAGCCTGATGAACCGTCAAGTGGTTTTGCAGAAATTAAGCGAGATGTAGAGGGCTATCTTCGAATTAAGGGACTAACCCTTAAAGAATTTATCAATAAAGTCCGAAATTCCGGGGGAGCTGATTAATGACCAGGTATCTCACCTCAAATCTCCTGGATTTGTCACCGATGGTAAGTATCTTTAGCGCATGTCACTAGACCAAGGACTCCTAAAAGGAACCCAATCTCGAGAATGGGTCGTAGCTAAGCCGCCCACCGGCGCAACTCCACAATGGGTCTACACCGGGCGTGATGAATCTGGACTCGGCCCGATTTATGTCGCTCTGGCATCAATCTCAGGACCCCCATCTCGAGAAACTATGCGAGCTCTTCACGCTGCATACAAAGGCAAGTCAAATATTCAATTGGTTGTTGGCGCAGTTCTAGGAAACCAGGTTTGGATTTTTGGACCTGACGAAAAAACAGAAGTAACAGAACCTCTCGCCCTCGATCAGGGCTGCCGACAACTTCAGTCAGCTTTGGATGAACCAGATGCAATAGCTGCATATACCCGTCTTGGCCAATTTCGCAGATCGCTCGATACAACTTCTTTGGTTGGAGTTACAAACAGTGGATTGTTTGCTAGTTATCACATACGTGAGAACGTACCAAAGAGAAATGACTGGAAAGATTCCTGCGAGAAGGCAAAACCACTTCTATCCCTTCGTAATGAACATCTCATTAAGGCCCTTGGATTCAAGTCAGAAAAAACTGCAGGCAATGCGCTCCTACTCACAACGGGCACACCACAATCCAAGGCAGTTGCGATTCTCTTAGATGAAACTGAACAATTTGATGCCACAAGTGCACGCCATACAGGAATTTCACCAGTTGCCTTTGGACTGAATGTTGCTGCACGTCAAGGTGTCCCTTGGCTATTCGTACTTAGAAAAGATCAAATTAGAATCTATCCCGCTAAAGATGGGGTTGGCGTAGGTCAAAAAGGACAAGTTGAAACTTATTTAGAGATTGATCTGGCGGCGATTGATTCAGACCGTGCAGGATTGCTTACTCTTATCTTTTCTGCAGATGCTTTAGAGCCAAATGGAACTGCCAATGATTTACTTCAAGGATCACAGCTATTCGCTTCACAACTTGGATCTAGGCTTCGAGAAAGAATCTATGAACATGTGGTGCCGCAGCTTTCTAAATCAGTTGCGGAACACTTGCGAGATCAGGGTACGAATCTGGACACTGAAGGCTTGGCACTTGCCTATCGGTTAACTTTGAGAATTCTGTTCAGGCTTCTCTTTCAGGCTTACGCAGAAGATCGGGGACTACTGCCAGCTGGCAGGAATGAAGGCTACGACGCAAATAGTCTAAAGACTATTGCTAAAAGAATTATTCATACTCCTTCAGAACAATTTGGAAAATCAAAAACTCTATGGTTCGATCTTGTCCAAGTTTGGAATGCAATAGATGAAGGTAATGAAACATGGAATGTTCCTGCATATAACGGGGGTCTTTTTGGAACAGACCCAGATGTTCACCCCGAAGGTGCTTTGATTGAAAAGCTTGGAATTCAAGACGATATTTTGGGTCCAGTACTTCAGCATTTGTTGCTAGATATTTCAGAAGAAAATGTTCTTGGTCCTGTAGATTTCAGATCATTGAGTGTGCGTGAATTCGGAACAATCTACGAAGGTCTTCTCGAGTCGAGTCTATCCGTTGCGAATCAAGATCTAACCGTTGATTCAAAGGGCGCATGGGTTCCTGCTTTAAAGGCAGGCGAAGTTATTGCAAAGACCGGTGATGTTTACTTCCACTCGGCTTCTGGAGAAAGAAAAGCAACCGGTTCATATTTTACACCAAGTGTAGTTGTCGATCACCTTATCGAACGCTCACTTGACCCTGCATTAGATGCGCATTTAGAAAAAATTAGGCAACATCTCGTCAGGGGAGATGAATCTAAAGCTGCTAGAGATTTTTTTGATTTCAGAGTCGCTGATCTAGCGATGGGATCTGGACACTTCCTGGTGGCTGCTGTCGATCGGATTGAAGCAAAGATGCGAACTTTTTTGGCTGAAAAAGATACACAGGTACCCGGAATTAATGCAGAGTTACACCGTTTAGCTCAGGCGGCAAAAAAATCTCTTGGCAATGATGAATCTGCAGTAGGTGAAATTGAGCCGGCCGCACTTCTACGAAGGCAAATAGCTCGCCGCTGCATCTACGGTTTGGACATTAACCCATTAGCCGTCGAGCTTTCGAGGCTTGCCATATGGATTCATACATTTGTTCCCGGACTGCCAATGTCGAGTTTGGACCATGGACTAGTTTGCGCAAACAGTCTCACTGGAATAGGAACTATAGATGAGGCGATTCAGGCACTTCAGCCTGATATTCCAATAGAACCCTTGAAGAAGGGGCATGGACGTCTTGTTTCTGTTTATGAAGGGGTAATTACCGAAAACCTTGAGAAGGCTAGCAAGTTACTCGTTGAAGTTGCGAATTCTGACGAGGCGAAGAAATCTGAAGTAAAGGCAGCGGCAGCTATTGCGAAGGAAGCAAGGAGCGCGGCAGAACCAACTCGAGAGATTTTTAATGCGGCCGTAGCAGCACGCCTAGGAATTTTCGATCCCCGGAACATTTTTGATGAGACATCTTTGATTGAAGTAAGTCGATGTGACGAGGTTCGAGAAGCCGTTACGAGACTAAATCCTGCGCACTTGCCATTTCTCTTCCCAGAGGTATTCGTAAGGCAGAATCCAGGATTCGATGTGCTTCTTGGGAATCCTCCCTGGGAAGAATTGATGTTAGAAGAACCAAAATTTTGGTTACGAGTCCGCCCTGGCCTTTTAGGGTTAACAGCTCAGGGGATGAAAACCGAAATACAAAACTTGAGGGAGACGTATCCAAATCTGGTTCTTGCGCTTAACCAAGAACTAGAAGTCATTGCAGAGACAAGAAAGACCTTGCTTAAAGGGCCTTATCCAGGCTTAGGAACTGGAGATGTTGATTTATATCAGGCTTTCGCATGGCGAAACTGGAATTTACTAAGAGATTCTGGCTATTTTGGTCTCGTAACCCCCAGATCTTTATTAAACGGTGCGGGCTCGGCACTTTGGCGGAAAGAGATTTTTGAGAACGCTGAAACGTTTATAACCACAATCATAAACACTGGTAAATGGATATTTCCTTCAGTTCATGCACAGTATTCAATTTCCTTAATGTGCGTTAAAAAAACCGTTCACAATAAAAATGCAATAAGTATGAGTGGCCCATTCGACTCAGAGAAGAGTTTTAGGAAAGGCGCTTCTAATTTTGGCTCACTAGACTACGAGACGCTTAGAGATGCCACCACGGGGTTCACTGTTCCGCAACTTCCAGATTCAGAATCTGTCGATATTTTCAAAAAGATGCGGGCTAATCCGAGATTGGATTCGCTTCAATCGCTGGAAGTGAAACCAATTGCTGAATTTCACGCTACAAACGATCGATCAACCTTTGATACAGGAAAGGGTGATGGTGAGGGCAGATGGCCAGTACTGGGTGGGTCCGCTTTTAATATTTGGGAACCAAATTTTGGTGAAATATATGCATGGGCCGATCCCACTCGAGTTCGGGATGCACTTTTCGAGAAAAGAAAGAATCAGTCTCGGACAAAGTCGTCTGCTTTTTATGGTTTAGAGGATTCAATTGTTAATGATCCGCAATCTTTGCCTTGCATGTCTCCTCGTATCGCATTCAGAGATATCACAAACTCTGTAGATTATCGGACTGTAATTGCGTGCCTTGTTCCGGGCAACTTAGTTCTTACGAACAAAGCGCCATATCTCTATTTATTGAAAGGCAGTAAGGCTGATGAAGCTTATTTGCTGGGGGTTTTGTCCAGCATCCCACTTGACTGGTATGCCCGCCGATTTGTGGTTCTGGGTCTCAACTTTCATATTTTGAACGGCTTTCCTATACCCGACCCCTCGGTCTCAAACAAATTGCGAATAAGAATTTCATTCCTTGCAGGATCTTTGGCTGCATCTAATGAGAATTTTTCGGAGTGGGCTGAGTTGGCTGGCGTGGAAGTTGGTACTTTAAATGGCGAAGATGAGAGAATTCAAGCCATCTGTGAAATTGATGCACTTGTTGCTCTGCTATATGGATTAAGTCTTAAGGAACTTACTCACATTTATGAGACTTTTCACAAGACTTGGGATTTTGCAAGTCGCTTTGAAATTGTTTCAAAATATTATGGTGCTTGGAGAGAGAATCCATGAGCGATTCTTTGCCAATGTTTGCCAGCAATCGCCCAGAAAAGGGTGAAACGGTTGCTTCATCTCTCAATAAACTTTTTGGAGTAATGCGAAGCAAACTCCGGGAAACACCTGATATAGCTATAGCGACTGCATTCTTGAATCCTGCGGGGTTTAATCTAGTTGCTGATGAGCTAGAGAAGGCTCCTATGGTTAGGCTACTTCTGGGTGCGGAACCTGAGCAAGAAGTTATCCGGGCAATTAGCGATTCTGATGCTGATCGGAATATTCGGTTAGCTGATGCACTGAAGAGACATTCAGATTGGATGATTGCAGAACGTGACGCACTTGGATTTACACGAGAAGCGTCGACGCAAGCATTGCGATTAGTTGAATGGTTAAAGCAGATTGATAGCGAAGCCAAGCCAAGAGTACAAGTCCGCAGATTCACAAAGGGTTTCCTTCATGGAAAAGCTTTTATTTCTGAAGATTCAGCTTTACCAGCGGTTTTAGCTGGATCAAGTAATTTTACATTGGCTGGATTAAGTTTGAATGCTGAGTTGAATTTGGGCTACGGAGCTGGAGATCAAGTCCACGGCAACCTAGTTCGAGAGTGGTTCGAGCACTATTGGGATCAAAGCGAAGAGTTCGATTTAGTTAAGATTTATGAAGAGCAATGGAACGAGCATTCCCCTTGGATTGTATTTATGCGGATGCTCCATGAACTTTACGGCAGTGATCTGGATGATCTAGCTCCACGAAAATTGCAACTGGCTCTAACCCAGTTCCAAAGTGATGGAGTAGCTCGAGCTATTCGCTTATTAGATACATTAGGTGGGGTTCTAATCGCCGATGAAGTTGGTTTAGGAAAGACATATTTAGCTGGTGAGCTAATTGCTCGTGCAGCTAAAGAGAACCGACAAGGCGTTTTGATCGTTTGCCCAGCATCACTTAAGACAGGAATGTGGGAACCATTCTTAAAGAATCATGACTTTTCTCGAAGAGTGGAAGTCTTTTCATACGAAGAGATTCGCAACCGTATGGATGTTGAGCATGAAGGACATGAAGAATTTACAAGACGTATGGATGATTTCGCTCTGGTTGTTATTGATGAGGCGCATAATCTAAGAAATGCGGGAGCACAAAGAAGTTCAGCAATTGATCGTGCAATTCTTGCGGGAAGTACGCCAAAAAAAGTCGTCTTATTGACTGCCACACCAGTTAACAACAGTCTTTCAGACCTAGAAACACTTATTAAGTACTTTGTCCGTGATGATGCTCAATTCGCTGGCGAAAACATACCCAGTATCAAAAATTACATAAAGAAGGCACAAGACCTAGACCCGGAAAGATTAACCCCTGAGCACTTATTTACTTTGATGGATCAAGTAGCGGTAAGACGCACTCGAAAGTTTGTCAAAGATAATTATCCTGGTCAAGAAATTGATGGGCCAAACGGTCAAAAGATGACAGTTGAGTTTCCGACTCCAAAGGTTTACCGAATCGATTATGCACACGAGGACATTGGTGATGAACTTATTTCTCGGGTTGTTTATGCATTGGACCTACCCGCTGATACGCCATTAGTCGCTAGATATAATGAAAAGCGGAATGATCCAGGTCGTTTGATTCTTGCTCGGTATACATCGAGTGCGTATTTATTGAGTGGTGAAATTGAAAAGTTTCAGGTTTCCAACGCAGGACTTCTCAGGTCTGCACTCTTAAAGAGACTAGAAAGTAGTCCGCAGGCACTTAGTGCGACGTTAACCAAACTTGTTAATGCCCATAGAGGATTTTTGGATGCACTTAATCAAGGAAAAGTTTTGACGGGCGAAGCGCTGCGAGAGTGGACTTCTTCGGAAGCTGAAACTCTGGATGAGTTCTTGGAAGGGTTGAGCGAGACGGGTCAGGAAGATGTAGAGCTTGCATCCTTGTATGAGACTGATGTACTCAAGGAAGACGTTGCATCAGATCTTCAGTTACTAATTGAGCTGCAAGAACTTGCCATAAAGGCAGCTAAGTTCAGCGACCTTAAAGTTAAATCTTTAATTGATGAACTAACAAATATTGCAACCAGTGCACGCAAAGCTGATGCAAGAGGAGTGCCTTCAGGTGATCGAAGAAAAGTAATTGTGTTCTCTTCATTTGCTGACACAATCGTTGACATTCACGCAAAAGTATCTGCTGCAATTGAAAAAGCGGGGAAGAACCCTCTTGCAGATTACAAGGGTCGTTTGGCTGAACCCGTAATGGGTGTTGGTCTAACCACAAAGATGCATGGCACTTCAGGCGGCGTTGATCAAGATAAGCGAACAAGAATGATTTCTGAATTTGCTCCAGAGACAGCTGGTTCGCTAAAGGTTGATGGAACACCCATGAGTCCCGATAACTTTGATATTTTGTTAACTACTGATGTTTTGTCCGAAGGCGTCAACCTTCAACAAGCAGGGCGAATCATAAATTACGATCTTCCATGGAACCCCATGCGCATTGTGCAGCGACACGGTCGTGTTGACCGCATCGGTAGTAAGCACGACACCGTGCAAATGGGCCTCTTCTTCCCAAGTGCCCACTTGGACGAACTGCTTCGTCTTGAAGAGACCTTGGAGAGAAAACTTGCCCAAGCGGAAGCTGCGGTTGGCGCTGGAGTTGTTCTTCCTGGAAGAGAGCCGGGCAAACAAGTAATTTTTGCTGACACCAAAGAACAAATTGATCAGCTTTATAACGAGAATCCTGAGTTGCTGGAATCTCGTGGAAGTAGTGCAGCCTTATCAGGTGAAGAGTATAGAAGGCGTCTTTCACTTGAAATGAAGGATCCGTTTACTCGCCATGATGTTGAAAATCTTCCTTATGGTTCAGGTAGCGGTTTTGAAAATCCTAGGATTAGAACTAACGGATATGTGTTTTGCGTAAAAATTGGTGCACACGAAAAGCCTTGGTTCCGATTTGTTCCCGTGGATGAAAATTGGGATGTCTATGTCGAAGATGGTAAGCCAATTGTTAATGACGACATGTTGGCTTCGCTAGTAGCAGCTGATCCAGTCTCGCAATCAACGCCTCGATGGATGACTCCTGAAGTTTATGATCATGCATTTGATGCCTGGTCTGTTGCACGAGGAAGCGTCTTTACGGACTGGTCTTTCTTAACGGATCCAATTAATCTGAAACCAGATTCGCCAAAATCTTTCAGAGATGCATCGGCTCTCGTGTTCCAATCTGGTGAATTCTTAAGTGCAGAGGATCGTCGAGAACTGATCGGTAAGTTGAACGCAGTTCCTTCCAAGAAGGTAGAGCGAGCCGTTCGCACAGCGCTTTCACTTGTGGGGAGTGAAAAAGAACGGATTCTTGCTGTTAAGGAAGAAATCGAAGCTGCAGGAATTCAAAAACCCGAACCTCCGACACCGCTTGAGATCGTTTCTGAAAATCAAGTCAAACTTGTGACGTGGATGGCAGTGAAGGGAAACGTAAGTTAATCCTCTCGGTAATTAAATATTGAAATTTGTGAGGCGGAAGGGTTTCTTTCTCCCGCCTCACAAGTAACCTTCTACTAGCCGAGATCTTTCAATCTCTTCTGTTCTTCGAGTAGTGCTTTTTCTGCTCGATTGGTCGCTTCCCGAACGGCGGCGCTTTCAGGAGTTATGTAGTGCTTAGTTAATGTGTCAGCTTGTGCGTGACCAGAGAAAGCTCGAGTAGTTCCAACATCTGCGCCCTTGAGGAAGTTTGTAAACGCTGACTTCCTCAATTGGTAACGGGTATAGCGAGGAACGCCTGCTCGATCACAAAGATTCCGCATCCACTCCTTGTCGCAAGTTTCGTCCTTGAAATTGCCAACCTTGTTTGGAAAGATCATTCCTTGATCGACTTTCCACTTAGCTCGATTGAGCTGTTGATGACGGTGATGGGATGTCAGAATCGCAAGCTGGCGATCTGTTATTGGAATTGCCCCAAGTCGGTCTGTTTTTGTAGGGGCAAGATGAAGTGATTGACCTTTGACTCGTTGGACTTGTCGAACCACTTCGATGGATCGCTCAACGCCTGAAACATCGCTCCATTTGAGCCCTGTAATTTCAGAAGGACGTAAACCAATCTCTGCACCAATCATGAGCCTTGCTAGGTCATAAGGAACTTCTGATGCAGTTTGATATAGCTTTGCAAGATCTTCTGCAGGGACAGCCCTTGAAATATTTGGTTTCATAGAAAGCATTTGCACACCGTTGACAGGATTGTGCAGTTGAAAGCGCTTACGAATTCCGTCATTGTAAGCCTTTGATAAAGTTCTAAGAACACCGATCACTGACCCGTGGCCGTAACCCTTGTCGGCAAGAGTATTGAGAAGGGCTTCAATATCTCCAGCTGAGAGTGTCGCCGCAGGCAACATTCCAATGTAGGGAGCAATTAGATTTCTGATGGTTGATTCATAGTGGCGATAACTGTTGGGACGAATTTGGTGCCGTCTAGAAGGCAGCCATTCCCATAAGTATTCCTCTACGGTTTGTTTTGGTTTCGGTACGTAAGTTCCTTGCATGCGTTTGCGTGCATCACGTTGCGCCGATAACCAGTCCTCGGCCTCAACCTTCTTCTTGAATGAAGTGGTGCGCCGGACTTTTTGAATGTCGTAACAAGATACGACCCAGCGGTTTCGATGTTTGAATATGGTGCCTTCGCCATTTGCACGAGTGCGTTTACTTTTTTCGGTGGACACAACAATTCCTCCTTAAGGAATTAGGCCGATTGTTCGTGTGTCCCATCGAACTTAAATCGTATTCACAAGTTTTGCGAACATCGAAATCATAACGGAGAGTTTTGAAGTTCGCTCGCCGGGATGATGACAAACTGCTATCGAGTGAAAAGTTTTTTCAACTTTCCTGCACAAAGTTGTGCGCAAATAGCAGTAAATGTCAGGAAGGTATGCGACTCCGATCTCGATTAAGAGTTAACGGAACTTTCCAACTTAAACAGTCCGCCCACGATCCAACGGCAGCGCCCAATCGATTCTGTGGCCAAGTTTCTCTGATGCCATAAGTGCCCATCGTGGATTGCGGAGCATTGCACGCGCTAAGAAGACTGCATCTGCTTCGCCGCTGGCGATGATGTGTTCGGCTTGTTCGGGTTCGGTGATCAGGCCTACTGCTGCTGTGGGGATGTTGGCTTCGGTGCGGATGGCGGTGGCGAAGGGGACTTGGAAGTTTGGTTTGGCATCGATCTTGGCGTTATGGATTGCACCACCGGATGAGACATCGATGAGGTCGAC
>Ga0247843_1008868_pt1 | contig 11492 bp, 7 predicted proteins | sample LaCruzMarch2017__FD_192420 | JGI IMG/M metagenome (GOLD analysis project Ga0247843, IMG submission 192420) | Freshwater microbial communities from meromictic Lake La Cruz, Castile-La Mancha, Spain - LaCruzMarch2017_8m | ecosystem: Environmental > Aquatic > Freshwater > Lake | place: Spain...
ATTTACTTATTTTTATTTACTTATTTTTATTTACTTATTTTTATTTACTTATTTTTATTTACTTATTTTTATTTACTTATTTTTATTTACTTATTTTTATTTACTTAATAATATTTTTTTTTAAATAAAAAAAAATATTATTAATTAGTGTTTTATAATCTTATATTGCTAAATTTATAATTTAACGTCTACCTCTAGATCTTGACGATCTTCTTGAACCTTTTCTTCTTGTTTTGCCATAATAACCGTTTTTTCCTGTAAAACCATAACCGGCTCTTCTTTTCGACAATTGAGTAGCACCAAGGAAACCTGCCGCAACTGCGATATCTGTTAAATAACCGCCTCTTCCTTTTCTTCCTCTTTTTCCTCTTCTTGTGCGCGATCTTCTTCTACGACCACCATCCATACCTTGTGATTGTTGTTGATGTTTGCTCATTCCTCCCTCGCTGTTGCTCATTCCTCCCTCGCCGTTGCTCATTTCTCCGCCAAATGCAGAGGTCATTCTTTTTATAATATATAAAAAGATAAAAATTATATTATAAATAAATAAATTAATAAATAAATAAATACAGAAAGAGAGAAAGATAATATTTAAATATATTAAATACTTCTAAATTAAATTTTTAATTACATATTTTATTTAGACAACGATTGTTTTTTTAATTTATTGTTATATTGAACCAATAAAATTAATACTCCTAAATGAAGAATAAAACTAGTAAATATAAAAAATAGAAAAAAACACAAATATATATGTATTTCTTTCAAAAAATATTCTAACACAGGATTTAATATATTTTGTAATTCTTTTTTTGTTTCTTCTGCTTTAAGAAAATTAATACAATACTCTGCCAATGTATTTTTAGAACCCATAATTATTATTTATTATTTATTATTTATTTTATTATTTATTATTTATTACATTTTTGCGTGGAAATATTATTTCGTTTTTCTTATACTTAATATAAATTCATTAATGAATACTCTAGTTTATGATATTACAGAAAACTTCAATTTTAACAATCTAAAAGTAGAAAACCCTTCTTTAATAAACGCAAATAATTATTTTAGCAAAATATATAATAATAACAATAAAAATTTTTATGTTAAACTTCCTAAATGTAAAACAAAACAAGGAATTGTTAATTCCAATAATAAATGCTTTTGCGAACTCGAATTTAATAGTAATGAAAAATTAGTTGCTGAATTTTTTGAGAATTTAGAAGAATTTTGTATTCAAGAAATATGTAATAATAAAGCATTGTGGTTTTATGACTCGGATAATATAACGAGCGAAGATATTCAAGAATATATAACACCTATTATGAGATCATATAAGGGCGGAAAAAAATTTCTAATTAAAACAAATATAAAACAAGATAAACTTATTATATATGATGAAAATGAAAAAAAAATAGATTTACTAGATTATGATGTATCAAATGAATTTATACCTTTATTGAATATAAATGGTATAAAATTTTCTAAATCCACTTTTATTATTGATATTGTTTTAGTGCAATTTATGGTATTATATCCATGTGATAGTTTTGAAAACCAAATACTAATTAAATTAAATAAACAAGAAACTAATTCAAACCAATATACTAAAGATATTGAACAAAAGAAAATAGAACACGAGAAAATAGAACACAAGAAAATAGAACACCAGAAAATAGAACACGAGAAAATAGAACACGAGAAAATAGAAGAAAAAGAAGATGATTTAGAAACATCTGAACAGTTATCAAAAGAAATGTCTAATTCTAATTTAGAAAATGAAATAAAACAATCTAACAATAGTACTAATGAAAGTAATTCTTTTAAATATTTAATTAATAGTTTAGAAACAATTGAATGTAATAATGATGGTTCTATTGAATTAAATAATTTAGATACTATTGCTGAAAATACTGAACCTATTGAAATAAAAACACACGAAACGATATATTTAGAAATATATAAAAAAGCCAAGCAAAAAGCAAAAGAAATAAGAAAAAACGCAATTGAAGCATTTTTAGAAGCAAAAAATATTAAAATGAAATACAATTTAGATACTACTCTTGACGATTCGTCAAGCGACGAAGAAAATGAGTTATTAAATTGTAATTACTAGTTTTGTAAAGTTTTATTTTATTTTATTTTATTTTATTTTATCTCTCAAAATACTTTTTAAATAATGATGTAAATTTTAATTTTTATGTAAATGATAATATTTAATTAATTAAATATTATTGAAAATTTTTTATTGTTTATTTTATATAAAATGACAGTTATGAAGAAGTTTACAAAAGGATTTAGAATGGAGTACGTTTTAGGAATTATTGCTTTAGTTGTAGCCGGTTTAGCTTTCTATAAATATTCTGGTGAAAAAAATATGTTCCAATCACCTATGACATCAGGAGGAGCAAGTTCAGGAATTTCAGATATTCAAAATGCTAGTGTTCCAGCAGGAAATAGCTACCCTACAATTACTAGCGCACAAACCGCCGGCAATATGGGTTCGTCTATTCAGTCCACTAGCAGTGTAATAACTAAACCCATATCTAACCCATCGGACTTATTACCAAACGATGCAAATAATTCATGGGCCAATTTAAATCCAGTTGGAAATGCGGATTTAAGAAACATAAATTTATTAAATCCAAGTCAATTAACCGGAATTAACACACAAGGCTCCAGTTTAAGAAACCCCAATTTACAATTAAGATCTGAACCACCAAATCCCAGAACAAATACTAATTGCCCATGGAATATTTCTACAATTGAAGCAGATCAATTTAGAAAAGTATTAGAAATTGGTTCTTAGACATAGACATAGACAGCTCGTAAAAATACCATAATATTTATAATAAAATTTCGGAAATTTTATTATAAAATTTAATATTAATGGCAACAATATTTTCCAATAATATTTTTAATATTGTTTTAGTAATATTTATTATAATAATTGTATCTAAATTATATTTTAATAGCGATACTTTTAATTTAAAATGTATTATATCAGATGTTAATGGTAATAAATATTGTGTCCGTGATAGAAATAAATTAGAATTAGCAGCAGATAGATTAGCACATGTAAATAATAATTTAAATAAATTAGTAAATCATTTGTCAAAAAAGTATCCCGAAAAAGAGAATGTTCAACGACTCGTAAATGGTTATAATCCAAAGAAAATATATGAAACTTTACCTACTAGTGAATTTACGGCATACAGTGAAAATAAAGGTGAAAAATTGGCGTTTTGTTTAGATACTGAAAAAAATAGCAAAGGCCGTTTAATTGATATGAATACATTGATGTATGTAGCGCTACATGAGGTTAGTCATATTGCTACTAAATCAATTGGACACAACGATGAATTTTGGAATAATTTTAAATTTATGATTACAGAAGCAAAAGAAATAAATATTTATAATCCGGTAGATTATCAAAAAGAACCAGCACGTTATTGCGGTATGAATATAAGTGATAATCCTTATTTTGATCTTAAATAAGTTGTCCAATAACTTAAATAAATTTATAAACAATATCATAAACATTGTAGTTTATAGTCGCGTCTACGGTTTTTACTATATTTTTACTATAAAAATATAAATTGTATATTTTTGTGTAATCTTCTAAATTAGGAAAATAACTATCACAAACAAACTCTTTTTCAATATAAGTAATTATTATTTCGTTAATGTTAAAAATTGTATTTTTATTATTGTGATTAGTTAAAAATAATTTATATATTTGTTCTCCTCCGATAATCCATACTTCATCATAGTTTTTTGACTTCACAAAATCTTCTAAACTTTGAAGACTGTCAAATGTTTTAACAATATTTGTACTATTTGTACTATTTGTACTATTTGTACTATTTGTACTATTTGTACTATTTGTACTATTTGTACTATTTGTACTATTTGTACTATTTGTTTTATTAATAGTGAGAGATTTAGACAAAATTAAATTATCCCTGTTTGCTAAACCATTTACATTATTTAAACTCTCATATGTTTTTCGCCCCATAATAATAGCATTATTTTTATTTCCAGTTGTGAGTCTTTTAAATTTTGCCATGTCTTCTTTAATATTCCATAATAACGCATTATTTTTGCCTATACCATTATTTTTACTAATGGCAACAATAATATTTACAATCATATTTATATAAAATTAAACTCTTATATTTATATAAATGTCAAATATATTTAAATTTTATATTAATAACGCTAATCAATTTAATAGACTATATATATTTATAAAAAATAAATATTTGACAAGTGAATCATCTTTAGTTAGTGTTAAAGAATTAAATACTAATTACTCTGAGTCTTCGGTTTTCTTAAAAAGTAGCGTCTATAAAAAATACTTCGCTAATGGTGTCGATTTTGACGATAATGATTTAATGTATTTAAATACATTTGGCACAGTAATTACATTTGTTGATAATGTTATAAATAGCGATGATACAATTGAAACAATAAAATTAAAACTTATTCAAGCAATTAACGAAACAGTTAGTCAAGATCAACAAATTTGTTTTGAAGAAATTTATATGTATGGATTAGCACCATCAATATTAAATAAACATGAATTATATATTAATTTAACAAATAATAACAAGAATGATTTAACTCGCAATATGCTAATAAACTATTTTAAGAATATTTATGAAGGGTCTAGCATTTTAAACAATTTAGAAATTAAAGAAATATATAGCTATGATACTATTAATTATATTAATAGTACAAACATTCATGAATATAAATCGCTAGGCCAAAGTTTTATAAAATATTATCAAAATTTTATTGTTAATCCGTATAATTATGAAAAAAATCTAACAAAACAAACGAGCAATAATATAACACTAAATAATTATAATATGTTATTTGAATATAATGTTCGCAATACAATATTTGTTTGTTTGGCTAGCGAGTTTTTTAAACTAATTAAGAATATGGAGGATGACGAATTATTAATTAAAATATATTTTAATTCATTATACTTAAAAAATATTATTAATGTGAGAGATTTTAACACAAAAAAAACAGAATTAATAAAAAAGACAACAGATTTATTTAATAACGAAAATTTTAAAAATAAAAATGAGTTCTTATTTTTATTAGAAACAATTAATGTTAATACAAGCAGTTTAAAATATGAAAATAGCGGAATAATTTATATTAATATAAATATTCACAGCACTATTAATTCAAACATTTCGTTAGAAACGTTATTTAAATTATTTAATAGCAGCGAACTATATCCATTTGTTAAATACAATCCTGGTAAAAAATTAGAAAATTTGTATCGTATTTATTGTGATAAAACAAATAATAAGAAAAAAATACCAATGCTCAGTAAAACATTAATATTAAAATATGCGAAATTTCTAGGAAAAGCACATACTATAACATTTTATGTTAATTCTAAAGAAGAATTGTTCATAAACAATGTAAATGAGTTTATAATTGAACTGGAAGACACTGGTATTATTAATGTGAAAATAGACTTTAAAAACATTATAAGTATTGAAAATATAAATATTTTAATTGCTAATAATGTGAATGCCATAATAAAATTCATTAAAAGTTTAATTATTAATAATACTATTGAATTATTTGACACATTAACTAAATCCAATATTGAAATTAATTCTATTAACTATGTTTCCAATATTAATATCAAAGGGGCACCTACTTTTAAAACTATAAGTAATTGTATAAGTTTTTTATTCAATGTTATAAAGCAAGATCCAAAAGAAATAATAATGCGTTATAAACATGTATCCAATTTTAGTTTAATGAACTCAGAAGAGGCGTTTATAATCGAACTTATTAAACAAAAATTTACAGAAACAGAAATATTAAATAAATTAGAAGAGAATTACAAATTAGTATATGACGAATCCCGAGCAAAATTAATAAGCGTAATTAACTCGCTTAAATTGGTTCAAAATACATTTAATTATAAAAAATTAAATATTAAAAACAACCCTGGATTTCTAACAACATTTAAAAAAACTACTTCAAGCAATCTCTCAATTAGCATTGAAAATATTGATAATATTAATTATTTGAAAAACTTGAGTGTTTATATTGATTCTATTGTTAAAATCTTATTTAACCAACTAAAAGATACTCCATTAGAACACAATATTAAAACCTTGTGTAAAAAAATTTCAACAAAAGAAGAACTTGAAGAACAAAAAATAGAAATGGCAGATGCGGTAGAAAATGAAAAAACTATTACAAATGTTGCTCATTTATTAGAAAATGACGACGAAGACGAAGTAAGTTCAATGAATAATGATTTATTAAATATATTATTGGATGACGATGACGAAGACGAAGAAGATGATGACGATGACGAAGACGAAAAAGAAGAAAAAGACGAAAAAGACGAAAAAGAAGAAAAAAAAAATGAAGATGATGAAGACGAAGAAGACGAAGACGAAGAAGATGAAGACGAAGAACCAATTGATAAAATCAACACCGGTTCACTAACAATCGATGAGAAAATAGATATTGAAGACATGGAAGAGGAGGTGCCTAATGTTCAACAAAACATAAAAGAAGAACCTATAAAAGAAAAAATAACAGACGATTTAAAAGAAGAAGACGAAGAAGGTTTTAAAGAATTTTCAGATAAAAGTAATCCAATATTAAAACGATTAATAAATAAAGAACCAACATTATTTAGCACAGATAAAAATAAATTTTTCACAGAATATTCCAGATTATGTCAAGCAAACATAAAAAAACAACCAGTCATATTAACACAAGAAGAAAAAGATATTATTGATGAAAAAGATAGAAACAATAATGATATAAAATCATATACAGAAAGTTTTAAATATGGAACAAAAGAAGGAAACACATACTACTATATATGTCCTAGATATTGGGATTTAGAAAAAAATATAAGTTTGTCACACGAGGAAGTAGAAAGCAAAAAATATGGAAAAGTTATTACAAAAAAAAATAAAGATGGAACTTACGATGGAAATATAATGGAATTTACTGATCCAAAACATCATCTTGACGAAAAAGGAAATTATATAACTCATGTTCCTGGATTTTTAGATGAAAAACATAATAGAAATGGTTTCTGTTTGCCTTGTTGTTTTAATAACAAATTATGGAATAAACCACAACAGCAACAAAGACGTAACAAATGTTTAAATTCTGATTATATATTTAATGACGAACAAAAAAAAGAATATTTCAATTATATTAAAGGTCCAGATAAATTTCCATTGGAAAAAAACAAATTAGGATTTCTTCCAATAAATATTCAAAAGTTATTACAATTTGATAACTTGGATTGTGTTTCAAAGCAAACTCCCAATTTATTAAAAACTAATCACAAATGTTTATTGCGCTATGGGGTAGAAAATAGTAGTTCCCAATCTTTTATTGGTTGTATTGCTGATTTATATGAATCGTTAATATTAAAAAACAAAAAATCTATAAGTATTAGTGAAATGAAAAACGTTATTGCTAATAGCATTAATATTGATACGTTTATAAAGTATAATAACGGCAATTTACCGCACATTTTTATTTCTAGGAATTTTGACGAAGTGGTTGATACAATAATTATTGGTAACTATGAATCAAGTAAATTATATCAGGAAGTTATAAAACCTTCTGGCAAACCCAATACTGATACTGATACTGATACAACTTCTGAAAATATTGATAAAGTCATATTATTTAAAAAAATAATAAACAGTTTTGAAAACTTCTTAAGATATTTAGAAAGCAATTTAACAATTGATTATACTTATTTATGGGATATTATTTGTAAAAGGAATCCTTTACTTTTTCCAGATGGATTAAATTTAATTATTTTAGACATTACAAGTGAAGATATAACAGATAACATTAAAATATTATGCCCTAAACAAAATTACAGCGATGAATTTTTAGATATAAAGAAAAAATGTTTGTTATTAATAAAAAAGGACGACTATTTTGAACCTATTTATTTAATAAATAATACAATTAATAATTATGATTTCACAAAAGTATTCCCGTTTTCTAACAATAAAGAAGATAGCAGTCTTAAAAATTTTAAACTAATTCTAAATAACATCAGAAAAGCAATATATAATAACTGTATTCATAAAATAGATACAAAAAAATATACTAGTTCAATTTATAATTTTAAACCAAATATTCCATTGGATAATATAATTAATATACTGTTAAAACTAAAATATGAAATTACTTACCAAATTATTGATTATAATAATAAGGTTATTGGAATAACAATAAAAAAAGAAAATGAATCGGGGTTTATTGAAAAAGGTTTTATTCCATGCTATCCCTCTAGTTTATCAAGTAATTATGAACAAATTTCATACAAACTAATAGATGAAATAGATGACAATGAGTATAATGATTATAGTAATACTAAAGAATTATTACAAAAAATATACAAATTAAGTGACTATAAAATCATATGTAAACCCGAATATAAAGTCATTGAAGAGGGCGCACTAGTTGGTATTCTTACTTTGGGTAATCAATTTGTTAGATTAAGTAATCCAGAACAAAATAATGAGGACGAGTTAATACAAATAGAAAACAAAGATTATATTTTTGTTGATAAAGAAATACAAACGAAGTATTATAAAAATAAAAATAAAAATAATACTAGAAACGAGACAATAACCAATATTAAATTAGAAACATTATTTTATAACAATTTTAAAAATACTTTTAAAAAAATATTAAATATTAACATAAATAATAACAAGAAAAATGAACTATTGCGAATAATAAATAATAATTCAATGCTATATTTAGATAAACTTTCAAACATATATACCATATTGAAGAGCATAGGGACTAATTATATTATATTTTCAGAAGACATGAAACCAATTTTAAATAATATAAAGTTATCTTCGTGTTTTGACGATGAAAAATGTCCTAGTATAGTTTGTAAAAAAGTAAATACGGTTTGTTCATTAATAATACCAAAAACTAATTTAATTAATAATGAAAAAAATGAAGAATTATATTATACTCGGTTATCAGATGAGTTTGTTAGATTCAACAAATTTAGAAATTTTATTTTTGAAAACAGCAATGTTTATAGTTATGGTTCTGTAGAATATAACATTTTGAGCAATGAACTATTATTGTTTCAATCATCATTAACTCAAGAATTTTTTAGAGACATAGTACAAACAAATAAAGACAATATTTATATTGATAAATTTGACACATTTGATACATTTGATACATTGGGGTATGAAAATACAGACAAAACTTTAAATTTAAAAACTTTTAAAAAAGAAAAAGGAGAAAAAATAGTCATAGAAGTTTCAACTACTAAAGATACAGAAATTATTGAACAAAACAAAATGTTTCAAGAAAATCCAGAAAAATTTAAAATAATTGATGAATTAAAGCAAATAAATGCGGACACTGAAGAGGCAGATGAAGAGGAAGAGGTAGAGGTAGATGAAGAAGTTGAGTTAGACAAAAATATAAAATTATTAACTACTTATAGTGACCCAAATCACTATTGTTCTTTTAATAAAAATGTAATAATGGAAGATTTTAGAAAACACTTCAAAACAACAATACATCAATTAAGGTATTCATTAGATGATAAAATTTGCTCTTTTCAATTAATTTTAATAATAATAAAATATCATAATACACAACAACATATTGACTTAACGATTGAAGATCTAAAAAAAAAACTGATTGGTTTATATCGAAACAATAGTAATTTTGATTCTTTATGTTATATATTATTGAAAAACAATAAAAAAACGATCATTGAAAAAGTTATAGCTAAGGAAATAACTATTGAAGAATGTATATTAAGCAATGAATATTATGTCACATATATTGATATTTATTTACTATCAAAAGAATATGACTTACCTATAATATTATTATGTAATACAATTATTGATAGAACTATTACAAATGAGAATTTTATTGTATTTAATGTAAATAGATTGGATAACAATTACTTTTTTATAAAAAATCGCACTTTATATGATCGAAAAAAAATACACAATTACAAATTAATTATTAATGCCTCATCAGTTGTTTTTAATATAGACGATGATCTACAATACAGTTCGGGTGATTTACAAGGCAAATTACAAGACGAGATTAACAATTTTAAAGATGTTTTGGGCAGTTATATAGATAATTATGGTTTAGGCGATAAAAAACAACCTACAAAATTTCAAGAAGAAAAGGTAGAAGAAGAAAAGGTAGAAGAAGAAAAAGAAAAGGTAGAAAAAGTAGAAGAAAAGGTAGAAGAAGAAAAAGAAAAGGTAGAAAAAGAAAAAGTAGAAGAAAAGGTAGCACAAGAACAAGAAAAATCAGCAATTGCTAGCGCCGAACAAACTACACAAACAAAAAAATCTAAACGTTGTCCAAATGGCACCCGCAAAAATAAAAAAACCGGACTATGTGAAAAAATATAATACTGCTTATACACGTTTTAAATAAATTTTATAACAATAAATATTTATTATTATAAAATTTGTTATGTCTAAAAATTTTATATTTAAAAATCCAATTCATAATCGCTACTTGATCCGTTATTAATATTTTTAATAGAAGCAACGCTTGATTCTATCAATAAACTATTTGTACTACATTCATTTGTGGTTTCGCTAGTTATTTGGTTTAATAATGCTTGTGTATCGCTTTCCTCAGCTGGTTGCGAAGTTTGAGGTTTAATAGACGTTAAGAAGTCATTATCAACCAACACTTTAAAACAATTAGTTCCATAATATCCTTGTTGTCCGCACATAATATTTGCCGACACACCTTTCATGTTATCTAACTCTCCGTGTTTTGCCGCCTTTAAAAACATTTCGGGAGTTTCTTCAAAAGATGCTTTAGCAATTGCTCCAATATCATCATTATTTATGCCGTGCCTAAAAATAGAAACCATCTTATCATTACAAGTCATTCTATCTGCCAACATAATTAAATGATGATAATTAATATATGTGCTATCAAACTCAATAACCTCTGAAAATTCGTCAAATATACTTTGCCTAGCAGCTTCAATACCAAATGTATTATAAATTTCTATAATGTGATTTGAAGTGGTTCGCGTTTTATCCACAAAATCTAGTGCTAAAATATCTAATAAATTACTACCTAACGTATCTAATACCCACAAATCTTTTTTAACATATTTTGTATCAATTTCCTCAAAATTGTCTGTGATTTTACGCAATGTTACTTTGTCAATATTTTTTACTCCACGTAAAATTAAGTTGTCTAGCAACTCCTCTTGTAAATTTCTTAATAAATATATTTCATCGCTTTGGTCAAGTGATTCTAATACATTTTTATTCTTCTTTTTCTTTAATAATTGAAGATTTTTATTAATCCGAATTCTAAAAATCAATTTTTCTGAATTGTAATCTGTATACATACACGTTAAATTATTATAACTATTCATTAACGCAAAATGTAGGTCATCCATTGATATATTTTTA
>Ga0247843_1008870_pt1 | contig 11488 bp, 11 predicted proteins | sample LaCruzMarch2017__FD_192420 | JGI IMG/M metagenome (GOLD analysis project Ga0247843, IMG submission 192420) | Freshwater microbial communities from meromictic Lake La Cruz, Castile-La Mancha, Spain - LaCruzMarch2017_8m | ecosystem: Environmental > Aquatic > Freshwater > Lake | place: Spain...
ATCAAGATCGGCATTGCCCGTCATGTAGGCCTCGCCACGGTCGAAGTAGATCTCTGAGCAGGGGCCGCAAGGGCCCACGTCGCCCGCGCTCCAGAAGTTGTCGGCTTCGTCAAAGCGGAAGATCCGCTCTTTGGGAATGCCGATCTGCTTGTGCCAGATATCGTAGGCTTCGTCGTCGGTGCGAAACACGGTCACGAAAAGCTTTTCAGCGGGAAGGCCATATACTTTCGTGCAAAGCTCCCAGGCCCACGCGATCGCTTCCTTCTTGAAGTAGTCGCCGAAAGAAAAATTGCCGAGCATCTCGAAGAAGGTATTGTGCCGGGCGGTGAAGCCGACGTTCTCGAGGTCGTTGTGCTTGCCGCCAGCGCGCAGGCACTTCTGGGCGGTGGTGGCCTTTGTGTAAGCGCGTTTCTCGTTGCCGGTGAACACGTCCTTGAATTGCACCATGCCGGCGGAAGTGAACATCAAGGTAGGATCGTTATAGGGAACGAGGCCCGCGCTTTTTTCGCGAAAGCAGCCCTTGCTCTCAAAAAATTTTAGAAACTCTTCCCGAACTTCGGCAACGCTCAGCTTTTTCATATTTGTCGCTGCGATGGCAGCTCCTTTTCGTAGGCGTTAAATTTAGCCCAAAACACTGTATTCGTCAGTGTTTGGGAGGGGGGCGAAACCTAGGATTCGCTATATTGCAATGCATTATATTTTTTTGTGTAAGGACGTATCCGTCTCGCGCAAAGAACGCGCCGACGGCGACACAGGCCCTCGCGGCAGCTGCTTCTAGGCCTAGCGCAGTACGAGCAAGGCCGTGACTTCAGCGCCCAGCATGGGCTGGAAAAGCGCCACGCGTTCGCCGGCATCGTTGATTTCGAGGATCAGGTTGGTGGCCGCGTCGGCCACGAGCCAGTTCCCGTTGAAGCGCACCGCGAGTGCAGACGGCGACGACAGTAGCGAGGCGTCGCGGAAGGTCCACAATGTGGCGGAAAGATCGGCCGTATACAATCGAAGCGCGCTCGCCGTGCCCTTAAAGGCGGCAGCCACGAGCCCGTGATCATCGGCCAAGCAGCCGTTTACATCGTGCGCAGAGCCGAGCGAAGGGGCCGGAGTGAGGGCGGTGGCTTTCGCGAGGAGCTGCCCGGCTCCGTTATAAATCCCGAGCTGGTCGCCGGTTGATCCCGCACAGGCTAAGAAGCGGTTCTGCGGCAAGGGCGACATCATCTGCAGGCCGGCGAGCAACGTAATGGGCCAGGCCACCGTGTAGCGCCAAGGAGCCGAGCCGTTCGGGATCGCGAAGCGCTCGAGGTGCGCGCCCGCGGCCGCGTCGCTTACAAGCACATCGCCGCCGCTCAGCCGCGTGATGCCTTTGAGAGCGCCGGTGAGAGCCTGGTCGAACAGGAAGCCACTTTCCGTTTGCCCCGTGCGCAGGTTGATGCGGTCCACGCGGTCGGGCGCACCGTCGACCGTTACGAGGATAGTCTCCGCGTCGTACTTAGCCACGCTGGTGGGCACGGAGCCCGCGGGGTAGGCGCGAAGCACGCGGCTCGTATTGTTTTCGAAAAAGGCATTGTAAAGGGTTACCGTGCGAGTGCTGCGGCTGAGCACCACGACAGAATCAAAGTAGGGTTCGCGGGGGGATTCCGGATCAGCGGCGAAAGAGGCTAGGGGCGTGAGCAGCATAAGCAGGATGAGGAATTTCATGCTCCTAGCTTACGCAAAGTCGGGAAAAAGGCAAACACGCTATTCTGCCAGGCTCCAGGCTTCGGCCAGATCAGTTTCGCTGGTAACAGCTCCAAGGGAGCGCGCGAGGGTTCCGGAGTAGGGGCCGAGGAAATCTGCGCGCTGATAGGCGCCCAGATCATTTCCTTCAACCAGCATCGCGGAACCCGTATGCCCTTTGCCCGGCTTGATACGGAAGTCGTAGTTGTCGGGGGCTTCGAACTGCGGTTCGGTCTTCACAATGTCGAGAAGCGTGAGCTGCTTGGAGCGAGCCATGAACTTGGAGCGCCAGGTGGCGTTGCGGCCCAGCGCCCGCGGGGCGAGGTCTCCACCGGCAAAGAGCCCGTAGGTGCATTCAAAGAAAATATTGTCGTTGAGGGTGAAGCGGGGCGAGGAGCCCGAGAGCTTCACGGCGGACGGGCTGCGCACAAACGTGTTCTGCTGCACCTTCACGGTCGACGAAAAGCTTGAGACACTGATCGAATTTTTGTTGTCGAGGAATAGATTGCGGCGAACCGTCGCGGAGCACTCCTTGTCGAGAGACATCGCCACTGGCCAGTCACCCACGAAAGCGTTCGCTTCCACGATAATTTCGCTTTTGTCGCAGCTGAGGCCGCGGATGGTTCCGCGGGAAAACGTGTTCCCATAAAAATTCACGCCCTTGGATTCATGCACCCAGGCCGCTACTCCGCCTTTGGCTTCGAATACGTTTCCGAGCAGCGTGACGTTGGACGACTTGCTCACGATCAAAGCGGGTGCTTTTAGTGTCTGCAGGGCTGCGGGCACGATGCGGAAACCCGCCACGATCACATTTTCAGCGTTCTGTACCAGCACCGCGGGCTTGCCCGGGTCACTGGAGATCAGTACTGTCTGAGACGGGCCGGAGCCCGAGAGCGAGATGTGGGACGATAGGGAGATCTGCTTTTTCTCCTTGTAGGTTCCCGGCATAACCTTGATTACGACCTTGTCGGTTTCTTTGGGAGCGACGCTGCGGTTCTTCGCCGGATTGTAGCGGCTTGGGTCGGTCTTTGGTGCCGTGCCTTTCTTGATGGCATCAAGCGCGTCGCTGATGGTCTTGAAGGCGCCTTCGAGCTTGGGATCGACGAGCACGCCCCGCCCGAGGATGACTCCGATCATCCGGGGCTCAAGCGGGATAGCCTTTTGCGCCTTTGCGATCGATTTCTGCAGGGTGGAAGACAATACGCCGCGCCCGCCAGGAAGCAGCATCCCTACCAGATTGCCTTCGGAATCGATCACGCCGGTACCGGCCTGGGCGTCGTCGATCACGCTGCCCGAGTAGGCGGAGATGGATAGCAGGCCAGTGTCGGTATTCGCGGCGGCGATTCGCCCGCGGTGTACGGCGGAAGCGATAGAGCCGTCAGGCGCATTCGCGAACGAGATCGTGAAGATGTCGATCTGCGGGCGCTCATTGTTTTCGCGCGTGAATACGATAGGCGCAGGGCTGGCTTCCGGAGCGAGCAGAACGAGGTTCTTTTCTTCGTCGATATAAGCGATCTGTGCCTCGTATTTATTGCCTGCGAAATGCGTGATTTCGATTTTGTCGGCCCACTGCTGGGAGCTGCCGAGCACGATCGAAAGAGGAGTGGCGATGAACTGCGAATTGCGGCCGACACCAACACCCATGGCTTTTGCGAGCACGTTGCCAGCGAGGTCTTTGGCAACCACGCGAACGACACTCTGTTTGTAGCGATCGTGGAGCATGCCTTCAAAGTTCACGACTTCGCCGCCGCCCGCGCCTTTTTTGCGGTAACGGCCCAGGCTCTTCACTTCGCTCGCGGGTACGGGGATTGAGCCGCTTGCGCCGGGTGTTCCGTTGGGTGGGGGGATAGTGTCCGGAGTGGGGATCACGCCAATATTGGTAGGCTTGGCGGGAGCGGCGGCGGCGGCGGGCTTGGGATAAGTGACTGCGCCAGGAATTCCGGAATTGGTCACCCCCCCGCCTGGAGGGTCGGCGGAAAATGCGGTGTCAGCGATCCATACTGAGGAGGCCAAAAAAAAGGCCCAAGAGATCAATCTCATGGGCCAATTGTATGGTGTGGAGGGGACAAACGCCAAGCCCGGATAATTTCCAATCTCTTCGTTGCTTTCGTCGCGCCCCGTTCCAGTGGCCATTAGGCCACTTCACGGTTGCGCTCCTCAAGCGCCTCGATCTTGGAAATTCTTCGGACTTGGGAGCTAGTGCTTAGCCTTTACGTTTACTTTCTCTTTTTCTTTGGTTTCCGGCTGCTTTGAAGGGGGGATCATCGGCTTGGCGTCCACGCCTTTTCCGTTCATTCCTGCGGCCAGCTTGGCTCCGGCGGAGGCTTCGGCCGCCGCATTCGCTTTCGCGGTCGCGAGGTCGATACCGTCGGCTCCTGCGCTGTTGTTCAGGATGCCTTTCGACTTCAGAACTTTCTCGCGGATCTCGCCGAGCAGCTTTGGGTTCGCCTTGAAGAACTCTCTCGCCTGATCGCGGCCCTGGCCCATGCGTTCGCCGTTGTAGCTGTACCATGTACCGCTTTTCTCGATGATATTCATGTTGGCAGCGAGGTCGAGCAGGTCGCCTTCGCGGCAGATGCCTTTGCCGTAGAGGATATCGAATTCCACTTCTTTGAAGGGAGGTGAAACCTTGTTCTTGACCACTTTCACGCGCGTACGGTTACCGATCACGTCGTCGCCATTCTTGATCGCGGCGATACGGCGAACGTCCATGCGCACGGAGGCGTAGAACTTGAGCGCGTTACCGCCCGTGGTGGTTTCAGGATTACCAAACATCACGCCGATTTTCATGCGGATCTGGTTGATGAAAATTACGGTGCTCTTGGAGCGGTTGATCGAGCCGGTGAGCTTACGCAGCGCCTGGCTCATGAGGCGGGCTTGCGCTCCCATGGTGGCATCGCCCATCTCGCCTTCGAGTTCCGCACGTGGCACGAGGGCCGCGACGGAGTCTACGATCAGGATATCCACGGCCGAGCTCTTGATCAGCATGTCTACGATCTCGAGGGCTTGTTCTCCGGTATCGGGCTGCGAGATGAGCATGTTTTCTACGTCTACGCCGAGCTTGCGGGCGTATTCCACGTCGAGGGCATGTTCGGCGTCCACGAAAGCGGCGGTGCCGCCTTGCTTCTGGCACTCCGCGATCGCGTGGAGGGCGAGGGTGGTTTTGCCAGAAGATTCTGGCCCATAAATTTCAATCACGCGGCCTTTAGGGATGCCGCCGATGCCCAAGGCGAGGTCGAGCGAAAGGCTACCCGTAGGGATGGCCTGAATGCCGTCGTGCAGGCTCTGGCCGGTGCCGAGGCGCATAATGCTGCCTTTGCCGAACTGCTTCTCGATCGTCTGGATCGCGAGCTCCAGGGCTTTCTGTTTAGGGGCGTTGGTGCTGCTGTCTTTGCTGTTGGTTTCAATGGCCATCGATATCTACTCCTATTACTTATCCGATATTTAGTTAGCCCGCCGTGGCGGGCTGGTTCATTTCTTCGTACGTTCTGTCTCTTGAAACCAAAGGTAGCAGTAGTACATTCGGGGTACAAGAGAAAAAAGAGTACATTTAGCGTGCGAACGAAATTTCCGGATTTTCGGGTCGGCTTAATTTACCGGAATACCGGTATCGTGAAAGCCCAAAAGCTCCGTGCGCAGTGCATCTAATGCAAGATGCGCAGCCACGATGCGGTTCTGATCCCTTGAACCTTGCGAGCCTAAAATGACCTGGTGCATGGTTCTCGTACGTTCCCTGCTCGATAATGCGACATAAATGGTGCCAACGGGTTTTGCTTCCGTTCCACCCCCGGGGCCCGCCACGCCCGAGATCGCCAGCGCGAATTTAACGCCGAGTTTTTTGCGTACGTTCTCGGCCATCGCTCTCACAGCGGGTTCGGAAACCGCGCCGTGCTGGATTAAAAGTTTTTTGTTTACACCGATCATTCCTTCTTTGGCCGAGTTCGCGTAGGTCACGAAGCCGCCGATGTAATAAGCGGAGCTGCCAGGAATGTCGGTGAGTAATTTTCCAAGCAGGCCGCCCGTGCAGCTTTCGCCTGTGGCCACTGTGGCGCGCTCCTGCAGCAGCAGCTTGGCAACCGCTTCGGCCAATGTTTCTCGTTCGCGGGAAAAACAGAGGTTGCCAAGAGCCTGCGCGATGTCCCTGCAGGCGGCTTCGATCTCTTTATTTGCCGGCCGAGCCTTCTGGCTCGAGGCCTCGCGCACTTCGAGAGTTAGGTCGATGTACGGAAAGGTGATATGCACGCCAAAGGCCACCGCCTCCGGAAAGCGTTGCTCGAGTGCTTCTACGATCGAGCTTACTCTTTGATAAACATCACTCTCGCCGCGCCCGAACGTACGCCAGAACTCACGCCGCAAAATTCTCCGGCTGCGCAGGGCCTTTTTCGCCACAGGCAAAACGAAGCGCTCGAACATTGGCCGGCACTCATTGGGCGGGCCGGGGAGGAAAAAATAATCGGTGCCCTTGGCGCGCAGATGCACGCCGGGCGCGGTGCCGGTGGTGTTGGGCAGCACCTTGGCGCCTTTTGGCAAGGAGGCCATCTTGAGGCGGGGAGGGGTGAGCTCGAGACCGCGCCGTCGGTAACGGGATTTAATATGGGAAAGAGAGGCTTTCGTAGGACCGAGCGGTAGCTTGAAGGCCTTGCCGGCGCTCTCCATGGTGCGGTCGTCGTTGGTGGGGCCGAGGCCGCCGGTCACGATCACGATCGGATGTTCCCCAGCTTCCTTCAGCGCACGAGCGATCGCGGAAGAATTGTCGGGCACCGAGCGAGATTCGGCCACCGGGATGCCGGCAAAACGCAGCTGCTCGCCGAACCATGCGGCGTTCGTGTTCTGGATCCTTCCGTCGAGGATCTCGTCGCCGACCGTGAGTACGAAAACGCCTGGAGCGGCGCCCTTTCCGCTCTTCACTGTTTTATTCGAGCTCCGACTCAGGGGCTGTGAGCGTCTCGGAGCTCATCTCCTGCAAGCCGCCCTCTTTTTTCGCGAAGTCGTCGGTGGTGAGGGTGGCCTTATTGTTGGAGAGCTCAAGGTTCTCCTGGAAATCTTCCAGCATCGCCTGCTTGCCATTCTTGGGCTTCAGGCTCGAATCGTTGATCAGGGCGTTGAGTTCGGCAAGGGAGGCGTCGATCTTTTCGGCTTCGGCGGCCGGAATTTCCTTGGGCGCCTTTGTAACGACCGTCTGCGTTTTTGCGGGGGCTTTCACGGCCGCGAAGGCGGGGGTGGCGAGAACCAGAGAAATGAAAGATAACAAAACCGGCTTGAGCATAAAGCCCTCCTGATGGCTCACTATATCCACTAAGCGTGGCCAGACGCAAAAAAAACCGGGCTTGCTAAGACAAGCCCGGTTGCGACCAGAAGACAGGGGGGTTGTAGGTACCCTTGGTGGAGGGCCTACTACCGGGTTCTTGCCAGTTGCGAGTAATCGTAAATGTAATTGGAGTAATTGATTTTCACCGACACCTTGGAGTCGGAGAACACGCCGTTCACTGTTCCGCGGAGACCGCTTTGCGTAAGCACATTATTGCCGGAGCAAAGGTTGTAAACGCAGCCCACCTGCGCGAGGTCGTACTGGCTGTATTTATAGAGTGAGTAGTTAATCGTCACGCTCACTTCGCCGGACGGAAACACTCCGGCCACTTTGCCTTCAAGACCGCTACGAGTCCACACCGTGGCGCCGATCTGCAGGCCAGGGTAGGGGCCCGGATTGTAGGGCGGGTTCTGTGAAGCGAGGTCTTCAAAGCGATACACGTAGTTGGAGTAGTTGATCTTCACCGAGAAACGGCCGTCATAAAAAACGCCGTTCACAGTACCGCGCAGGCCACTCGTGGTGATCACTTGGGCTTCAGAGCAGAGGCCGCTCATGCAGCCGCGAGTGGCGAGCTGGTGGCGCTGGTACATATAGTTGGAGTAGTTGATTTTCACCGATAGGCGGCCGTCGGGAAATACGGCCTCGACCCGACCTTCGAGCCCGGATTCGGTCCACACCACTTCACCCGGACGAGGGCCATACCCTGGGCGCCCGTGACCGGGTCTGCCGTCGAAACGATCTGCGAAGGCGGTGAATGGGAGCAGGGCAGCCACGAGCAGCACGGCAGTAAATAAATTTTTGGACACGCGGGGGATCCTCCATCCGAGATGATGCAACCGAGGTCGCGCAACGCAAACGTTGTGCCACAGCGTGCGGCAGTTTTAACGGTAGGGCAGGGAAAGTGGGCGGTGCATGGTGCTGCGCGTGGTGCTGAAGTGCACCGGGGAGCAGGGTGATTTTTGCAGAGTAGGTTACTGAGACATTATTATTGCGGAACTGCCGAGCGGAGCTGTGAGCTTTTCATAAATCCTAGGCCCATGGATGCAAAGAAACAGCGCGCCCGTGCTCATAAAACTCGCCACCAGATCGTCCATCATCGTGCCCACCGGAGAGTGCCATTTCTGGTCGATCCAGGAAACAGGCCAAGGCTTGGAAATGTCAAAGAAGCGAAACAAAACAAAAGCTAGCAAGTAGTGTAGCCAGTACTGAGGTTCGGCCACCGAAGTCGTAACAAAGATCCCCACCACCTCATCGATCACGATCGACTGGTGGTCCGATACGCCAGTCTTCCGATGAACAACTGAAGAAGCCAAAGATCCCGTAATAAAAGTCAGCACCACCAGAAACCAGGCCCAAGGCAAAGGCAGCGTCCACAAGAACCAGGCGCAAGGCAGAGCCGCCAAACTTCCAAAGGTTCCCGGCGCCTTAGGCAGCCGTCCCACATAAAAAAAAGTGGCCCAGCATTCACCGAGGTGATCGAGTAGCGCGCGTGGTTTTCCGGTTATGGCCATGCGCAATGTTAACCTGACCTAAACGCTCTTGGCTAATGCTTAGCTCTCGCCAGCCTTCAAAAAATCCATTAGGGTGGAATCGTTCGAGGGGGACTAAGTAAACAGCATGGCGGAAGCCGACCAAAGCCGACAGGACCTTGTGTCCTACGTAGATTCGCTACGTCTGAGCCGTGATGTGATGAACCTCATGCTGCGCGGCCGTTCCGTGATTGATTCGCACCACGGGCTCCCGATCCACACCCTCGACGCCTCCGACGAGTTCCTGCTGAAATATGGCTACAACCTCGAGAACCCGGTGGAGAGCGCGGAAGTGCTCGGCAACTACCACGAGAGCCTGCGCTTTATGCGTAAATTCTTCCTCAAGCCCGAAGCCGCCGAGGGCGCCGACCTCGAGATTCCGCGCCAGTTTCAGGAGCTCATCGATATGCGGCAGCTTTTCATCTGGGCCGCCGACAAGAGCATGGCCCAGGTGATCCGCGCCCGTTGGAGCTGCTCGATCCTGCGCGTGATGCACGCGATCAGCCACCTGGATAAAGACCTTCGCCACGATTACTTCCCGGAAATTCAGAAACAAGTCTTCGACCGCTTCTACAAAGAAGTGCACACCCAGGACGGCCAGGTGTATCTCGGCAATCCCAAGGACCCGAACTCGGTGCCGCTCGACCGGTTTCTTACCAAGCCACGAAAAACCCGAGACTCGGTGATCCTGAAGCTCCTGCACAAAAAAGAAACACTCGCCGAAGACGTGTTCGACCAGATCGGCGTGCGTTTCGTGACTCGTACCCGCGTGGACGTGGTGCGCGTACTGAAATACCTGCGCGACCGCTACATCGTAATGACGATGAACATCCGCCCCAACCGCTCCCGCAATAATCTCGTGGACCCTCTGCTTTACCGCCGCACCTGGCGCGAGCTCAAGCACCAGATCCAGCGCGGGGAAGGAGAAGGCCAGAAGTGGGTGGAGGACGCTCTCGACCACGCTTTGCAGGAAGGCTTCTCGCAGCAGCAGAAAGAGATCAACGAGAATAACCCGCATTCGAGCAAGGAGTTCCGCTCGATCCAGTTCACCTGCCGGCAGCTGGTGAAGTATCGCAGCCCCGTGGCTGACGAGGTGAAGGCTCTCCGCAATCATCTGCGCACCACCGACGATCCAAAAGTGAAAGAGATCTTTGAGCGCCTGGATTTTGCGCACATAGCGCGGGAACAGCGCTTCTTCTATCCGTTCGAAGTGCAGATCATGGATCGCTCGAATTTTGAAGAGAGCGAAAGCGGCCGAGCTTCCCACGCTGCGTATAAGGCCGCGCAGGCGAAGATGGCAATGCACCGGGTGATGGGGCAGCTCATCCCTGCGGCGGGCAAAGAGAGCGCTGCGGCAGACGAGTAAGGCGGGGCCTGGCTTGAGGCCGGCGGGGTGCGCCGTTTTTATAAACTTTAAATTATATATTTCTGGGGCAGTGATAACCAGAGATCGGGGCGGCCACCGGCAATTTGTCTAAGCCTCGGCCACCGTCTAAATACCCGACAGGCTGTATCGAGTCAGACTCCAGAAATTTCAACAGCATACCCCGGGCATCAACACTGCATGTTTAGCAGCATGAAAACTTTACCCCTATTCGCCATGCTTTTAATCGCCAACCTAACGCGCCCGGCCCATGCCGAGGATAGACTCGCTGCCGCCGTGCATGAGGTAACCACGGAAGCCGAAGCGCTCGCCAGTGAATCGATGCTTCCCGTGCGCAGTGATGATCCTGCAAAGAATCTGGATCCCGGCCCCGAGGCTCCGCTGGTCGCCGCCAAGAAGCCGGAGCTGTTCAATAAGCTGAAAGAGTATGGAGGCCAATACGAATTGATCAGCAGAGACCCAAATACCCCTTGTTATACTATGCTTCGCAAGCCCTTGGATGACGTTCGCCTGAATGTGAGCGTGGAACAGAAGGATGACGAGTACGGGGCAAAGGCTGGAAACGTGAAAGTCGAGTTGCAGCAGTACTGGGATAACTCGAGCAAATGGTATCGTATCTTCGACCGCGCCGATTTTTCCAACGTGAACGAGCGTAGGACCAGCAGCCGCGTGGGGCTATTGAAGATCACTCACCAGTCAACTTTCGACGACAAAAAGGAAACGCTGCTGCATGAGTCATCGATCAGCCAGTTACTCCAGGGCAGCGAGACCGCCCACCAGCTGATCGAGTTCAGCAAGGATAAGAGCGAATTCACGTATACATATTCTTATCAGAGCACTGGCCATAAAAAAGAAGTGTCTTGCAAAGCGGTGTTCAGGAAAAAGAGCTAGCGAGACGGCCCGAGGCAGGCGATGTGCTCGGGCTTAATGATACTGCCACGCGAGAAAGCATGCGTGGCCACGCAACCCCGGAATTGCTGGTAGCCTTCTTCTGAATAAAGATTATCTTCGCTCAGCTTCTCGAACTCGCCGATGTCTTTGCTGGCAAGCGCGGTTTGGGAGTGCCGGCCCACGGCGGCGAATGCCGGTTCCGAAATGAGCAGGCAGAGAGCAAGCACAAGTTCACCCATAGTTCGAAACCTCGATGAGGTTGTGGTCCGGGTCACGGATATAAACAGAAGTTATTAAGCCGCTTACGCCAACGCGTTTCACTGGCCCTTTTTCCACCTTCACGTGCTGGGCCTTGAAATGTTCGATCACCTTGGCGAGCGGCGTGGTCGAAATCAGGCAGATGTCGGCGGATCCGGCGGTGGGATGTTCCGCTTTTGGCTCGAAGTCGTTCACTTTGGGGTGCAGGTTGAACTTTTGTTTTCCGAACGAGAGAGCTTTACGTCCCTGCCCGTAGCTTTCGGCCTTCATGCCGAGCACGCGCTGGTAAAAGGAGAGGGTGATGTCGACGTCGGCGACCGTGAGCACGATATGGTCGATGTGGCTCATAATAATGGGGCTTGAAGGCATGGATAAAGGCTAAAGGGGCACGAAGGGCTTGTCTAGGTC
>Ga0247843_1008871_pt1 | contig 11486 bp, 6 predicted proteins | sample LaCruzMarch2017__FD_192420 | JGI IMG/M metagenome (GOLD analysis project Ga0247843, IMG submission 192420) | Freshwater microbial communities from meromictic Lake La Cruz, Castile-La Mancha, Spain - LaCruzMarch2017_8m | ecosystem: Environmental > Aquatic > Freshwater > Lake | place: Spain...
AATACCTGCGGTTGACATGGTACAACTTGGGAAAGTCCCGGCAGACCTGATTTCAAAATTCAGTTTAGTCATTTATAGTGATCCAGTAGATGCTGCATTTAAAGCGATGGGGTTGGCGTAGGAGAATATTAATTTAATTATTAACTAAGGTGTAATATGTTATTTACAAGAAATGCTTTTCATTTTCGAAAATTCTACAAAGAGGAAGTCGCAAGAGAAGGTAGTTATATAGACCTCAATTTTGTGGGTTCTCTACATCCCGACAAAAGGCGTAGAGAAACGGGATTTTCAAAACTCATATATGGGAACAGGGAAGATTTGGGAAAATTATTAGGAACAATTGCTTTAAACGTAGCCGCAGATGACCAAGCAATCTATGAACTAATTCAAAATGCAGACGATTGTAAATCTTCATTTTTTAGCGTGAGTTACAATGAAAATTATTTACTATGTATAAACAATGGTAATTATTTTTCAGACCGTGATATGTCAGCAATTATCAATGTTGCAGGTAACTATAAAGAAGGAGAAGACATTGGAACATTTGGCATTGGCTTCAAAATCTTACATAGATTAGTTGGTGCTGATGACGGACGAGAAGCAATTATAAATGATTATGCAGGTCCAATTATTTTTAGTTGGAATAAATTTTTTCAATTAGAAGCTTTTCTAAAAGAAGACGAAATCAAGGTTGGTTTTGACGTAAAAAAGGACAGCGAAAATCCTTGGCTTGTAAAACTGCTTTACACTTGTTTTCCTTCTCATTTGGACGAAAAAATTAAATTGCAAAACTACGACACAGAAGGCGTAAAATTTTCGAAAGACGAATTGACCGAAATGAGGGCTTTCCTAAAACAATCTCTTCAAAATGTAAACTTGAAAGAAACCAACAATTTGAAAAACGGTTCTATATTCTTTCTTAAATTAGGTAAAGGGAAAAGCAAATTCCTTGATGAAGGAATTGATAAAATCAAAAGTGGATTATCTTATTCTTTCAAATTTTTGAACAGTTTGCATAAAATTTACATCAATGGTGAGGAAATCAAGGTAAAAGCTGTTTTGGATTACTCTCATTCTTTTCCAATTGGTAGTAATGAATTCAAAGAAATTAATCCAAAGAATAAAAATCGGGACATAAATTTCACATTTGCATTCTATCGTGATTACAAAAAGGCTATTGACTTGCAAAATGAATTAGCCCCCAACCTTTATACTTTCTTTTCTATGGACGAAGAAAAGAATGGTTTTAGTTTTTTATTGCATTGCAACGCCTTTGATATGAATAATGACAGGCGTAAACTTCAAGCTAATTCGCAAATCAATGAAAAATTGCTACCGTTAATTGCACAAAATATAATTGAGTATTCCAATAAACAGAAGGAAAATAACCGTAGTTTGTTTTTGTCTTTGTATGCAAATTTTCTACTATCCAAAGACCCCAAAAACAAACCTCATATTAATAATAGCTTTTCAAAGTTCATTCATCAATATATATCTGAAAACATTCCAACTAAAAACGGTTTTTCAGCCAATGCTCAAAACGTAAAAATTAACAAACTCAATATCCCATTGAATTTATCCTTTTTTGGATTAAGCCATATTCAATGGTTTGAGTGGAATGATAAGTCTGATAAATTATTAATCGACGAAGCAACTAAAACGGATAAATTAGGAATTGATGAATGGGATATTAGAGATATAGTTGAAAAATCAAACCTCGAAGATATTAATAGTTGGATTTCTAATATTGACGATAATACTTACATAGCTTTTTTAAAAGAACTAGATGATTCTAATTTAAGAATTGATACCAGAATAAAATTATGTAATGTTAAACTATTCAAATTTAGTGATGGACAAAAGTATTCATTGTATGAAGTTACAGGTGATATTATTAATAGATTTGATGGAAATTCAGGCAACTATAAATTTTTTAAATCAGGCAATAAAAAAGAGGATTATATTTTTCACACTCAAAAGACTATAAACATAGACCATGAACTTAAAAAGCTTAATTTCATTATTTGCGATTTAGAGATTTCAAAGTACCTGAAAAGATTTTTCAATGACAATTGGATTGTTTACTACTTTAATGATATTCAGCCAGAAAAAAATATTTATCACTGGATAGCCGCAAAATGTAAATCAGATAATCTATCACCTGAAGAAAAGAAAAGGTTATTTCTCAATTTTATTAATGAAGATACTAGGTTCGATAATATTACTGAGAATATATTAAAAAATTTAGAATTATTTTGTGATAGTAATTTAAATATAAAACCACTAAAAGAACTTATTGGTAATATAAAAACGCCAGCTTGGTTAAACCCATTCAAGCTAAAACAAGATGAATATTTTACTGAATTAAATTCTTACTTAATTCAAGAAGACAAATTATTTGATAAAATCATTTTGCCTAATATTGAAATTATCAAAGACGAATTAACAGAAGCAAAGGAGATAAAAGAACTTGTTTATTTCTATAAGGAAAATCTTCGGTCTTTTTTCAATGAGTTTATTATTAAAAAAGAAAAGAACGGTTATAAAATTGTAGATAAATCAGATAGTGCACAAATTGTTCCACCAGACAAAAAAACTAGAGAATTTATAGAAAATTTTTTATCTGATGATTTAATCGTTTTGCCTTATGAATTTTCAGACTTCAACAAAGAGGACGGCATAATTAAAGGGAGTGAATTGCATTCTCAAATTATAGACTTAGTTGATATAAATGAACACAAAGAAATACTTGTGGACATTTTAGAACACAAGGCAAAACACAAGTTTTTACAAGAGCTTTCTGAGTTCAGATTTAATTCAGAAATCGAATACGCCAAAGATGACTATGAATATAAAATATTAAATTTAGCTTGTAATGTTTTGAACGAAGGTGATTATCTAAGTTTCAAAAACAAAGTTGTTATTGAAGCGGGAAATCGAGATTTAAAACTTTCTGAAATACCACCCTTCCTTGATAAGATTAAAATAGACGAATGTGAAATTAGTCTTGCGAAAATCCTTCCTGGTAATTACGAAAACAGCGACCATTTAAACAATCTGATAAATCAATTTATTGGACTTGGTTTAAACAAAGAGCGAATTGGAAATTTATTCGGAATAAGTGAAGAACCAGAACCAAGTGAAATTTTTCAAATGTTTTCCGAACAGGTTAAGGTCTTGGAAAATGGAGAGCAATTGGCATTTGTATTGTTATACAACAAATTCATTGAAGAAATTGATTTAAAAATGTTTAAAGTATTTACCAAAGTTGGTGGTGAATATGATTTGACCTATAGTTTTTATATTAATCAATTTAACTTTCTTGTTGATGATGTAAGTCTTGACGACAAATACAATGGTATTAAAAATGTTTTAAGGGAACTACCTTTTGAAATTTCAGAAAGTAATCAAATCTTAGAGGAGCCGTGTTTTATTGAACAAAAATTTGTTTGTCCGGACATAATTCCCGAAAATTTAACAGATGAGCAGAAATTGAGTTTTTTAGATTTCTTATTCAACTTATGGGAAGATAAAAATAAAAAGAATGTAATCCAAAAAATTGATTGGAGTAAAATTGATGATAAAGAAACCGTCAATATTTTAGGTTTTGATCCGACAACATCAGTTTATCCAAGTATATACGCCTGTAAAAGTGAAGTTTTGCCTGATTATCTAATTAAATGGCTTAATAGTGAAGAAGCCAAATTTGATTTCCTGTCTGACTTGGGCGTCTGGGTAGATAACTCTATCATCGTTGAATTAAGAAAATATTTAGGGGGTAAAAACAAAGTATTTAACAATAATCGTTTTACGCAAGAAATACGTTTCTACGAAAATGAATTAAATCTATTCAATTCGTTTGTTTGGCTAAAAGAAATGGAAATTACACTAAAAACAGCGGAACATTTTGAAACATTTGAAAAGGTTGTTGAATTTATCAACGGGAAAAGGACCGACAATGAAGATTTAAAAATTAAATATGATTTTGATTTTGAAGCGCTGGAAGAAAACGCAAAAGAATGGGAGGAATCGTATTATGAAAATTGGAAAAAGGACTCTGGGGTTGTTATTTTTTTATACAATGGTGAAGTTCCTATAACAATTTCACTTAATGAAATAGATGATTATGTGTTTTATAATTATTATGAAGGCAATATAGCAATTGATGAGGAAAGTAATATTTACATAAACCAAAATGCTGATGTTAAAAAGGAATTACAAAAATTAGAATTAGAAGATGAAGATTTTGATTTTTCTGGCTTGTGGCAAAATAAGTTAGAGGTTTTAGAATTAGAAAACATTAAATTAAAAAAGACAAATGAAGAAACCAAAAACATCGGAAAATTAGATGAAGAATTTGAAAATCCTTTTAAGGATTTAACACCCGTTGATGAAAAATTTATAAGGAGTATTATAAAAGGGGAATTTGAGTTAAACGAAAAACTAGATGCACACATAACTGCCAAAATTAAAACACTATTGGCAATCAAATTGCTATACGATATTTCTGAAATTACTGATGAAGGTCGTTTCTTGAAGGCAGGTAAAGATGAAATTCTCGTTCGTTCGGCTCAAGGTGGAATATTATATCTTGATGTTTATAACTGGGGGCGATTAAGTGAAGAAAATGTTAGTTTGTCAGTTTATACCAATGACAAAATTGAAATTTTTAGTTCTCAAAAGCAACTTTTTGATTTTACACAACCACAAAATAAATTTGGTATAGTTAGAATGCCAACTAATTATACAATGGAAGATTACAATTCTTTAGATAAAATTGCCAACAAAGGAGAGTGGCATTATATATTCATTGTAAATGAAAATACAAAAGCGGCACAGGGCTACAAAGAAATAATGAACCTGGAAGATTATAATTTTTAAATATGAAGTGGCTTTCCAAGGAACAACAGGTTAAATTTTACGAAGAAGAAATCAAGAAAATTCTTTCGGACTATAAGGCATATCTTGATTCTAAGTGTATTGACTTAATCAATAAATTTGAACTATTTGTTGGCACTTTTGAATACATTGATGATTTAAGAAATCAGCTTGTTTTCTCGTTTCCAAAGGATAAACTACCAAAAACCAAAATACCATTAACAGCAACAATGCCAAAAACGGCTGATGTTGTAGCTGCTAATTTTTATGATTTCAGTTACAGTCTCTATCGCAAAAACTTTGTATCGAATTTCAGTGAATGTTATGGGATATATTATCAGGAATTAAATGGAAAATTCAATATAGGGTTTAGTCATTTTGACTTGGATTTTTTAAAGTCTCTGACTAAAGGTGATAAAGTTGTGTTCGGAATATCCGACCCCCCATTGAAGTATTATTTCAATCTTATTCATATTACAAAGAATGAAGTTAAGTCACAAAAAGCAGAAGATGTAATTACAGGTCAATATCATTTAAATGAATTTAAGCCTGTTCATATTGATGACTCTTTAGACTTAATTGCTAAGTACAAAACTGATTTAAAAAATAACGATACAATCATTATACAAGGTCCTCCTGGAACTGGTAAAACCTATTTCATATCGAGATTACTTGAAGTCTTAAATAAAGAAAACAAATCAGTATTGGTTGCAACCTTGGCGAATAGGTCTTTGATTGAATTGGCAAAGAAGTATTTTGAAATAGAAACGGTAAATAGAACAGTTGTATATAAATCTAACTTAACATTGGAGGAATCTAAGGAAGTAAAGAATTTAAAACCCATGCCAAAAGGTTTTTTGCCTGCGGAAGGTGATATTCTGCTCACTACTTTCTATAAAATGACAGGCATAGCCATTGAAATAATGGGTAGCCCTATTTATGACTATATTATTTTGGAAGAAGCTAGTCAGTGTTTTCTTGGAACGATTGCAGCAGCAAAACTAATTGCTAAAAAAGTAATTCTGGTGGGCGATCCTCTTCAATTACCTCCGGTTGTGAATCAAGAAAAACCAGATAATATTTCTCCAAATATAGATTTAATGCTGGAATCATTTTCTTTTTATGCTTCTACCATAAACTGTCCAAAATTCAGGCTTACAACAACCTACAGATTTTCTGACCATGCATGTTATCAAACAAATTCATTTTATGGGGACAGTTTAAAGTCTAAATCCGATATTCAAAAAGGCAATGAAATTCTTTCAAAAACACCTCGTCTTTTTAGTGAAAAAGGTGGGTGCTCCTTATTTTATTACGATTCTGCCAATTTGAGAGTTATATATGAAATGCTTTTTAAACAACTAAATGCATTGTTCGAAATAAACCCAAAGTTTGAAATAGCGATTTTATCATCAACAAAAATGGGGGTTAAATTACTGAGAGATAATTTGCTTTATAAACTAAATGATAAACAGGATCTTATTTTGATCAATACAGTTGACAGTGTTCAAGGATTAACTATTGATTTTTGCTTTTATTTTGCTTATTCTGATAATAGTCCTGCATTTTCATTCAAAGAAAACCGTTTTAATGTAGCGACCAGCAGAGCAAGATATTGTACTTTGATTTTATTAGATGAAATTTACAAAGTAGTTCATCCTTACAATGGCTTAGTTGCTAATTTTATGTCAAAATGTACAGAAGATGGAAATTCCAGTTTAAAGTGATGATTTTAACCCAAATTAAATTTATACCAATTGGTTCTTGAAAAAAGCCTATTAAATCAGATATTACTTGGCAAATACTGGCTCATTTACTCCGGAATAAAATATTCCGAGCAACTTAAATAAAAATTAAGTACTTCAGGAGACAGATACTTTTTTTCTGTATATTTGAAATCTTATCTATTAAATTAAAAAAGGCACCAATTAAATTTTTGCAAAATGCACATAGAATTTCAAGAAAAATACCAAGCTAATTTAGAGTTAAAATTTGTTTATGCACTTGGTAAGTCTTGGAATTTTTTTGAATTCGCAACCTAAATTGTTTTTAACCATTGAGAATTTATAAAAAATGAGTATCAATCCCTTTGAAATATATTTTAGTCCAAATAACATTAAGTTAGCACCTATGATGTATTTTTTTCTTCTTTTGTAATTTTCTTACGTTTATCTATCTCACTTACAGCGATGTGAAGGAGGGTATTCCATAAATGATGGCGCCAATAAAAATATCTTTAACCAAAGAATCAAACAGGTAGAAATATTTTTTGTCAACAATATCATGATACTATAAAATCTGGATGAAATTGGTTCTTTGTCACTTTTGGTGATTACATTTATTTTAAGCTAACATTCTTGCCAACAATACGGACAAGAGCTTAAACGGCCTGTCCGGTTTGGTGAGGAAATAGTAACCAAACTTTGTAAATTTAATTATTTGTAATAACTTTGTAATTACACAAAGAATAAGTCATGGAAGTATCAATCATTAAAATTGGGAATTCGAAAGGTTTTAGATTATCCAAAACAATTCTGGAGAGGTATAATATCACCGATAAAATGGAATTGATTTTAGAAAAAGAGCAAATCATTTTGCGTCCAATTCCCGAACCTCGTAAAGGCTGGGATAAGGCATTTCAAAAAATGCATGAAAATAAGGATGATCAACTACTTCTGGATGATGTTTTTGAAGATGAGAACTTTGATGAATGGAAGTAAAACAGTTTCAAATAGTTTTGGTTAATCTTGACCCAACCTTGGGAAGTGAGATTCGAAAAACTCGACCGTGTGTTATTGTTTCACCTAATGAAATGAATGATAATTTACGAACAGTAGTTATTGCTCCCATGACTTCTACAAGTAGAAATTATCCAACCAGAGTAAAGGTTAAACATAACAGTCAAGAAGCCTGGGTTGTAATGGATCAATTAATAACCATCGGTAAAATTCGAATGGTAGAAAAGTATGGTTCACTTTCGGAAAAGGAAATACGTGAATGTAAACGTGTTATTCAAGAAACATTCGTTGACTAAATTGAAATCATCAAAAGTTTAATTTTCAGGGTCAATTTTTTCTATGCCTTACCGAGATAATTTACTTTTGTATATCCATTAAACCCAATTACCGTTGAGTAAGTATTTCACAATATTGGGCTCATTTAGGATCTTAAAATCTCGTCCGAAAAAAGTAGCAAAACACTATGCACAATACCTAATTGTACTTTCGCGGAATCAATTATTTTTGCACCAATGATTTTTATTGTTGTAAACATCGAGTATATTAGATTATTGTTCAAAATGCATGAACCCCTGCATGCTAAACGTTACAATCAATTATGACCGAAAAGATCCTGGTACATGTCATTGAAGGTGTAGAATCCTGGGTACCAATTGATGCTCAGGAGATAAGTACTTATCAGTATATGATTCTTAATGATATTGAATATGAGGACATTGATATAGGAACATTCTTTGAATTTTATCCAGGTGACATAGTTGTTGTAGAAGACGCCTTTGATGAAGAATATCAATTTAAAGCCTTAAAAATCAGTTCGTTTGGTTCCTATCCCGATAGAAAATATTTTCATTTCAAGTATAAGGCTACTTTAAGACAAATTCCTACTACTTCGGAGAAAGCAGTGGAATTTAAAGACGAAATATTAAGGATCAAGCATGAAATCGCTGCCGGACAATTTGTATATAAAGGGATAAAAGAGACCATTCAAAAGATGGATGTTTACCTCCGTGGATAAGGTCGCTGCTTATCATTTTATGGATTGGCACTATGCACCATTCATTGACATTCAAGGGCTTCAACTTCAATAATTTTGCCAAAATGCATTTTCCTGATCAATCAAATGTGGATATTTTTAAATCCTTATTTAAAGGACGTGAGGATGTGTTTGCTGTACGTTGGGAAAAAGGAAACAAGTCGGGTTATATGCCAGCCTATTTTTATGATCCTTATCAATTAAGGGCACATAAAATGAATGGCGGAACATTTCAGAATTACAATGAAAAATCTCATTTAAAGCTTACGGATGAACAAATTCAAAAGCACCTGAATGGGTTACAACAGATTGGTGTTTATCCGCTTTTAGAAGAAAATACTTCCTGGTTTTTAGCGGCCGATTTCGATAAAGCGAATTGGCAAGATGAAGCCATTGCTTTTCTTAATGCATGTAAAGAAAAACAAATTCCAGCCTATTTGGAGCGTTCACGTTCAGGAAACGGTGGACATGTTTGGGTATTTTTTGATAAGCCGTATCCAGCCATTAAAAGCCGTAAAATATTTATTTCCATTTTGGAAGATTCCGGTGCATTTTCAATGTTTGACAAAAGTTCAAGTTTTGACAGATTATTTCCCAATCAGGATTTTCTTTCAGGGAAAGGTTTTGGAAATCTGATTGCTTTGCCACTTTTTAAACCAAATGTTGAAAAAGGAAATAGCTGTTTTGTTGAACCTGAAACATTTGAAGCATTCACTGACCAATGGAATTTTCTTAAAAATATAAAAAGAGTATTAACAAATTATTTAGACAAAGTATATGATGGATTGAAGTCTGGCGCAGAATCTGACAGCCGGATAGCCGCAAATGGAAAGTTGATAATTTCTCTAAATAATAATGTGAGACTAAGTCGTATCGGTTTACCGTCAACGCTCATTCATTTTTTGAAAGAAGAATTGAATTTTGCCAATACTGAGTTTTTTATCAAAAAGAAATCCGGTAGGAATACATTTGAAACAAACCGATACTTTAAATTAGTTGAAGAAACTGAAAGTCAAATTATTATTCCAAGAGGATTTATAGGAAAGCTTTTTCGATTTTGTAAAGAATCACACATCGACTTTGAGTTTCGAGATGAAAGAAAGCTAAAGCCTGCAATACCTTTTGGGTTTAATGCAACTTTGCAAAATCACCAACTAAAAGTAATCAATACAGTTTCTAAAAAAGATTTCGGAGTAATAGTTGCACCACCAGGTTCAGGAAAAACTGTTATTGGGCTAAAGATAATTGTCGACAAAGGACAACCCTCTCTTATACTTGTTCATCGAAAACAACTACTGGAACAGTGGACGGAGCGGATTGAGGCATTTTTGAATATTCCCAAAAGAGATATTGGCGTTATTGGTCAAGGGAAGGCAAAAATCGGTGAACAAATTACCGTGGCAACCATCCAAAGTTTGCCAAAAGAATTAGAATCTGTTCAAAATAAGTTCGGAACCATCATTGTGGACGAATGCCATCACGTACCCGCCGAAACATTCAGGAATATAATTGAAAAATTACAAACCTATTATTTGTATGGATTAACTGCAACCCCTTTCCGAAAATACAATGATGGAAAAATAATTTTCACCCATTTAGGGGAAATCATTGCTAATATTCAGTCCTCTGAAGTTGAAAATTATAAACAGGCAAAAATCTTAATTCGAAACACGGAATTAGATATTCCATATAATTCTAAAACGGATAGTTTTGAAACGTTATCAAAAATATTGGTTCATGATATAAACCGGAATAAACTGATATTGGAAGATATAAAAACGGAATTGAATCATGGAAAAAAAGCGGTTATAATCACCGAAAGAAAAGAGCATATTGATACGTTATATTTATTTTTAAAAAAATCGTACGAAGTAATTGGCTTAAGTGGAGATGATTCAGAAACCTCCAAAAAAGCCAAATGGAAAATCTTACAAGACGGAAATTTTCAGGTTTTAATTACAACTGGACAATATTTTGGAGAAGGAACAGATTTGCAAAATATTAGTTGTTTGTTCTTAGTTTATCCATTTTCTTTTGAAGGCAAGCTAATTCAATATATTGGCAGAGTGCAACGCTCGGAAATAAACCCGATAATATACGACTACAGAGATTATAAAATTGATTATCTCAACAAGCTTTTCCTAAAACGCAATATCTATTATCGAAAAATTGACAAGCAAGCTACTTTATTTGATGCACCAAAAGATGAAATAACAACAACAAATCACATTTTAGCTATAGAAAAGCAAATCAAGGTTTCAATCGAGGAATTGGAATTTCATTATGGAAGTGTAGCATTTAAATATGCTGTAAATGAGGTGAATGTAACGCTTGAATTCCAAGTTGAAAACATGATAATAAGACCAGAATTTGAGGTATTAAAACCATATTTCATTAAAGTATTAAAATCTAAGAATGTTTCTGTGGCAATATTTGCCGAGTTTGAAAATGGAAAATTGGTTTCTCAATCAGCACTATCAACCGATATTGAACATATAAATAAAGAGGTGGTTGAAGGAGTGAAATTTCAGTTTTTTAATAAAGGTTTGTTAAAGCAATTCACTCCAAAAAAACAAAATATCCTGACATCAGATGATTTGCAAGAGCATGGAAAAATTTATTCTAATGCAGAAGAGTTGTTGAATGAAATTCTCAAAAATAAGCAGTACAAACATTCGCAACATATTCAATATTTAGCTGAAAGACACGCTAGTCAAGTAATGAAGATTCGTTTTGTACTCCATCCATTTTCATTCGTATTTCTGCTTGCAGGAGGACAAAGTTATTTTGTTGTTTTAGAAACTTTAGATACAGAAGAAGCCACGTATATTTGGCAT
>Ga0247843_1008872_pt1 | contig 11486 bp, 11 predicted proteins | sample LaCruzMarch2017__FD_192420 | JGI IMG/M metagenome (GOLD analysis project Ga0247843, IMG submission 192420) | Freshwater microbial communities from meromictic Lake La Cruz, Castile-La Mancha, Spain - LaCruzMarch2017_8m | ecosystem: Environmental > Aquatic > Freshwater > Lake | place: Spain...
TGCAAATTCGTCCATGGTTTGTTAGTGGTAAATTTGGATTAGTGCCAACATTACTTAAAGTGAAACTATTGCCGCTTGAAAAAAATGAACCACCACGTGGTTATAGTTTTTCACGCCCACCAGTTTTACCAGAAACTTCTGTGGCTCCGGCAAGTTCTCAAGAAGAGACGCATTGTGAAGATGAACAACATGAACAACATGAACAACATGAATCATCGTCTTCTGATAAACAATCTGAACATGTAGATGATTCAGATGAAGAACTTGATGAAGAATTAGAAGAAGTTGAGGAAGTTGAGGAAGTTGATGAAAGTTAAATAATTAATAGATAAATTAATAGATTTTTATTAAAATCAAAATAATTTTTATAAATAAATAATTTATAATTAAATAATTATAACTTATAATATTTTTATCACATTTTATCTTTTCGTAATTATTGAAAAAATAAAAAGTAATTAAATAGTAGATATGTATTCACAAATTAATAATAATAAATATTATTCAATTTTAGAATTAAATAAAAATGCAACACCAGATGAAATTAAAAAAGCTTATAAAAAATTTGCATTTAAATATCATCCAGATAGAAATATAGATAATAAAGAGGCATCAGAAAAAAAATTTTCAGAAATAAATGAAGCATATTCTATATTATCAGACCCAATAAAAAAAAGAGAATATGATATGTATGGTGAAAATATAAATAATAATAATAATGTAAGTTATTCAAGTAATTTTGGTAATCAATTTAGAATGTTTAATAATATATTTTATAAACATGTATCAGATTTTGTTAATAATAAAATGTATAATAATTCAGAAAATAATTTAAATGATATTTTAAATAAATTAAATAAATCACCACCTTCAGTAAATAAACCCCATGAACAACCACCTACAAAACCGCAAGATAAACCGCCTGAAAAAACGCCTGAAAAACAACCTGAAAAACCGAAAGAACAAATTATTAATAAAAGTTTTGATATAAAAGATATTTATGAAGGTGTTATAAAAGAAGTTGAAATTAATTTAATTAGACGAATAAAAACTAATGAAAATAAAATTATTTATAAAAATATTAATAAAAAATTTAAGATACCATTAAAAGGGCGTGAAATATTTATTGAAAATTGGGGTAATCATATAAATGGATACAAAAAACCAGCAGATTTATTAATTATTATAAATGATTTACCAAATGAAAAATTTAAAAGATTTGGTAATTATAATTTATTTATAATTCATTATATTAAAATTAATGAATTACCTAAAGAAAATTTATTAATTATAGAATTACCAAATGGAAAAAAATTAGATGTTAATGTTAATATAATAGAATTATTAAAAGATACAAATAAACTTATAAAAATTGAAAATAAAGGATTTCCTTATATCATTGATAATGAAGTTAAAAGAGGTGATTTATATATTAAAGTTGAAATTATAATTGATAACTTAGAAATATCTGAAATAAATCAATCTAATGTTAAATATAATAATCTTATAAAAATGTTTGATGTGTTTTAATATGTTTTAATATGTTTTTTTAATTTTATAATACCAATAATATATTTTTCTAAATGTATAACATGTTTATTACAATTAATTAATGATTTATTTATTTCAGCAGTTAATTTTGTAAATTCTATTAAAAAACATAAATTTGTATTATATTTATTTGAAATATATTTATAAATATAATTAATAATATTTTTACAACTATAATTACATGTATATAAATCATATAATTTATTTTTAATTTTATATAAATCATTATAAATAAAATTATTTGTAAATATAATATTAATTAAGTCATCAATAAAAATATTATGAGATACATAAAAATGTTCATATTTACCATTTACAATTGATAATTCATATAAAAAAAATATATCATTTAAATTATAATATTGATTATTTTTATAAATTGTATCAATAATATTATCAATATCTTCTTCTTTTATGCAAATATTTTTATCTAAACTATCTTTTATTAAAAAATTTTTAATTTCATCTTTTTTAATATTCCCCATTGAAATTTGCATAATTCTACTACTAAGAGATTTATTAAATTTTTTTGTTGAAATAAAAATAAATTTAGCAGTTTGATAATATTTATCAATAATATTTGATAAAATATTTTGAAATTTTGAAGAAATTAATTCAGCATATCTAAAAACAAAAATATTTGGAATATTAAATATAATATTTTTAGTTTCAATATAATTTTTTAAAAAAAATTCATATATATCAGATTCATGTATATTACAACATAATTTCATATCTATTTCAAAATGATAATTACTTTTATAAAAATAAAATAATGTTTTATCTTTATTATTAAATTCTATATGTTTTTTATTAATATTTAATTTATTAGTTTTAAATAATTCTAATAAAAATAATCTTATTCTTGTTAATCTTCCACTACCTGTATTACCTAATAATAATAAATTACTAATTGTTTCAATATTATATTTAGATAAATTTTTAAATAAAATAGATTTATCCTTTAAAAAATCTAAATCATCAAAACTATTAAAAGTTTTTTTCATAATTATTATTAATCTTATTATTTTTTAAATATAAAAATAATTTAAGTATTTATAATATATGAATTCAACTGATAATACATCTGGATTAAAAAGATATATTAATAATAAATTTATTAATATTCAAGAAACTATAACAAATATTGATAAAAAAATATCAAATTTAAATATATATATTATTAAAATATTTAAAATTATCGAATCTCAAGAAAAAAAAATAGAATCTCAAGAAAAAAAAATTAAAACTATTGCTTTATATCAATATAAAATTATGAAAACTATTGAAAAAAATAAACAAAATTTAGATAATATAGAAGATAATATGTCAGAAAATAATGAATTTGGTGATAATGTATTTGGTGATAATGTATTTGGCGATAATCTATTTTGCAATAATGTATCAAATGATAATGTATCAAATAATAGTGTATCAAATGATAATGTATCAAATAATAATGTATCAAATAATAGTGTATCAAATGATAATGTATCAAATGATAATGTATCAAATAATAATGTATCAAATAATAATGTATCAAATAATAGTGTATCAAATGATAATGTATCAAATAATAATGTATCAAATGATAATGTATCAAATGGTAATGTATCAAATGATAATGTATCAAATGATAATGTATCAAATGATAATGTATCAAATGATAATGTATCAAATGATAATGTATCAAATGATAATGTATCAAACGATAATGTATCAAATGATAATGTATCAAATGATAATGTATCTAAGAATAATGTATTAAGTGTATCTAAAAATAGTGTATCTAAAAATAGTGTATCTAAAAATAATGTATCTAAAAATAGTGTATCTAAAAATAGTGTATCTAAAAATAGTGTATCTAAAAATAATGTATCTAAGAATAATATATTAAGTGATATATTAAGTGATGCATTTAGTGATGTATTTAGTGATAATGTATCAAGTGATGTATCAAGTGATGTATCAAGTGATGTATCAAGTGATGTATCAAGTTATAATGTATCAAGTGATAATGTATCTATAGATAATGTATCTAGAGATAATGTATCTAGAGATAATGTATCTAGAGATAATGTATCTAGAGATAATGTATCTAGAGATAATGTATCTAGAGATAATGTATCTAGAGATAATGTATCAAGTGATAATGTATATTATAAAAAGGAATTTAAAAAAGATATTTTTAATATAGATACTGAATTTGTTAAAAGTTGTTTACAAAAGTGTGATATAAATTCGGATATAAATTTATTTAAAAAAATATATATGTTAAATGCAGAATGTCCAGTTAGATATATAAATAAAAATAATTATCAATATTGGTATAATAATAAGTGGAATGATGATAATTCAGGTGATTATATAATATCAGTTATTATATATAATATTAAAAAATTATATATTAAAACAAATACATATGAAAATTTTAAAGGAAATATTTATAAATATCAAACTTATATTAGTAAAATGCCTGAAAAAAAATATGCAGATATATTGATTAAAGGAATAAAAGAATTAATTAAAATATAAATTAAGTTTGAACAGGTGAACCATAATTATTTCCTTGTAATCCTTCATGTTCAATTTCTTCATAACATATTGTGCAATATCCATCATTATCTACACATTTACAATTTCTAAGACTATTATAATAACCATCTTTTTTTATACATGAACTTGGCATATAAGCTGGTAAATATCCTTCTTGTGCACATTCTTTTTTTAATCCTTTTGTTGGATAAAGTAATTTATCTTGATAATTTTCGATATATTTATTTTGGTTTAATTGTATAATAATAATAGTTATAATTATAATACTTATTATTATTAAAGAAACTATTATAGTTTTTTTCATTATAATTAATAATTAGATTTTTAATAAATAAATAATTATAGTAATAATAATTATAGTAATAATTTAATTTATTAGTTTAAAAAAAATAAATTAAATTTTAATTTTTATAGAATTCATTAAAAAAAAATATTTTATATAGTATAATAAATGCCAAAAGTAAATAACCAAAATAATAATGATGATGATAATAATCAATATAATTACCAAAATGATAATCAAGAAGGTGGTGCTAAAAAAGTTAAAAAATCAACTAAAAAAGCAACTAAAAAAACAACTAAACCAAAAGTTAAAAAAGCAACTAAACCAAAAGTTAAAAAACCAAAAACCAAAAAGCAAAACCTCTAAAAAATAAAATTTCTTAAAAATAATTAGATTTAATTAAATATCTATAATTTAATTTATTAGTTTAAAAATAAATTAAATTTTAATTTTTATATTAGGATTAATTTTTTGATAATAAAATATGCAATACTCTAAAAAATCTTATAAAGTATTACATCTAGAAGGAACATAATTTTTATTATTTAATCTATGTTGAACCATTGCGGCAGTTTGTGGTTGCCATTGTGGTCCGGGTATTGGTGCAACTACATTACATTTATTAATTCCAGTTCCTGAGCATAATGAACCACATCCATCTCCTAATAAACATGGTTTTGGATTAACATCAGAATTATTTTCATCAAAAAAATTATTTTCTAATGGTGTTGATTTAAATCTTAAATTATCTTTTGGATAAAAATCATCATCACTATAAGGGTCTTTTACAACAAAATTATTATTTATTTTTTGTGTATTAAAATCTTTTATTTCAAATTGTTGTTTAACTTGTTCATTTTCTTTTATTAAATGCCATCCATCAATTTTTCCATCATATTTGGATACTTCGTCTAAATTAATTTTAATTAAATTATTTTTAATATTAGTATCTGGATTTTCAGATGTATTTGGGTCATTTATCCATAATTTACATTTATGTTTTAATTCTATTTTTTCTTTATTTGATATTAATAATTTTGATATAACTGTTATTATAATCATACATAAAATAAATGTTGTTAATGGAATTACTAATTGATTTATATAGGGATTTTTACTTATTGAGAAATAATTTGTATAACCTAAAACAACTAATGTTATTAAAATTGATATAGAACCTCGTGAATTATATAATATACTTTTTCCTAAAAGATAATCTTCAATTATATATTTACAATTATTATCAAAATTCATTTTAATTATAATATTTAATAAGATTTTAATTTTGATGACATTTATAAAATTATCCTAATGAACCAGTATATAATAAAATTAAAAATACAACTAATATTGCAAATAATGGTGGAAATATCATAAAATAATTCATATTATCCATCTCATTATATGTTTTACTAATTACATAACTACCAACTTCTTGCCCATAATAATTTAATTTTGGTAATGCAATATTAAATAATAATAATGATATATATCCTGCAAATAAACCAACTAATAATGCAACCCATAATGGTACATTATTACCTGATTTATTTACTAAATAATATGCTAATATTGCTATAAATAATGATAATATATATTCTAATGAAAATGTTGTTTGTGCCATTATATTAATTAAATTAGATTTTTTTATTAAGCATAATAATCAATATCTCTATTTTTATTATTAATCATATATTTTAATTCATCATTATTCAATTTAACCATATTTAATTGATAAGTTAAATCATCAATTTTAATATTTTTATCATTATCTTTATCCAATATATTTTCAATCGTAGATATCTTATTACTTAATATATTTATTTTATTAACAAGTTTATTTAATGTTTCTATAAGGTTATAATTATTTTCATAATTATTAAAAAAATTCGAATTATTATCAATAAATTCTGATAAACCAATTTCTTCTATATTTTCAGTTAATCTACTTTTTTTATCATTTTTTTTCTTAAATACATTTTTTCTTTTATTAGACATTTTAATACATATACTATAAGTATTATTTCTTCAAATAACTTTTTAGAAAAAAGTTAGGTCAAAAATAATTTTAAATACATGAATAGTTATATGACAAATATCTTCAACAAATAACAAGAGGTTTCTTTACATTTTTCTTAATAATAATTTTGGTATTTTATTTTGATTCAATAATAACTTCTTCTTCAATAGATACTATTTCATTTTGAACTTCATCAATAGGTTCAGTATTAATACTTATTTTTGATAAAATTGTATTTTTTAATTCTTCTAACTTTAATAAATAATCTGTAATGTTAGATATATCATTTAAGTTTGTAATATTAATTTGAAATGATTGCGCAATTAATAAACAGTTAAACTCTTCAAATTTACTATCTAACAATAATCTAAATATATCTAAATTACTATAATATTTTGAAGTGTCTTGTGGATTTATTTTTTTCATATTAAATAATTTATTTAAATTTTTTACAATTATATTTTGCTTTTCAATTGATAGAATTGGAAATTTAAACTTTTGTAAGTCTTTTGAATAAACGTGTGGTTGTCCTGCACCATTTTGTAATTTATATATTTTATTTTGTATGAAAACTAAATAATAGTATAAATATTGTTCGTTTAATTTATCTTTATTTTTTGAATGTATTGAAAAGCAATCACTTGCCCATACTTTTGTTTTATATTTACTTATATATCCAGAGTAAGCACCACTTGAAGAACACAATATAATATTTTCATCTCTATTAAAAGTATTATGCATTCCAAGAGGATTTTTTCCACCTCCAATTACTGGATATATTCCATCAACTAATTTTTTTTTTGTTAAATTCTTACCATTTCTAAAATTACATACTTCCCTTAATTCAATCCATTCAATTCCTTCTTCATTTTTAATTTCCTCTTCTTCTTCAATACAATATTCTGTATAATTTAATGAATAATTTTTAGATGCTATTTCGTCAATTTCAACTTCTTTAATAAAATGTTTTTCTTCTGTATCTGGATTAAAATCATAAAATTTAACTTTTTTAGTTGAATGACATTTACAAAATTTTAAATTTCTTTTTATTCCTGTTATTTCAACTACATCTTTTCTTTCCTTCTTTTTAGTAAAGAATAAAATACAAGTTTTTGATGCGGTTGATGTAAAAGTTCCAGCAGGACATAATATAACTTCATGTAAATCACAACTTTTCATCAAATATTCTCTCACATTATCATAACCAGATGACGACCCATACATTTTTTGACCATCTAACATTACAGATGCACAACGTCCATTTATGTTTAAACAATGTATCATCATTTGTAAGAATAAAACCTCAGAATTTTTACCGCCTGTTTTTATAGGTATATAATTATTTAAAATTTCTAAACTACCAAGTGATGTTAATAATTCATCATAATTTATTGTTATTGAAAATGGAGGATTTGCTACAATATTATCAACTTTTATATTATGAAATTTTCTAATGCTATCAGCACATATAACATTTGGTAATATTTCACCAGTATTAATTAGCATATTTGATAAACATAAATTATAGATTTTCCCTTTTATTTCAATACCATAAATATTTTTAATTAATTGTTTTCTTAATTCTTCACTTGTTATTTGATTTGTTTTTTCAAATTGTTTAAAATGTTTAATAATAGTATTTAATATACCACCAGTTCCAGAAGCAGGGTCTAATACACTTTCAATTTCACCATTATCTTTTAATTTTGGATTAACCAAATTTACTAATAATTTTTTTACTTTTGGAGGTGTAAAGAATTGTCCTAATTCACTTTTTTTATTTCCACCAGCACCAAATACAGCATCAACAAATATACTTTCATATGCTTCACCCAATATATCATAATCATAATTATTGAAATCAATTGAACTTAATGATACAACAATTTTTTTAATGGTAGTTGATTCTTTAATAAATGATTTTTTACCATCTTCAAATACGTCTTTAAATTTAGGATGTTTTGATAATACTTCTTTCCATATAAACTCATCAAATATTTTTTTTATATTATTTTCTTTTTCTGGAATTTTAACATACTCAATTAATTTACTGAATTTTATATATTCCAAATATTCTAAAAATTTTTCATTTCCATATTTTTTAACACAATCTTTATATAATTCTAAATTGTAAATATCAATAGAACCATTTTCTATATGTTTTTCTACCAGTTTAAGAATTAAGAAATGAGACAATTCATTTAACGCTTCATCTCCTATTAAATGTTCTGCATCATTACGCAATACATCTAAACAAGTTTTAAATAAACAATGTAATTCTTGTATTTTACAATTCATTGTTGATTTTTGTTCTTTCTTTTCTATTATTTGATTAACTGGTATGCATCCGTTTTTTTTAGTAAGATGTCTTTGTAAATCAATTTTTTGTTTAAATTTATGTCCACAATGTTCACAATTGTAATTCATTATATTATACATATAGATTATAATGTAAAGTATTAATAACTTTTTAAATCAATTTTTTTTATTTAATCATAAAAATAAATAATTTTATAATAATATATTTTCAAGTTTTTTTAACTTTTTCCTAAAACTCTACTAATTCTTCATTTTTATTTTGTTTTATTAGTTCGGTTAAATCGTTAATATCATAATATTCACTCCATAAATCATAAGGAGGAAACATATCATCTAATATTTTTAAAGATTTTGTTATATTTGTAAATTCAAAATCAATATCTGTTTCATTTGATAAATACTCACCTACTTTATTTTTACAGGTTTCTAAATCATAATATACTCGTTCAATACTTAAATATTCTATCCAGTTTGTAAATTGACATTTGAATACTATTTCAGGTTCTTTGGATAATCTATTATCTCTTTCACATAATTCATAATAACTTTCTTTACTTTTTATATTTTTATCAGCAATTATTTTTCTTGCTTTTTCATATGTTGTAACAAGTGCAGTTCTTTTTATTGTTTTTAATCTTAATTTTTGAGTTAATTCATCGTCATATTCACCAAACTCATCAATAATTTCCCTTTCTTCTTTTTCTCTTGGTTTTGGTTTTTGTTTTTCAATGTCAATTCTAAATACCTTAATTTTTTGAGTAATAGTTTCATCTTCTAAACCAATTTGATAAATAACTTCTCTTACCTTTTTAAAATCAGAATTTTCATTATTTTCTAACCAGTCATCTCTATTCAAAATCGGTAATATAATTTTTGTGATTTTATCAGGTTGATGTTTATTTTTTCTACTTGCTCTTAATGCGGATTGAACTATACGAATATTTGAACTCATATTTTCAGCAAATACAACACCATCCAATAATGGAAAATTCCATCCTTCACCCAAACAATAGACACAAGTAATTATTCCAAACTTCGCCTTTTCAAAATTATTTATTATTTCTTTTTAGTCTTTTGATTTCATTTCACTATGGTAATTTGAATAATATAAATCATGTATATCAAAGTAATTATCATCTATCAATATTTTTATATATTGAATTAATTTTAACGAATTATTCTTGTTATTTGAATATATTAATAAATGATGTGAATGTCCGTCAAATATGCTTTTCAAAGATGCAAATGCACTCAAAAACAACTTTTTATCATTATCTTCTGTAATATGAAATCTTGTTAATTGTTGTTCTAATTGTTCTTCATTTGTAATAATGGTTTGAATAATATAATCACAAATAATGTTTTCATTAATTGCCCATAGTAAACATTTTCTATCAATAATTTCTCCAAAATATTCATTATTATCATTTGAAACTACAATACAATCATTACGCATATTTTCCAATTGTTTAAGTGTAGCAGTCAATGATAATTGTTTTACAGATTGAATATTTAATATTTGAATGTATTTTTTTGTATTATGTGCTAATAGCATATTATTTGTAGTTAAATGATGAACTTCATCTAATATTTTAATACCAAATACAAACCTTGTATATTGTGTTGCAGTATATACTTTATGTGCTGATGAATATGTAGTTATTACAATACATTTCGTGTGATTATTTTTTAAAAATCTTATTATATTTTCAATATTTATACCACATGAAACAATTAAATATGGAATATTTTGAAACAAATCACAAATGACTTCTTTCCATTGTTTTAATAATAATTTATTAGGAATACCAATAAGAATAGTATTTGAGTTTAGTTCTTGTGTAATCCATAATGAAATTAGAGTTTTTCCTGTTCCACAAGTTAATAAAAGCATACCTTTATCATATTGTTGAAAATGTATAACTGACTTTTCAATAATAATAGTTTGGTCGTTTCTTGGTATGTAGGAAATAATTTGTTTATTTGTTCTCTTGGATTTTAGTATATTGATTAATGATTGAATATTTATTTTTTTCATAGTTTTTTTTACTCTGTTGTATCTTACTAAATCACTAATTTCTTGTTTGGTTAATTTTTTATATTTAATACCAAGTGCGATTATATAAGGTTCAATAAGAGTAATAATTTTTTTATTGTAAAATTCAGTTCCAGCATCATATTTAACATTTAATTCACGAAATTCATTTTGTAATAAACGTTCAACAATTCCCATTTTTTCAATAGGAACTTCAAACACCACTTCAAAATATCCTCTCTTAATCTCACCTGTAGCATATTGTGCATCTCTTTCGGGAATATTATTTGATTTACCCATTTTACATGCATCATCAACATCATACGATGGATGATTTCTAATATAAATATATCCGTTAGTTCGGTTCATTTTGATAAAGTTAATATAAGTTATGTAATAATATAATTGCGAAATTATAAATCAATTTTTTATTATATTTATAAAATAAAATAAAAAAATTTTAAGAAAAACTGCATTTTAAATTTTCAAAGGTGTACACATTTTATGTTTTTTCTAAAAAGTTGGTCAACTTTTTGTCACAACTTTTTTCTAAAAAGTTGGTATCTCATATAATAAAGCATTAACCATAGAAATACTTGAAAAATTTCCAGATAAAGATTGGAATTGGGGAGATTATGGTATATCATCAAATCCAGCATTTACGATAGAAATGATTGAAAAATTTCCAGATAAAGAATGGGATTTTGAGGAAGGTATATCAT
>Ga0247843_1008874_pt1 | contig 11485 bp, 10 predicted proteins | sample LaCruzMarch2017__FD_192420 | JGI IMG/M metagenome (GOLD analysis project Ga0247843, IMG submission 192420) | Freshwater microbial communities from meromictic Lake La Cruz, Castile-La Mancha, Spain - LaCruzMarch2017_8m | ecosystem: Environmental > Aquatic > Freshwater > Lake | place: Spain...
CGGGAAACTATCAAAAAGTATTACTCAAAGAATAATTATTGCCAGAAGCATTGTAAATAAGCCTAAGTTGATACTTCTTGAAAATCATATTGATTTTATTGAAGAGGTTGAGCGCAATAAAATTATAGACTTTTTAACAAGCAAGTCAAATGGTTGGACATTAATAAGTATCTCTAACAACAATTATTTGCAAGAAAAATGTGATACAGTTATTTATATGAATGACGGACACATTTTGAAATAATATATTTAAAAAAACTAAATGCTTAATATAACTCATAATACAATAAAAGATAAGGAGTATTTGGAAAAATTAAATTCATTCCAAATTTTAAATTCACGTGTTAATAATAGAAAGCTAATTAAAACGCTCTATTTAGTTGGAGGAATTATATTTATCGTACTCTTTTTACCATGGACTCAAAACATTAGGTCTACTGCTAAGGTAACGGCTCTTAAACCAAACCAACGACCTCAAACAATTCATTCAATAATTGCAGGAAGAATTGAAAAATGGTTTGTACAAGAAGGTCAATTCGTAAAGAAGGGAGATACAATACTTTTTATTAGTGAAACTAAGGAAGAATACCTAGACCCTAATCTGGTTGAAAACACAGAGCAGCAGCTAAAATCTAAAGAATTTGCAGTTAAATCCTATATGGAAAAGATAAAAGCAAATGATATTCAAATTGATGCCATGATTAGCTCACGAAAATTAAAGTTTGAACAAGCTCAAAATAAACTTATCCAAGCAAATTTAAAGGTATTGAGTGATAGTGTTGACCTTTCAGCAGCGCAACTCAATAATAAGATTGCAAAAGAACAATTAATCCGAATGGAAGAATTATATAAAAAAGGATTGAAATCATTAACAGACCTAGAAACAAGAAAGCTGAAAGTGCAAGAAACTCAAGCAAAAGTTATATCGCAAGAGAATAAATTTATTAGTAGTAAAAACGAAGTTTTAAATGCTAAAATTGAATTGCTAAGCATAAATGCCGATTATAGGGATAAAATTGCTAAATCAGAATCGGAAAAGTTTGCCACTCTCTCCAATATGTACGATGCAGAAGCAACTGTTTCAAAATTGCAGAATCAATTTGTAAATTATAGCATACGCTCTGGGATGTATTACATCCTAGCACCGCAAGATGGATACATAACTCAAGCCATTCAGTCAGGTATAGGTGAAACCATAAAAGAAGGGACTGAAATAATTAGCATTATGCCAGCCGATTATGAATTAGCTATTGAAATGTATGTAAATCCAATGGATATTCCTTTGCTTGAAAAAGGGCAGCATGTACAAATTCTATTTGATGGCTGGCCTTCTGTAATATTTTCAGGCTGGCCGGGAATATCATATGGAACGTATGGCGGACAAATTGTTGCCATTGACAATTTTATTAGCAATAATGGAAAATACAGAGTGCTTGTTGCTCATGATAAAAATTATCCAGACTGGCCAAAAGAAATACGATTGGGGGCTGGAGCTAGCACAATGACATTGCTTAAAGAAGTTCCTGTAGGGTATGAACTTTGGCGACAAGTAAATGGATTTCCTCCAGATTATTATAAACAAAACACTTCAGACATAAAAGCGAAAAAGGCAAATGAAACTAAAAAATAAATATAGTTTTATTGTAATACTAGTGCTAATCGCATCGAAGAGTATTGGACAAGTTGATACAACAACGAAGTTTAGCTTTACTAATTTTTTACAGTTGGTGAAGCAAAATCATCCCTTGGCAAAACAAGCTAATTTAATAACAAAATCAGCTGCTGCCAGTGTACTTATCGCTCGTGGCAATTTTGACCCTAAGTTGTTTTATGAATTTAATAATAAATTTTTTGATTCGAAAACTTATTATCGATTAGGTAATGGTGGGTTTAAAATACCGACTTGGTTTGGGATTGAATTTAAGGGAGGATATGAACAAAATCAAGGCGCTTATTTGAACCCTGAAAATACCACTCCAAACCAAGGGTTGGTTTATACACAAATTTCATTGCCTCTCTTACAAGGATTGATTATTGACGAAAGGAGAGCTACACTTAAAAAAGCAAAATTATTTCAAGAACTATCTGTTTATGACCAAATAAACACCATAAATGAATTGCTCTACAAAGCAGGTAAAGATTATTGGGATTGGCAATTATCTTTTACAAATTTACAAGTACATCAAAGTGCAGTAAACCTAAGTCAAGAAAGATTTAATGCCATTAGAAAAACTTCAATATTAGGAGACAGGCCAGCAATTGATACAGTTGAAGCCATAATTCAACTGCAAGACAGAATTATCAATTTGCAACAAGCCCTTATGGAGTATAGAACAAAATCATTGCTCCTCTCTAATTATTTATGGTTAGAAAATGATATTCCAATTGAGTTGACGGATAAAACAGTTCCTGAAATAGATATGGAATATGATAATACAAAAAATGTAATCCCTTCGAATGTTTATAAAATGGATAGTTTAATCAATATTCATCCAAGTCTAAAGATTTACGACTTTAAACTTAAACAATTAGGTATTGAAAAGAAGTTTAAACAAGATAAATTAAAGCCCAGTTTAAATGTAAACTACAACCCCTTGTTTGATTCGGAAAATTTAATGGTTGGCTACCAAAACAATTACAAATGGGGAATAACGCTTGGCTTTCCTATATTCTTGAGAAAAGAACGAGGGGAATTACAACTTACAAAAATTGAAATTGAAAATACTTCTTATGAAAATATCAATAAACGAAATGAATTATTAAATAAAATAAAATTAACAATCAACGAATTCAATACGTATAAAAATCTAATTGATATTTATAATAAAAATGTCAATGATTACGAGCGTCTATGGAATTCTGAAAAGCAATTGTTTAATTCGGGCGAAAGTTCATTGTTTATGATTAATAGTCGAGAAATGAGTTACATCAATGCTCAAATTAAGTTAAACGAAATAATAAATAAAAATCAAAAAGCTGTTTTGAATGTCGAATATTCATTAGGCCTATTAAATGCAATTTATTAAAATAGAACCACTAGTAATTTTAAATTAGGAATTATTGCTGGCGGGGCAATTTGGAAAGATTTACATAATTCCTTTTCACAACCCCTGGCAAAGTCTCATAGAAAGTACTCATGCTTTTACTGCAGATTTTATGGATACACGTAATCAGCCTGATTATCAAAACAGGGAATCATTTGATTAATGGAATATTTGCTTGATACCAATATTTGCATTTACATTATTAATAAAAAGGTTTAAACGTTTTGAGAAGGATAACGAATATTCTTTAGGACAAGTTGTCCAGGGTAGATAACTTGGAGAAACTAGATTTTCTGGAACCATTGAATCCTGCAATAACCAAATATTTTATAACTGAACACCTTGTGAAAAATTGTTCAATTATTATTGTTGATGATCATAAAATATTTTGTGAAGGATTAAAGGGGGTACTGGAATCAGAATCCATATTCAAAGTATAAAGGACATTTTATAATGCAGAGGACGTATTAGACTATTTAAATTATGAACAACCTGACCTAATTATCCTTGATATTTCCATGCCTAGAATCTTTGGAATTAAAGTGACTAAAATTATATAGCAAAAATTTCAAAATATTAAATTTCTAATGTTAACCATGCGTACATCTGCGATTTATTTAGTGGAAGTAATGGATGCAGGCTTTAATGCATATGTGGTTAAAGATTTAAAGGCAGAGGAGGTATTTAACGCAATTGAATCAAGTAAGGAAATTAAATCTTATATATCATCCTCCATATCATCAGTTTAAATCGTTCCGGCTCGGAAGATGTAATTTTAACCAGTAGAGAAAATGAGGTACTTAAACTCATCGCTTTATGATGGAAGAACAGTAAAATAGCTGAAAAGCTTTTTATAAGTTATCGTATTATTGAATCTCACCTCAAAAACTTACTCAATAAAAATGAAAGTAATAATTCCATTGAATTAACTGTTTGGGGCCTCGAAAAAGGATATATTAAACTAAAAAAAAGGGATCTAAATAAACAGATTAATAAGAGTTTATTACCTCAATTCTTTTTTAAGAACTCTTTTAATATAAAATCATTATTGATTTTTTTACCTGAATTTAGGGAGATAAATACCTAGGAATAGTTAAATGTTAAAAAATTTCACTTAACTTTGTCTTGTCAATGTGGAAATTAAACCCTCAATTAAATGACAAGGCGTAACTCGAAAAGCCATTAGAGTAGAGAACAAATTTATTAAACCCTATGTCATTAGAAACTGAATTAAACCATTTCGCAAACTTAAAAGATTTAGCTATTAATGAAGAAGCTTTAGATGTAAATGGACAAAAGGCTAAAACCATTTTTTGTAATGGGTGGCCTGCAGCCAAATTAGTAGTTGAAGCAATTCGAGCAATGCTTCCAAAAGGATTTGGAATAGTCATTGCGATTGTCATTAAAGCAGGCGATGCTCTTTCAGCTAGAATTTGTAATTAACTAAATCCTTGTTACATCCTTATTAATTAAGGATGCAACAATTTTTATTAAAGAATCCAAAACAATAATAATTAATAAAATGAAAAATACGACAATTTTTATAACCTTTTTACTATTCTCAACACAAGTCATTGGACAAAAAAAACATATTCCAATATCAACTTATTGTTCTGCAGGAGGAAATGGCCAAGTCACTTCAAATAGCTATATAGACTGGACACTTGGGGAAACTATTATTGGATATGGGGAAACTCAGACTTCGAAAATAACGAATGGACAACAACAAGATTCAATAAAAATAATTGGGGGTATAAATCCTTTTACTTTTTCCTTAATAAAGGTTTACCCCAATCCAGCTAATGGCATATTAAACCTGACTGGTTTAGGTTTTGGGAATAAAGAAATAAGTATTCTGGAAATTACCGGTAAAGTCATCAAAACTATTCATTCCGAAAATGATTCAGAATTAATAACAACTGACTTCCTGAGTTCAGGAATGTACCTCCTAAAACTAACAACAAATAACAATCAACAAATAGTAATAAAAATAACAATTAATAATAACTAAAATTATGAAAAATAAAATCAAACCAATCCTTTTAACATTTTTTCTTAGCCTAACTATTTTTAGTTTTGGACAGACATGGGGTAAATTTAACTATCAAGCCATAATTCGTGATGGCAATGGAGTCTCAATTAAAAATCAAAACGTAAATATTCGATTTCAAATTTTTGATGCCATTGCGGCAGGCGCTTTAGTTTATCAAGAGGATTTTCCAAATATTAATACCGGTGGTTATGGGGTGGTTAATCTTCAAATAGGAACAAATGGAAGCATACCCTTAAAAAGTTTAAATTGGAATACCAAAAGCTATTTTGTTAATATTCAAATGGGCAGTCCATATTCAGATATTAGTCCCAATAGAACGCCCTTAGTAAGTGTACCTTATTCTTTTTTTGCATTAAGTTCGATTAAAAGTGATACCGCAAAATATGCTATTGCTACATCAAGTCCGACATTAAATCTTACTGGAAGTGGGATAACCACAGTTAACGGGACATATCCGAATTATGCCATTTCATCCACAGAGGTAGATGGAAGTATTTCAAATGAGCTTCAAACCTTAAGTAATAATCCAGGAAATGTAATTTCATTAAGCCAATCCGGTGGGTCAGTAACCTTAAATTTTACTGTTAGCAATAATCAATTACAATTAAATGGCAAAGATGTTTTACCCTTAACGAGTTTAATTCCACCGGGCACCATTATGGCATTTGGCGGAACCACCATACCGGATGGTTGGCTTCTATGTGATGGTGGAAGTTATTCAACCTCTTCTACAGCAAAGGAGTATCAATTATTTAAAGCGATTGGATATAACTTTGGAGGAAGTGGCGGAAACTTTAATCTTCCTGATTTTAGAGGAAGATTTCTAAGAGGCGTTTCCGGTTCAACAGATAACGATCCGGATAAATCGAATCGAGCCGCATCTGCAAGTGGAGGCAATACAGGAAATAATGTTGGAAGTTATCAATTTGATGTATTTCAAGGACATTGGCATGGTGCATTTTTAAGTTCTTCAAACGGTACACCAGGAGGTGGATTACCAGATATAAATGCCTATAATAAGGACAGTAACAAAAGAAATGACATTATCAATGGATCTGATGCCATAACGGATGGATCAAACGACACTCCTAGGGTATCAAAAGAAACTCGACCCAAAAATGTTAATGTTAATTATATTATTAAATATTAAGTTAAAAAGAATTCTCATTATCTAAAACCACAACTCACTTTAGATTTTCAAGTATGAATAGTTTTATGCTTCAAATTTTAACAATTTCTAATCCATATCATATCTGGATTTTAATCTTAATCATCTTATCGACTGGGCTTATAGGAGGTTTAACAAATTACTTTTTGAATAATATATCTAAAATTCCAAATAAATACGAATTAATTAAAAGCTTACTTTTAGGATTGGTTGCCGCGTCTTCAATCCCCTTATTTTTAAATACTTTAGGAAGTAAGTTATTAATTATTGTAGATAAAGAAAAATATGAAGAATCTAATTATTTAATATTTGCAGGGTTTTGTCTAATTGCCGGGGTTTTCTCAACCAAATTTTTACAATCTTTATCAGACAAAATATTTAAGGAAATTGAAGAGGTTAAAAAGGAAAATGCTGATAATAAAGAGAAAATTGATGCCGTTGTAAATCATACATCGGATGATATTCAACCAACAATTCCTTCGCAAATTGATTTTAATTCGAGTGAGATTCAAGATTTAGATAAAGTGGTCAACGCCCTAAAACATTCTAAATACACTTTTCGGACAATTAATGGAATAATGAAAGAAAGTAATATAAATCAAGATACTATTAATGAAAAATTGGTTGAACTTGCTAAAAAAGATTTAGTAAAACCTATTATAAGGTCAGATGGTAAGAAACTTTGGACTTTAACTTCAAAAGGTCGTTTATCAGATTTTTAAAGAAATTAATTTTTCAGATTGAAATAAAAATATGCCGATCTTTTGGTAGGCGCACATTTAAAATTGATTAAGAATGAAAAGAATGAAAGAAAAGAAAACAATTACGGAACTTATAGAAGATAACTCTCATATCTTGTTAAGTAGTTTCAAGATGCGAAAGATAATTGGAATATTAGGCATGATTTTACCACTATTACTTTATTTTGGTGTAATGTTAACTAGTAAATATAACGTTGTACAACACTCTATAAGCCTATACTTCTATACATTTATGGGAGGGGTTTTAATAGCAACACTAGCCATGCTTTCGATTTATTTATTTACGTATCAAGGTCCGAAAAATGATTCATATTACAAATGGGATAATTGGATAACTAATATTGCAGGCCTTTCAATCATTATTGTTGCACTATTCCCAACCAATAGTGCCTCTATTTACCATAATGAGAGTTTCGTCGTCCAATATGAAAAATACCATTTAATTGATTTACACAATCCAAGTGCCGCTATATTCTTTCTTTCAATATCATGTATGTCATTTTTTCTTTTTACACGCAGTGGTAAAGAAGGCAATAAAGCTAAAAAGATTCAATGGTGGATATATAAGTTTTCGGGTGTTATAATGTTTTTATGTTGCATCCTTATTGTATTTATGACACAAAGTAATAACGAAAAGAATCCCGAATACTTTTTAGGAATACCTCATCCTGTTTTTTGGTTAGAGGTTATCGCACTCGAAGCTTTTGGAATTTCTTGGTTTGTAAAGGGCTTAGACTACAGAATCAAAGATACTTCCATTAATAATCAGGTTCTTGATTAATTAAATATTCTAATCTAAAATTTTATTCCCAGCCGAGTTTTCATTATCTAGATTTACAGCCGATGTCTCAAAGACCGTGGTTATAGAAGCGGGGGATGGACTCGGCGGCAGTTTGAAGACTTTATTTTTACCTAACTGTTTATCTCATCTAAAGAAAAATAAAAAAAACCTGAAATTCGGAGGGCTTATTATCAATGGAAGTGAAGCTGCAGGGAGTCGAACCCCGGTCCGGCGAAGGAATTAAGTGCGCTTTCTACATGTTTATCGGTAATTTAGTTTTGGAAGAATAGCATTCCTTTTAATGTTGGCCCAAAAGCACCTTTTATAACTACTGCTGAAGCAATTCTTGTTAACTGATTTCTATATTCTTATTTAGTTCTTGTTTGAATCAAGGACATCCGAACAAGCATTTGCAATCTTAAAACAGCTTCCCTAAAATGAACGACGGAATGGAATGGATTTAAAATAGCAGGAAGGCATGTTGGAAGTCTTCATGAAGCCGAAACCAAAGATAAATTTTGGAATGATTCAAATGAACTAGAATTAATCACCCCCCAAAACGTCAATATTTATATATTTGTTCGACAAGAAAAAACTTTAAAAGTAAATCAATATTTTAAAGTCAGAAAAGTTGTGTATGAAACTAAATCTTATATTTATCGTTTGGTTTATCCTGTTTTTTATGAGTTGTAAACCCGACCCGGTTAAACCTGCTCCTGAACCTTTAATAGATTCGGTAATGAAAATAGTTTGGAAACAACCCATTGGATATTCTACGAGGGAGTGTTCATTTGTTACAATCTATAATAATACAGTGGTTTATTGTTTTTTTCCTCGAAGTTTCGGGGTTTCTACACTTATTGGGGTTGACAAAAATACTGGTAATACAATCTGGTTCTTTAATAGTTTCAGTGCTGTAAATGACCTTTATCAAGAAAAAGAGATTTTATATTTCAGATCGGATGGTGAGATTATTGCCTTTAGTATAATTAAGGGTGATATTATCTGGCGGGTTAAAGCCCCCATCAATTTTTCTTTTGATGGGCCCCTAAGTTTCTCTGCAAACAAATTATGGAAGAGTTGGTGCGATAAGGATAGTACAGTTCTTTTTTCAATTGCCCCAACGGATGGGCATCTGACAAAAATAAAAACTCTGTTTGGTTCAAAAAATGAATACCATGAATATAAGTTTGGGAAAGCAATCAACTGGATGCATCCTAATGGGGATTCTATACTTGTTTTGACATCAACCGCATTAGCTTCCAATAATTCAATATCAGAAATCATGGCTTTTAATCTTACAGCCGACAGCATTTATTTTCGTTACAATGGTTTTCTGGATTTAGCTGGAATTAGAGACCCATTAATTATCGGTAATCAGTTGATAATTTTAGATAACCAAAGTATAAAATCCATTAGTTTAATTGAACCAATACAGTCTCACATCTTTGGTACAGGGCTTAATTTGAAATGGAACTTACCAATGCCCATTGCTAAATATTATAGTTATACCAATTTATTGTATCAGGATGGTTTGATAATGACCCGTACAAAATCAAGTCAAGGAACTAACGGAGCTATTGCATGGATTGATCCTTTATCTGGTAAGATGATAAAAAATTTAAATATAAAAACCTCGATTTCTGGCAACTTTTATTTTAAAGATAACTGGATGTACTATTATAATAATGATTATGAAAATATAACAAAAGTAGATGTTACTGGCCCGAAAATTATCTGGAATTTCAGTACGCCAGACGGTAAGTTTGGTTTTTATAAAATGGCATTAGATGCAGACAATGATTTAATTTATACTATGGGTGAAGAATATTTTTATTGTTATAAAATAATTAAGTGAAATTTAAACTAAACTAACCAAAAAAGCCATCTAAGAAGATGGCTTTTTTGGTTTAGTTGTGGACTCAAGGGGCGAGAGTTCGAACTTTTCGGAGGATAATTTTGAGGGAATTAACGTTTTAACAAATGATTTATGGTTATCACTGCACAAGGATTTCAACTTTTTACTTCTTTGCAATTTCAGGAATCAAAGGAATAAGAAAATCCTGAACTTTAACTTCCAAATTCATTTAATAAATTATTGGACGATCCGAATTATTAAAATAAATCATAGTACAAACGGCAATAATTATATATTTGTTCAAGAAGTATACTTTATACAGGTAGATCAATATTTTAAAAACCGGAAAATTTAATGATGAAACCAATTCTTTTGTTAATCATCTCTTGTATCCTATTTTTTTCGAGTTGTAAACCAGAACCTGTTAAACCAACACCAAATCCAGAACCCATAAAAGATTCGGCTTTGAAAGTAGTTTGGAAAAGACCAATTGGATACATTTCCCAAAAACTAACCTTTGTTAAACTTTTTAATAACCTTGTCGTTTACTCAATTAGTGCAAATGAAGACCTTGGTTTTTCAGCGATTATCGGAGTTGACAAAACAACTGGAATTACAGTTTGGTTTTTTCATCGTTTTTCTGATATTCAGGATATTTATCAGGAAAACGAGGTTTTATATTTCAGATCGGACGGTGAAATTTTCGCATTTAGTTTAATTAAAGGTGAAATTATTTGGAAGGTTAGAGCCCCATTTAAATTTTCTTTTGACGGACCCTTAAGTTTGTCGGGTAACAAATTATGGAAAAGTTGGGGAGTAAACGATAGTGTGGTTCTTTTTTCAATTAGCCCTTTTAATGGTCACTTAACAAAAATACAAACTTGGAATAGTAAAAAAAACGAAAACTATGGATATAGGTTTCGGAAAGCATTTATCTGGATGCATCCCAAAGGAGATTCTATTCTTGTATTTACTTCAATGGGGACTAATTCTTCTTATCAATTTAAATCGAACATAATTGCTTATAATCTTACTTCTGACAGCATTTATTTTGATTTCCACCCTTTTCAGGATTTCTACAGTATTGGGGATCCTTTAATTATTGGTGATCAATTGATAATTGCAGATGCAGAAAGTATTAGATCCATTCAATTAATTAATCCGCTAGATAAACGTTTTAGTAATTATCCTAATTTATATTGGAATTTACGGCTGCCAGTATCTTATTATTATTGTTATTCTAATTTAACATTACATAATGGCTTAATAATGACCCATCCAAATTCAGGTCAAGGTGCTATTGCTTGGATTGATCCAGTAACAGGTAAAATTATTAAAGAGTTACATGAATCAGGGAGAACTTTTATCGACTTTCATTTTAAAGACAATTGGTTGTTCTATTGTAATTGGGGGAAAATTACAAAAGTGGATGTTAATGAACCAAAAATAATATGGAATTTCAGATCACCTAGCAGTTCGTTCAGTTTTGAAGACGATATGGCATTCGATGCCGCCAATCACTTGATCTACACCATGGATAATGGGAATTTTTATTGTTTTAGGATAAACATGTAATAATTTTATGCATTAAAACAATCTAACCATTCAATCATGCTACTAGTTGTATTGAAATAAAAATTTATAGAACTTTCATGCTTTATTTGGTACCGGATTACTCTGAATAATTTTAAGTCGAACATCTTGGGCATCTTAGTTAGACAAAAGTAAAATTATATGAGTTAAAAACCGGTCGAGTAGGCAAGGGGAGTTTCAGCCCAAGCCTCTCACAGAACCGTACGAGAGGCTCTCACCTTCCAACT
>Ga0247843_1008875_pt1 | contig 11484 bp, 11 predicted proteins | sample LaCruzMarch2017__FD_192420 | JGI IMG/M metagenome (GOLD analysis project Ga0247843, IMG submission 192420) | Freshwater microbial communities from meromictic Lake La Cruz, Castile-La Mancha, Spain - LaCruzMarch2017_8m | ecosystem: Environmental > Aquatic > Freshwater > Lake | place: Spain...
TGCTCCGCACCAATGCCGTGCCCGTGGCGGCCGGTCCTGCCTTGGCTCGGTTGGGTTATGTCGTCCTGGGCATCGATGCCTATTGCTTTGGCGAGCGCAACGGTCAGGGCCCGGGCGGACTGGCCGAAAAAGGCTCCGCCGGCGAGATGACGGCGTCCAAATTCCAGCTGTGGGCCGGGCGCACTCTTTGGGGGATGATTTTGCGCGATGACCGGATGGCCCTCGATTATCTCGCTTCGCGGCCCGAAGTGGACCCGCAGAGCATCGGTGTCACCGGCATTAGCATGGGCGCCACGCGCACCTGGTGGCTCATGGCCCTCGACGAGCGCCTCCGGGCCGGGGTCGCCGTAGCCTGCATGACCCGCTACACCGACCTCATTCGCGAAGGCGGCCTCAAGGCGCACGGCATTTACTACTTCGTTCCGGGCCTGCTGCGGCACTTCGACACGGAGGCCGTGATGGCCCTGGCCGCGCCCCGACCCCTGCTGTTCATGACCGGTGGAAAGGACTCGGGCTCCCCCGCGTCCGGCATCGCCCGGCTGGAGCCGCCGATTCGCGAGGCCTACCGGCTCTACGGAGCCGACTCGGCGTTCGAAAGCCGCCTCTATCCCGACCTGGGCCATGTCTACACACCCGAAATGTGGGAGCGCACCCAAGCCTGGCTGGCCCGGCACCTCGGTCCGTGACCGGGTCGAGGGGGCGCACGGATCCGGACAGCCCAAGAATGGGTTTTGAACGGGTCACTCAGTCATCGATTCGACGAACGTGGCCGATCCGATGGTTCCGCTGCGCAAAAGTCTCGATTCTGGATGTTTAACTGACGTATCGGGGTGTAATATTCCCTCAATGAGTGGACCCTTGATCGACCCGGTGAGCACTTTGGCCACCGCAAAGACCTTGGCCGAACTCCTGCCTCCCGAGGGGCGCATGGAGCTGATGCGCCACCTGATGAGTCTCGCCACGCCGCAGTGCAAGGCCCGGTTCATGGCCGAGATGCCGCCCACGAACGCCGGGATGGGCGCGCCCATCGCCGCGACCTCGATCCCGCCCGTGTTGCCGCCCGAGATCGCTGCGTCGGGTCCGGAGGTTGTCGAGAAGATCCTGCGGTCGTGGCATCTCGAACTCGATGGAATGGTCTCCCTCACGGTTCCCGCCGGGATCGGCGACATGGATGCCCTCCGATCTCTCAATCATTGCTTCCGCTCCCGTCATCAGGACTCGGTCCGGGATGCTGTTTCGGCCGGTGATTTTGACTGGTATTCGCGGACGGCGTCCGTGGCGCATCGGGACGTCTCGCAACCGCGGATCGTCCGCGTGTTGCCGATCGTCCCAGGAACCCGGGGGCTCTCCCGAGACCCGCAGGCCAACCTCCTGAGTTCCGAGGGGCTCCGGTTCGCCGAACCCATCGAGCAGGCCCTCGTGGCAGCGGCCTTTGCCTGCAAGACCGACGGCCGAGATGTGTTCCAGGACCTGTGGGCCCGAGGTTCGCTGGCCGGCCACGCCCTGACCGTCAGCCGGATCACCGGCACCCGTGTCTGCACCTCCTACGACGACGGCGCCTACAGCAATGTAGCTGCCAGCGGGGCGCTCAATGCCGATAGCCAACGGATCTCGCCCACCGCCCAGGCCGCGCTGGAATCCGGCGCGGGCGTCTGAGCTTCGAAGACTCGCACGGCCTCATCCTTCATCCCCGGGTGACGCGTGCCGCAGCACCGGCAGGGTCACTGGCTTGGCAAGCGGAGGCTCGCTCATCAAGCGCTCGATGAAGTTTCGCCAGGACGTATCCGGGCTCCAGACCTCGCGCATGGGGAAGCCCGCCTCGGCCTCGGTGTGACCGAGCATCCGCCGGCGGTACAGGTGGATGAACGCCGACGCGCGCATGTTCTTGGCGCAATGCACCCACACCTTCCGACCCCGGAATGCCGTCAGGATGGCTGCGAATTGGTGAAATTGCTCGGGCTTGGGATCCTCCCAGAGCACCGGGATTTGGACGTAGGCGATGCCCAGGCGTGCAACCCGGTCGGCTTCATCGGCCAGAGCCCCCGGTGAGGTGGGCAAGGCCAGGTTGATGACGGCCTCGATGCCCAGGGCGGGCAGCTGGTCGATGTCCCGCTCCGAGAGCTGGCCCGACGACCAGAGCCAATCGAAGACTGGATGGGTGTTTTCTGCGTCCATGAACGAACTTGGGTTATAAGCTGCCTTCTGGTGATTGCAGAGACAAGGAGCCCGGTGATCGACGGACCCAGTCATTGACCCACAAGTTCGAGCGGGGGCATTTCGAGACTACGGAATGCCCGGAGGTTCCACCCATGCCAAAGACGCCCCAGGCAGGTTTGCCTGAGCGCTTGCGGCGATTTGTGTCGAGGCCTCCCGACCCCAGTTTCAGAGCCTCACTGGTGGTGCTGGTGGGTGGCTGGTTGTATCAAATCCCACAAGTTTCCGTGGAGGTCTTGGAAGACCGCGACGGTGCCGTAGGCCTCGGTCCGGGGTTCCCGGACGAAAACCACCCCCCGGTTTGTGTAGGCGTGGAAGTCCCGCCAGAAGTCGTCGGTGTACAGGAACAGGAAAACCCGTCCTCCGGTCTGGTTGCCGACATGCGCCTTCTGGGGGTCGTTGGTCGCACGGGCCAGCAGCAGGCGGGACTCTGTTGCTCCGGGCGGAGACACCACGACCCAGCGCTTGCCTGGCTCCGGAAGGTGGGTGTCCTCAACCAGCAAGAAGCCAAGCGTGCCGACATAGAAGGCAATGGCTTCGTCATAATCCCGAACGACAATCGAGACGAGTCCGAGGTGCTGAGGCATGGGTCGTTGTGTTGAAGGCGTACCTGAGACCGTGTGGCCTCAACGCAAGATTGGCAGCGGCGACGATCTGGTTCCAAATTGAGGGGAGGCAAACCGATGCGCGCAATCTGCTTTCACACCGGCCGCCGCCGTCGTGGACCTGCAGCAACGCCCGTCGATCGGGTTCTCTGACCAGTGCCCAGACCCTCACGAAACCTTCGGCCTCTAGGTCGTGGGTCATCGCATCAGTTGGTGCGGTTGAATTCGCTCAAGGCGGCGGCGAGCTGGGCGGGGGACATCGTCTTGCGCAGGGCGGCCATCTCGGCGTTGGCCCGGACATCGCAGCGCTCGTTGAGCGGGTGCCCGGCGTGGCCTTTGAGCCAGCGCCATTCAATTTGGTGACGGCTCACCAAGCTGTCGAGCCGTTGCCAAAGATCGACGTTCTTCACGGGCTCCTTGGTGGAGGTCTTCCATCCGTTGCGCTTCCATCCGTGGATCCAGGACAGGATCCCCTGACGCAAGTATTGGGAGTCGGTGAAGAAGACGATTTCGCAGGCCTGATTGAGCACGCTGAGGGCTTGAATGGCCGCCTGGAGTTCCATCCGGTTGTTGGTGGTCGCCGCGACCGCACCGCCGATCTCCAACTCCTGCCGACCATACTGCAGCACCGCCGCCCAGGCCCCGGGCCCGGGATTTCCCTGACATCCGCCGTCGGTATGGATGGTGACACGCTTCAACGGGCGACAGTCTGGGAGCGGAGAGGGCAAAGGGGAAGCCGGCACCGCGGCCGGGTCATCACATCGCCCGATCCCGACACGGCCCGATCCCGATCTTGCCGATTCGGGAGCGCTGCCGCCTAATGGCCCGCAACGTTCCATGATCCCGCTCCAAGCGCCGTTCACTGCCGACAAGATCCAGGCCCTCAAGGTCGGGGATGAGGTCCTGATCTCCGGGGTCCTCTTCACGGGCCGCGATGCCGTCCACAAATACTTGCACGAAGGTGGGGAGCTGCCGCCCGAGGTGAACCTCCGCGACGGGATCATTTACCACTGCGGACCCGTGGTGCTGAAGGATTCGGACGGCTCGTGGAAGGTCACCGCCGCCGGGCCGACGACGTCGATTCGCGAGGAGCCTTATCAAGCCGACATCATCCGCGATCACGGCCTGCGGGGCGTCATTGGCAAGGGCGGCATGGGCGAGAAGACGCTGGCCGCCTGCAAGGAGCATGGCTGCGTGTACTTGCATGCCATCGGCGGCGCGGCGCAAGTGCTGGCCGAATGTGTGGTGCGTGTGCGCAACGTGTCGCTGCTCGAGAAGTTCGGATCGCCCGAGGCCATCTGGGAGCTCGAGGTTCGCGATTTTCCCGCCGTGGTGACCATGGATTCTCACGGTCGTTCGCTCCACCGCGAGGTGTTCGCCGCCAGCGAAGCGGCCCTCAAGGAACGGGTCTGAACCCGCATGGACTTGGCCGAATTGGGTTGGGATGCGGTTTGGGAAAACACCTTCGCCCCGCATCGCCAAGGTGGCCTCGAGCCCGCGCGGGTCGTCCACGAAGATAAGCTCTCCTACATCGTGGTCGGGGCTTCCGGCGACCGTCCGGCGATTATCACGGGCCGCTTGAGGCACCTTTGCCCGCGTGATCAAGACCTGCCCAAGGTCGGCGATTGGGTGGCGGTTCGACCGGTGCCCGGTGAATCCAAAGGGGTCATCGAGGCCATCCTGCCGCGGCGTTCGCAAATCGCCCGCAAGATCACCGGCCGGGGTACCGAGGCACAAATCGTAGTCACCAACATCGACGTGGCCTTCGTGGTCCAGGCGATGGACTCCACCTTCAACGCCCGCCGTCTGGAGCGCTTCTTGGTGATGGTGCTCGAAGGCGGGGTGCGGCCGGTGCTCGTCCTCAACAAGTTGGACTTGTGCAAGGCCCCGCGCCGGATGATCTCGGAGGCCGAAGCCGTCTCGGGCGGCGCGCCGGTGCTGCCGGTGTGTGCCAAGACCGCCAAGGGGACGGGCCGACTGCGGGAGATTCTCGGGCCCGGATTGACGGCGGTCTTCATCGGCACCTCGGGTGTGGGCAAGTCGAGCCTCATCAACCGACTGGTGGGTGGCACGTTGCAGCCGACCCTGCAGGTGCGTGATTCTGACTCCAAGGGACGGCATGCGACGACGTGGCGCGAGATCATCCCAGTGCCGCAAGGCGGGTTGGTCATCGACACGCCGGGCATGCGCGAGTTTCACCTGTGGTCGGCCGACCTCGGTCTCGACACGGCCTTTCCCGACATCACCGAACTGGCCCAGGGTTGCCGCTTCCGCGACTGCACCCATGGTGCGGAGCCCGGATGTGCCGTAAGGACCGCGCTCGAGGCCGGTGCCCTCGCGGCGGGTCGCTACGAGAGCTTTCGCAAGCTCCAGGCCGAGTTGGATGAGGTCGATCGCGGTCGTGTCGAGCAGGAGCGCCGGGTCCGATCATCCCGGCCCAAGACCTCTGCTCGCCATGCCTCGCCCGAGGATGACGGCGGCGACGATGGCGGCGGGGAGTGAGCCCAGCTCCACGGCGCTTCCCGGTTCTCGGACCCGAAGCCCCGGCGTTGAAGAATCCGAGTTTCAGACCACGTTGGACGTGATGTTGGATTCCGAAGCCACCTTTCCCGCCACGCGTGCAGCCGCTCTGGCGCGGTGGCAGGCATTCCTGCCCCAAGCGACGCGCTATGGGGCGTTGCGCAACCAGGTTGTTCCCGGACATCCGCATGTGACGCGGTTGTCGCCGGCCTTGCGGGCACGACTGGTGACCACCGAAGCATTGGTCGGCTCGCTGCTCGAGACTTGCCGCTTCGCGGCGGTGGAGAAATTGGTGCAGGAGCTGGTGTGGCGCGATTACTGGAAGGGTTGGCTCGAGTTGCGACCCAGCGTTTGGTCCGACTACCGCGCCGAGGTGGATCGCCTCCGCCGACAGGCCGATCCGGTGCTGCTCCGGCGGGCCGAGGCGGTGATGGCGGGCCAGGGCGGCATCGCGGTGCTCGATGGATTCACCCGCGAACTCATCGAGACCGGGTACTTGCACAACCACGCCCGCATGTGGTGGGCCGGGTACTGGATCCATGTCGAACGATTGCCCTGGGCCTTGGGGGCCGACTTCTTCTACCGGCACCTCCTCGACGCCGATCCCGCCAGCAACACGCTGGGATGGCGTTGGGTCGCCGGCTTGCAAACCCGGGGCAAGGCCTACCTGCCACGCCGCTCCAACTTGGAGAAGTATTGTGCCGCAAATCTTCTGGCCGATCCCACCGGACTGGAGCGCATCGACGATTCGGTCGTGGCGGCGGTTCCGCTGCCCGACGAACGGCCGGCGGAACGGGTGGCGTGGAAACCCTTGCCCGACGCTCCCGGTATCACCGAAGGCTCCGCAACCCCGCCGGGAAGCTGGGGCTTGTGGGTGCACGGCGAAGATTTGAGCGTGGAAGAATCCGCCCTGGGACAAATGCGGCCCGACGTGCTGCTGAGCGTGTTCGACGCGCAGCGGGTTGCGGCTCTCGGTATGGCCCCGCTCCGCATCGCTTATCTGAAAACGGCCTTGGCCGACGGACTGGCTCGGGCGGGCCATCACTTCAAGTGCCCCATTGAATCGTGCGAGACCGGCGAGGGTCTGGCCGAGGCTCTCGCGCGGGTGGCCCGGGAACGCGGCCTGGCCGGCTGGGTGGCGATGTGTCCCTCGGTGGGTCCGCTGGCCGATGCGATTCCGGCGATCGAGGCCGATTTGGCCCGCGACGGCCGGAAGGTGATTTGGTGCCGTCGCCTTTGGGATGAGCAATTGTGGCCCCAAGCCTCGTCCGGGTTCTTCGGGTTTTGGGAGAAGGCCCAGCGACGTTTGGCGACTCAAGCCACAGCCCTTGCCCAGAGCCGGGACCCTCAGCAACCCGAGCTGTTGTTCTGATGAACCCGACCCGACCCACCGGTTCGACCCACGCTGGGCCACCGACCGATCGTTCCGCGCGGGGCCCAATTTTCGCGAGGCGCGCCGACTGGCAGGTGGTGTGGTTCAAGCGCGACCTGCGGATCGGCGACCACGCTCCCTTGATGGAGGCCTTGCAGCAGGGCCCCGTGATCGGCCTCTACCTCTACGAGCCCGAGCTGCTCGAGTCACCCGAGTGGGATGCGTCGCACTCCCGCTTCATCGCCGAAGCACTCCGCGAATTGGAGTCGGAGTGGACCCGGCGTGGAGGGTGTTTGCTGTTGCGGCGTGGCGAGGCCGTGGAGCAGCTCGAGCGCCTGCATCGCGAGACGGGTTTTGTGCGCCTGTGGTCGCATGAGGAAACAGGCAACCGGCTGACCTTCGACCGCGATCTCCGCGTCGCACGCTGGTGCCGGAACCGCGGGATCTACTGGCAGGAGCGGCGTCAGGACGGGGTCGTCCGGCGGTTGCGATCCCGCGATGGCTGGGCCGAGCGCTGGGCCAGGAGCATGTCGGGCCGCATCGAGTCATCCCCGGAGGTGCTCGGATCCGGGCGCCCGACTGGCCTGGTCTCCGACGGAGTTTTGGGTCCGGAGCAACTGGGCTTGGGTCCGGTGATTCCGATCGAACTCCAGCGCGGCGGCGAGACGGCGGCGCGGGAAGTGTTGGGGAGTTTCCTGGAGGAACGCGGCGTCGGCTACCGAGCGGAGATGTCAAGCCCGCTCACCGCCTGGACGGCTTGTTCGCGTCTCAGCGCCCACCTCGCCTCGGGCTGTGTCTCCATGCGCACGGTGCATCAGGCGGCCGGGCACCGGCAGGAGGCCTTGCGGGCGATGCTCACCGCCGGCGTGCCAGTGGACCGCCGCTGGTCCGGCGCCCTCACGAGCTTTCAGGCGCGCCTTCGGTGGCATTGCCACTTCATGCAGAAGCTCGAGGACGAGCCGCGCATCGAGTTCGATAACTTCAACCCGGTCTACGACGGCCTGCGCGAGGCGTTCACCGAATCCGAAGAAGGTCAGCAGCGCCTTGAGGCGTGGCGGCAGGGGCGGATCGGCTTCCCCATGGTCGATGCCTGCCTGCGGGCGGTGCGGGCCACGGGCTGGCTCAACTTCCGCATGCGCGCCTTGGTGATGAGCGTGGCCTCTTACCACCTCTGGCTGCACTGGCGTCCGACGGCGATCCACCTGGCCCGTTGCTTCCTCGACTTCGAGCCGGGGATCCATTTCAGCCAGGCGCAGATGCAGAGCGGCACGACCGGGATCAACACCGTGCGCATCTATTCGCCAACGCGTCAGGCCCTCGAGCAGGATCCGAAGGGTGTTTTCATTCGTCGCTGGGTGCCCGAGCTGGCCGGCGTGCCCGACGTCTTCCTGGCCGAGCCGTGGCGCATGACCCGCTCGCAGCAGGAGGCCGCCGGGTGCGTGATCGGCGTCGACTACCCCGCCCCGAGCGTCGACCCCCGTCGGTCGGTAATCGAGGCCAAGGAGCGGATCGCCCGTGTGCGTTCCAGCATCGCTGCCCGCGAGGCCTCCCGTCGCGTGTACCTGCGCCACGGCAGCCGCAAGGGCCACACCTTCCGGGGTGCCGACGCCGAGGCTCGGTACCGCCAGGGCCTGCTGGTCGGCTCGCCCGATCCCCTATCGGAGCCGGCCCCCGGCCCGGTGCAGCAAGAGCTCTTCGGATAGGTCCTGCGGCACAATGCCAAGGCCTCAGTTTCCCGGTGAGGCCAACACCTCGATGAGGTAGCGCAGTTCTTCTTGCACGTCGTCGCCGTCCGTCAGGGTCTGGGAAATCTCGGCCCGCACGGCCTCCCGGAATCGCCGCCGCAAGCGGTGGATGGCCACCTTCAACGCGCCTTCGGTGAGTCCGAGTTCCCGGGCGAGGTCTGTGGGCGACGGAAGTTCGTCGCCGACCAGTGCCGGCTTGAGGCGCTCGAAGTGGGCCGACTTGCCAGCCGATCGCAAGTCGCTCTCGACCGTCGCCAGAGCCCGCTCAAGCAGGGTGAAGGCCCACTCGCGGTCGAAGCGGAACGGGTCGAGGCCAGCGGTGGCCGGCTCGGCTATCCCATCTTCGGAGAGCGACGCGATGGGGACACCGCCGCCGCGTTTGAGTCGGCTGGCCCGTTCGCGCAGGTCCGACTCGAAATGCCGGAGCGCGCCCAGCAAATAGGAGCGGAATCGCCCGCGGGCCGGGTCGGCCCCCGCAAGGTGACCGCCAGCCAGCACGTGGGCGAAGAACTCCTGGGCCCATTCGCGCGCCTCGTCGTCCGTGCCATGCCACCGCCGGAGCGTCTCGAACACCGGTCGCCAATACGCCTCGCACAGTTCCGACAAGGCAGCCCGGGCCTCCGGCGTCGTGCCCCGCGCCCGCGCCACCAGCGACCAGCGCGTGGGGGCGAAGCCGGCGATAGGCGATCGAGAGTCGGTCATGGGGGTGGGCTTCGATGGGGCAACGGATTGGAGGGGTTCCGGCGCAACCATTCCCAGGCGAATTGCACCCAAGCGCTGGATCGGCTCAAGCGGTCTCGGAATCGAGTCTCGAACAGCTACGGGAAGTCATCACCTGAGTTTAGTACCAACCATGTCGAACAGGAGTGCGCGGAATCGCTCTTCGGACATTGGCTGGACCGACCCGTCCCCCAGAAGGGCCGATCGGACCTGCGTGTCCGGATCCGGGGGCGACACGGCGAGCATCTCGTCGGGTGACGAGTTCGTCCCACTGATTGCGAGGAAGAACAGGTAGGGTTTTCCGGTTCGGGGGTCTGTCATCTGGTCTTTCCGTCCGAAGATTCCCAGCTGCTGGAAGTGTTCCCAGTTGGCTCGATACGACGGGCTGGCCCGGCTGAGGCTTTGTCGGAATTGCGCTTCGGACATTGGCAGAACCGCCCCGTCCCCAAACAGGACCGTTGGGTTTTTGAGGTCCGGCCCGCCGAGCGCCACGGCGATAATCGGGTTGGGGGATGTGTCCGTGAGGTCCGTTCCAAAGATCACGACGGGTTGGTCGGTGAGGGTATTGATATTTGAGATCAGACCCTCAAACTCAAACACATGGGTTCGGTACGCCAATCCGATATGCTTGAGCCGATTGACACCGGCGATCCGGTCCGCGTGGGCCTTGTTTTGCTGAAGGAAACGGACGGTGATGGTCAGTAGAGCCCATGCCGCGAGGAGCGCGACCGCCACCGCCCCGACAACCCGGGATCCTGTCCATGGGCCGAAGCGTCTCCAGATCGAAACTCGCTTCGCGGGCTCGTCCCTCTCCTGGCTTCCGGTTTCCGCCAAGCCCTCGACTTCGGCCCTCACCTGATCGGCGGTTTGCTGGCGCAGGTCCCGTTCCTTGGCCAGCGCCCGGAAGACGATGTCGTCCACGCGGGCATCGAGGCCGGCCTTGATCGACGGGGCCGGGAAGCGGCCGAGGGGAAGCTCCCCGGTGAGCAGCTCGTAAAACACCACCCCCAGCGAATAGATGTCGGCCCGGTGGTCCACCTGCTCGGGCGTCTCCACTTGTTCTGGAGCCATGTAATGCGGCGTGCCGATCCGGGCCCCGGTGCGGGTGAGCGTGTACGCCTCGCCCGCCGAGGCACCCGGACCCTCAAGCAGCTTCGCGATGCCGAAATCGGCAATTTTCACGCGGCCCTCGGTATCCAGCAGCAAGTTCTCCGGCTTGATATCCCGATGCAGCACCCCCTGCGCATGCGCGGCCTGCAACGCCTCACAAATCGGCGGAATCAGCGCCAGCGCCTGTTGCGGCGTGAAGCGCCCGGACCGCAGCGCCTGGCGGAGGTTGGCCCCGTCCACGAACTCCATCAGCAGGAAGCAGAACCCACCCGCCTGCCCAAACCCATGCACGCCCACGATGTGGGGATGCCGCAACCGCGAGAGCGTACGCGCCTCGCGCTCGAAGCGTTCTACGAAGGCCGGATCCGCGGCCAATTCACGGGGCAGCACCTTGAGCGCCGAGATCCTGCCTGAATCCCGTTCCCGCACCCGGTACACACAGCCCATCCCGCCCGTGCCCAAGTGTCCCAGCACCTCCAGTTCTGGAAAGGCCGAGGCGATCTCAGCCAAGGTCGGCGTCTTCCACGCCTGAGCTCCTAGACTGGCGTCCGTCGGCGCATTCGCCCCGTCCAAGAGACAGCGCGGGCACAAACCACCCGGGGCCCGTTCAGGAATGGGGGACAAACATCGCGGACAGGCCCGCGACGGGAGGGCCGATGAAGGTGCCGGCGTGGATTCCATGTTCATTCACTCCCTCCATGGGGTTTCTACCGCTCAAGGTTACACGTAATCCGTGGCCCTGTCGTGGTCCAGGGTCCGTTGTCAGGATGCGGATCCGAGTTGCGAGTCCAAGTTGCCGCTTCCCACGAACCCTCGTGCAGACAAGAACGCAGCAAGCAACCCAGTCCCAACCCGTTGAGAGGAATATGCTTTCGGCAACATAACGGATCCCTGAGGGCACCCCGGGCGGCAGCGGGATCGGGCCGGAGCCAGCATAGGAACGTCGACATCCTGATCCCCCTCGCGCGGCCGCGCGAAAGCCGAGCTGGCCCCAACGTTCCCTGCGAGCGCAGGACCGATCCCGCGGAGCCCCCACCGCCCACAAGCCCCAGGCGCCAGCCCCGGCACTCGGCCACCGCAAAACAGGTGTGGGCCCCAAGGGGTATGCGGCGTTCCTTCAGAACGCACCGGTTGTGCGCCATACCCGGGGTTTCACCCCGGGCTGGTATAGGGGTAGGGATGGCCGTTGTAGGCCACC
>Ga0247843_1008878_pt1 | contig 11480 bp, 3 predicted proteins | sample LaCruzMarch2017__FD_192420 | JGI IMG/M metagenome (GOLD analysis project Ga0247843, IMG submission 192420) | Freshwater microbial communities from meromictic Lake La Cruz, Castile-La Mancha, Spain - LaCruzMarch2017_8m | ecosystem: Environmental > Aquatic > Freshwater > Lake | place: Spain...
TTTACTCTTCCTTGCGATAGGTTCTTCTATTGGATTTGCTTCTTTAACCTTACCTGTTTTATCTGTTTTTGAACTGAATGCAATAACTTTAGATAGGTTTTTTATTTCCTTTTCAAGATTTTCAACTTCTGCTAAATGCTCTTTTAATGCCTTTTGTGCTGACTTAATTTCAATATCTTTTATACGAATTGTTTTTTTATTTAAAGTTAAATCTTCTTTACTTAATGCTGCCTTCCAATTAATATGTTCAATTTCAAGATATTCTATTCTATTTTTCTCTTCTTCGTAATTCTGCTTTTCGGTGTTGAATTTTTTATTTTTTTCTTCCAATACAATTCTCAATCCTTCTGCGTCAATTTTATCCTTTAATTTTATTGAATCAGCAGTAGTATGCTTTATAAATCGGATAACGCCTGTACTATCAAAATCTAAAACTCGATAAAGTTTATTTGAATAGGATGAAATATCATTCCATTCAATAGAATCTTCTTTTTTGTCAGGAATAACAACTAAATCATTTTTATTCAAAGTAAATAGTAGCCTATGATTTTTAGGAATTATTTTATTAGGAATTTTAATCTCGGCTTGAATAAAATCTGATGCTAGTTTCTGATAATCCAGAGCTTCTTTAAATTCAATAAAATCAACTTTTCTTTCTGTCCCATTAATATCTTGAGTTATAATGGCTCTAAATTTACTTTCTAAAACTACAAATGTTTTAGGTCGTATTTCAACTAATACATCATCCTTTATTTCATAACCATCTTCATCATATTCCTTTTTCTTAGTCTTGTTATTACCCGCTGTATTCATTACGGTAGCTTTCTTTATCTCAATCTTTTTATCTCCTATTATTATCGGATGATTAATTAAGATGTTTTCTCTTGTGAACTCATGCTTGTAATTTAAAAGTTCATTTTTTATTTGTTCAATACGAGCATTGTTGGGGACACTTTTTCCATTGTTGTTTTTGACATATTCAATTTCATCAAGCATTTCCATATTAAACTCAAATAGTTCTTGCCAAAGTCCACCCTTCAAGCGAACATCATAAAGAGCGTTGTAATAAATTGGCGTTTCCAGATACTGTTTTTTCTTAATCTCTAATTCCTTTTTTCTTTCATTTATTGGCTTACTATTTAACTCTAAAGAAAGGCTATCGATCAAACTGTTTTTATAAGTTAAATATCTTCGTGTTCTAAAATCAATCACTTTGTCTACTTTAACATTATTAATACTTTCAGTTCCTCTTTTGATTGGAGTCAAATCAAAGGTTGTAGCACCATCAAAATAATTACTCCTGTTATTATTTATTTCATTCAGAATGTTTGATCTGAGCTCATCAATTTCGATTGTATTTTGGAACTTTTCGAATAATGTGATTAATTTTTTTTGAAATTTTTCTTTAAAAACAATATCAACAATAATTTCATTATAACTTTTATGAGAGATTACTTTTTCGTTGAATATTGTATCTATTATTTTAGAAATGGGAGTTTGTTCCTTGTTAAATAATTTACGTTTACCTATCAATGTCTCTTTATGAAGCCCCTGTCTAATAGAAATTGATGTGTAACTATCTTTATCTATTTGCTTATTTTTACTTGGACTAGTCAATATGTTTGAGTTTTTGTGTGCTATTACTATTTTTCTTAAAGCCTCCTTAACTTGGGGAATAAATTCATCTGCTTGCCAAGGAGTATAATAACTTTTTTTCTTCTTGCCGATGCTATTCTCATCAGGTACAAGTTCATATATAAGATTTTGAAGGGCTTTGTATTTTCTTTTTTTAGCTATTTCTTTTTCGTCATCACCGTAATAGTCAGTTAATTCGAATTGAGCATTAAGTGTATTTAAAAGTTGTATGTGTTGTTGTTTGGTGCAAGCAACAATAATAGCATCTAAAGCATGATGGCGATGATCTAATCGTTTTGAGAAGTTTGGCAATTTACTTTTGATTTCATCAATACCGGTTTTCCTGTTTTTAATTGAATTAGGGAAAACTATATTTGCTACCAAAGGTGTTGCTCCACTTCCAAAATTCACTTGAAATTTATTGTAACGATCAATTACAAGTTTTTCCATTACTTCTTCATTCAAATGCCAAACATTCCGAAGCATATCAGTTATTTGGCCGGTTGTAGTCCATACTTTATCCATTCCAATAGCTTCGCCAATTTTTTCTCTTAACTTTTTATTGATATATTGGGTATCTTTTAACTCCCTATTAATTGGGTCTTCAGGGATACTTTGTCTTAATAGGTTTTTTGCTTTCCTTCCTTTAAACATTTCTTTAACCTTGTTCTCCCAATTATCTGCTGCAATTAACTTTAGTTTTTTTCCTGAACTTTTAATTTCAATAAAATCATTAATATCCCTTTTACTAACAATAAATTCATAAGCGGTTCTATTGCCGCGTAATGATTTTTCAATATTAACTTCTACCCAGGTGATGACTTTATTGGAATATGAGTTATCTGGATAGCGTTGTTTCGGGATTATATGCTCTATTTCTACTTTTTTAATTTTTGAAAACACATCAGAAAACGGAATCATTTGATCGGTATAAGGACATCTAAATTCTTGTTGCAACCATAATCGATACTTTAAAATATCTGCTTTGGTTGGTTCTGAAACTACTTTCTTTCTCACCTCTTCATGCTCTTTCCCTTTTCTATTAGCAACTACATCCTCAATAATTTTTATTTTATCAATATTACTCTTACTAAATGAAACATCTACTTCCTTCGCTTCCTCTTCATTAAACATTTCCCGCAACATTTTTTTTGCCCAATCAGTGCGTTTATTATTATTATTAATAGCATCCCATATTGCTTCTCTGTCTTCTCTTGAGTTTTTTAATTCCCGACTTAATTCAATTCTTACTTCTTCAAAACCATACGATTGATAAATCAATTGAACCAGTTTAATGGTTTCGTTTACAATTTTTTCTACAATAGGATTATTCATTTTTCCTGGCAGAACGGTTTGAAGGTTTTTCATTCTCTCGGCTATTTCTTCCGCTGGAACATTTGCAATACCCATTTTAGAATGATTTCCATAAACTACAGCGGCAGCCTCCCAATAATTCAAGCCTTTAAATTCTATTTCTGACATTTTTGATGAAAGTTTTATTCTGGCATTTTTATCCGTTATAAATTCTTTTAATGAATAAAGTTTCAAATCATTATTAGTTTCATTCCGCTCAATTTGATTTAAGGCTATTAACGTATTTATTTTTTTTGTCACTTTTTCAGTTATTGGATATAGGCTCGTATATTTACCGTCTGCCATTAGTGGCAAAAGATTACGAATTGCTTTTGCAGATAATTGACCCATCCCCGCATCATCAAACTTTATTTTTGCAAGAGCATCACATTGAATATCTGAGATAATATCAGATCTAAAATGCTTTCTTAACCTTAATTTAATCATTTCTATATTTGCCGTTTCTTTACCCGCTTGAAATCCCGTAAGGTCATAAATACAATCCCAAAGCAATTGAAGATTAGTTATTAGATATTCTTCTGTTTTATAGTTTAAGGAGGAAATAATTATACCGTCCTTATTTGTTTTTTCCGGGTTATGGTTATCTATACTTCTTTTAGCAATTTCAGAATACCATGAATTTACTTTTTTTAGAATATCATTTATTTGAATTTTAGTTTTATTCCCTTTTAATAGGTTGTCTTGTTCTCCACCCATTTTTGATATTTTTATATAGTTGACAGAATAGTATGCAATTTCAGTTGGAGTTTTTTTCTCACCATCCTTTTTAATTTTTACATTTAAGTTAAAGGTTTCGTTCACAAACGTTCTCCATGAAGGTTCTTTCTTTTCTTGAAGTCTTTCATAAAGAAGTTCTTTTATTTCTTGAGGTGTTTTTTTTAAATGTTCAATACAAAGTTGTTCGTTTTCCAATAATTCAACTTCTTTCTTATCTATTGGATGAAACCAAATCTTGACATTATTAATTTGTTGCCAAATTTTATATTCCTGATGTAAAGGATGGCTTCGGGGAATAACTGTTCTGCCCCTATATTGGTCTTGACCATCTTTTTTAGGAATTACTTTTCCATCTTTGTCTTTTTTGATATTTGGTATTTTCTCAAACCTACATTCTCCTTTATTTTTGGCTTGTTGCCAAGGCCTTTGGTAATAAATAATTTTATCTTTAATTAGTGTTTTTAATCTTTTTTCAAGATCTGTTATTTTATGCAATTCATTCTTTACACTTTTATCTTTAGTGAATGCCGCATCAATACACCGTTCAATTATTTCCGGTGTAAAAAAAGCTTTATGTTTTTTGAATTGTGTTGTCCAAATAATTTCAAACTCGTCCTCATAATAATTGCGATTCACAACATTGTGCCGTATTCGTTTTAATCTATTTTCTTCCGGTATATCTTTTATAAATTGTTCGTTAAAAAAATTATTGTAAAAGTAAGAACCAACAGTTCCATATCCATTATTTAAATAGTTTTCAATGTTGTTATTTATTTGCCATTTGCGATAAGCCCAAGCCTCTTTCTTTAAATTTTGCCAAGTAAAGTAAATAATACTTTTATCAGTTTCGTCTATAACTCTTTTATATGTCGAAACTTCTCCTTTTTTAAATTTTGAGTAAAAAGAGTTTTCACCAACTTTAACAACATCTACACCAAGATCTCCATTTTCAAATATTACCTGATAATGTATTTTATCAATCTTCTTTTTTAACTTATCCTTAAATGTACGTTCAATTTCTATAACATCTTCCGTAACCATGGAAGTATAAAATCCATCATCAGTTTGTTCGTCTTCGTCATTGCTACTGTATCTGTCACTACTATATCCTCTCCATTGATTTAGATGTAATAAAATCCTGCCCCAATCTTTTTTATCGTCAAGCGGTTTAGTTGAAGCATCACTTCTCAATTTATATAAATCCTCTCCAATACCTGTAATATTTCCATATTCATTTTTCCTTTTCTTTTTTTTCTTTCCTATTTCATCAACTTCGTATTCTCGCTTCTTAGTGTACCATTTTCCATTACTATCTTCAATAGCTATCCAAACATCTTTATTATTTTTGTTTTTATTTCTTTTGAATGAACTGTCTGGTAACATTGCCAATATTTCAAGAACAGTACAAAGTTTATCCCTTCTTAATTTGTATCGGCTTTTTAATTTTCTTCCTCCACGGATTCTTCTTCTCTGTGCGGTAGGTGTTTCATTTTTTTTCTCATTTAGTTTTTTCCCCTCATTAAAACGAGTCAACATTTTACCTTCTTGAGCAATTATCCTAACCCCAACGGCAGGTAATCCATCTTTACCCTTATGAATACCTGTCCTTTGATTATTAGTATCTGTTTTCGTTTCCGGCGAATCATCTTTAAATTGTTCATTATATTTTGCAGGTTTATCTGATGATGCCTCTACAATAGCCCAGCCAATAGAAGTTGTTCCAATATCGAGTCCTAAAATTTTTTTCATAAAAGTAAATTCTTTGCAAACTATTAAAAGTTTGTATAATTGCAATACGAATGAAGCAAATCACAATAAGATTTTATCGTTGTGAAAACATTTAAGGCGGGGCAACTCGCCTTTTTTTATTTCTTCGTTATTTGTCAACCTTTAAAAAACACCTTAAAGCTTTGAGGAAATCTTTAAAACTTCCCACCTTTCATAGCGAAAAAAAACCTTCAGGGCTTAAAAAAACCCAACGCAACCATCTAATTATATAAAGCACGATGAAAATTGCCTATTTTAGATATAGAATTACGTTTAGTAAATCATAAATCGTTTATAGGACATGTATTCTCGTCTATAGTACAAGTATTCTCGGGCTTAGGACAAGTATTCTCGCTTATTGGATACATAATATCGCATCCATCAAACCTATTCTCAATCCATTTACATGATCTTAATTCGTTACACAGCTTCCTTTGCTTAAGAACTATGCCATAATCCTTGAGTTCAATCAATTTATCCATTCAACAATATACTTTCCTCCATATTTCGTTTGTAATATTGTAAAACCACCATTGCAAACAAACGCAATACGCATATCTCCGCTTTCCATTGCAATTTTTACGGTTGTAAATTTTTTATTCATGGGTTTTTCGCATGCCCAATCCCAAACCAATAAATCGGTAAAGGTGCTCATGCCCGGCACAATAACCTATCAACTGGATTCTAACTATGCCTTATATAGTAAAAGTATTCACCTAACGACAGATGATGGACAAATAAGCCGTTCGGGCTACACCTTCAATCCAGGCAATGGGGTGCTTCAATTTGATTCTGCCATAACAGATACCTTAATATTGACCTACCGCAAATTGCCCGACCTTTTTATAAAACCCTTCTATAAAAAACCCATGACCATGATTGAACCCTCCATGCCCAAAGACCCGTTTGCTATTGATCCGGCGAGGGATGGCTACTTTAACGCGGCCGATAACAGCCTAAAAACAGATGGAAACATTTCGAGAGGAATAAGTGCGGGTAACAAACAAGACCTAGTGGTGAATTCAAATCTCAATTTGCGGTTATCGGGAAAAATTGCGGATGATATTGCCATTACAGGGGTAATTTCGGACGACAATAACCCCATTCAACCCGAAGGAAATACGCAGCAACTCCAGGATTTTGATAAGGTATTTATTATGTTGGAAAAGGATAGCAACGCCTTAATTATCGGCGATTTTGAAATGAAGAGCCCGTCAGGTTATTTTATGAAATATTATAAAAAATCGAGGGGAATGCATGTAGATTATAAAAAGGAGTTAGGTGGGGCTAAAATCTATTCGAATGCCGATGTCGCCATATCCCGTGGACGATTTGCACGAAACCTTATACAGGGAAGTGAAGGGAATCAGGGGCCATACCGTTTGAGTGGGAATAATGGGGAAACCTTTATCATTATTATTTCAGGCACGGAGGTGGTTTACCTCGATGGGCGCAGACTTTCCCGCGGTGAATCGAGGGATTATGTAATCAATTATAACTCGGGCGAGGTAACGTTTACACCCAACCAAATGATTAATGGATTTTCACGAATAGTGGTCGAGTTTCAATATTCCGACAGGAATTATAGCCGCTCCATATTAAAAACCAGGGTGGGTATGCAACGAAAAAACATGAATGTGGAACTTAATTATTTTACTGAACAGGATAATAAAAATCAACCCTTCCAAATAAAATCATCGCTGGAAGGGTTCGACTCAACCCGTATGCTTACTGGCAAACAAATTTTGGCTGATGCGGGAGACAATGTAAACAATGCCTATATCTCCCGATCCAGAACGGTAAAACCATACGATAATTCTAAACTACTATACCGGAAGATAGACAGCCTTGGCTTTAAGGATATTTATGTATTTACCCAAAACCCCGAATCGGATACGGTATTCTTTGAATTGGTTTATAGTTTGGTGGGTGCAGGTAATGGCAACTACCGCCAGAAAAACAGCACCGCCAATGGCAGGGTTTTTGAATGGGTGATGCCCATAGGTGGACAGGCTCAGGGTGATTATGAACCGGTGGAAGTATTGGTTCCGCCTACCCGTTATCAAATGGTTACCCTGGCCATTAAGCAACGGTTTGGGAACACAGAAACCTTTACAGAACTGGTTCATACCAATACCAACATCAATACCTTTTCGAACCTTGACAAACGAAACGATGATGGCTTTGGAATGGTATCGGGGATTAAAAATGTTTCGAAATTGAGAGTTAAAAAAGACTCATTAATAATGACGAATCAGTTTAAAACCGAATTGGTAAACCAGGATTTTAAATATGTAGAACGCTACCGTCCGGTAGAATTTGAACGGCAGTGGAACAAACAACTAAAAATTCCAGTTGCCAATTCGTTTAGTTTGCCTGAAGTATTGGCCAATTATGATTTCAATATCGAAAGGACGGATAAGTTGCGGTTGAATTACAGAGCCAGTGTTTATTACCGATCTAAAGCCGTAAATGGACTGAGCAATAGTGTTTTTGCCGCCGTTAAAATAAAAAAGACCAGGTTTCAATCGTCGGCCGAGCATATGAATAATGACGTTCCGCTTACGGCAGGGGTTTTAAAAAACGCTTTTTCAAATTACGACGGAGAGGTATCTCACATATTCAAGATAGGAAAAACAGGGGGCGGATACCATTCCGAAAAAAGCACTTTTAAAAGCGCCGGCGACAGTTTACTCAACGGTTCTTATAGTTATCAATCGGTACGAGCCTATATTGAAAGCAACGATACTTCCGTATTAACCTATGGTTTACTTGCCGAAAGAAGGAAGGACGAATTGCCCTATTGGGGGGTGTTGAATGCCTCAACACAGGTGGATGAAATAAAATGGAGGGGAGGATATACCGCCAAAAAGGGCAGCCGAATAAGTATTAATGGAAGTTTTCGTTCGTTACAATACCTCGATACGCTTATTGTAAAAGGCAACCCTGAAAAAAATGCCTTGGGAAGACTGGAAGCAGATTTTCCGATTTATAAAAAGGCGATCAAATTCAATACCTTCTACCAAATAGGCACAGGCCAAGAACAGAAACGGGAAATAACGTATTTTCAGGTAGCCGATGGCAACGGGGTTTATATATGGAACGATTACGATAGCAATAAGGTTCAATCGCTTAATGAATTTGAAATAGCAAGTGATTACGACAGGAGGCGGGCTAATTTTATTCGTACCTTTTTACCCGTTCAAGGGTTTACCAAAAGCCGTAATATTCAATTCAATCAAACCGTTAATATAAATGCACCGGCGTTATGGAGCAAAAAGAAAGGGATCAAAAACTTAATGACAAAATTTGGGGCTTTGTTTGTGTTCCGAACCGATCGACGAACTACCTCCAACAATGCCGCCTTATATTTAAACCCCTTGATTTATACAGTGAATGATATTCAATTATTATCCAGCAATTCGAGTATTCGAGGCACTCTTTATATTAACAGAAACAACCCTACGTGGTCGGCCGATATCAATAAACAAAGCAGTCAATCGAAGAACTTATTGGTAAACGGCTTTGAAACCAGAGAAAATGATGATATCACCTTGAACAATCGAATAAATTTCAGCCGTAATTGGGGAACAGTCGTTCAAATCATACAAGGAGATCGCAACTATTATTCTCAGATATTAGAAAGCAGAAATTATAACTATAAATTTTATTCTGTAGAACCACAATTGCAATTTACGTCCTCAAATAATAATATTGGAGCGGCATTAATTGCCAAATATTACGATGCCCGCACCGATACGTTAAAAAATAATAATATAGAAACAGGTGTTGAATTGCGTTTGAGTAAAGCGGGTAAAGGGAGTTTTACTGGAAACTTTAAACTGGTAAATATTGCGTTTAATGGCGATGCTGCAAGCCCTTTAGGATATGAACTCATGAGAGGATTACTGCCCGGAAAAAATTATACGTGGAATGTCGTTTACCAACAACGTATTTCGGCGAATATACAAATGGATCTCGCCTACGATGGTCGAAAGTCGGAAAACAGTCCTATAATACATATTGGCAGAGTATTGGCGCGCTATCTTTTTTGAAAAATGGAAAGAAATAACAAAATAAGAAATGTATTTGCCGATCCCGAATTCTGGTTCATTCTGGTATTTAATTTATTAATTGCATGGGGGTATAATAACCATTTGATAAGCCAAGACACGGTTATATGGATATACTTTAGCCAAAGTGTTTTCATTGGGTTGGGTAATACAGTAAGGATGGCCTGCCTGAAAAAATTTGAAACACAAAATTTTTTGATTAATAATAAACGCGTTGAAGCTTCGTCAAAAACCAAATGGGGCAGTACCTTATTTTTTATGGTGCATTATGGGATGTTTCATTTCGTTTATTTTATTTTTTTGATAGTCATAAGTATTGATAATGGGAGTAAACTTGATACTAAACTGGTACTTTTAAATATGGCTTTGATAGCAGGCAATACCATTATTTCCACGTGGTCAACAATATTATCCGACCGGGAAGAAACCCCTTCTATGAGTAAATTATTTTTTACCCCCTATCTGCGAATAGTACCATGCACCTATTTATTATGGGAGGGTTTTTTCTGGAGGAAAAGTTTAATATCCGTTTTCCGGCGATTGGGGTTATTGATGTTTTCTACCTGTTTTTAGGATTGAAAATAATCTCCGATCTTTTGATGCATATCGTTGTTTCTAAAAGTTGGATGGGGCGACGAATTAAACCCATCGGAGGATATATTTGATTCAGATCAAAGGTTATTTATAGGACGTAATTACCAGTCGTGTTCTTGAGAGTTCCTGAATTTTGCCGGATTTAGTTTGTTGCTTTAATCATAACCAGAAAAAGTGGATTCGGGTTAATAGTGCTATTTTTGGGCTATGGTTAAATGGAGGTTTCTGGGTTTGATGTTTCTAATGGTTATGGCTACCTCAAAACTTCTTGGACAACGATTTGAACTTACTGGATTTTCAGTAGAATTAGGCGGAGGCCCTTTGGCTAAAAATCGCTCTATGACCATGGATAACATCAATGCTTCTCTCAAAAATGAGCCGTTTATTCCCTCTGCCATGTTTAAAGAAGAGAAGATTAGATTTTATTCAAGTCCAGGATATTATTTTGGTTACTTTCTTCGATTTACAGATGGTAAGAATAAACCCTCCCAAAAATTGTGGACATTAGGATTAGCCTTTAATTCTATAGACAACAATTATTCTCACTCTATTTATAACGATTTAAGTGATACTATTTATTCATTTACCATAGAAGAAGATCGGGCTTGCATAAACTTAGTTATTGAAAAACTGCTTCTTACGCGTAAACTCTCGAAAAGAGTTTTCTTTGATGCTGGCCTTGGCGGTTCGTTAGGTTACACCTACTTATCCACTTATCAGTTTTACGAAAATACCTATCTAAGACAGGATTTTGAGCTTTTACTTCGACAGTATAAAAAGGCACCCCTCCACAATGAGCTTTTATTAAATGAATACCTACTGGTGGGTATTAAATTCAGAGGAAAACAACACCTGGAAGTCGGTGGGTTTGTTAAAGGAGGACTGTTGCAAAGTGTAAGTATTCCGGGGGCCAGTAACTATGGTTATATATTGTTTGGAATGCTAAAAGTTAGCTGGGCTTTTCATAAAGCGCCTTAATACATTGTTTTACCAAAAGCGGCCCTTGATAGATAAAGCCACTGTATATTTGAACAGCCACTGCCCCTGAGGTTATTTTATCAACAGCATCCTTACCGGTATGAATTCCCCCAACCCCAATCACGGGGATTTGGTGCTTGAGTGCTTTGGTTAAGTATTGGATCACTTCATCCGACCGTTTTTTTAAGGGTCGGCCGCTTAAGCCCCCGTGGCCAATAGTATTTAAATGGTCGGCAGGGGTTTTTAACCCTTCCCTATTTAGGGTGGTATTGGTGGCTACTATTCCATCTAGATTTATTTCTAAGGCCAAATCTACAATATCATCCAATTGGGTGTCGGTAA
>Ga0247843_1008879_pt1 | contig 11479 bp, 8 predicted proteins | sample LaCruzMarch2017__FD_192420 | JGI IMG/M metagenome (GOLD analysis project Ga0247843, IMG submission 192420) | Freshwater microbial communities from meromictic Lake La Cruz, Castile-La Mancha, Spain - LaCruzMarch2017_8m | ecosystem: Environmental > Aquatic > Freshwater > Lake | place: Spain...
AATTGCTGTGCCTGCCTGAAGTTCATGACAATGCCAACGGATCCCTGGTTTGGCAGGTGGATGGCGAAAAACTGCCCGAACTCGACAGCAAGATCACCCTGCGCCTTCGCCCACAGCTCAAGTGAAACAACCCCCATTTCCCCGCCCTCCGGTCCGTCCCATTGGCTCTTTCAGGGGCCTCCCGCAGAAAGCAAACTCCTAGCAGCAGCGACAGTCGGACGGCTATTGACCGGTGTATGATAGTTTTTGAATAATAGTGTTTCCTTGGTCTGGATCTATCTGAATTGGCCGAACGGACCATAGGAAATCTCCATCCTTGAGCAGCAATTCGACATAAGCAAGCTCGCCTGCAACCAATGAGATTCGTTCCTGCCACTTTCCTGCCGAAACGAGATGGGATCCTGGAGGCAGATCCACATAGAAGAACCCGTTGGGAACCGCTTTCCCTACTTCCTTGCCATCAATCAGAATTTGGGGATGAATCACACTTCCTGAATATAAACCCTCACGGTAAAGAAAAACCCGCCCGTTGCCGCTCTTGAGGGGTTTAAAGCTGGCTTGGGTAATCGCAAACGAAGGACCGCTGGCACATCCCACAATCTGGAGCCCCATGCAAATGCAAACCAGCAACCGGCAATATAGGAGCGTTGTTCTTAGACTAGCGTGCATTTTACATTTTGGTTTAAGGAAGTAGATCATCGCTGGATAATGTGTTGAATGTTAAATTGTTCAGATTGGACAACCCCTGGGACGGGTGAATCAAGCGCAACTCCGTACTCGCAAGAAGAACAGTGCCTATTACGTTGACCTCGATGAACCTAGTTTGGCCCTGCTTAAGATCAAAATTGACTGAGTTTTTGCGCGAGAGCAACGAAGTGAGAATGTCTGTGTAGCCAATTGCTTCATAGTGGCCGGCAGGCTTGTCAACGAATGCAAAGCTATGACCATAAATAGATCCCACCGATTCGCCGTTCAACTTGACGGTGGGTATTTCTGGTGCCCCAAACAGACCAGTGTTAACCTTGTCTGCCTCCTCGTCCTGGTATATATAGATTCTGCCATGCCCTGGTTTGATCTGAGGGAGTCGATTCGAAACCTGATAATATTTGCTTGGTTCAGCACAACTGGTAAGCGCGAGAATGACCATTGACCCGATCAATGCAATGATGTAGTTCGATTTCATGGTTGTGGGTGTGATTGCCAAGGGAATTGCTTTTGGTGTAAAGACCGTGAGAGAGCCGGTGGCCGGACCAAAACGCTTGGAAATAAAAATGTTGAATTGTTTATTAAAATTTAATTTATGTTAACTAACATAGTTAACGACTAACAATGAACAATTTTGACTCGAATTGTCTGCGCATATTTAACGGAAGCCTCCGCGTCGATTGCCTTCAATCGGTCCGCCTCCAACCACCGGAAAACGAGATTCTCGCGGCATTCCTCGCGAGGCGGTGGGCTGTCCCTATCGCCACCACCCGGATGATTGCGGCCGTAAAATGGGGTCAGTGTGCAAATATTGACAAAATGACTATCAACCCCCATTTCCCCGCCCTCCGGTCCGTCCCATTGGCTCTTTCAGGGGCCTCCCGCAGAAAGCAAACTCCTAGCAGCCAACCTCGGTTCCCGGTCGCAACCCGAAGCGTTCGCGCATGGCGATAGGGATGGTGATTTGGCCTTTAACCGTCACTTTCATGGGGTAAGTATTACTTCCAAGGGTATTACTTGTCAAGTTGTTTGGCTTTACTTTATGCGGTAGCCACCCTGAAAATTGATAGGGGCGAGCCGCCTAGCTAGGCCTTGCCGATGGAGAAACCCAACGCCTTTTTTAGGAAATGCCTTGGGGGGAGTTCGGTGCCGCCTTGGCGGAGGGCGAACGCTGGTTCTCGAATACATCTGACCCGCCCGGCGGAAAAAACAACCGATACCGAAAAAAATCTTGTCAAAGCGGTCTGGAGAGCTATCTAAGCGGCAAATGAATGCGACAGTAAATTCTCCCGATCCCGCCAATCGCGGCGTTTTGCGGAGCATTCTTCCTTTCGGCGTTTCAGTTTCCAGCCTTTCAGCTCTATCCAAATCCCCCTTTTCCCCCGCAACCCCCTTTTCCCCCCCTTTTCCCCTTGCCAGACCGGCTCCCCAGTGTATTCTCCGCCTTAGGTGAAAAAGCAATTTCCTAGCATTTACCCTTCAAATCCAGTCGATCCCATGAAACTCCGTTCTTTTCACCAGCTCCTCCCTTTCACGCTGCTCACAGTCACGTTCACGCTTCCATTGGCGGCACAAACGAGCGTCACGCTGGATGGTGCATCGGGCAACCAGACCTTCAACGTCGCACGCTCGACCACTGGCGGCCTAACCATCGGGCTTGGGTTTGGGGTGGAATACCTCATCGTCGGCGGCGGTGGGGGTGGAGGAAACGGGTATGACGATGGCCCTGGCGGTGGGGGTGGTGCAGGCGGGCTCTTGCAGGGGAATCTTACCTTCGAGACTGCCACGAGCATCGGCGTCGCCGTGGGAGCGGGGGGATCAGCTAATAGCAGAAATGGTGGGAATTCCTCCTTTGGAAACATCATTGCCCTGGGTGGCGGCGGTGGCGGCCTGAGCCGAGAAAATGGATTGAGTGGCGGCAGTGGCGGCGGGGCAGGAGGAAGGCCTCTTGGAGATACCAGAAATGGAGGAACTGCTTCCATCGGGCAGGGCAATTCAGGCGGTGGTAATTCTGGCTCCGTTTCAGGTGGATTTGGGAAAGGCGGCGGCGGCGGTGGCGGTGCCGGATCCGCGGGGGCTTCGAGTAGCACAAGGACCGGTGCGGCTGGAGGCGCTGGGCTTTCGTTGGATATCTCAGGCACCGATGTTTCTTATGCGGTTGGCGGCAGTGGGGGAAGTGGAGGAATCGGGGCAGCTGTGAATGCCAGCATCATTGGCGGTGGCGGAAGAGGTGCGTTTGGTGGTAATAACGGAGGATCTACCCAATCAGGTGGTCAAGGTGCTAACGGCATCGTCATCGCCCGCTACAAGGGCACATCCGCTGGAACCGGCGGAACTGTCACTGCGGGAACCGGCACGGCTGCTGGCTACACGCTGCACACCTTCACGAGCACCGGTGCCAGCGCGCTCGACCTTTCCAGCCTCAATCTTTCCACCCGCCTCGGCGCGGTGGAAAACGGTGTCATCTCCGGCTCCGGCGATCTCACGTTCACCGGTCCGGGCACGCTCACCCTCAACGCGTCCAACATCTACACCGGGACGACTCGCGTGAACGCCGGGACCTTGGCGCTCGGTAGCGCAGGATCCGTCGCGACTTCCGCCGGCATCCGGATCGCACAGGGCGCGCGCTTCGACGTCTCCGGCCTCAGCGGCGGATTCAGCCTGGGTGCCAGCCAAACCCTGGCCGGAAGCGGCACCGTGGCCGGAAACACCACCATCGCCAGTGGCGGCACGCTGGCTCCCGGCAACAGCCCCGGCGTGCTCACCATCGAGGGCGCCACCACTTTCAGCACCGCTTCGATATTCGAGTGGGAGCTCGCCACCGCGCAAAGCAATCCAACGACCAATCGCGGCGTCGCCTACGATGGCGTCAACACCACCTCCGTTTCCGGTAGCGGCGCGATTTTCAAGATCATGCTCACCGGCACGCAGGACTTCACCGACGGCTTCTGGAGCCAGACGCGGGTCTGGACGGACATCTTCAAATCGGCCGATGGCACCACCGCCCTGTCAGACTGGGCCTCGGTCTTCAGCGGAGGCTTGCAGTATGCCTACAACGGCCAAAGCGCCGCGCCGACCAGCTCCGGCTCTTTCGTCGTGAGCGGAAACACCCTGACCTGGACGGCGGTGCCGGAACCGAGCAACCTGCTCGCCGGATTGCTCGCCGCCAGCGCGATGCTGCGCCGACGCCGGCGAGACTGAAGAGGAGAAGAGTCCCCGCCGCGCAGGACCGGAGATGACCGGGTTGATCGATCAAACCCGAAGCGATGAGGGTTGGCCCGCTCTCGGCCGACTTCGTGTCCCGTTCAGGTCGTCCGGCATGAGGATTGCCTGCCCGCCTGCTTGAAATCTCCGGTCCAGCCGCAGCCGGGATCGAGGTGAAAGGGGAGGATTTTGAAATCGATTGCGGGTCATCAGGAGTGGGCCGGACGGGCCGCCTTCCTGATTCGCCGGTTCGCCGGGCGGCGGCAGGGGATCAGTCCTTGAGTTCAAAGGGTTCAAAGAGTGCAAAACTTGCATCATGCAAAAAGTGCATCTCACCTGATGAATTATAGGCGGAAAAAGTTCTATCGGAGTCGTGGGTTCATTACCAGTGGGCGCCCCCCTGCCGTTCATTGCGAACCGTTCGAGGTCCGGGGAGGGGATCAGGCCGATTTTCCATGCTCATGGAATCCGATGCTTCCGGTTTTTTTCAGTGGTTGGCGTTCCGCCGACCAAGGGCGGCAGCCTGCCTTTCCGCCTGCGACGGGTTCCGGCCTCGGTGGCATGGCGCGGGCTGGGGCGATGCTGCTGGTGTCCAATGTTAGTCAAGTCCCTGATCATTATGAACTTCGATGCTGATGATGTGCCGGTCGACGGTCCTCGGGTTGAGAAGCTTCCAGCGGAGGGTCCGTCGGAGGATGCAGATCCAGCCGGCACCGTCTCGAAGACGCCCATGGACTGGTTGGCCAAGGGCAAGCGCCCGGTCCGGCCTGACGGGAAGACCAATTTTGAATATCCCCATGAGCTGAAAGTTGAAGTCGTGCTCGAGGTTTTCAAGGAGAACGCCCGCCAGTCGGAGATTGGTGAGAGATATGGGGTTCCCCAGCCCTTGATCAGCTTGTGGCGGAAGACCGCGATTGATGGAATCGTGAAAAGCCTCGACGGCAAACGTCGTGGCCGGCCTCCGGCGACGCGCGGGTTTGTGGCCGGGGAGGATTTGTCCGGAGCCGAGGAACTGGTCTTGAGAGTGGGCGCGACCCTGCGCGAAAACACCAAGCTCCTCGAGAGCACCCTCCAGCTGATCCTTGGCCGCGGGACTTCGCCTGAAGGTGAAGCGGCCGACGAGGGTCCGGCCTGACCCGGCGGGGGGATCCTGTCGCGGACGGCGACCGATCCCCTTGCGACCGATTCGCAGCCTCCAATTCACCGGGCATCCCTCGTCAAGACATCCAATGTCACCCCTGATCTCCATCTCCATCCTGCTGGCTGCGCTGGTGATTTCGTTCGGGCTTACCCGTGCGATGATCACGCTCGGGCCGAAGCTCGGGTTGATGGACCAACCCGACGGGCGGAGGGTGCACCTCTCGCCCATCCCGCGGGCCGGGGGAATCGCGATCTGGTTGACGTTCGCCATCATGGCGACGGTTCTCAAGCTCGCCTTTGCCGAGCAGTTTGGCGGAGCGCCCTGGTCTTCCATCGATGCGTTCCTGATCTCCTCGGTCCTGTTGGTGGGGATCGGACTGGTGGACGACCGGCGCGGAATGCCAGCGCGGGTGAAGCTTGGCGGTCAGATCCTCGTCGCTTTGGTCTTTTGGACCCTGAAGCCCGGCGATGGGGGCAACCTGATGGGAGTCATCGTTCCGTGGCCCGTGGATCTGGCCATCTGGGTGATGTGGATCGTCCTGCTGATCAATGGTTTCAATCTGATCGACGGTCTCGACGGCCTGTGCGGCGGGTTGGTCGCGATCAGCCTTGCGGGCATCGCGGCGCTCCAGTGGGCGCTTGGCCTGGGCGAAAGTGCCTTTTTCCTGGCACTGATGGGAGTGTCACTCGGCGGATTCCTTTTCTACAACCGCCATCCGGCACGGATCTTTCTGGGAGACGCGGGTTCGATGATGCTCGGCTTCTTCCTCGCGACCGCGGCGACGGAGTTGGTCGGTCGCAAGACGATCGGCGCCTCGATCCTGCTGCCGCTTGCGGTGGCCGGAGTTCCCTTGCTCGACGTCGGCCTGGCGATCTGGCGCCGCTCGGTTCGGAACTTGCTGAGCCGGTGGGAAGGGGGGGAGGGAATCGGTGTCTTCTCGCCGGACAAGGACCACATCCACCACCGTTTCCTCGCACGGGGATGGAACCAGCGGCAGGTGACGCGCCTGATGCACGGACTGGCCTTGGTTTTGTCCCTGCTGGCATTCTCTCCGATTCTTCTGGGCGGGCCGGGCCTGGCGGTTTTGATCTTGGGAATCTTCATCATCTCGCTGTTCGGGCTCCGTCACCTTGCCAGTGTCGAACTGCTCCAAAGTGGCAATTTGATGCATCAGGCGGTGAAACGCTCCGCCGGGCGCAAGACCGTTCGTGCGATTTACGTGTTGAGCGACCTGGTGGTGATTCCTCTGGCGGCCGTGGCGGCGCTTCTCCTCGAGAGCAACCGCTTCACCCGGCCCTTGGGGGAAGACATGGTTTGGCGTTTTGCGGTCGTCTTTTCAATCCTGGCCGTGGTGGTCCTTCATGTCGTCAGGATCTACCGCCGGGTTTGGAGCCGTGCCCGGCTGAGGGAGTTTCTGCTGGTGGGCTCCGGACTGGTCGTGGCGGGGCTCATCGCCGCCGCGCTTCTCCAGGTCGCGACCGGCGATCTGGCATGGAGCACCGGGCGGCTGGGCGCGATCGCGGGCGTCATGGCAGTTGTCGGCGTGCTGGGGCCCCGGGTCTTGCCGGAGCTGAGCCGCGAGCTGGCGGTGGATACGGGGCATCGCCATTTCGGTGACGGCCGGAATGCCGCCCGGCGCATGGTGATCTTCGGAGCAGGGGACCTGGGAAATCTTTATATCGACTACCTGACCACCATTCCGCCGGAACATTTCAATCAAGTCCAAGTGGTCGGGTTCGTCGATGACAACCCGCGGCTCCGCGGCCGCCTGGTCCGGGGCTTCGAGATTCTGGGCACATCCGCCGAACTCCGCGAAGTGTGCAAGGCCGTGCGGGCCGAAGGAATCATCCTCGCGATCGCCCGACTGCAACCCGCGGCGCGGCGGGAGGTCGAAGTCATCGCCCGAGAGCTCCGGCTCGACGTGCTCGAGTGGAACTGCTCCGTCCAGAAGGCAGCCCCGCAGGAGGCCCGTGAACCCCAGGAGGCCGTCGCATGATGGCCGCCGGTATCGATGCTTTCCCCGTCTTCCCCATGAAGTTTCCACTGCTGGTCATCACCCTGCCTGTTCTTCTGCTGCCTCTGGCCGCGGAGGCGCAGGATCTGGAAGCCCCGCTGGTCGCGCCGCCCAGCGGATTCAGTGAGCTGCCTTCCGGCATGTTGCCGGCAGGCAACGAGCTTTTGCAAGGCCTCGCCTATTCGGTGAGCAGCGGCTACACCTACGATTCCAATCTTTTCCAGGGGTCCGGCCGAGCGGGGTCACCGATCGAGGATGATATCATCCTCTCGTTCTCACCCGGCATGACCTACCGGACCCAGGGTTCCACCTGGACCCTCGGGCTGGTGGGTTCCCTGAACTACAGCTCCTTCCTGAACAATGACGACCTCGGCGGCTTGGGCTACAACACCGCGGTCGACCTTTCGTACTCCCAGAAGCCCCTGACAATGGCCGCGTCCCTGGGGTATGGTCTTTCTCAGGGAGTAAACCGGAATTATGGCAGCAGCTATGTGGAGAACAAGAGCTTCAACGGGTCGTTCCGGGCCAGCTACAGCCTGAGCCCCAAGACTTCGATCGATGCCCGCCTGGGACACTCCATCAGCGTTCCCGATGGCGGGTTCACCACCACCGAGTCCACAAACTTCGACATCACCGCCATGTGGAAGGCGACGCCGCTGATCACGGTCGGCCCGGGCATCGGCTGGAGCTGGCAAGGCGGCGACACTCAGGCCACCCGGGAAACCGTCGGCCCGCTCCTCCGCTTGAGCTACAAGCTGAGCCAGAAGGTCGCGCTCGACGGGAATTTCGGCGTAGACTATGCAGAGTTCGGCGGTACAGGACGCTCCACCACTTCCTTCAGCAACCGCCTCGGGGTCGATTACCGCGCCTCGTCCCTCTGGGGGATGAATCTCTCGCTTTCCCAGGGCACGCAGGCGGATGGGGCCAGCGCCGGCAATTTCCGCGAAACCACCGCGTGGCGGATCGGGATCAACCGCAAGATCCGCCGGGCGAATCTTGGGCTGGGCCTCAGCTACGAAACCAATGAAACGGTGACCCCGACCGGCGCCGGGGCGGCGGGGGAGCGGGATTATCTCCGCTTCGACAGCTCCCTCTCCATGCCGGTGTTCTGGCAGCGGGCGCAGGCCACCACCTTCATTTCCTGGAACCAGGAAAGCGGCTCGCGCGAGTGGGACGGCTTCCGGTTCGGGATCTCCCTTTCGGCCGCTTTTTGATTTTCACACGCAGTCTAACGCTCTCCCGCGAAACCCCATCCCTTGCTTCATCTCATGAAAAATCTGTTCCGCTGCCTTTTTCTCCTCATCACCGCATGGCATATCCCCGTGTTGAAAGCCCAGGACACCGATCCCTTGCTCAAGCCGAACGACACGATCAGTCTGCAAGTCTTCGATGAAAAGGAGCTCGACACCAGCACGCGGATCCTGAAGTCGGGGGAAGTGGTGTTTCCTTTGATTGGAACGGTGAAGATCGGAGGTCTGACGGTCTCCAAGGCCAATGAGCTGGTCCGCGAACTCTATGCGAAGGACTATCTGGTCGATCCCAAGGTCGCTCTCACCATCACCCAGTATTCGGAGGATTTCATTTCGGTGATCGGGGCGGTCCGGACGGCCGGCCAGTTTGCGATGCCGCCGGACGGCAAGTTCGATCTCGCAGCCGCCCTTGCCTCGGCAGGCGGGCTGTCCCCCGAGGCGAACCCCGAGCGGATCACGGTGGTGAAGCCGGATGGCCAATCCAAGGTTTACTCCGCCACCGCCACCCGCAATGGAACCGGCATCAACCTGCAGCCCGGCGACCGGGTCATCGTGGACCACAGCAGCTACCTCGGCAAGACGGCCACCGTGGTCGGCCAGGTGGGCAGGCCCGGCCCGGTGGTGTTTCCCGTGGACGGTCGCCTCGATCTGGTGCTCGCGATCGCGCAGGCGGGAGGCTTCTCCCAGGTGGCCAACCCAAAAAAGGTCAGCATCAACCGCAAGGGCAAGCTGACGACCGTGGACGTCAAGGAGATGACGGATCGCGGTGACAAGCCCTACTATCTCCAACCCGATGACATCGTGACCGTGCCGGAGCGCTTCTTCTAACTCCCGTTCCGCATCGTTTCGAATCCACGCGCCCATCCGCCGCGCCCGGCGGGCTGTTCATGACCGCCCCGTTCTTCCGTTTCCACTGATCTCATGTCCGATTCCCCATCCAAATTGCCCGAAGCCGCCTACCCTGATGACGATCTCGGGGGGGATTCCAAGGCTGGCCAAAATGCAGAGAAGCTGCGGCGCATGGCGCTGGAGGTGCTGGCCCGCTGGCACTGGATGGTCTTCTTCGCGATCCTCGGCAGCCTGGGGTCCGCCTATTACCTGTCGAAAGCCCCCAAGCTCTACCGCTCCGCTTCCACCCTCCTGATCAAGGACCAGACGGCCTCGGTGATGCGGCAGGACCAGGTCGAGGAGATTGACCTCCGCAGCGCGCAGGCCCTGCAGACCGTGGCCGAGCGGATCCGGCGCTTTGACCTGCTGGAGCGGGTCGCTTCCCGCCAGGACGTGCGGGAACTTCCCGGCCTTACGCCCCCGGCGGTGGACTGGCTGCCGACCTTCGTCCGGGCGAGGATGCCGGGCGGGATCCCGGAAGTCACCGAGACCCAGGCCGCACCGCCCCCCCCCGCCCTCGCCGGTATGATCGGTGGCTGGTTGGAAGTTTCGATCCGTCAGGGAACCCGCCTGATCGACATCAGCATCACCCACACCGTCCCGGAAGTGTCGAAGGCTCTCGCCGATGCGGTGGCCCGCGAATACCTCGCCGAGATCACGAATGCCAAAACCCAGGGGCGCAGCAGCTCGATCGAACTGCTTAAGAACGAGTCCGAGCAGGCCCGCGTGAAACTCCAGGTGGCCCGGGGTGGCATGGCGTCCTACGGTCGCGCGCTGGAGGTCCACCGGCAGTTGGATGCAAAGGAACTCGATGTGGCAGCCTTGCTGCGCCGCTACCTGCCCAAGCATCCGAAGATGATTGCGGCGAACGCGGAACTGGCCAGCTTGAAGCAGTCCTTCGTTCAGGAATTCGACACGGCCCGCAACGACACCGGCGACAAGGCTTACTGGGAAACCGCCGGCAAACTGCTGCCGGACCCGGCGAAGGAGGCCGAAGCCTTCGTTCGCACGGCCCGCCAGCAGCTTCTTTCGCGGATCGGCGTGCTGGAGAGTGAAATCCAAAGCTCCACTACGGTCTTCAATAGCATGTTGACTCGAATCGAGGAATCGAGTGTCAACCAGGAGTCGGACGAAACCAGCGCGCAAGTGAGCAGCCTGGCGCGGGTACCGGGGCCGCCTTCGGCCCCCGAGGCGTCCAAGGTAATGGTCTTCGGCTCTCTCGGTGGCTTCGGGATCGGCCTGCTGGTCGCCCTGATCGCGGTCCGGATGGACAATCGCTTCAATACGGTGGCGCAGGCCGCCGGGGAGACCGGGATGAACATCCTCGCCGCGGTCGCCGATATCAACGTCAGCCACCTTAAGGTGGCGGAGCGACAGCATTTGAAACATTATCCGGATGCCGACCTCGCGCCCTTCGCGAAGTGGGACGAGCGACTCGTGTTCCGGCCGGGAGCCTCCTCCACCAGTTACGCCGAGATGTTCCGGGTACTGCGCGCCTCGGTGTCGCTCCTCGGAGATGAGACCCAGCGGAAGATCACCCTCTTCTCGAGTGCGCTGCCCGGGGAGGGCAAGACCTCGATCTCGAGTAATTTCGCCCTCGCCGCCGCCGGCCAGGGGCGCCGGACCCTCCTCATCGACCTCGACCTCCGCAAGCCCTCGGTTCACAAGGCCTTCGGTCTGGCCCGCGAGCAGGAGAAGGGCGGAATCACCGAGTGCCTTGCCAACCAGGCCAAGTTCGAAGACGTGATCATCCGGGAGACCGGGCACGAGAACCTGCACGTGATCGTGGGCGGCCGCCGTGCGCCCAATCCCGGCGAACTCCTTAACACCAGCAGGCTCAAGGCGCTGTTCAATCTCGCGCGTGATCAGTACGACGTGATCATCCTCGATACCGCGCCCTTGCTCGCGGTGCCGGATACCCGGATGGTCTGCCCGCTCGCCGACAACAATTGCCTGGTGGTGCGAGCCGACTATGTGCCCAAGGGGGCCGTGGCCCGGTTGCTGACGGTGTTGGAGGAGGATGGCACCAAGCTGTCGGGACTGGTGTTCAACGGCTTCAAGGAGCGCCGCCGCTTCATCGGCGAGAATTACTCCTACGGCTACTACAGCACCTCCCGCTACGGCCGCGCTTATCGCTACGGCTACAGCTACTACGGCAGCACCTACGGCAGCGAGGACGAGGAGGGCCAGCCGGAGAAGAAGCGCGGGAAGCGGAAGAAGTCGAAGCGCTGAGACCTAGGATCCGAGCCAACTCAGCAAGAGCTTCGTTGATCGTGG
>Ga0247843_1008880_pt1 | contig 11479 bp, 11 predicted proteins | sample LaCruzMarch2017__FD_192420 | JGI IMG/M metagenome (GOLD analysis project Ga0247843, IMG submission 192420) | Freshwater microbial communities from meromictic Lake La Cruz, Castile-La Mancha, Spain - LaCruzMarch2017_8m | ecosystem: Environmental > Aquatic > Freshwater > Lake | place: Spain...
AAAACTCCATAGCCACCCTGCGCATGCGCATCGCCCGTGAACTCGCTCGCGCCATGCCCCGATGTCCGTGTTGCCAACGCCTCTCGCAACACCGTACATTTATGACACAGTAGTACTAGGCGGGCAGGAAGAAGAGCTTGGCGCCGACGGCACGCACCGCCTCGGGCACGGCCCTGCCTTTGCGGCTGCCGAGGTTGTCGGCGATGACGATGTCGCCAGGGCTCAGTGTCGGCGCCAGGCACTGGCCGACCCATGCGGTGAAAGCGAGGCCGTTGACCGGCCCGTCGATGAAGCAGGGTGCCACGATGCGGTCGTGCCATTGCCGCTGGCCTCCTGCCCAGCGGCAATGTTGGATCGCATCAACCCCGCGTCGCGGAACCCGTTTCCGATTCTGCTCCACGCTGACAGAATCTAGCCTTTTTTGGCGCGCCCGCCACCCAGCAGCATGGTGATGCCGAAGCCGATCGCCAGGGTCAGCGGCACCGCCAGCGAGCCGAACAGGATCGCCGCCACGACCGTGGCGGCGAGCGTGACCCCGGCACCGATACCGAGGCGTTTCAGGCGGGCCTTCTCATCCATGACAAGCGTTTCCCTGGGGCGATTCGGGCCGGGCGCGATCTATACTAGGCGCGCATGCTGCACCGCCGCGCCGACAAAGCCGCGGAACAGCGGATGCGGCGCGAAGGGCTTCGACTTCAGCTCGGGATGGAACTGCACGCCGATGAACCAGGGATGGTCCGACAGTTCCACGATTTCGGGCAGCGTTCCGTCTGGCGACAGGCCGCAGAAGCGCAGGCCCGCCGTCTCCAGCCGATCGCGATAGGTGACGTTCACCTCGAAGCGATGGCGGTGGCGTTCGCTGATCTCCGGCGCCTCGCCATAGAGGCTGCGCACCAGCGAGCCTTCGGCCAGCCGCGCCGGATAGGCGCCGAGCCGCATGGTGCCGCCCAGATCGCCCGATGCGTGGCGCACTTCCTTCTCATTGCCGCGCGTCCATTCGGTCAGCAGGCCCACCACCGGCTCGGTGCAGGGGCCGAATTCGGTGGAGGAAGCGCCGGCGAGGCCGAGCAGGTTCCGCGCCGCCTCGATCACCGCCATCTGCATGCCGAAGCAGATGCCAAGGAAGGGGATGCGGCGGGTGCGGGCGAAGCGCACGGCGGCGATCTTGCCTTCGGTGCCGCGTTCGCCGAAGCCGCCTGGCACCAGGATGCCATGCACCCCTTCCAGACGCTTCACCGCTTCCTCATCGCCCTGTTCGAAGATCTGGCTATCGACCCAGTCGAGCTTGACCTTCACGCGGTGGGCGATGCCGCCATGCATCAGCGCCTCGGCGAGCGACTTGTAGCTGTCGAGCAGGTTCGTGTACTTGCCGACGACGGCGATCGTCACCTCGCCTTCCGGGGCGCGGATGGCGCGCACGATGGCTTCCCAGCGGCGCATGTCCGGCTCGCCATAGAAGGACAGGCCGAAATGGCGCAGCACTTCGCGGTCCAGCCCCTCCTGGTGGTAGGAGAGGGGGACGGCATAGATGCTTTCGGCATCATAGGCCGGGATCACGCTTTCCGGGCGGACGTTGCAGAACAGCGCGATCTTGCGGCGGTCGGATTCCGGGATGGTGCGTTCGCAGCGGCAGAGCAGGATCTGCGGCTGGATGCCAACGCCCAGCAATTCCTTCACGCTGTGCTGCGTGGGCTTGGTCTTCAGCTCGCCCGCCGAGGCGATGAAGGGCACCAGGGTGAGGTGGACGAACAGGCTGCGCGTGGTGCCAAGGTCGTTCGCCAGCTGGCGGATCGCCTCCAGGAAGGGCAGCGACTCGATGTCGCCCACGGTGCCACCCACCTCGACCAGGACGAAATCATACCCGTCCGTCTCGGCCTGGATGATGTGCTTGATCTTGTCGGTGATGTGCGGAATGACCTGCACGGTGCCGCCCAGGTAATCGCCGCGCCGTTCGGCCGCGATCACGTCCGAATAGATGCGCCCGGTGGTCCAATTGTCGGCGCGGCGGGCATGTTCGCCGGTGAATCGCTCATAATGGCCAAGGTCGAGGTCGGTTTCCGCCCCATCATCCGTGACGAAGACCTCGCCATGCTGATAGGGGCTCATCGTCCCCGGATCGACGTTGAGATAGGGGTCCAGCTTGCGCAGGCGGACCTTGTAGCCGCGCGCCTGCAACAGGGCCCCGAGGGAGGCGGCCGCGATACCCTTGCCGAGCGAGGAGACCACGCCGCCGGTCACAAATACGAACCGCGTCATGGGCGCTCCTCATAGCGTGGGCCAGCACGCGCGGGAAGGCGCATGCGCAAAAAGGTCAGAAGCGCGGCGCAGGGCCGCGCGGGATCAGTTGAGCGGCACGGCCGGCAGCGCCGGCACGGCGGGCAGGCCCGGGATGGCGGGGGCGCCGCCGGCGGGCGCATCCAGGATGGAGCCGCGCGGCTGCTGCCCCTTGCCCAGCATGGCCAGGCTCAGCGCCAGCACGAAGAACAGCGTCCCCAGGATGGCGGTGGTGCGGGTGAGAAGGTTGGCGGTGCCGCGCCCGGTCATGAAGGCACCCATCCCCTGGGAGGAGCCAACGCCCAATCCCCCGCCTTCGCTGCGCTGGACCAGGATGACCCCGATCAGCGCCAGCGTGACCAGCAGGAACAGGACGAGAAGGACGGTGCTCATGTCGGGGGGCAGATAGCCGATCGCGCGGCCACTTGCTACCGGGTGGCGCGGGCGATGGCCAGGAAATCGGCGGCGACCAGGCTGGCGCCACCGATCAGCCCGCCATTCACATGCGGGATGGCCAGGATGGCGGCGGCATTGCCGGGCTTCATCGAGCCGCCATAGAGAATGCGCATCGCTTGCCCCCCCATGCCGAATCGCGCCGCCAGGGCAGCGCGGATGGCGGCATGCATGGCGGCGATGTCGGCCTCGGTCGGCACGCGGCCGGTGCCGATCGCCCAAACGGGCTCATAGGCGATGGTGCCCGCGAAATCGTCCGGCAGGGAGTGGGTGAGCTGGCTGGTGACCACCGCCAGGGCGGTGCCGGCCAGACGCTCGGCCTCGGTCTCGCCCACGCAGACGATCGGGTGCAGGCCGGCATCCAGGGCGGCGCGGGTCTTGGCCCGCACCATGGCATCGGTCTCGCCATGGTCGGCGCGGCGTTCGGAATGGCCGAGGATCACATGCGTCAGGCCGATATCGCGCAGCATGGCGGCCGAGACATCGCCGGTATGGGCGCCCTTGGGCCTGGCATGGCAATCCTGCGCGCCCACCGCGACGCCCTGGCCCAGCATGGCCACCGCCAGGATATGGGCATAGGGGAAGGGCGGGCAGATCAGCAGGTCGGCGGCGGGCGGCTCGGCGGCGCCGCCGGCGCGCACGGCCTCGGCCAGCGCCGTCGCCTCGCGCAGCGTGCCATGCATCTTCCAATTGCCGGCGATCAACGGGCGGGGCATGCGGATCCTCGCGGTTATGCGCGAGGCCTTTATGGTCGGGGGGACGCGACCTCGGCAAGGGCCGCCGCGATCGCGGGCCAGCCGAGCACGAACACCTCCCGCCCCGCCGCGCCCTGCGCCAGGCCCGCCACATCCACGCCCGCCAGCGTGCCGAGCAGCGGCGCGGCGCCGGCCTGCGGCAGGGCGGTGACCAGGCCCAGGAGACGCCCGCCCGCATCCACCACCGGCCCGCCCGAATAGCCGGCCAGGGCGGGCAGTTGCGCGATGAAGCCCTCGCCCCTTCCCGCCAGCGCGGCGGGGGCCAGCGCGTGCCCGGTGGCCACCGGCGGCCCGGCCAGCGGCGTGCCCAGGGCCCAGATCGGGGCGCCGGCGGTGGGCAGGCCGGGCGCCAGGGGGGGTGGGGTGAAGGCGGGCTCCGCCACCTCAAGCACCGCCAGGTCGATGCCCTGCCCGACCAGCACCGGCACCGCCGCCAGCGTCACCGCCCCGTCGCCACGGCGGGCCTGCAGCGGCGCGCCATCGGCGGGCAGGACATGGGCGTTGGTCAGCAGCCGGTTGGGTGCGATCGCGACGGCCGAGCCCAGCGGTGCGCCATCCCGCAGCAATTGCGCGAAGCCCGTCGCCGCCACGCGGGCGGCCGGGGTACCCTGCGCGGCCTCGCCCGGCAGCCGGGCGCAGGCGCCGAGGAGCAGCAGCAGCAGGATCAGGTACCTGATTGGCGGCAGCTTCATGGTGGGCATCCTACCCTGCGGGACGCGGCGAAGCGTGCCCCGCATACATGAACATGACATGAACACGCTTGGCGTTCTCGCTTGACCCGGCGGGGGAGCATACTAGAACATATATCGAACATCGATGACCCCAGACCCCCAATACCCCCTCCCCCCCGAGCCCCTGCCCATGGACCGCCCGTCCCTGGTCGCGGCGCTCCGCGCGCGCATCGGCCGGCTGGAACGGGCCGGCGCCGCCGCCGCGCTGGCCCGCGCCCAGGTCAGCGCCATCCCGCTGGCCCCGGCGATCGACCGGGCGTTGGCCGATGGCGGCCTGGCCCGCGCCGCCCTGCATGAGATCCTGGCCGCCGAGCCCGGCGCCGCCACCGGCTTTGCCGCCCTGGCCTTGGCGCGCAGCGGCGGCACGGTGCTGTGGATCGCGCCCGAGCCCGATGCCTGGCCCTCCGGCCTCAAGGCCTATGGGCTGCCGCCGGAGCGGCTGGTGCTGGTGCGCGCCCCGCGCCCGGCGGATGCGCTCTGGGCCATGGAGGAAGCGCTGCGCTGCCCCGCCGTCACCGGCGCGCTGCTCGACATGGAGGTGGCCGACCTGACGGCGGCGCGCCGCCTGCAACTGGCCGCCGAGGCGGGGGGCGCCATCGGCCTGCTGCTGCGCCCGGATACCCCCTCGCCGGGGCCGACCGCCGCCCTCACCCGCTGGCGCCTGGCGGCCCGGCCGGGGGAGGAGGGGGGCGCGCATCATCTCGGCGATCCTTCCTGGCAGGCGGAATTGCTGCGCGGCCGGGGCAGCCGTCCGCAATCCTGGCCCGTCACCTGGCGGGCCAGCCAGGATCTTCTGGACATTGAGGGCGCGGTCGCGGCGCCGCCGGCCGTGAAGCGGCGGCGCGCATGAAGCATCATCGCCGCACCTTGTTCGAGGCCGCGCAGCTTCCCGCAGCACATGGGAAATCACCAACAAACATATGTTCTTCAAATATATCCATGGTCGAGGCGCGCCGCTTCCTGGCGCTCAGCCTGGCCGATCCGGCGCGCTGGGGCGCCTTCGCGCTGCGCCTCTCGCCCCTGGTCTCGGTGCAGCCGCCGGACCTGCTGCTGCTCGACATCACCGGCATCGCCCATCTGCATGGCGATGAGGCAGGGCTGCTGGCCGCGGCGGAAGCGCTGTTCGCCCGCCATGGCGTGGTGGCCGAGGGGCTGGTGGCCCACCCGCCCGCCGCCGCCATGGCGCTCCGCCGCGCCGGCCTGCGTGGCATCCTGGCCGAGACGGCGGGGCCGGTTGCCGCCCTCGACATCGCCGCCCTGCCGCTTGATCCGCCGATGCAGGCCACGCTGCGCCAGCTGGGCCTGCGCCGGGTGGCGGACCTGCTGCGCCAGCCCCGCGCGCCGCTGGTCCGCCGCTTCGGCGCGGGGATTGGCCTGGCGCTGGATGTGCTGACCGGGGCGGCCAGCCCGGCGCTGGGCTTCCTGCGGCCGCCGCCGCTGCTGGCGGCAAAGTGCGATTTCCTGGAGCCTCTCACCACCGCCGAGGCGATCGCCCCGGCGCTGACCGCGCTGGTCGCCGATCTCTGCGCGCGGCTGGAGGCCGCCGGCCAGGGGGCGCGGCGGCTCACGCTGCGCGGCTTTCGCGCCGATGGGCGGGTGCAGGAAATGGGGCTTGGCCTGGCGCAGGCCAGCCGGGACGTGGCGCATCTGGCGCGCCTGCTGCTGCCGCGGATCGAGCGGCTGGAACCGGGCCCGGGCTTCGAGCATCTCAGCCTCGGCGTGCTGCGCGCCGAGCCGCTGGGCGCCGTGCAGGCGGGCTTCGCCGGGCAGGGCGCGGCGGCCGAGGCGGCGGCGCTGGCACAGCTGTTCGACCGGCTGGCCACCCGCGTGCAGGCCTGGCGCCTGCAACCCGAGCCCAACCATTGGCCCGAGCATGAGGCGCGCCCCATACCCCCTGCCCTGCTGCCCGCCAGCCCCATCACCCCCCCGCCCGGCTGGCCCCGGCCGGGCCGCCCCACCCGGCTGCTGCGCCCGGCGCGCGAAATCCAGGCGGTGGCGCTGCTGCCCGACGCCCCCCCATCCCTGCTGCGCATCGGCCGCCAAGCCCGGCGGGTGCGCGCCGCCGAGGGGCCGGAGCGCATCGCCCCCGCCTGGTGGCGCGATGCCGCCCCCTCGCCCCGCGACTATTACCGGCTGGAGATGGAGGATGGCGCCCGACTTTGGGTGTGCCGCATCGGCTTCGGCCCCGCGGCCCGCTGGTTCCTGCACGGGCATCTGTGATGCCCGGTTTCGTCGAACTCGGCGCCATGTCCAACTTCACCTTCCTCGACGGCGCCTCCCACCCGCATGAGCTGGTGGCACAGGCCCGCGCCTTCGGGATGGCGGCGATCGGCATCGCCGACCGCAACAGCGTGGCCGGCCTGGTGCGCGGCATGGTGGCGGCCGAGAAGGCGGGGATCGGCTTCGTGCCCGGCATTCGCCTGTGTCTCGACGATGGCGCGGACTATCTCGCCTGGCCGAGCGACCGCGCCGCCTGGGGCCGGCTGACCCGGCTGCTGTCGGAAGCCCGGATGCAGGGCGAGAAGGGCGAAGGCCGGCCACGGCGCGCGGCCCTGGTCGAGGCCTGCACCGGCAGCGTGCTGGCCGCAATCCCGCCACCCGGCCTGCCCGATACGGACTTTGCCCGGCGGATCGCCGCCGATGCCGCCGCCATGGGCCGGCGCCTCGCCTTGCCGCTGTTCTGCGCCGCCGACCATCGCGCGCGCGGCAATGACCAGGCGCGGCTGGATGCGCTGGCGGCGCTTGGCCGGCCGCTGCTGGCTGTGGGTGGCGTGCGCTATCACGACCCGGCGCGGCGGCGCGTGGCGGATGTGCTGGCGGCGATCCGCCTCGGCACCAGCGTGACCGCGCTCGGCTACGCGGCCGAGCCCAATGCGGAAGCGCATCTGCTGCCGCCCGGGGAAGCCGCGCGGCGCTTCGCCCGCCATCCGGAAGCCATCGCCGCCACCGGCCGGGTCCGCGCCGCCTGCACCTTCAGCCTGCGTCATTTGACCTATGAATATCCCGAGGAAATCCTGGACCCCGGCCGCAGCGCGCAGGAAACGCTGCTGGCGCGCGTCACCGCCGCCATCGCCGACCATTGGCCGGAAGGCCCGCCCGCGCGCGTGGCGCGCCAGATCGCCCATGAGCTCGACCTGATCGCGACGCTGGACTATGCGCCCTATTTCCTGACGGTGCATGAGATCGTCCGCTTCGCCCGCAGCCGGGGAATCCTCTGCCAGGGGCGCGGCTCGGCGGCCAATTCCGCGGTCTGCTACGTGCTCGGCATCACCGCCGTGCCGCCCGACAAGCATGATCTGCTGTTCGAGCGCTTCATCTCCGCAGCCCGCGACGAACCGCCCGACATCGACGTGGATTTCGAGCATGAGCGGCGCGAGGAGGTGATCCAGCACATCTACGAACGCTACGGCCGCGACCGCGCCGCCATCGCCGCCACCCTGATCCGCTTCCGCGAACGCAGCGCCATCCGGGAAGTGGGCAAGGCCTTCGGCCTGCCGGAAGCGGCGCTGGCGGCGGTTGCGAAATCGGTCTGGGGGGCGGGCGAGACGCCGCTGACGGAATTGGCCGCCGCGCAGGGGTTGGACCCCGCCGACCCGCGCATCCGCCACGCCATGGAAGTGGCCGAGGAAATCCAGGACTTCCCCCGCCACCTGGCCACCCATGTCGGCGGCTTCATCATCACGCGCGGGCCGCTGGTGGAGACCACGGTCGTGGTGCGCGCCGCCATGGAAGGCCGCACCACGCTGGAATGGGACAAGGACGATATCGAGGCGCTGCGCATGCTGAAGGTGGATGTGCTGGGCCTTGGCATGCTGAGCTGCATCCGCCGCGCCTTCGAGCTGATCGCAGGCGCCGGCGGGCCGCGCCTGGCGCTGCGTGACGTGCCGCAGGATGACCCGGCCACCTATGCGATGCTGTCGCGCGCCGACAGTCTCGGCGTGTTCCAGGTGGAAAGCCGGGCGCAGATGAACATGCTGCCGCGCCTGCGCCCGCGCGAATTCTACGATCTGGTGATCCAGGTGGCGATCGTGCGGCCGGGGCCGATCCAGGGCGACATGGTCCACCCCTATCTGCGCCGCCGCAATGGCGAGGAGCCGACCGACTACCCCTCGGAGGATCTGCGCAGCGTGCTCGGCAAGACGCTCGGCGTGCCGCTGTTCCAGGAACAGGCGATGCGGATCGCGATCGTCGCCGCCGGCTTCACGCCCGAACGCGCCGATGCGCTGCGTCGCGCCATGGCCACCTTCCGCCATACCGGGCAGATCGGCACTTTCCGGCGCGACTTCATCGGCGGCATGGTCGGGCGCGGCTACGCCGAGGATTTCGCCGAGCGCTGCTTCCGCCAGATCGAGGGCTTCGGCACCTATGGCTTTCCGGAAAGCCATGCCTGCAGCTTCGCGGGGCTGGTCTATGTCTCGGCCTGGATCAAGTGCCACCATCCGGCGGCTTTTGCGGCGGCGCTGCTCAACAGCCAGCCGATGGGTTTTTACGCGCCGGCGCAGATCGTGCGCGACGCGGCGCAGCATGGCGTGGCGGTGCGCCCGGTGGATGTGAATTTTTCCGACTGGGATTGCAGCCTGGAAGGCGCGACCGACTCAGACCTCCAGGCCTCACCGCCTTCCGGTCATCGGGCGCAGGCCTCACGGCCTTCCGGTCATCGGGCGCGGGTACCCAACGCGGCCCTGCCGCAGCCGGTCCTGCGCCTCGGCCTGAACCAGGTGGCGGGCCTGGCCGCGGCGGCGGGGGCTGCGCTGCTGGCAGCCCGCGCCACCGCGCCCTTTGCGGGGCTTGAGGATCTCGCCGCCCGCACATCGCTCGATCGCGGGTCGATCGGGGCGCTGGCGCGGGCCGATGCGTTCCGGAGCCTCGGCACCGTGCGCCGCGCCGCGCTGTGGGCGGCGGCGGGGGTGGAGGCGGCGCGGCCGCTGGCCGCCGCGCGCGACGCCGCGGCACCGCTGCTGCCGCGCGAGACCGCCGGTGAGGAGACGGTGCTGGACTATGCCGCAACGGGCCTGTCGCTCCGCCGCCATCCGCTGGCCTTGCTGCGCCCGGCGCTGGCCGCACGCGGCGCCGCCGATACCCGCGCGATCGCCGCGGCGCGGCAGGGGCGGTTCCTGAAGATCGCCGGCCTGGTGCTGGTGCGCCAGCGGCCGGGCAGCGCCAAGGGCGTGGTGTTCTTCACCACCGAGGATGAATGGGGCACCGCCAACCTGGTCCTCTATCCCGACATCGTGGCGCGCGACCGCGCCGCCGTGGTCAGCGCCCGGCTGGTAATGGCCGAGGGAAGGGTCGAGCGTACCGAGACGCCGACCGTGCCGATCCTGCACCTGGTGGTGCGCCGCCTGCATGATTGGTCGGAGATGCTGGGCCAGCTCCACGCCAGCGAGGACCCTGCCTGGGACCGGCTGCTGGCCCATGCGGATGAGGTGGCGCGGCCGAATGGCGGCGACCAGCGCACGCGCCCGCCCTTCCCGAACTCGCGGGATTTTCGCTGACTGACGATATTTGCGACTAATTCTCACTCGCGCTAAAGGAATCGCCCGCGAGCAAGGAGTCGCCCCATGACCACCACCGGCCTTCCCGACTGGCCCTGGGCCGGCGTCGAGGCCGCCAGCCTGCCGGCCGCCGAGCGGCTGGTGATCGATGCCGCCCGCGCCTGGGCCGCGGCCCTGCACCAGGGGCGCCCGCAGCCCCTGGCGCTCAGGGAAGTGCTGATGGCCGAGGGCGCCGAGGCCGCCACCGATGCGCTGGATGCGGCGCTGCGGCAGCTGGCGCAAAATCCCCTCACCCTCGGCTGCCCGCTCTGCCCCCGGCTGATCGGGCAGGAGGCGCTGCTGTTGACCATCCTGGCCGCCGCGCAGCGCCACCGCCGGATGGAAGCGCTGGCACTGCTGCTGCGCCACCTGCCGCCCCGGCCCGCCTATGCGGCCATGGCAGCCCTGGTCAGTACCGCCGCGGGCCTGGCCCGCGCCGGATTGCGGCTGCGTGAACCCTGGCTGCGGCAGGGCTGACGAAGCCCCCCGCAAGGGCCATACCGGCCACATGCAAAAACCTGTCCCGGCGCGGCTCGATCGCCGCATCTGGCTGCTGGCCGGCGCGCAATTCGCCGCCGCCACCGGCGCCTATGCCTTCACCGGGCTGCTTGGGCCGATGGCCGAGGATCTCGGCGTGTCGCTGGCCAGCGCGGGGCAATTGGCCGCCGTCTATGCGCTGACCTATGCGCTGGCCGCCCCCTTCCTGGCGGCCATCACCGCGCGCTGGGAACGGCGCGGGCTGCTGGTGGCGGGGCTCGGCCTGGTCGGCGTGCTCAACCTGCTGACGGCGCTGGTGCCCGACCTTGCCACCGCGCTCGGCCTGCGGGTGGCCACCGGGCTCGCCGCCACGCTGATCCTGCCCTCGGTCGCGGCGGCGGCGCTGGTGCCGGCCGAGCAGCGCGGCCGCGCCATCGCGCTGGTGCTGTCGGGGCTGACGCTGGCCTTCTCGGTCGGCATCCCGCTCGGCACGGCGATCGGCGGCCTCGTCGGGTGGCGGGGTTGCTTCGTGTTTTCCGGCACGCTGGCGCTCGGCGCGGCGCTGGCCTTGCGCTTCGGCCTGCCGCGCCTGCCAAGCCTTGACCGGGGCGGGATGCTGGCGCTCGGCATCGCCTTCAAGCCGCGGATCGTGGCCGTGCTGGGCTGCAGCTTCCTGGCCTTCGCCGGGCTGTTCCACATCGCCGCCTATCTCGGCCCGATCGCCACCGCGGCCACCGGCCTCACCGGGTCGGCGATCGGCGCCATCCAGATCTTCATCGGGCTCGGCAGCCTGGCCGGCATCGCGCTCGGCGGTCGCGTGGCGGGGCTGGCGGGGGCGCGGGTGCCGGTCGCCCTGTTCCTGCTGCTGGCCGCGGCGCTGGCCGGCTACTCGCTGTTGCTGGCGACGCCGGCCGCGCTCTGGCACGCGGCCCCCCTGGCGCTGCTGGTGTTCGGCGGCTCGATGTCGCTGTTCGCCCTGGCGCCGCTGGTGCAGGCGCGGCTGATCGGCCTGGCGCCGGAGGATCGGGCGGTGGCCATCGCGCTCAACGGCGCGGTGGTGTTCGCCGGCCAGGGCAGCGGTGCGGCGCTGGGCGGTGCCGCGATCGCGCTCGGCGGGCTGGCGCTGAACGGCGCCGCGGGCGCGCTGCTGGCGCTGGCCGGGGCGGCGCTGGCCGCCCGCGCCTTCACCAGCGCCGGACGGGCCCGCAATCCAGGTGGATGAAGCCGTCGCGCCGATACAGGCCGACGCCACCCA
>Ga0247843_1008883_pt1 | contig 11477 bp, 7 predicted proteins | sample LaCruzMarch2017__FD_192420 | JGI IMG/M metagenome (GOLD analysis project Ga0247843, IMG submission 192420) | Freshwater microbial communities from meromictic Lake La Cruz, Castile-La Mancha, Spain - LaCruzMarch2017_8m | ecosystem: Environmental > Aquatic > Freshwater > Lake | place: Spain...
GTATTGATGGGCAGTTCTACGTTTTTAATCGGATTAATTCCGACGTATGCCAAAATTGGGATAGCAGCGCCCTTGCTTGTTTTGGTGTTGCGTTTGATTCAAGGACTGGCTTTGGGCGGTGAATATGGGGGAGCAGCAACCTATGTGGCCGAACATGCCCCAGAAGGAAGAAGAGGCTTCTTTACAAGTTGGATTCAAACCACAGCCACCTTGGGATTATTCTTGTCGTTGGGGGTAATTTTGTTTACCCGAAACGCATTGGGTGTAGAAGCGTTTAGTAGTTGGGGATGGAGAATACCCTTTCTCGGTTCGGCCTTGTTGGTATTTGTTTCCATAATAATCCGGCTTAAAATGAAGGAGTCGCCTTTATTTACTGAATTAAAAAGGGAAGGTAAAACCGCCACAAATCCGTTAAAGGAGAGTTTTACAAAACGGGAAAACCTTAAAATGGTGTTATTGGCCTTGTTTGGTGCCGTAATGGGGCAAGGGGTAATATGGTACACCGGGCAGTTTTACGCTCAATCGTTTATTGAAAACACCTGTAAAGTCGACTTTGAACAATCCAGAACCATCCTCCTTTGGGCTATACTGTTTGGCACCCCGTTTTTTGTGGTTTTTGGATCGCTTAGCGATACATGGGGAAGAAAATGGATCATGCTTGGGGGTATGTTTTTGGGAATAATGTGTTATAGAGGAATATATCAAACGTTTATAAACGTTACTGACCTCAATAAAAAAGAAATTGTATTGGGCAAAACACACATTCAACAAAAGTCAAATAAGATAGCCAATACCTCCTTAAGAATAGTAACCACAGATACTTTTAAATATTATACAGATGGGGCTATGGTTAAATTGACTCAAACGGATACCCTTAATAATAATGGTGTTGCCTCGTCAAAGCCTTTATTAAAGGTAGAAAAGCATGTGGGTAAACGAGATTATCGGCTCATGGTATTTCTTGTATTTATTCAAATAATTTTTGTAACCATGGTATATGGTCCAATAGCCGCTTTTTTGGTGGAATTATTTCCAACCCGCATTCGATACACGTCTATGAGCTTGCCCTATCACATAGGTAATGGGGTTTTTGGCGGATTAGTGCCTTTTATCGGTACCCTTATAATAGAATATTCAAAAATACCGGACACAAAACCAAACGGTGATCCTTTGGCAGGGCTGTGGTATCCAATTGGGGTGGCAGCAGTGTGTCTAGTTTTGGGTAGTATCTTTTTAAAGAACACTAAAAAAAGAAACCTAAATTTTAATACGTTGAAACGTATGGCAGGATTATGGAGTATGCTGTTGGGGCCATTGGTAATTGGGTTACTTATTTATTTTGGCTGGCAACGACTATCTGTTCATGGGGCGACCCTTAATGATATTTTACAATGGGGAATAATTATTGGAATATTTACACCAATTTCTTTGGGGCTGATTATTTTCGGTCGATATGCTTATACAGGGGCCTATAACGAAATGGAATAGAGCCCATCCTTAGAGAGGTTATGTTATAACCATAAAGTTAATAATCTGGTCACTTTAAAAAATTTATTTGTCCACTTAAAAAAAAGACTTTTGTAAGAATCCAAAGATTGTATTTTTCAGTATATACGATTAAACGCAGCACCATGATTAAAAATATACTTTTAAACGTTGTTTTATTTCTTATTGTTACCCCGGTTGTGGCACAGAACGGAAAAATTACCGGCATTATAACGAGCGAAGGTGAACGAGTGCCCTACGCATTGGTTAAAATTAAGTCGATTTCTTTGGTTAAAGCAGCCGATTCTCTAGGGCATTACGAGATAGAAGGGTTGACAAGGGGTAGTTATACAATAACGGTTAGCCGAATTGGTTATTTCGACAAAACAAACATAGTGAAAATAGATAATGGCAGCTTAGCCAAGATTGATTTTACATTGGCCCCCAACATATTCGAATTCCAGACCATAGAAGTGACCAATAAAACAAGTCCGGTAAACAGCATCGGAAAATTAGATTTGCAATTACGTCCTGTTTCTTCCTCCCAGGAACTGTTGCGCCTCGTGCCTGGTTTGTTTATTGCCCAACATGCCGGTGGGGGTAAGGCGGAGCAAATATTTATGAGAGGTTTTGATATTGATCATGGAACTGACTTCGCTATATATGTAGATGGTATGCCTGTGAATATGACCTCTCATGCTCACGGACAAGGTTATGCCGACCTGCATTTTTTAATACCGGAGACCGTAAAAGAACTAGAGGTGAATAAAGGACCCCATTCTACAAAGTATGGCGATTTGGCTACCGCTGGCTCAGGGGAATTTCATACTATTACCGGATTAGACCGAAGTTTGATTAAACTTGAATACGGCATGTTTGGAACCGTAAGAGCACTGGGTATGTTTAATTTGTTAGGTCCAAACAAAAAACTGTTTTCCAAGAAAAAGGAGAATCTTTATACAGCCTTAGAATACCGGTATACCAATTCTTATTTTGAACAGAGACAGAATTTCAACCGATTCAATATTTTAACCAAATATACCGGTGAGTTGAATAATGGTGACAATCTAACCATTTCGCTATCGACGTTTCAAAGCAATTGGGATGCCTCGGGTCAAATTCCAATCCGAAAAGTAGCCGATGGAACTATTACACCTTTTGGTAGCATCGATCCTACCGAAGGTGGAAGGACAGGGCGAACTAATTTTAATATTGTGCATGAGAAGAACAAGGGAAATTTCAGCATTAAGAACCAACTTTTCTACAACCGGTATGATTTTAATCTGTATTCAAACTTTACCTTTTACTTAAACGACTCGGTGAATGGCGACCAGATTTTTCAAGCCGACCACAGGAATATTTTGGGTTATAGCTCAACATTTAAGGTTAACAACAAACTGGCAGGTAAAGAATTGGTCTCTTCATTTTCGGCAGGTTTGCGGTATGATAATTCAGCCATTCAATTGGATCATTCTATTAAAAGAGAATATTTAAATACAATTGTTGGTGGCAAATTGAACCAGGTAAATACATGGGTATATGCAGATGAAAGGTATCAATTAACCAAAAAACTAAATGTAAACTTAGGAGTAAGAGGGGATGTATACAATTTTAACTTTCAAAACAACACCTATGATACTGCATCGGGAAGGGCGTTTAAGGCTATTGTAAGTCCAAAGCTAAATCTGGACTATGCCCTTAATAATAACATACAATTATTTGCCAAAACAGGTTTCGGATTTCATTCCAACGATGCCAGAGCAGTAATCGTAGGGAATTTAGAAAACACCTTAGCAAGAGCCTTTGGCAATGAATTGGGATCAACCTTTAAACCCTTTAAAAAATTGATCCTCAATGTCGCCCTTTGGACCTTGGATCTTCAAAGTGAATTAGTATATGTAGGTGATGAAGGAATTGTAGAAGTTTCTGGCAGAACCCGAAGAATAGGTATTGATATGGGGGCTCGATATCAATTAGCTAAATATTTTTATGTAGATGCAGATTTAAATATAAACAAAGGGTGGTTGAGGGATGAGCCACTAGAAGCCAACCGAATTCCTTTAGCACCACGACTTACGAGTGTGGGAGGATTAACCTATAAAAAGTCGACCGGATTCAACGGAAGTCTTCGCTACCGTTACATGGCTGATCGGGCGGCCATTGAAGACAATTCCATTATTGCAGAAGGTTATTTGCTAATAGATGCAGCCATTAATTATAATTTCAGAAAAGTACAATTAGGATTTACCTTAGAAAACTTACTAAACAGAGAATGGAAAGAAGCACAATTTGCAACCGAAAGTCGATTAAAAGAAGAGTCAGAGCCAGTGAATGAAATCCATTATACACCGGGAACACCCTTTTTTGCAAAGCTTAGTTTTTCGTATTTGTTTTGAGAAAGTAAGTCATAACCGGTTCGGATATTTTTCGAAATAGAAAAGAAAGGATAAATATCAAACTAAAAATGTTGGCAGATAATCAATAACTTAAAGGCTTCAAGAATCACTTTTAATATTCTGGTAACATTTTCTTAATTAGGTGAGGGTAGTTTTAAACCATCAAATTAAGTAAAGATGAACAAAACCTTACCAAATTGCAAACTCATACTTATTCTAGGTATGATACTAATCTCATCATGGGTTAGTGCTCAAAAGACATTAAATGTTAGAATATCATCAGCGAACGATGATCAGGAAGAATGGATTCCTGCCAAATCGGGACAAACTCAAGGCAAAACAGTAGGTTTACTAGATGCAGGCAGTTCCGATCTTGAATTTGGAACAGAGGCTTCAGGTAACGATCCTCAAATGGTTGGATTGCGTTTTCCAAAGGTGCTATTATCGTAAGTGCCTACATTCAGTTTACCGTTGATGCTATCAACAAAAATAACGATCCATGTAATGTCTACATTAAAGGAGAAGCGAACGATAGTTCGGCAATTTTTGATCCTACGGTTTCCTTTAATATCACTAAACGAACCAAAACATCTGATTCCATTTCCTGGAACGTAACAGGATCTAGCTGGGGCACAGTTGGGGCAGCAACTATTGACCAACGCACACCAAATTTAAAAAAGCTTATTGAATCAATCATGAGCAGACAAGGATGGAAACAAGGAAATCCTTTAACTTTTTTTATGCATGGAACAGGTACCAGAGAGGTTGAGTCGTATGATGGAGATGCTCCTAAAGCGGCTTTATTAGTTATCACCTATATTGAACCACAGCAATTTGCTACCAGAATAGCTGCAGCCGATGATGATCAGGAGGAATTTATTGCTCCTAAAACGGGTCAAACACAAAGCAAAACCGTAGGTACATTAGATGCTGGAAGTTCTGATTTAGAATTTGGAACAGAAGGTGGTGGAAATGACCCTCAAATGGTAGGCATGCGTTTTACCAATATTAATATTCCTAAGGGCTCCATGATTACCAACGCTTACATTCAGTTTACTGTGGATGCTATTAATAAAAACAATGATCCTTGCGTGGTATCAATAAAAGCAGAAGCCAACGATAGTGCTAAAATATTTGAACCTTCTGTTTCCTTTAATATTACAAAAAGAACTAAAACGAGTGATTCAGTGGTTTGGAATGTTTCAGGAACAAGCTGGGGAACGGTGGGAGCAGCTACTGTGGAACAAAGAACACCGAACTTAAAGAAATTGATAGAATCTATAATGAGTCGTTCGGGTTGGAAACAAAACAATCCTATTGCCTTATATTTAACAGGTAGTGGTACCAGAGAAGTGGAGTCATATGATGGAGACGCTCCAAAAGCTCCATTGTTGGTAATAGAATACATTCCAGTGAAAACCATGAGTATTAGGATTAATGCAGCAGATGACGACCAAGAAGAATGGATACCTGCTACCGGTAGCCAAACTCAATCTAAAACCGTTGGTAATTTGGATCCGGGAAGTTCAGATTTAGAATTTGGAACAGAAGCATCTGGAAACGATCCTCAAATGGTTGGAATGCGTTTCAACAATATTACTTTACCAAAAGGTGCCATTGTACAAAATGCGTATATCCAGTTTACGGTAGATGCAATCAACAAGAACAATGATCCGTGTGAAGTGGTTATAAAGGGAGAAGCCAATGATACACCTGCTATCTTTAAACCAACCATATCAAAGAATATTAGCTCAAGAGCAAAAACAGCCGATTCAGTGGTATGGAAAGTTTCCGGTACTACCTGGGGAACAGTGGGTTCGGCAACAGCCGACCAAAGAACATCAAACTTAAAACCAATCATAGAAAACTTAGTTAATCGTAACGGATGGGTTTCGGGTGGTTCTATGGCTTTTTTCATGTATGGAAAAGGTACACGGGAAGTAGAATCGTTCGATGGAGATGCCCCAAAGGCACCTCTTCTAGTTATAGAATATTTATCAGGAGAGAGTGGGCCTGTTGTTAAGCCAAGAATTCCGGTAACTATTTATCCTATAACAAAAAAATCAAATTGGTTATATTTAGATAGTGGGTATGCTCCTGTGGGAACATGGAAGGCCATCAACTATAAACGTGATAGCACCTGGAGTTTTGGAAAAGGACCTTTGGGATATGGTGAATTAGGTTTTACTGGCACTGAATTAATGATGGGACCTGCAAATAATACCTTTGTTACTACTTATTTCCGAAAACCTTTCCTTACTAATTTAACCACTTTAACGGATACATTAGAATTACAACTAATGTGTGATGACGGTGCTGTTGTTTATATTAACGGAACTGAAGTAGCCAGAAAAAACATGGCTACAGGAACTGTTGGTAACAGAACAAAAGCAAATGTAAAATCGAATGCCCCTTACGAAAGAGTATATTGGTTGTATTATTTGCCTAAGTCGGTTTTAAAGGCTGATACGAATGTTATTGCTGTAGAAGTTCATCAATTTGATACGCTGAATACCGATTTATTATTTGACCTGGGATTGAACAATAGAAAGTACCGACCAAACAGTCCTGCTTTAGGTTGTGCAGGTGGTAATGCACACATTTCTTGTTTTACTTCAGTGATCCCAACCGAACAAGTTGACACTTTAACTCTACCTGCCAGTCATCGCTTCCAGTTTATGCAAAAAACAGGAGACCCCTTTACAAAAGGTGGAACAGTTCCAAGTAATTTTGATTTTACAGGATATGTACCAATTAATGGGAATAGCAAAAAAGGGTATGTTGCTATAAATCATGAGAAAAATCCAGGAGGAGTAACCATATTAGATGTACATTACAATTGTATCACTGGATTATGGGTTGTAGATTCAGTAATTCCGGTTGATTTTGGAGGTGAGTTGGTAAAAACAGCGGCCAACTGCTCTGGTGGAATTACACCTTGGGGAACCACAGTTACCTGTGAGGAAGATGCCCCTCCGGGAGATGTGAATGCAGATGGATACGAAGATATTGGTTGGAATGTAGAGATTGATCCTAAAACAAGAAAGGTAAAGGAATACGGTAATGGCAAAAGAGAAAAATTATGGGCCATGGGTAGAATGAGCCATGAAAATATTGTTTTCAAACAAGATAGTTTAACAGCATATTTTGGAGAAGACGAACCAGATGGTAACGTTTACAAGTTTGTGGCAAGCAAAAAAATGAACATGTCTGCTGGAACTCTTTACTCGCTTAAATTAACAACAGCTTTAGATTCAAAGGGTGATCCTACGGGTACAACTGGTACTTGGGTAACTGTACCAAATACCACAAAAAGTGATCAGAACTTTGCCAAAATGAGATCAGCTATGGCCGGTGCAACTCCATTTAACGGTGTGGAAGATGTGGAGATTAGCCCTCTAAACAACGATATATATTTTACAGCCAAAGGTGTGGGTAGAACCTATAGATTTACAGATAATGGTACAACCGTTTCTAACTTTTCTACCTTCGTTGGTGGCGAAACTTATCCAATAAACTTTGGAACAGGTGTAATAGCGGAAGAATGGGGTGGAGGAAACGATAACCTTACCTTCGATGACAAAGGAAATTTATATGTGTTGCAAGACGGTGGTAAAAACCATGTATGGTTAGTTCGTCCCGATCATACACAAACAAACCCAAAGGTTGAACTATTTATGACAACCCCATCGGGATCTGAGCCAACAGGTATGACTTTTAGCCCTGATTATAAATATATGTTCATTTCAATTCAAGAACCAGCAGGTAAAGTAGCTCAAAAGGATGTGAAAGGAACTGCAGTAACTTTCGATAAAAGTACAGCCATCGTTGTGGCCAGAACGGAAAGCTTCAAGCCAACAACAATCGCTACACCAAGTATTACAGGTCCCGCAACTATTAAACAAAAAACAACACAGAATTATAGCGTGGCTAAAAATCCGGGTAGTACATATGCATGGAGCATTGTAAACGGAACCCAAACTTCTGGAACCAACACCAATGCTATTTCTGTTCTATGGGGAAGTACAAATACAGGTGAAGTAAATGTTTTAGAGACAGTTAATGCACAATGCGTAAGCGCTAATGCAAAGCTTCCTGTTGTTTTAGAATTCGTTAGTGTTAAAAAATTGGATGCCTCATCAATGATATCCATTTATCCAAATCCTGCCAGCGAAAAAATCAATGTTGATTTAACGGGTGTAGCTTCAGGTCAATTGGTAATAATTGATTTATCTGGTAAAACAGTAAGAACCGAGAGTTTAGTTTCAAGCCATTCAGTGATAGACATTTCAGAATTACCATCTGGTATTTATTCAGTAAATGTTACCACAGAATCAACGTCATCTAATTTCCAGGTGATCAAAAAATAATAGGACGCATTCATATTAAAAAAACGGCCACTTTAAAAAGCGGCCGTTTTTTTTATGCTTTTACAATTAATTCAGAATACTACTTAAGAAAACATTTCTTTGTGTTTAAAATTATGAATTCTTGTAAACCATACAAGTAATACCGTTTAGGTAATAAATATATAGTTACAATGGCTTAATCAAAATGACAAATCACAAATTTATATTTCTAATTAGTTTCTTAACTTTTTCTTTATCTTCATTTGCTAGTTCGTCAGATTCTTTAAAGAAGAAGAACGAACATTTTGAATTAAGTTTCGGTCAATCGTTATTGTTTATTTCAAGCAGTAAACAAATTAATATACGTAACCAGTCGGCGGTAGTAGTACCAACAAGTTCTGTTTTGTTTTTTGCGGAATTCCGACCTCAAAAAATTATGAGGGTCCCCGTGTTTTTTAATTTGGCAACCGAATCAAAGCAGTTTATCGTGAATGGACAAATGGTGAATGAACGTGCATCACCAACGTTTGGAACTGGTGTAATTTTTAAAATGTTTCAGATACGGATAGATTCAACTTCAAAAGTTGAATTCGAGGCAGGTCCATTATCGAGCTTTATATTTAATAAGGGCAATCATATACGAGCGGTTCCCGTTTTGGCAGGAAGGTTTAGAGTAATGAGGGGAACTAATTTTGTGATGTATATTGGCGTGAGTTATTCGTTTGGTATAAATGCACTAGGTATACTCTATGGTACCGGCACCATATTTTGATATATAGAATTAGTGAGGTTAACATTAGAATTTCTAAAACTTCTTTCCTATTTTAATTAATATTGTATCCTTCAAAAGAATCGATGCAACCAATAAAGACTGTAGCAGAATTTATGGCCGAAGGCCAAACACCTGAAATACTTTTTTGGGTTGGTTGTGCTGGGAGTTTCGACGAGCGAGCCCAAAAAATTACAAAAGCATTTGCTAAGATATTACAACATTGTCAAATTGATTTTGCCATCCTAGGAGGAGAGGAAAGTTGCACAGGAGATCCTGCCAAGCGTGCAGGAAATGAATTTCTGTTTCAAATGCAGGCTTCAAACAACATTGCTATTTTAAATGGTTATGAAATAAAGAAAATTGTAACAGCCTGCCCACATTGTTTTAACACCATCAAAAATGAATACCCCCAGCTTGGTGGTGTTTATGAAGTAATTCACCATACTCAATTAATACAAGAACTCATTGATAAAGGCAAGTTGAAATTTGAAGGTGGGGTCTTTAAAGGAAAAAGAATAACCTATCACGATTCCTGTTACCTTGGAAGGGCCAATGGAGAGTATATGGCTCCTCGCCGTATTCTTGAAGCCCTTGATACCGAACTGGTGGAAATGAAGCGCTGTCGAAAGAATGGGTTATGTTGCGGCGCAGGCGGTGCACAGATGTTTAAAGAGGCAGAAAAAGGCACAAAGGAAATTAATATAGAACGAACGGAAGAAGCAATTGAAACAGGAGCTGAAATTATTGCTTCCAATTGTCCATTTTGTATGACTATGTTAAGAGATGGGGTTAAGCATGCAAACCATGAAGATCAAGTAAATGTTCTTGATATTGCGGAACTCGTAGCTCAAGCTCAGGATCTTTGACCGGAAAGAGATATTAATAAATGAATGTAACACATTTTGAAGAAACATCCTTTATAGGTTTTGATACATTATCCAAAGTATGGATATATCCTTCTGTAGATATTTTGCCGGAGAAAGTGGTTGAAGAGATAACTCTTTTACTGAAAGATTTTACCCATAATTGGACGGCACATAATAACGCTTTAAAAGCTTCGGGAGTTGTCCTCTATAATCGCTTTATAGTTCTTGTAGTGGATGAAACCCAATCTACAGCAAGTGGATGTAGCATAGACAAATCGGTGAATTTTATAAAAAACCTTGAAGCCAAATATGGGTTAAATCTTTTCGATCGCTTAAGAATATTTTATCAAGAGAACAATGAAATGAAAGATTTTCATTTATCAGACCTAAAAGATATGCTTGCCCTAAATAAACTTTCGATGAATACAAAAGTTTATGATTCGACCATAACTAATTTAGGTGACTTTCAAAAAGATTTCTCTAAAGAATTACAAGATAGTTGGCTAAAACGATTTATTTAAGTATAACGATTCTTGGCTAAATTTTATTTGATTTAGGGCTTAGCCATTTTAATTTATTAGAATGTACTTTATGCTTAGGTAAACCAATGGTACGGGAATAACTAATATTTATGAAGCTATAACTGTCGTGTTTTCCCGGATTACCTCTTCCAGAACCATTTTTATGTTTCCTGGTATCAGGGTCGGCGAGGTAAGCTGCTGCAGGTCCACGTTTTTCAGCGATAATTCCGTTATCATAATAATTGGTACTTACATCATCTATATAATCTGTAGACGTATTTCGGTAACAAAATTCTGCACCCCAGGTATCTCTTCTGTTAATTCGTTTTCGATAGCCTACATTAATAGGAATTGCAAAACTAACAGGACTATAAAACTTTGTTCCAGGTTTTAATCCCTGTCCTTCCGTGCCCAATTCCCTCAAACTATACCATTTGTTTTGATACTCACTCAAGGGTACGAAATAAAAGAGTGCAATACCAGTAGAAATGAAAAAATGAGGCGTGTAATTTTCTTTATTAACGTTTGCCCAATTTATAAATGAGTATTCGATAAGGATGGAAAGATCTGCAGAATACGTTCGGAATTTAATGGCTCGTCTTGCCGAATTACCCCACTTATCATTGCCGCACAATTGAAGAACATTTAAGTTTGTTTTGAACCCAAATTTATTATGAAATCTATTGCTATATCCTATACCAAAATTAAGGTTATTATTATAGGATTTTATTTCTGATACTTTTTTAGTACTCAATATAATTCCTGAAGGCACATCTCCTTGGAAGAAAGCCGGTCCTATATGATAGGAAATATCAGCATTGTGACGAGTTCTTGAACTATGTTTTTGTCCAAAAAGGTATGTGTTACAAATCGATAATAGCAGTATTAGTATTAATCTAAACAGAAGCACCCTGATTGATAATAGCTTCAAATATAATTAACCCGTCCGAATTATTAAGGTAAATATCAGCGCAGCGTTCTGGATGAGGCATCATTCCAAACACATTTTTACCCGAATTACAAATCCCAGCTATATTATTTTGGGAGCCATTTGGATTACTGTTTTCTGTAAGTTCCCCATATTCACT
>Ga0247843_1008885_pt1 | contig 11476 bp, 10 predicted proteins | sample LaCruzMarch2017__FD_192420 | JGI IMG/M metagenome (GOLD analysis project Ga0247843, IMG submission 192420) | Freshwater microbial communities from meromictic Lake La Cruz, Castile-La Mancha, Spain - LaCruzMarch2017_8m | ecosystem: Environmental > Aquatic > Freshwater > Lake | place: Spain...
TCATCTTCGGCGTGCTGGCCGGCACCGTCAAATCCAACCTCGAAATACCGCCCGCCATCTCCCGCTTTTTGTCGCTCTACCTGTTGATGGCCCTGGGCCTCAAAGGCGGTTTTGCGCTGTCGCAATCAGGCCTGACGGCCGACGTGGGCATCAGTCTGGCCGCAGCCGTGTTGCTGGCCATCGTCATCCCGCTCATCGGTTACGCCGTGCTGCGACGCTTTGTGTCGGGCTTTGACGCTGCTGCTGTGGCCGCCACGTATGGCTCGGTGAGTGCGGTCACGTTTGTCACAGCGGTGCAGACGCTGGAAAACCAGGGCGTGCCCTACGGCGGACACATGGCAGCGGCCATGGCCCTGATGGAGTCGCCCGCCATCATCTTGGCGGTGGTGCTGGCCAATTCATTGCGGCAAAAACAGGACTCGGGGGCGGTGATGCAAGCGGGCGGCGTGGCCGCTTTGGGGGGGCCTGCTGCTCCGGCTGGCAGCTCGGTGGGCAAAATCTTGCACGAGTCCTTCACCGATGGCGCGCAGTTGTTGCTCTTGGGGGCGATGGTGATTGGCTTGGTCACGGGCGAGACGGGCAAAGAGGCGATGGCACCGTTTTCGGTAGACCTTTTCAAAGGCATGCTGGCCTTCTTTCTGCTCGACATGGGCTTGATGGCGGCGCGTAACTTGCCGCAAGTCAAGGGCCAGTCGCCCGTGCTGATCGCTTATGCGGTGGTTGGCCCCCTGGTGCACGCGGGCCTGGCCTTGGGTCTGGCGTGGGGCCTGAATCTGGGAGCCGGTGACGGGGCCTTGCTCATGGTGCTGGCGGCCAGCGCCTCCTACATCGCCGTGCCCGCCGTGCTGCGCACCGCCTTGCCCGAGGCCAAACCCGCGCTGTATTTTGGGCTCAGCCTGGGGTTGACCTTTCCCCTGAACATCGTGCTGGGCATTCCGGTTTATTTGGCGGTGGCGCAGGCCTTTCTGACCTGAGCACTGCACCACACCTCGTTTATCAAGGTCGCCAAGTTGCCCTGCTGACGCAACATGGCCATTCACCGCTTGCATAGCTCTTGTTCATGTCTATTCCGGTCAGAGCGCATTTCCCAATCGTCTAGACTAGCTGTCCCCATAGCGCAAGTAATGCTCGGGTTCCGGTCAGAGCGCATTTCCCAATCGTCTAGACTGTGCTGAAAGAGCTGTTGGCGCTTACCAAAGTTCCGGTCAGAGCGCATTTCCCAATCGTCTAGACTGAAATCATAAGCGTTAGTCACGATACAGCAGTTCCGGTCAGAGCGCATTTCCCAATCGTCTAGACTCGCACCGACTTCGGAAACCACGTTCGAGTTGTTCCGGTCAGAGCGCATTTCCCAATCGTCTAGACTACCTGGTGAAGACCGCTGTGGACGCGATCAGTTCCGGTCAGAGCGCATTTCCCAATCGTCTAGACTCCCAGCCCGGCCCACGAATGGCACTGCACGGTTCCGGTCAGAGCGCATTTCCCAATCGTCTAGACTGCAGCCTCTGGAAACGCCTGGAACGCAGCAGTTCCGGTCAGAGCGCATTTCCCAATCGTCTAGACTGACTTGGGCGCCACTTATGAAGCCCTTGCAGTTCCGGTCAGAGCGCATTTCCCAATCGTCTAGACTCGACGAACCCATGTTGAGGGCAACGCCGCCGTTCCGGTCAGAGCGCATTTCCCAATCGTCTAGACTCATGGCGGTGTTACCTTCCATCCGTTGGATGTTCCGGTCAGAGCGCATTTCCCAATCGTCTAGACTTTATAGGCGTCGATTTCCGCGCTTATGTCGGTTCCGGTCAGAGCGCATTTCCCAATCGTCTAGACTCACAAAGGAGCAGCCATGAACCGCCAGCAAGTTCCGGTCAGAGTGCATTTCCCAATCGTCTAGACTTTCAGATGCAGATGCAGGAGTTGCAGATCAGTTCCGGTCAGAGCGCATTTCCCAATCGTCTAGACTAACTGAGGCAGGGCTAACAACCGGAGATGGGTTCCGGTCAGAGCGCATTTCCCAATCGTCTAGACTCGTGAGCGCCGCGCCCAACAAGCCCATCACGTTCCGGTCAGAGCGCATTTCCCAATCGTCTAGACTCTTGAGGGGGCGACATACCCTAAGATCATTGTTCCGGTCAGAGCGCATTTCCCAATCGTCTAGACTTACGCCAAGCGTGTTGAAACTCAGAAAAAGGTTCCGGTCAGAGCGCATTTCCCAATCGTCTAGACTGTCGGCGGTCACCTCGCCAATGTCTTGGGTGTTCCGGTCAGAGCGCATTTCCCAATCGTCTAGACTAGATAACAGGCAAGCCCTTGTTTTAAAAGGACTTTTCTGGACTCTGTCTCTACAAAATAGCCTCTTTAACCGAACAAATCGAACTGATCTGGCGTTTTTTTCGCGGGCTCTTTGCGCCTGCCCTGAAAACTGATGATCCGTTCGTACTGTTTATCGGTCAATTGCAAAACGTTGACCTGCCCACCTTTGGGCAGCGCAGCCTCCACCCGCTGGCAGTAGGTTTGCACCTGCGCATGGCTGGTACAAAAGCGCATGTACACGCTGAGCTGGGCACGGCTGAAACCCATGTCGAGCAAACTTAGCCTGAATTGGTTTGCAGCCGCCCGCTCTGGGGCTGAGACCACTGGCAAATCAAACATCACCAGCATCCACATCAGTCGATACCCGCTGAGCATGGCGTGTCAGTCATCCGTGTCAGGCACGGGTGGCAGGGGGACACCTTGCAAGGGCAAGTCCAGCGTTTTGCGCTCGCCCAGTAAAACCTGGGCCAAGGAAGTGGCCAATTTTTGCACCGCCACCATCACCGGGGTGCGGCCTGCTTCTGTGGCAAGGTCTTGATAGAGACATTGCACCAGGGCACGTTTGGTGTCGGCATTGACATGGCAAGGCCCCAGAAACTGCATTTTCCAAACCGCCAAGTCAATCACCGGGCGAAACGGCTCCATCAGGTCGTCCACCAGCCGCATGGCGTTGTTGTCATGGCTGTGGTGCAGGCCCAAGCTGGGGTGCAAACCTGCCGCCACCACCGCCCGCGCCGTGGCAGCGCGCAAAACGGTGTAACCGTAATTGAGCAAGGCGTTGACCCCGTCGGCCTGCTGGTCGCGCCGAAAGAGGGGTCCCATCAACAAGCCCCAATATTTGCGGGCACCTTGTGCCTCCAGGTTGTCGGGGTCGCCGCTGCGCACCTGTTTGGCCAGTGCTTGTAGCGGCGCATGCGCTGCACCCGTGGCTTGCAACACGGCGGCTTGGTTGAGCAGCTTGGCTTTGACGATGCTTGCCCACAGTTTCTTGCGCGTGGGCAGGCTGCAAGCGATTTGCGCTTCAAAACGGTGAGCTTGTTGGTGGTGCCCATCAACGGACCAGAGCATGCCCACCACGTTGTGGTTGCCAGCGCACAGCACAAAGGGGGCACCGCGCTCAGCCAGCGCCACCAACAGGTTGTTGGTGTAGCTCAGGCCATGGGCGTTGGCGATCAGGGCAGCGATGTCGTCCAGCGGCACACGCCCCACTTCTTGCCGGTCTTCGCCCGTGCTTTGCACCAACATGAAACCCCGATACACCGACAAGTGCCGCTTGTCGTTGGAGACTTCGACGATGCGGCCCAGCATGGTGTGGCTCTGGTCAGTGCTGCTGCGGCATGGGGTGTGCCTGCATTTGCACACCCAGCGCTTGCAACACTTTGAACACTGTGTCAAAGCGGGGCTTGGCCCCCGCACTGAGTGCTTTGTAAAGGCTTTCTCGGCCCAGCCCGGTGTCACGGGCAATTTGCGCCATGCCCCGGGCTTTGGCCACATCACCGATGGCCGACAAAAGCAAATTGGTGTCGCCGCTGGCCAACGCCAAATTCAGATATTCGGCAATCACCTCCTCGCTGTCGAGGTAACTGGCGGGGTCAAATTCAGTGGTTTTGCTCATCTGGGTGCTCCTTGGCAAGTTCTTTGGCTTTGGCAATGTCTCTGGCCTGGCTCGACTTATCACCCCCAGCCAGCAAGAGGACGATGTGCTCACCGCGACGCGTGAAGTAAACCCGGTAGCCTGGGCCAATGTGCCAGCGCAGTTCAGACACGTCACAGCCAACACTCTTGACATCGCCCCAATGACCGGCAGCCACTTGCTTGAGACGCAAGACGATGGCGGCTTTGGCTCGGTAGTCTTTCAACCCACCGAGCCAACGGCTGAAGGTGATCGTTTGAGCCAGGCGGAATGGGTTGATTGTATCCATTTAGATACTCCGTAGATTCAAATCTTCACTGAGCGATCAGTTACAAAACCAATTGGCGAAATCACAACGCCTTGAGCCGCCATGGATTTCAGGACGCTTGCTGATTTAACCAAGTAAGAAAAATTGGTCGATTTGTCACGGTCTCTTGCATCAACGTTGGCTTCGTTTATTTTGGCGAAGGCCAATCGCGTATCTGTTCTGATCCAGCAAACTCTGTACAAATCAGTGACACCATCGACCGTCAGTTTTACGCAGTCATCTTTCATCAACCGCATGACCAAGGGCTTGCCACTGACACTCAGCGCCGGATGGCGCAGCCGGGACAAGCCATGCTGGCGGACCAATTGGTAAGCCTCAAACGTTGAGACGACTTCACCTTCCCACTTGCCTTTTTCATTACGCACGATTTCCATGCAGTAGTTGCTGTCGCCCTTGTAGCCCTTGTAAGGCCGAGGTTCGCCATTGGGCAAGAGGCCGTGCCGAGCCGTGGCATGGGCATCGGCAAAATCGATCACTTTGAGTGCAGCGATCTCACGGGTGCGCACGCCGTCCAGCGTTTTGCGCACTTGCACTTTTCCGCCACCCAGCAAACCATAGGCCGTGTCGTTGTGCATCGCCCCTTCGTGCCCGTGGTCGGGTTTGTGGCTGACCCAAATGTTGTCGATGGCGCGTTGCACATGGTCACGGTAGCTGTCCCAAGGCAGGGGCATGGTCTCCACCAATCTGTTGAGCTGCTTTTCACGGGCGCTGGCACTGGCTTGGGCAAAGCGGTTGAGCATTCCCTGGTCGGTCACAGCGATCACGCAGGCGTCCACCGCGTGGTGGCGGTGGTCGTTGCGGTTTTTCTCGCCGTCCAAGCCCAGGATGTCGTTGAGCCCAAACTTGGCCCGCAGCATGGCCGTCATGCGCCCGGGAATCACACGGGTGTCTTGTGGGCAGATCAGGCTGAGGTATTCACGCGCCACGCGGCTCAGGTGCCGGGTGTCGTTCAGGGCACGGGCCAAAAAGCCTTTGTCTTCTCGCAGCCATTGCTCTAAACCATCAGGGGCAAATCGGTAGCGTTTGCCTTTGGGCATGAAGCTGGCGCGCTGCAGCATGTCTTCAATGGGCCATCCTTGCGTTGCAAAGTCGGCAGCTGCTTGTGCCGGGGTGCGGTTGCCTTTGATGCGGTTGGCCTGGCGCATGGCCACGGTTTTGTTGTTCAGGCTGTCGTCCAGCGTTTTCGAAAACGGCAGGATGTGCTCGATCTCGACCTGCTCGCTGAACAGCATTTGGGCGCTGATCTGCACACCGCTGTAGGGGCAACGGCGGTCGGCCACGTTGAAGCTGAGTTCTTCCCACAGGATCATTTTTTGCAAGTCGATGGCGCGGATACGCTCTGGGCTGGTGTGGAGCAGCTTGGCAATGTCCTCGCGCATGCGCTCGTTGCAGCGCTGGTTGTCGGCTTGGCGTTTTTGTTCTTCTTTGCGCTGGTCCTGGCTTTGCTTGAGGTCGCGGGCCAGCTCCACAATCACCTCGCTGGGGTGGCCGTAACGTTTGATGAGCGCGTTGACCACTGTGCGCACTTGGTTCAGGCCGATGTGCACCGTGGGGTTGGCGATCTTGCCGTATCGTTTTTCGGCAGGGTCTTCGGGCTTGCCGGTGCCAAAGCCAACGTGGCGCTGGAGGTATTGGCCGTAATAGGGCAGATCGGCCAAGATTTCGCCGGTGGCAGCGTGGCTGATGTGGCTGTGGTGGTCAAAGCCAGCGGCGAGCACAGCTTTGTCGTAGGTGATGACTTCGGCACGCAGGGCGGGCAGGATTTTTTCAAGCGCCTTGGCACTCAGACTGCCATAGCCTTCGGCCAGCGGCACGTTGGCGATGCGCTCGGCGGTAACTTCGTCCACACCTGTTTCGCTTTGCAACCACGTGATCAACCGGGCTTCGTTTTCTTCGGTCACCAATTGCATGACGATGGCGTCTTGCTGCACCTCGTCAAAGCTGGCCCATCGGATGCCAAAAAACTCTTTCTTGGCCAACATGGCGCTGGTGCTGTTGCCTTTGAGTTCGGTGCGCTTTTCATCTTGCAAATTGAATTGCCCCGAAAAGCCAAACAGCCTTTGAATTTGGGTGAAGCTGCGTTTGCTGTTGGTCTCCAGCGCATGGACCAGCTGGTCACGCTGGGTGAGTGTAAGCGGTTCTTCGCTCAGGCCCTCACGCAGCAGGCGCAGGTTGTTCACCTCTTGGTAAATGCGAAAGCGCTGCTGGCTGGGCAGGGCCAGGGGTGCTCGCTCTTCATCGGGAAGCAAAGTGCAACGTCCCGGTTTGACGGGTTTGAGCGGGCGCTGGTGCAGCAGGCAGTCTTTGAGTTCGTCGCGGGCCGTGTCGTGAAACAGGGCCGGATTGAGTTCGCTCTGTTTGGCCCACAGCGCATCGAACTCGGCCTCGATCATGGCGCGGTCGATGTACAGGTCGTAGCTTTTTTCGATCTTGGTTTTGCCGTTGTCTTGAGCGATGCGGTTTTCGCGGTAACGCGCTCGCACCGACAGACCTTGCTGGTGGCGGGCAAACAGCCATTCACCCACCGTGCGGCAGCCCGTGGTTTGCATGGCTTGGCGCAGTTGGCCAATGGCGGTTTTGAGTGCGCCGCTGTCGTTTTCTTTCTTGTCGGTTTTGCGGTTGCTCTTGAAGCCGCGGCGCTGGTTGATGTGGAACAGGGCGCGGGCGAACTCTTCGGGCAGCAAGGCTTGGTCGAGGCCCTTGGCGCGCAAGGCAAACGGATCGGTTTTTTCGAGCGCTTTGCGGGCGGCTTCATCTTGCGGAAAAAACCCGTGCCACAGCAACGTGGCCATCATGCGGTTTTTGCGTTTGAGCAGGCGGTCACGGCGCCGGCGCATGGCACGCGCTTCGCGGCGACTGACGGCCAAAGATGAGCCGTCTTTGGGGTTACGCCCGTCGCTGAAAATCCGCACCCCGGCCTTGATCACGGCGCAGGGTTCGTCTTGCGGGTTGAGTCGGGCCATGGCCCAGCCCAAAGAGGTGGTGCCCAAATCGAGGGCCAGTCGGTAGCGCATTTGGTTCATGGTTTTTCCGGTCATTTCGAACTTATGAATGAATACCATTGTGCTATATTCACCCCACATTTCGACGATTGGGAAATGCGCTCTGAACGCTAACAAGCAGAAAGATGCACCAAATGGAAAGGCCGCTATATGCGGCCTTTCATCTTTGTGACTTTCGCCCTTCATGTGGCGAAAAAGAGGGCAGGCTGTCGATCCAACCCGGCAGCACATTGTTCGTGCGTACGTTGTGCGCAGCATGTTCATCGGCAAACAGCTTTTGCAACACGGTCACGAAATGGTTGTGCCTGTGCCTTCGCCCATGCTGAGCCAAGCGAATGGAACCCCGAAATCCTCAAGATCGAAAGTCGGTCACCATGTCCAAAGCCGGTGGTTTCCACTGGTACATCGGGTCGAGTACATCCTGCTGCGGGACATGCCCCAACCAATCGATGCCGAGCAAGCGCACCACGCTGTAACCCAGCCAATCGGTGCGAACCGGTTGCAAAAAAGTTAGGCTGGGCAAAGAGGCCATGGCATCAGCCCACAACAGCAAAGGAACACGGTATCCATCGGCCGTCAAGGCGCTGTGACCCACATGTTCGCCCGCGTGGCCCACCTCTTGCCCATGGTCCGAAAAATAAACCCATGCGGCCTTCTTCCCATACTTGCGTGTCAAATCCAAGGTGGCTGCCACCACACTGTCGTGGTAATGAATGGCCGAGTCGTAGTCGTTGCGCAAACTTCTGACCCGCGTTGAACGGCCCTGATCTTTCATGCCTTGGTAAATGCCATCCTTGGCGTTGTGAAAAGGGACCCGCTCTTGGGGGTGCCTTAACTGGTAATGCGGATGCGAGCCCAGCAAATGCAAAACAATCAATTTGCGTGGTGCTGAGTCTTGCAAGGCTGCGTCCAGCACGGGCAAAGTACTTTCATCGAGTGACAAGCCAGAGCGTCCAGGCGTTTTATTCAGCATGTGAACCGAATCCGCCAACTGCGCATGTTCTTGGTCAATGGCAAGATCGTCATGGTTGCTGATCCACCAAGTCTGATAGCCTGCTGTTGCAGCCAGCGCCAGCAAGTGCTGTTGTGCACGCTCGGGTTGACCCAAGTAAAAGAAATTGCGCAGTGCCGCAATCGTGCTGGCATCGGTAGACCACGCATGCCTGAAAACACCCAAGCGATTGGCTTGCGTTTGTTGACGCAGCATGAGCTGGGGTGTGGTTTGACGCGGATAGCCATACAAAGACAAGTTCCCCCGATTGATGCTTTCGCTGATGACCAACACCACGGTATCGGGGGCATCTGCCGTGGTGAGCGGTTTTTGTTTCTGCGCATTTGCCATCAAACGTTGGCGCTGCTCGCCCAGGTTGGCCCATTGCTCACGCAAAGAAGACACGTCAGCCACCCAGTCCGTCCAAAAAAGCATCGGATGGTGTTGCCGCCAAGGTTTGATGGCCAAAGACAGGACCACCCACGTCAGCAGCAACAAGAGGCCCCCCAAGCGCCAGCCTGCGAGCTTCCAAGTTGGTGATGGCATGCGCCACCACCCCACAAGCGTGGCCATGAAGATGGCCAGCGACATGAGCACAAAAAATGCCCAAAGCCACACACGGCCGGCGTGCATCGCCATGAACTCCGTGGCTTCTTGGGCGGTGGTGTTGGCCACCGCCACGATGACCATGGCACTGGCCGGGCTGGCCCCATAAACGTCGAGCAAAAAGCCGCGCGCAGCGGGATCCAGGATGAAGGCAAACCCCAAAATGCCGGCTAAAACCATCTGCAGCACTCGCCACACCCTGCGCCGGCTGGGCCAACACAGGCAAAGCACAGCAGGCAAAGCCAGCACCATCATCTGAGCAATCCGTTTGCCCTCATAAGCCAGTACCAGCGCCAAGATCAAGGTGCTCAGGGCCAAGCCAGCCAACAACAGGCGAAGCAGTTGGGGTGCCATGGTGTTGGTCTAAGCTGCTCAGGCGGCGCTCATGCCCCCCGCGTCACCTTCTTGAACATCCGCCCCGACCACTGCCCCAAATCATCGAGGTAAGTGAACACCACCGGCACCACCAGCAAGCTCAGCACCGTGCTGGTGAGCAGGCCGCCGATCACGGCAATGGCCATGGGTGAGCGGAAGCTCGCGTCGGCTGCGCCCCAGCCCACGGCAATCGGCAGCATGCCCGCGCCCATGGCAATCGTCGTCATGACAATCGGCCGGGCGCGTTTGTGGCAGGCGTCCAAAATCGCGTCCCAGCGGCTCATGGGCGGCACGGCCGGGTGATCGCCCTCGGCGGGTTTGCCGCGCCGCGCTTCAATCGCGTATTCCACCAACAAGATGGAGTTCTTGGTGGCGATGCCCATGAGCATGATCAGGCCAATGAGCGAGGGCATGGAGAAGCTTTTTTGCGCGATCAACAAGCCCACAAACGCGCCGCCCAGTGACAGTGGCAGCGCCGCCAAAATAGTGATGGGGTGCAAGAAGCCTTTGAACAGCAGCACCAGCACGATGTAGATGCACAGCACGCCAATCATCATGGCCAAGCCAAAGCTGGCAAAGAGTTCGCCCATGACTTCGGCGTCACCCACCTCCACCACCTTCACGCCCGGCGGCAAGCTTTGCAGCGCGGGCAGGTTTTGCACCGCCGCTGTCACGTCGCCCAGCGGCATGCCTGAGAGTTCGATTTCGAAGTTGATGTTGCGTTGGCGGTCATAACGGTCAATCACCGCCGGGCCGCCCGCCACCTCAATGCTGGCCACCTGGCCCAGCATGACCGGGCCGCGACTGCCGGGCACCATCAGGCGCTCGAGCGTGGCCAGGTCTTGCCGCGACTCGTCGCCCAACTTCACGACGATGGGTACTTGGCGCTCCGACAAATTGAGCTTGGGCAGGGCCGCGTCGTAGTCGCCCAAAGTGGCCACACGCAAGGTGTCGCTGATGGCGGCACTGGTCACGCCCAGGTCGGCCGCTTTGGCAAAGTCGGGGCGCACCGCGATTTCGGGGCGCACCAAGCTGGCGGTGGACGCAATCGAGCCCAGGCCCTGGATGGTGCGCAGGTCACGCTCCACCGCCATGGCGGCGGTTTGCAGGGCTTGCGGGTCTTCGCCGGTGAGCACCAGCACGTATTTTTCGCCCGAGCCGCCCAAGCCCACTTTGCTGCGCACACCGGGCAACTGCTGCAAAGCGGTGCGGATGTCGTTTTCGATCGCCTGCTTGCGCGGGCGTGTGCCGCGTTCGCTCAGCTGAATGGTGAGCGTGGCCTTGCGCACCTCGGCCGCGCCGCCACCCGCAAACGGGTCAGAGCCTGCGCTGCCGCCACCAATGGTGGTGTAGACGCTTTTCACGTCGTTCACCGTCATGAGTAGCGTGCGGGCGTGTTCGGCGCTGGCCTGCGTTTGCGCCAAAGTGGAGCCGGGGGGCAGCTCTACATACACCTGGGTTTGCGAGTTGTCGTCCGGCGGAATGAAGCCCTTGGGCAAGAGCGGCACCAGCATGATGGAGCCGATGAAAAACAGCGTGGCCAGCACCATGGTGACCAAACGGTGCTTCATGCACCAAGTGGCCCAAACCATGTAGCGCTTGAGCCAGCCGGGTTCGTGCGCGGCCGTGACGATGGGCTTCAAGATGTAAGCCGCCATCATAGGCGTGAGCACCCGCGCCACCACCAGCGAGGCAAACACCGCCAGCGAAGCCGTCCAGCCAAAATGTTTAAAGAACTTGCCGGGAATGCCACTCATGAAAGCCGTGGGCAAAAACACCGCGATCAGGGTGAAGGTCGTGGCGATCACGGCCAGACCGATTTCGTCTGCCGCTTCCATCGCCGCCTGGTAGGGCGACTTGCCCATGCGCAAATGGCGCACGATGTTCTCCACCTCGACAATCGCGTCGTCCACCAGCACGCCAATGACCAGCGACAGCGCGAGCAAAGTCACCACGTTGATGGAAAAACCCAGATAGGCCATGCCAATGAAGGCCGGGATGACCGACAGCGGCAGCGCCACGGCCGACACAAAGGTGGCCCGCCAGTCGCGCAAAAACAGCCACACCACCAGCACCGCCAAAATCGCGCCTTCGTACAGCAGCACGAGTGAGCCGTTGTATTCCTCTTCCACCGGGGTCACAAAGTCAAAGGATTCGGTGATCTCGATGTCCGGGTTTTGCAAACGGTAGTCGGCCAGCGCCTGACGCACCAAGCGGCCCACGGCCACTTC
>Ga0247843_1008888_pt1 | contig 11469 bp, 8 predicted proteins | sample LaCruzMarch2017__FD_192420 | JGI IMG/M metagenome (GOLD analysis project Ga0247843, IMG submission 192420) | Freshwater microbial communities from meromictic Lake La Cruz, Castile-La Mancha, Spain - LaCruzMarch2017_8m | ecosystem: Environmental > Aquatic > Freshwater > Lake | place: Spain...
AACAGTGGAGTACAGCAACCCCCGCAGAAGTCTATTGGTATGGAAGTTAATGATATCGATGCTGAAGACCAAAGTCGTGATGGAACGGGTATTAATCAGCAAATGAATAATTTAGTAGAGGGCCAATGCCTCAACCTGCCTTTCGAAGCAAAAGCAGATGGCACAGTGAAGCACAAGCAGCGCAAAGCCTTTTTTGATCGTGTTGATGAATTAATTTTTTTCAAGGAGAAGCATGGTCATCTCAAGTTTCATAAGAAAGAAGATAAAAGCCTTTATGATTTCTGTCACCATTTGAGGCAATCACGAAGAGCTCTACTCACTGGGAAAGGCAAGATAAACAATAGGCTTGATGAAACCCGAATCGCTGCCTTAGACGCCATTGGTTTCAACTGGAATCCTAATTTGCCATCAACATTGCCCTGTTCTGTGATGTGTACACTTCAAGCAACCATCCCCAAAATTAATATAGGTGATGTTGGATACCAATTTCGTAAGGAGTTTGACTCTGGATGGTTTAATGGAAAGGTAGTCGAAATTCTTCCTCATGCTCTTAGTGGATGGGATCGTAGGTGCGTCTATGAAGATGGTGATTGTGAGGATCTCATGTTTGATGAATTGAAAAGACTTGCCACATTGTCGCCACAAAAACATGAGAACGTCTGAGGATGGGAACAACTGAAGGGTTGCCACTAGGGGATATCCATCCTAGCTGTAAGGAGAAGACAGTTATAGAGGGAAGCTAGAGTCCATTGGTATCCACTTGTAGGAGCACTTTTGTACGACATATCTTCCTTGCGCAGTGAACACACTCTTCTGAGGTGATATTAAGCAACCATATTTATGTAATGTCAGATAATTAATCTCGATCCAAAAATACCTTTTGATCCCTTTCCCCCAATCCCCTCTACTCTAACCAAAAACTATTCCACTCCCCAAAATCGAACAGGCCTCTCACCATCGCAACCCGTGGCTAACCAAACCTTCGCCTGACCCCCATCCTCCAATGGGCTAAAGCCCTTACCACCCCATACAATCCCACCTCCTCCACTGTTGCTATTACTACTACCACCTTTCTTCTTACTACCACCACTAGTCTTGGACGGAGTTAGAGTACAAATGACACGATCCCAGTCCTTCACAACACAAATTTTCGTACACACTTCACCAGTATAGGCAAGGTACGATGCGGTGGGGTCAAATGCCAATGATAGAATTTGTCCCACCTCATCAATAGATGGTTTAATTGATGCAATCATTTTCAATTTTCGTAAATCCCAAATTTGTATAGTCGAGGTACCATCACTACCAACCTTCGACGAGGCGACGTGATACCCATTCTCTGATATGGCAATATTAGTTATGGAGGATGAAGTAGAAGCATCACCTCCACCTTCTGTCACCAACATCCCCGCCACAGTCTGTGTCTTCATATCCCAAACAATCAACCTACCATCTGACATACCAGCAATGTAAATGAGTCCATCGGGGTGCATACATCCTGCTGTATACTTGTGAGCAGCAATATCATCCTCCCCCTCATTGGATAATAATCGTGATAACAATTCCAACTCAGCCGGTTTATCAATGACCCAGTCTTCTGTATCCTGATCACGTACATCACCTTCAAATTTGTATAACTCCACTGCCCCCCCTGATGATGCAACTAGTAAACGCACTACATTATACGTCGATGAGGGGTGAATAGTAACATTCACTGGTACTACATCGTCTCCTTCTTTCAAGGTTCTATTATTGTTCAATTTGACACACCCGATTAATCGTGATGAACCAGCATTCGCTCCAAATAAGACACAGTAAAGTCGGACATACCCATCAGTACTACCGGTCACAACCCACATCCACATCTCTCCTTCATCATCGTAACCATGTGGTATAATTGCATGTACTGTGGTAACAACGCATGATGCACCCGATAGTGTGGCAAAGATTGATCCAGATTGCGCATCATATACAATAGCAGTCTTGTCGTGTCCGCCCGTTAGTACATATTCGAATACACCTTCGTTAGGACCAAAGTCATACTTTACGGTCGACAAACATAATATACCCGCCTTGGCAGAACTTTTACCTAAATTGACCTTTTTACTTTCACGTCCATCCTTATTTTTCGTTGCCAATTCCATAAGGAGCGATTCGTTGTTTGATATTTCATCGGGAGTACGTTTGAGTTTGAATTTAGCACGACGATCGGTAGTTAATGTATTCCACGTATCGTTCATTGCCTCTTTATCTTTTTCGGGGATAGTATTCTTCTTCTTCTCCCCGTCGTCGTTATTCCCGTTTTTTCCACCACTACTCGTCGCCCTTTTACTCAACTTTTCATAAGTGGTTGCATCGTATGGTGATGGAAATCCACCCTCCTTCGTTTCTTCCCGTTCTCCCCGTTTTCGTTTGTTGGTGCTGCCGGGTTGTTGATTCATCTGCTCTTCCACGACCGTATCATGATTAGTATTGTTATTATTATTAGTATTATCGGTCAATAGATAGCCCTCCAACCTACCACGTGCCTCATCCCGCTCCTGCGCCAGCCGGGCCACGACGCGCACGGCGGCATCGTTCTGGTACAACGCGGAGCTCAATTCCTTTCGCGTCTCCTCGAGCGCGACGCGCGTATCGTGCAATTCCAATAACACGACATCGTACTCGGATTGGAGCATGCTCAGTAGGTTAGGGAGGGACGTCGCCCTGGGCGGACGGGGCGGTACGACATTGGAACCGCCGGTGGTGTTTAGCTCGATCAACGACCCTTCGTCCAAACGAGTGCTGCTACTCCATGGATCCACGCCTCCATTCTCCGCGAGCTTTGTTAATAATAATTTACGCGATACGATATATCCCGACGGCGTGACTACCGGATCTGTTGTTGGGGATAGTCCACTTAATGCACATGTGAAAGATTGGGTAGCATTCGACTGGGCCATGACGAATTTTCTGGGGGTGTGGGGGTCAGGAAATGGCGGGAGGGCTAATAAAAGTCGAGTTGATATTTCACCACCATGATAAGCTCATATAATTGAGGCAGGGTTTCCTTGTGCTCATGCATCAAATATCAAGCATGAATATGTCCGAGCAGAAGCTGAGGATCGTTGCTTTGGGTTCTCACTTTTCCAATACGCAAAGAAGGCAGAACGATCTCAAACACATCTACTAGTCTCTCGCAGATCACGTATTAGTGGTTCACTTGGAGCCGGTGGAGTGAAGCTGGTCGAGGAGGCTCTGGCTCGGGGCGGTAAGAGCTTGGCCGACGCGACTGAAGAAGAAGTCAATGTGGTCATCGAGTCCTTTGACAGCCAACGATCTCAAACACACCTACTAGTCTCTCGCAGATCACACATTAGTAACTCACTTGGAGCCGGTGGAGTGCAGCTGGTTGAGGATGCTCTGGCTCAGGGGGGTAAGAGCTTGGCCGACGCGACTGAAAAAGAAGTCAATGCGGAAATCAATACTTTACGAAGTGCATGCCCAGGTAGGAAAGCCTTCAAGACGATGAGCGCAGAGGAGGAAAGTCAATTAAATGAAAAGATTTCATTGAGACATCAGGAGAGTTTGAAGAGCTACGACGAGTGTTTGGGCAATAAGTTTATTGAGGGAACTGGAGAGTGGAAAGATCGAACGACTGGTCCATGGAGTGAGGAGGAGATTAAGATTATCATGGATGCGGAAGGTCATTGGAATTCAAAAAATTTGTACCATATACTTGCACGAAGGCTTGAAGGCAGGGGTGCAGGCCAAGTTGGAAGTTGGATTCGTAGTCATAAGAAAAAGCGGCTGGCCTAACGCTATTGAATGGCTTTGCAGGTCAGTCTGCCCATTGTAACATATGCATCCTACTGCTTACTTAGCTCGATTGCAGGCTCAGCTGCCGATAGAACCATAAATTAGATCAACCTTTGCATAATGGATAGTAGTATCTATTGATCGGCTCAAAATCACAGCAAAAGTTGGGATTTCTTCATACGAATTTCCCGCCCCCACTGTCTTTTTTTGCCCATCAAGGAGTGAGTGGGCCTGTTGATATGTTTGTACATAAACCTCAATATTTCAAGTGCCGTTTGGTATGTGATTGTGGGCTATGTGATTATGGGCTTTTTGCATTGTTGATTAGGATAAACGTATATTTATGTGAAGTTTTTGTTGAGATACTTCAAATTGCCGAGCTGGTGATTGCATGAACTTATGTTACACATTAGTCCCAATCAGAAAGGACATAGCCTTTGTCATGGTGGATGGTGGATGGTGGATGGTGGATTCTGTCCTGACAATCTACAGTTAGACGATTGCTCCAGCTATTGTTTAATGCAGAAAATCGATGCTGTGTTGGATGAATCATCATACACGGTTGGTGTATTTGGAACATTTGTGAACAATTTTCGCATCTTTTGTCCCAACAAGCCAGGTCCATACCTCCACCCTCCACTGTCCAGCAGTATCTAAATTTGAGGGGTGGGTGCAAGCATCACTGTTCAACATTACCAAGAGATTTCTTATCGACATGGGAGTCAATTTATTTGTATTCGCCTTGTCTGGATTGTGGTGTGATATTATGAACAAGATGTTTAATTTAATTGAGCCAGAGATACCCAACCCCAAGAATGGCAAATTCACCATCTGCCACGAGTCTGTCCATGTCTCTATCTGTGCAAAGTATAATGGACCTACTCCTAAAAGTCAGTGTGGCTTGTGCTTCCGTGTTGTGCAAGCAATCTCTGATGCACGTAATACACATTTGAGTACTGTGATGGGGGGAAGAGAGACCAATTATCTTTTAGATGCACTTATTACTGACCCTGATTTTATTTTTGTTACAAATATTGAGTCTTTTATTGCTATTGAAAGGAATTTACAAACCACATCGGCCCAAAGGATCTGGCACGAGTAGGAATGATGAGCATGCAAGAAAGGAAGCAGAATATAATCGAAAGAAACAGCTTGAAGAAGAAGAAAAATTCCTTCCTCCTGAATTTCATGTGACCTGTCAAGCCAAAACTAATCGTCAATCGTCAACATGTGACCTGTCAAGCCAAAACTTATCGTCATCGGTCATCGGACATTTGAGCAACAGGTAGAAAGTCTCACTGCTTACAAGGCTAAGTATGGTGATTGTCATGTCAAGAAAACTTACAAGGATGATACAGTGTTAGCATCGTGGGTGCATAGCTTGCGACAAGGACGCACTATATTGAATGAAGAGCAGAAGCAGATACTGGATGTGATGGGCTTTGCTTGGGATATTGACGAAATTAATGCGAGTAAACGTCAAAATATGGCTCTTGAGGTATGTTTAATTGTGATTTTACTTTCATTATCATATAACTTTACTAACTTTTCTCTCACACTCAGGCAAATGAATCGGTCTGCATTCAAGATGCTAAAGGTCATTATCCTGGCGAAAGTAGGGGTAAGGGTCTGTCCAGCTGTAAAAAATCATTGGAAAATCAAAAATAAACAAATAGTATGTAATGCATATTGCTCTCTCCCACTTCAACATGCATCCTACTTGATATGTTTGTACATAAACACTCAATATTTTCTCGTGCCATATGTGATTGTGGGCTATGTGATTATGGGCTTTTTGCATTGTTGACTAGGATAAACGTATACAAACAAATTAAACTAGTGATTAATGCTGTTTTACATAACATCTTTAGCTTGCGGAGGGATTTATTCTTCTACACCATCGGAGCCGTTGTATGAAATATCCACTCTCACCTCATGATATAACTCCTCAGAGAATTAAACCACCTGCGCGGCGAAGCCCCTCTCGGCTTGTTTGTAAAACCTCTATTTTCTCGTGCAACACAATATTTCTCGTGCCGTTAGACCCCAACGCATCAACGCAAACTGAGCGAATATTTGTCCAACCTTGGATCGCCTCGTCGTAGACTAAGCTGCTCATATATATATTCACTCAACGAATCGAATCAACATGCCTCAATTCTCCGCTCGTAGCCTCCTCGTATGTGATAATGTTGGGGAAGAGTCCGTCTTGGTTGTGGATTTGCACAACAAGAGCCCTCCTGCGTTGGAACACAAGCCATCGGATGACATTGCTACCCTCACGAAGCAATTGCAGCTATCAAAGGCCGAGAATGAAGATCTCAAAATCGAGGTCCAGACATTGGTCGATCTTGCCGAGAAGCTACTAAAAAAGTCGGGTGAAAAGAAGGCGATACAGGACCTGGTGCTAAGTAATAAAGAAAAGGCTCGGCAAATTGTCACGCTTCAGAATGAGTTGGCGACCAAGAGTAGCATCACTAACGAGAAGTCAATACAGCGAATTGCCGCGCTTGAAAAAGAGTTGGCAGCCAAGAGCTCTGGATTTTCGGAACAACTGAGTGCTGCCATGGTGAATTCTCACAATAAGAACTCATTACTACATACGATAACAATTGAGAATAGTAATTTGCATGAACAGCTACATCTTGCCAAGGTCAAGACGAGTGAACTTAAGGCCGAATTGGAGGCGAATAAGGAAAAGTTGAAGAAGACCACATATGCACTTCAAGAAACTGTCGAACAGAATAATGCATTGCTGGTGCAGGTCGAGGATATGAGGGCTATCAATAGTGCGACCGAAGAGAAGAATGTCAAGTTCGTACAGGACATGAAGCAGCTAACAGAAGTTTACACCAATGAGAAGGCTAGTCAAGAACAGATGTTTGAATCATTTGTCCGCAAGACAGAAGAGGCCGTGGACAGTATCATGTCCAATACATCGGTACAGTTACAAACGTTGGAAACACGAGTTGCGACACTTACCAAGGCACTTGATGAAACGAAGGCATCTCTTGGCGATACGATAGCGGTTGCCGACTATACGAATGTACTATTACAAGAGAAGGCAGCCGAGAATGTTCGTCTCACTGAGCAAATTGTCGAAGCTAAGACCGAGATTGCTAATCTATCGGCACAACTTCACCTCGCCAAGGCCAAGATGGATGAGCTTGAGGCTGACAATAAGGAGAAATTAGCCAAGACTACTGCAGCTTTGCAAGAAATGGTCGAAGAGAAAAATGCAATGCTAGTCCAGGTTGAGGCAGCCGAAGAGAAGAATGTCAAGCTAGTCGAGGATATAGAACGTCTAACGCAGTTACACGCCAACGAGAAGTCGAGTAAAGAGAAAATGTTGGAAATATTCGTACGTCAATCCGAAGAGACTGTGAATAATGTCATGGCTGAATCTGCCACTCAGGTGCGTATATTAGAGACACGGATTGCCGATCTTACGTTGGCACTCGAGGAGTCGAAGCAGACTCTTAGTGCACACACGGCAGTTGCCGACTATACGAATGTACTAATGCAAGAGAAGGCAGCAAAGAATGCCAGTATCATGGAGCAGATCCAGTCACTCAAGACTGAGATTGATGAGTACAAGTCAGAAGTCGCATCTTTGGGTGCCAGGAACATGGAGAATTCTCAGCAAATTGCCTTGCTTCACGATGAGTTGGCGACTAAGAATAGTACGATTGACTATATGAATGCAGATATCCAACGCAAGATCACTTCTGTGGACGAAAAGTCAGTCATGATTACTGATCTCTGTGAGAGAATTGAGCAACACAAATCCGAGAATGATATGCTTCAGTCGGAGATTAAATCTTTGTTTGACAGTTGCAGGGAGAACGCTCAGCAGATGTCTGTGCTTGAAGATGATATATCCAACAAGAAGATGTTGATCGATGAGATGAATGCCGACATTAACAACAAGAATACTTTGTTGGAAGAAAAGACATCAGAGATTTTTATCATGAAGAAGAAATTGCAAATCTCGGAGGCAAGTACTGCCGATCTTACTGTGGCTCTCGAGGATTCAAACCAGTCTCTCATCAATATCAAGGCGGCAGAAGAGTACACGCATGTATTGCTACAGGACAAGACAGCCAAGAATGCTAGCCTCACGGAGCAAATTGAGCTACACAATGCCGAGATTGATGGGTTCAAGTTGGAAATTAAATATTTGCTTGACAGTTGCAGGGAGAACGCTCAGCAGATGTCTGTGCTTGAAGATGATTTATCCGCCAAGAAGATGTTGATCGATGAGATGAATGCCGACATTAACAACAAGAATACTTTGTTGGAAGAAAAGACATCAGAGATTTTTATCATGACAAAGAAATTGCAAATCTCGGAGGCAAGTACTGCCGATCTTACTGTGGCTCTCGAGGATTCAAACCAGTCTCTCATCAATATCAAGGCGGCAGAAGAGTACACGCATGTATTGCTACAGGACAAGACAGCCAAGAATGCTAGCCTCACGGAGCAAATTGAGCTACACAATGCCGAGATTGATGGGTTCAAGTTGGAGATTAAATATTTGCTTGACAGTTGCAAGGAGAACGTGCAGCAGATATCCGTGCTTGAGAGTGAATTGATGGACAAGACAACTATGATTGACAAAATGAGTGAGGATATACAGGAGAAGATTGTATCCCTGGAAGCAAAGGACTCAGAGATTACAGCCATGACAAAGCGACTTGAGATCTCTAAAAATATCTGTGATGAGCTGAAGTTGGAAGTGAAGGCCTTGATTGCGATCAATGACAACAACACCCAGCAGAAATCCGCGCTTGAGGATGATTTAGCTGCCAAGATGGCTGCAATTGATGAGATGGTTGCAAAAATTAACGACAAGAATACATTGTTGGAGGAAAAGGCAGCAGAGATTGCTGATCTTGTGGGAAAACTTCAGCTATCCAAGGCAGAGAAGGATGAGCTTATGGTGGAGATAAAAGACTTGGTCGCATGTAACGAAGAAAAGAACAAACAGATTACTGAGCTTGAAGTTGATCTTGCCACACAGAGGATTGCGATTGATGAGATGGGTACAAATAATCAAGACAAGAGTAAATTGTTGGAAGAAAAGGTAGTTGAGATTAATGATCTCAAGGCGCGACTTCAGTCATCTATGAATAAGAGTGACGATCTCAAGACTGAAATCAAAGCCTTGGTTGCATGCAACAATGATAACGGGAATGAGATGACAATGCTGAAAGATGATTTGGGAGGTAAGATTGTTCAGATTGAAGAGATGATGAAGGAAATCCAAGACAGGAGTGACGCGGAGATTGCAGACCTCAATGAGCAACTAAAAAACTCGATTGATGTGAGTGATGGGCTCAAGAAAATGATTGAAGAACTTGAAACGAAGAACACCGCTAACGCAAGTGAGAGCATGACTCTTCAAGCCTTGTTGGAAGATGCTGAAACACAGAATAAGGACCTTCCAGGTCGAATTGATGAGCTCGTTGCTGCCAATACCAAACTGAAAAAGATGAAGAATGAAATGAAGAAAAAGAATGCTGAGCTAATGGAGGCTGTCCAACGCCTTACTAAAACCCTTGGTGATGAAAGGTCTATCCATGAAACTAAATTGGAGGAGATGCAGCTTGCAATTGAAACGTTAACCCAGGTGTCTGCCGAGTCCGTTGTGGATGCCACTACCAAGATGTCAGAGCTTAAGTTGACGATTGACGATCTTACCAAGTCTCTTAACGAAGCCACGGTGGAATTAGGCAAGAAGGATAAACTATTGGAGGAGTCGAAGACAAAGTTTGCTAATTTTCTTTGGCATTAAACTTGTGGGTTATGCTACTATCCTTTGCTGTAGTCTGTGTGGTGAAAAATTGAGTAGTATATTATATGTAGTAGTAAATTAGATCTCTATTTAGATTTCCCACATAGTATCTAACTTTGCAATGGATTTGTTCTACCAAATTTAATTTCTACTCTATTTTCTAATAATCATTTCCATTTCAGATCACACACAAGGCTGACATGGTCGCTTGGCATGCTGACATTTGGCATGGATATAAATCTTTCCACTTCATTCCTAGTCGGGGTTGCTCCAGTCTTCTCAACTTCAAAGTTGCTCGTAATGAGGATGTGATCTAAAGTACATATAAACTCCTCAATTTCATTCTTAAAGTAGAACGTAAATTCTGGAGACGGGTGGTACGCTGACAAGAAGCTTGGAAATGACTCGGGGGGGAGTTCCAAGTCAATTCCGTGAACATCGTCGTGCACTCCAGCTCCCTTACCTTTTTCCCATTCAAATAAATGAAGATTCTCCCATGTCTTGTCAATATTGGCATCTACATTACGATCCAATATGAGCTTCATCACTCCAGAATCAGGAGGGGAGTTAAGGTCGCCACAAAATATCACTGGACAGCTCTGATTCTCTTGGTGGTCAATCTCAAGCTGTCGACATGCTATTAGCATCTGGAGACAGCGTACGTGATTCGCCATAGGAGAGTAGAATAAGTGAGTATTCGCAACAACGACCTTCTCTTGACTTTGTTTTTGAGTAAGTACCACAGTTTGCAACACATGTCCGAGTTTGTTAAACATGATGTCATTCAATTCATCGTGTTTGTTCAAGAGTTGTAGAATATCACCCATACTCTTCCAATGTGACTTCTGTAGGTATTCCTCGTGACAAAACTTTTGTATCATTTCACGGTAGGAACGAGTTTGCATATCTACCGGTCTGACACTTTCAAACTTTCGCGTAGACCAAAAGATGACACACCCCTCACGTACACCTGATGATGCACCCACTCCCTTCTGAGAGAAGTAGCCCTCATATCCCATGGCATTCATTACTGGCTTTAATAGATCCGTATAGACATCGGTATCAACTTCCTGGAGAGCGATGATATCGGAACGATATTGAAGTATCTCATGAACAATCAACGGATGACGACGCCACTTGACAAGATACTCATCCTTACAGTGGGAGTACATCCTGTCCGTACGTGCAACGTTTTGATCCGCGAGGATATTGTATGTCACTACACGTAGTGACGGTGTCGAATCAGGTCGATTCAAGAATTCTTCACGCAATGGTCGTATTACCGGTAAGGCAGGGAGTTCCTCGACACGACGTTTGAATTGATATGCCTCCTCACACCCCTTCCCATCATGATCTGGCCGATGAGGCACAATCACCACTGTCAGTACCTTGTTCACATCGCAGCCTGTGGGTGTGTAATATGAACTATTGGCACAGACTAGTTGACCATCGGCAAACCATGTTATTAGTACATCCGTCGAATATAGTACATCTACCTCAACAACAATTGGTGTATTCTCAAAGACGTGTGTATCATAGAATGAACCAAAGGTGGATACACGTGTAATAGTTGGTAAACATGATTGTATCATAATGGGTATTCGTGCTGTATGGCCAGTGAATGCTACAGGTATCGATAGGGCATAATTGTCAAGATTGGCCACTGACATTGTTCGTTGTAGCATTTCATTGAGTGAGGTGATGGCGGATTCAATATTCACGAATTCATATTCATCCACAGTACTACTAGTTGCATCATTGCCCACGACTTCGTCAGTGTATTCACTCCGGATTAATTGTTCTGTTACTACATCCAGCTCGTCCCAGCTATTCCATGGATTACAAGGATTCAACCATCGTGGATGAGTCAAATA
>Ga0247843_1008892_pt1 | contig 11467 bp, 10 predicted proteins | sample LaCruzMarch2017__FD_192420 | JGI IMG/M metagenome (GOLD analysis project Ga0247843, IMG submission 192420) | Freshwater microbial communities from meromictic Lake La Cruz, Castile-La Mancha, Spain - LaCruzMarch2017_8m | ecosystem: Environmental > Aquatic > Freshwater > Lake | place: Spain...
CACCAAGGGCGATGGTCCCACGAGAGCCTTTACATTATTCTGACTAGTAATAAGCGACACCGCAGCGATCAAAACAAGATTAAAACGACGCCCCATGGTTGTTTACTTCTTTGAGCGGGATTGATTTCGAGACATGGCGACGAATCCGGCGGCGGCAGGGCCGGTATCCGGTTCAACCTACGGTGCCGTCCAAGCGTCAGCATCCGACATGTGGATGATCCGTCTACCTAACCGTCTAGCTACCGCATGGGATGATGCACCAGAGGGCTCAGTCTTGGGAACGCTTACATTCACCAAGGGTGGAGGCGTAACAAATAGTGGATCAGGTCCATCAGCGGCGAAACGAGCAAGGACTGATGTTACTGCTTCCTCCAATTCTCAGTCATCATCGTCAAAGATTTCAATAACTATTGATCCAAGTATAGCAGACTCTCAATCAGACCTACCAGTGGCATACACACTCGAGGCAATGACGAAGAAGACACCTGGTGCATTACACCCCTTCACACGTAACGCCGATGGTGGCGTATTAATACATGGTAAGATTAGTCGGACAGCATCTGCACAAGTAGCTCATGGCATTAACGATCCAAATTCATCATTAGTTGGAGTTGGCGTTAATAAGGATGATGGACGGTACCGAACACTGCTACGCAATCGTTTACTAGATACAGCTGTGAATTCAAAACGGTTCGTCCAACCGGGAGGGGATGCCAATCAATCCGGACCGCTAAAGGCTGCAACTGCAGCATCAAGTCTGGGCACTGGGTTTGGGGGCAGTGTGGCATCATTTGGGAAACAATTACTAGATGCGAAAGATAGAGCACGAGGATTGGGCGGGCCTGAGGTCACTGGTCCACCAATTGTTGGACATGATAAGGTCCGAACAACGCTGTTTGAATTCTTCTCAAAGAGAACAATGTGGACTGTGAAGGATTTACGATATGCGAGTGGAGGTCGATTGCCAGAGAAGGAGACACGAGATGTGTTGCGAGATATTGCTGACTTTCATCGGATGGGTGAGTATAAAAATATGTGGGAGTTGAAATCGGAGTACAAGAGCACCACCACCGTCAGTTCAACATCGGCACCAGCACCAACATCGACCGCTATTACCTCTAATATCGTCGGAGGAGAGGAGGGGGGGATTTGAGACATAGCAACAAATATTGTTAAAGGTTTTCGCTATGAACTTCTATGGTTTTTCGTGCCAGGCAAAGTAACTTTCATCAATCACAATGTAGCACCTGGTCCACCATTTACAGATAAAGTGAGTTTTCCAACACTGCTCAACTCCATTGCCAACTCGAAGATCTTGCCTTCCAATGGTTCGATCTTTCCTATCAGCTTGCACTTGACCCCTCCAGCTGCTCCTTCTTGCATTTGAACAATCCCAATGTACGAATAAAACATCCACGAATCATCACCATTACTATAAGTTATTGTCCGTGTGATGTTGACAGGAAGTGGCTCGCCGACTTCTATCATGCGGATCGATTGTGTGGATATAATATCGTCCAACAGTCCATTCTCTTTTCCCACTTCGATCCTACATATACCTATTGTTATTGGACATGTATTCACTTTTCTAGTAGCACCCTCCTCACTCTTCGCACTCAGTCTAGAATAAGTGTCACAAGAGAGTATAGACGCTGCATGACGAGCACAGCCAATTGCTACTGCCTCGTCGGGTGGGACATCGACACGCCCAGCATTCGCATTGGGGAATAATTTGTTACGAATCACATTTGTCGCCGATGGCATATCACATACATTCCCCGCAAGGAGGACTACATCAAACTCAATTGCCACTCCGTTCTCATCAGTCACAAACGCCTGAAGCAACGTTTCTGCCTGACGTAGTATTCCACTCATTAACATATCAAAGCGTGGTCGACTGATAGGGATATTCATATCAATCCCCTCGTACAAACCATCAACCGCCACCGTAACAGTGGGAGCACGAGACAGTGTCCGTACAGCCGATTCACATGCCACCTCAAGTCGATGGAAGGCCTTCTTTGACTCCAAGACACCTGACACTTTACTCTTACGTTCAAACATGGACGCACAATGCGCCGCGAGGGCGGACACAATGGCAGTTCCCGAGCAGGCCATTTCTGTGACAGATCTTTCAATTGTTATTATCGAAGAATTGATAGTTTTTTTACAAACATGTGTGGCAGTAAGACCAGTAGCTCCCCAATCAACGATCAATGCATGTTTCCAATGATTAGGTGGTGGTTTTCCACTAATATCAGCAAGGTCAATAACACGAGGAATCTCAGTTTCGGTTAGACCATGGGCAATGCATACTGCAGCAGGATCGGTTATAATTGCCATTACGAATGGATCCTCGTCCTCGTGATTCCCCTTCTTTTTCCTTAATTGCTTTGATTCCTTTGATGTTAGACGTGCGAGGAGTGCATCATTAATACCACACTCCACGGCCGTAACAATCGCTGACTGTTCCTCGGGAGTTGAGGATACCGGCACACTAACGACTGTACGCAACTTGGATGGATGCGACGATGATGCATCACATGCAAGATCTGCAAGATGGGAGAAGAATGCATGTGCTTTGGATGTCATATCGTCGCCATCCTTGCCATCGCTACCCCTGATTAATTCGCGTACTGTGGGGGACGGGTCCATTGATACTGCGGGTTTGTTCTCCCTCGCCAAACTACGTCTAGCAGCCTCTCCGAATATATAACGACGAGCTTGATTATCGACGCCGTTGCTTTCACCATCCCCCGCTCCTGTAGAAGTATTATTGTCGGTCCCCACGAGAGCCAACGTATACCGATCACCCTGAGCATTGGAAATTATATCAGGCAACGGCTGCGTATCCACAAGACTGTTGGTGGTGGAATTTTTGTAATGAGCAAGGTTGCCGATGGCAATACGTGCGTGTATAGAACCGAGATCTATCCCTATCGGTATCAAATCGGTTGCTTTACTCATTGTAGATCTAGTGATGTGACTTCCCGCAGACCCCGCTAAAAAAATGCTTATAAACAAGAGATTTTGTTTTGCAATACCATAAGATTAAAAATCATGGTGCTATCGTATTATAATATGCAGATTATAATTATCAGAATTATCAGTCTGTTTAAGTAAGAACATCTATATCCCTTATTTGACTCGATTAAAAATCCCATTACATGCAATCTTAGCAATGTTTGGATCCTTCCCTGACTGTGAAATGAGCTTACGCTCAACATATTGGAGGCCAGCTTTATTTTCAGAAATGAGAGCCAAGTTCGACAAAAGGCGAACTGCAAGATGCCCCGCATCTCCTCTCCCTGTATTTGTTGACACCATTGAAATGAGACTATCATACAGGCGTATATTCATTCGTCTTGATGATGATGTTTCATCGGATCGAAGTATAGATGGCGTCAGACCATCCAATGTCTCTGGACGAGTGATCAAATCAGAAAATTCGAATTGTCTGTGTGTCATGCCTGAAATGGAAGTAGACATGCCCAGCCTCCTTTTGATACCAGTTGACAAATCAGTCAACTTTACCAACAAATCACAGGCTCTATCTCTCATGTCACTGTCAATTATTGCATCATAACCAGCCATAAGCTTGTTAGGCATAATTCGGGAGACGGTATTGCTAATGGGGTCAGTATAGTCCATCGATTCAGGACCCAGTCGTGGAATGTATAACATGTCCGTCAGTCGGTGCAGTATGGAGTCTGGTATGCATAGGAAAATTCCCTTGTTATCAGGATTTTCGATCAACACGGTTAACAATTCCAAAAGAGATTGGACTGATGGACGATGCCAGCCAGACATTGACGTGCTCGTAGTCGTGGTATCATTCGGGTCTAGAATTGCCGCCAAGGCAGGAAATAGGGCAAGTGTTGCTCGAACGTGATTCCCCACGAGTCCCCAAACAAATGAGTCGGGGATACTGTCCAAGGTCTCCGCTTTGACATCGTATTGCTTCGCCAAATACAATCCTCCAAATCCAAGAACTGACGATAAGCCGTATTTTTTATCGTTGGTCGTGCCAACAGCTCCCATTGCGGCACCACCCACCACTTCCCCCTGTGAAGGTAGATGACCTGGAACAGTAGAGGTAATTTCTTTTGCGTCCGAATCCAGAAAAATACGGTCGACGAAGAGTTGTCGTCCCGTGATATCGATAATCGGTGCAAGATTAATCAATGTCTGAAGAGAATTGATGCACATATTTGAATTTTGCGGAGACGAAGCGTCGTCACCTCCTTCGCCCCCAGTCCCTCCACCAGAAGCATATCCACGATAATATAGTGCCCCTGTCAATACTCGTACTACACCGTTGGTGTGATATAAGAAACGTTGATTCTGTGCAACAAACGACAGATTCCTCATAATAGCAATAATAATGTCGAGGATTTTCGCATTAACTTCGTAATCAATTAACAGATTCGGATCTGACGACGAGGCCAGCGGAGAAGCAAGCTTGTCTCGGCAAAACACCCTCCAACGTTCGTCCTTCCCCGAAAGACATGATTCGTCCCAAGTTTTCACTGTGGGCACCAGACCGACATTACGTTTGCTCTCATCCTCTTCTTCCTCGTCCTCTCCCTCGTTCTCCTCCCACCCAATGGCCTCGTCGAATAATTTCACCAGTTCCAAGACCACCTTCTCACCCCCCGGTCCAAGACAGAAATTGGCATCTACATCCGCACTCGCACGAATTAGGCCATTCAATGCTGCTCCCACCTGCTCCGAATTATTCCTCGAGAGTATTTGTGCGATAGTTGGTGCATCAAAATTACTCAACGCTGGATGTCTCGTATTAAGATCGATGGAGGGCGGAGCCACACCACTTACACGAGCCTGTTTGCGTTGTTTCTTATCGGACGCTGCTGCGGCTGCTGCTGCAGCGGCATCCTTCGCGGCCTTACGCTTATTATTCTTCGGACGACCTCGCCCAGCGGATGATGTCGGGGCCGAGAAGCTGGTATCTGTTGATGCTGCTGCGGCTGCTGCCGCTGCTGCCTTCCCAGCCGAAAGGGCCTTATGTGTAAGGCAGTAGCCGTAACACCCAGTCTGTCTATATCTTTGACAACCGTCGAAAGCACAAAACGCTCCACCGCCCTTCTTTTTCATAGGTTTGTTGCTAGCAGGCGATTCTTCCTCGTGTGCAGGCGGCAAGGCAGGGAAGTAGTTGGCATCTACGTCAATAATTGACGCATTGTATTCGTCCATGGCGGCCACGCTACGTTTTGTGCACACTCTTGGGAGAGTTGTTGAGAAGGTGTTGAGGGTATGTTTGACCTACACCGGCAGGCTCCCTTCTTGGCATATGTTTGTGCTTGACAAATGACACCCCTCATAATCATTCTACTGCTGTCGTGCTTATTGACATCGGCAATTTCATTCCAGCTTTCCTGCATGCCATCAAAAGACATGAATGTTCGTAACGATAGGCTGTCATTACAACATGTATCTGCATTAAAAAACAAATGGGACAAGTTAATCGATGAGGATGAAGACGATGAAATGAAATTCGACGGAGGACCTCCGGTGCCAAGAGATATGAAATATAATTTGATCAATATCAAGCGTCAGAGGGAGAATTATGAGTCCATAAGAGCTGTGTCTGGAATAGAACTAATTAATGATGTGTACTGTAGAGACTCGGAAACAAGCGTGTTTTGGTTTGTTGGAAAAGTTGCTCGTGTATCAGATGTTCCGATTGAAAAAGCAATTGCACGTCAATGGGGTGAGTGATGACGTATGTAGAAGACATATAGTCTTACTTCTTATTTATTTTGCTGCTCACACTTTCGACACGAACGAATTGTCTCTAGCTTTGATTGAGGAGCACTCCGCGCGACTGCGTCCTGTAGAGCTCTACCCAAAGTGGGGTTCGCTTGAAATTTGGGTAGCCCCAGGTGATTCAGAATTAGATGTGGCATACTCTAAGCCAGAAATTGTATTTGTGCAGATGTTCCGCGACGTCGAAAATACAGATAAGGTGCGGAATGCGGAGATCGGATTTGCCGGGGAACTGTATGAGAATGACGAGGACGTAGGATTCAGAACTACTAGGACAGATGATGGCAAAGCCAGGCGTGAAATCAAAAGCTCCGTCGGACAACGTCAACCATCAGATAAAGAGATGGATGATTTGATGGAAATACTGAATTCTCAGGTGGCAGCTGATGGTGTTGATCAGTAATAATAATGTAATGATCCGTAAATAGACTAAAGGAAATCGGTAAGAAACCAACACATCCCTCCCCACCAACAACTCCTTTAGAATTAGTGTATCATTTCATGTTCCAATTCAAACCTCCAAGTGGATCAAGAGTATTCCCACTCATCGACATTTTTTGTCCATTAGCACCATTCTGCATGCTGCGCTGCTGTTGAGCACCATTCTGCATATTACGTTGCTGCTGTTGCATCTGTTGTGGCGTAGGCATTTGCGACATCCCCTGGCCTGCGTATTGACCCTGTGGCGGATACTGCACAGGATATTGTCCCCCCATTTGTTGTGTTGGCCGGCCATGTTGCATTGGTTGTTGCATTGGTTGTTGCATTGGCTGTTGCATTGGCTGCGGACGATGCTGCGCTGGCATTGCCCCACCCTGAGGTGGATGGGTAGGAGCGGGTGCAGCCATCATGTTCAAAAAATCATCATGGTGTACAGATGTAGTCGTACTCCTGGCGCTGGTAGCAGCTGCTGATCCAAGATGATCCATATCAAGTAAGCTCCCCCCCAAATTGTGAGCAGGAAGATGATCGTCGAGCAAACTATTCGAGCTCGAATTAGCCGACGGAGCCGGAGCAAGAGGTTCGTCGAATGCATCCCCGAGTAATGATTTATCCGCGGAAGGATTTGCAGCGAGTGGCTGATTCCCAGACGCTATAGATACATTTGACTCCACCCGAGTGAATTCTTCTCCTCCGGCATAATCCACATCATCTTCTTCTAAACTAATTCTCGTTACCTTCGCGATGATCGAATTTTGCCATACTGGGACAGGTTCCGAGTCATCTACACAATCCATCCATATCGCCACGGCACCTTTCTCACGATCGCTACCAGGTACGAGAGGAGATTTAAAACGAAAGTGATATCTCCCCGGTAAGGGGAAGCTTCCCTTGACTTGCTTCAGCAATGGTGGATACCCTGGCCGACTGGGTTTGGGTGCAAGAAATACATTTGGTGTATCCTCAATATCGCCATCCTCTGGGAGGAAGTATCTTGTTAGATTGGGAAAACAATGCGATGTGAGAGATAGACCACCAATATAACGCTTCGACAACTACCGCATATCATCTTATCGACGTCAAAACCCATCTAAGGCTCCGAACAAATCGTACACGCACCTTATTGTTGCCATACTAGGCCTACTAATAGGTACTATCCCGTTCGTTGCCCGTTGATTGAAATCGGAGGTTGACGTTTCACCTCAAAGCTCAAGCTCTTCTGCGTCTTCCACCCAATCTCCCACCTCATCCATCATGGTTGCTCCACCCCCCGCCGCACGCCAGCGATTCCGCATCGTTCTTTCTCTCATAGCTTGTATGCTATTCCTATCCCTCGTCGCATTTGCCCCTACAGCATCAGCAAGCGTTGGTAGCGTCAACGTCAAGCAGCCTGAGAAGAAGTGCATTGAAGTCCATGAGGATTATGACCTACGCAACGCAGCGCGTGATTCGAACGTTTTCCTAATCGTTCATCATAAAGACGACGAAGACAAACGTGTGGATCTATGTAATAAGATCGAGTCAACCCCCGATCAGAAATGGGAGGAGGTCGTTAAAAGGGGGAATGCACCCGTCTTCGCTTACATGTCCATTGGAGGTGGATATGAAGATGATAATGGTGATTGGAATGATGGTGGTGCAAGCTTTGCGAAGAATACGTTGGGAGTGTTGGGTCATCCCTCCTTCCTTTATATATCGAAGGGGATGGATAAGACATCCAAATACTCCAATCATGTTACCCACTATCGCCCCTCAACAGACAATAACATACTTGATTTGTCTGATGTTGCAAATTTTATGGAAAAGAAGTTGGGGTTTAGGATTGGCAATGATGTATTTAACATCATCTTCTTTGATACAATAGCCTCGCGTTTTGTTTCCTATGGAGATGCCAGCGGTATTAACCGTATCAAACAACATATCCTTGCACTATATGTACGCACTGCCACACTATTCTCATACAAGGAGCCTTTTTCTAGTATTGGAAATCTATATAATCGTGCCTTTGCAATGTCGTTTGAGCATGGTATTGACTATTGCGGTAAACAAATGAAAAAATTGGAAAAGAAGGTCGAGAAGAACAAAAACAACATGTCGGAAGAAGAGGCTCATTCATTACATCAAAAGATTGCCATTCTGCGTTCGTTCGTGGAACCGAAAGAACTTACGGCCGATGATCATAAGCAGTTGTTCATGCATGCCATGCTGCACCTTGGTTTGGTAGTCGCGACTCTATTATTTATCCTCGTTCCTAATGGTGGAGATGATGAGGAAGCCACCATCAATGATGTTCCTATCATTGCCAAATTTGTTGAAGATGATGGTAAGTCCGCGAAGAAGACGAAATAGAGATTGAGTGATATGTGAGGGATTTTACATAAATGGTTCTTAAATTAACTAGAATCAATCTATCGTTGCTTGAATTTCTTTTACGGGAGTACAGTTGTCTTTATTTTTCTGGGCAGGTGACAGGAACTATATTGATTTTTAAGGACTTAGCCATAAAATTAAACAGTGTTACTACTTAAGAGATTGAAGAGTGTTAATATATCAGATTTTATTCATTTACAATAATTGAAGAGTAATCCTACATCTTATCATCTCATATAAATACATCTCAGTTCACAAATAAACTACCCAATAACGAAATAGGGTTGTTCAACGTCAGAATCTTCCGACTTTTTCATTTGTTCATCCTTGTCTCCCTTAATCTGCCTTTCCTCGACATCATCATCACCATTCACAGAATTTGCGTTGCTATCTGAATACGAAGACGTACCAGAACTCTCTTCTTCTTCTTCCTCACCTCCGGGCACACCACTCGACTGCCCGTCGCTTCTATTGTCGTTATCGATGTTCTTCCGTTCGTAATACGTCAAATGACTAAACGAACTTTGAGATGGCGTCCAAGAGCTAAGACCCTCGGAGTTATCCTCATTATCCTCGCCTAATTGTTCATTGGTTAGAGTTTTGGTGTACAAATTCTTGCTTTGCTTCGTGGTCGGGAAATAAGTATTACTTGACGACGAGCTGTTTGAAACAGTCACCTTCCCATCCTTGGCTTCATAGATCAATGATGATTCGTAGTGATGACGAGTCGATTGGATAAGGCTTGACATCATATACATTGATGCCAAGTTATATTCCTCACAATCGTTGCCTTGATCGCCATTCTCTTCTTTATTATCAGGTTGAGCAGTCACGGTAGACTCGCAAGAATCAAATTCACTCGACGTCATTACCTTGCATCCGTTCATGTCAACGCTGCCAGGTGGCAATGAAGGCTCTCGACTGTCACACATCATGATAGTTATCAGTGGTCGTCCTGTGTCGACGAGTGCCCGTTGAATAGTAGCGGCGATGTATTGGAGTTCATCCTTACTCTTGTTTTGTCGTTGGCGCTTGTTAGGCGCACCATAATGGGCTGATGGACGAATGTGGCACTTGTTGGTAGAATCGCTGATGAAGCTCTCCAGCATTCGCTTCTTACTGCCGATAATGGGATCGACGGCGTGAGACGTAGCGTTACTTGAACTGAACATTGTTGGTATGAGTGGAGTGGATGATGAACGTGGAGAAGAGTATGCAAGGGCGTGAGTTGCAACAACAGCTTTCGAGAATTATGAGAACTGTTCATGGCTGGACCTCTTGCCTGCAGCGGTAGCTTCATGCTGGGGTGGCGTGGTGGGAGGTGAGGCGAGAATCAATCCATAAAATGTGAGCTTGCTAATAATAGCTGAGACGTGGTGGAGATGTGACAAAAGAGATACTGAGATACGACAATCACAAGAGTCCAACACAGACGCCACACTCTCTTTTTTCACACAACCTAAAAATTTAACCTAATACTTGAAGACGAAGAATGTTCTTTCGGCAGGAGGAGGCAAAGAAAGAAACAGAAGCTTCAAGCTTCGAGTTGCCTCAAAATCCTACCTAGGATGTGGTAGGTACATACCTACATAACAAGGGGGGCGCGCATCCTCCCTCATTCATCAATGAGCAGCCGCCATTCAGAGCGGCGGTCGCGGGCGGCTCGGGGGCTGAGAAGCGGTCGCTTTGCTGTCGTGGCACTGTGTTTTTGCACTGTATGAGGTGGGATAATGGAAATACCCCTTAAATTAACCGGATGAGTGTTTTAGAGTTGAGCCTAATATGCATCGGATATCGTCGGGCATCGTCAGAATCGAGCGGAGAGGCGGAGAAGCGGCCGAACTGTCGAATCGGTAGTAATATAATGCATGAATGAGAGGGTAGTGGTAGAAAAGGGAGACGTTTCCTGAAATAATCGACAAATGACACAACAAACAGTGACTAATTGAAATTGACGGGGGGTGATACTAGGCTTAGCAGGGAATGTCTTATTCTGTCGTGTCTTCCCAAGCCTTCATTTGCAGACATGGCGTGTCGTGTCGGCAACATGTCGGCGACATGTCTTTGGTCATGTCGCCGACACAAGAAAATGTTGTGTCAGCCAGGGGGTCGAAACGACACGACATTTGAAGACATGTCGCGACATGTCTTCAAATGTCTGCAATAAGAGTTACTACGTAAAGTGTGCCCGCTGGTGCGGGTAGGCGATGCCTAAGTTTTTGATGTTAGTTAAAATCTCCCAAATCTATACCTAAAAAACTACAAATGAAAGCATCTCTATCTTCGCTTCTCATCTCACTGTTGAAGCTACACGACGCTAGCCGTAGTGCTAGAGAGATGAGCCTGAAACGACAGATTGGTTCAGAGTAATCAATTAAGTTATGGCTACATCTAGCAAACAAGGTGTGTCGTGTCAAGCCATTGCGCACAGGCAAGTGTGAGTCTTCGGCTGTAGAATGGGCGAGTGCACCTTCGGCCACTAAGTATGGACAAGCTGCACACAACGCTAGACACATGATTGAATGGGGTTAGTATCCATTCAATAACAAAGAAACGCTAAAAGGGGACAAGGGATTCGCCTAGCATCACCGAACTCCCGCCACAGCTGGAACATGGAAGGAGACCTTCTTGGAACGGTCACTTCCCAACACTCACCACAGGAAGTATTGTAGGCAGTCAAAGTCGAGTTCAAATATTCTCTATCAATATCAATACCATTTTCAAAGCATGACCTCATGGCATTCATGGCAAGATATGACCCAGCAGATGCAGCAATGATCCAATGCTTAATAGCTCGGTCTGTATTGTTGAACTGTAAAAATTCAAGGTGTCCAATGTTGTTTCTTGCCCCTTCATGTCCTGCCATGGC
>Ga0247843_1008893_pt1 | contig 11466 bp, 8 predicted proteins | sample LaCruzMarch2017__FD_192420 | JGI IMG/M metagenome (GOLD analysis project Ga0247843, IMG submission 192420) | Freshwater microbial communities from meromictic Lake La Cruz, Castile-La Mancha, Spain - LaCruzMarch2017_8m | ecosystem: Environmental > Aquatic > Freshwater > Lake | place: Spain...
ACTTTCGGTCGAACCGTGCGCGGTAATCACGAGCACGGCAGTATCGTGGCTCGCCTGCTTCACCTTGGCGAGCAGCTCGATGCCACTCATGCCCGGCATAGCGATATCAGTTATCACCACGTCATATTTGTTCTTGCCGATTTGCTTCAAGGCCGCATCAGCAGTCTCGGCCACGTCCACTACGTAGGTTTCCCGCTTCAGCATGATCTCGAGCAATTCTCGGATGCTCTCCTCGTCGTCGACGACAAGAATTCTGGCTTTGGCTGTCTTTCCCTGCGTCGTCATCCTGCCGTCCCTGCAAGCTCCATCGCCGAAGAGCCCGGAATGAGAAGTTGAAAATGTGCGCCGCCGGCTCCCGGCACCACGTTGATCTCGCCTTTGGCGGCTTTCAGGATCCGCGCAACGGTAGGCAGCCCGAGGCCGGTGCCGTTCTTCTTGGTGGTAAAGAATGGATCGAATATTTTTTTTGCCAGCTCGGGGGGGATTCCGGGGCCGTCGTCGACGACGTCGATTCGAACCATCCCGTCGCTGCCTTGGGTCGCGGTTACGGAGATACTGATTTCCGGGCTGGTCGCGGCCTCGCGGGCATTGATGAAGAGATTGAAGAGCACCTGCTTGATCCGCTCACGATTGGCATGCACAGAGAGGTGTTGGCTGATGTCGAACGTGAATTTCACCGCACGGCCGCCGGAGCCTCCCGTTACCATTGCCTCGCTCACTTCCAGCACGGAATCGTAGAGAATAAAATTGCTGGAGGATTCATCGCGGGGTTTGGCGAACTCGAGGAAGTCGGTGATCAGGTTATTGAGGCGAGCGATCTCGCGCTTGGCGATATCGAAAAGCTTTCGTTCCTGCTCTCCCTCCACGATCAGATTGCGTGACAGCATTTCGATTGAGCCGGAGATCGACGCGAGAGGGTTTCGGATCTCGTGGGCGATACCCGCAGCAAGTTCGCCTGTGGCCGCGAGGCGCGACTCGAACTCAAGGCGTTGTTCTAGCTCCACGGTCTTGGAAACATCCTCGAAAACGAGAATGTGCTTCATGCCACTGGTATCATTTCCTTTTTTACTGAGATTCACCAAACTCAGAGAAAAGCGCGATTTCTGGCTGCTGCCGTGGGTGAAAAGGAAACGAAGGCGCTGCGTCTCGGTCATCTTGTCCCAGGCCTGAAGTATACCGCGGAGTTCGGGGAGGAGTTCGTAGTACTTGATGCGCATCTCGGGAGTATGGGTGAGCTTGAGTATCGAGAGAGCAGTCTGATTGATGCTGTGAACGTACTCGCTGTCGTCCACCGTCACTACGCCTACAGGAATGGAATTGATGAGCCGGTCATTGAGAAGCAGGAGCCGGGCGATGCTTTCCCGCTGAGTCTCAAGCATAACTTTCTGCCGCTTGAGCTCATCCATGAACTGGCCGCTCAGCAACGCGGCGAGAAGGAAAAGCAGCTCGCTGTAGGCAAGGTTGTAGAAGGCATTGGTGGTTTCCGGATCAACGTTCGCGTAGTAGATGAACGCGTACACCGCGCCGGAGAGCGCTGCAACGATGAGCGCTCCGTTCAGCTGGTAAACCACGGAGGCAAAAACAATATTGAGGAGATAGAGCACGAGGAAGATCGAGTCGTTCACGCCCGTGAGGTATACGAGATAGGAGGTCAGAAGCAGGTCGTAAAGGAGCTGCGAAGGAACATAAAGCCGAACGCGAAGGGTCTGCTCCCAGAGAGAAACATTGACCAGGGAGAGGAGGAAGCTTGCGCATAGGGCACCGTAGATCTGGAGAATGGCGGTTTCGCCCAGCACCTCCTGACGCAGAAAGATCGTAGTGAAGAGCACGAGCGTGATCAGGCCAAGGCGGGCCAGATTGAACTGCACGAGCTTATTCTGCGTATTGAGGTCGAACGCCGGCGATGGCGATATCATCCCCAGCGCGGCTTCCGTCATTGGTCTCCCTGTTGGGTACCCGCGATGTTGAAAACAGGGAGGTACATGGCAATCAGGATGAAGGCTACGATGCCCCCCAAGAGCACCAGAACCACAGGCTCGATGAGCTTAGAGAGGCCGCTTACGATCGCTTCTACTTCCGCTTCATAGAAGTCGGCCACCTTAATTAGCATCTGGTCGAGAGTACCGGTGTTCTCGCCCACGTTGATCATCTGGATCACCATGCCCGGAAAGATCTTCGCCTGGGCCAGAGGTAGCGCGATAGTTTTACCGGCGGAAATCTCTTCTTTAACCTTGGCGAGCGCGTCTTCGATCACGGTATTGTCCATGGTCATCTTACAGATCTCGATCGCATCGATGAGGTTAACGCCAGAGGTAAGCATGGTGCCGAGCGTTCTGGCGAAGCGCGCAGTGGCACCTTTCACCAGGAGGTCGCCGAATAGCGGCATGCTGAGCATGAAGCGGTCCCAGGCACGCTTGCCGTCCGGTGTTTTGATCGATTTACTGAACAAGATATATCCGCCCACGATCGAGCCGATGATGATGTGGAAGTAGCCGGAGCAAAAGTGTGAGATGTTGATCACGATTTTCGTGAGGTAGGGAAGCTCGCCGCCCGAGGCCGCGATCATCGCTTCGAACTGGGGCACCACAAATGCGAGCAACCCGAACGTAACCCCGAAACCCACCACGAGAACGGCAGCGGGATAAACCATCGCGCCCTTCACCATCCGCACGAGGCGCACGTTGTCGTCGAGGTATTTGGCCAGACGATTCAGGATAAGGTCGAGTGCGCCCCCCATTTCGCCTGCGCGCACGAGGTAAACGTAAAGGTGATTGAAGATGTCTTTCTGTTTCGACATCGCTTCCCAGAGCGGGCTACCGGCTGAAATTGCTTCCTGGATTTCCAGCAGCGCCTTCTTGAGGCGCACGTTTTTTTCCCCCTGCTGGAGAATGTCAAAGGCCTGCAGGAGGGGAACGCCGGAGCTCACCATTACGGCCAGCTGACGTGTCATGATCGCGACATCCGTATCTTTCACGCCCGAGCCAAGGAATTTCATTTCCTTGTTGAACATGCTCTCTTGCTCGATTTTGCTCGGACGGATGCCTTGCTGGCGCAGGAAGATCCGCACCTCGTTTTCCGAAGGCAAGTTTACGGTGGCCTTGATGGCCTCTCCGTTTCTCTTGGTTCCTTCGTATTTATAAATCGGCATCTATTTTTCTCTCTGGCTTATTTCTTTTTCGGTCCTGCGCCCGCTCCGGTAAGCATACGGATCAGCTCGTCGGGAACAGTACTGCACTCGATCGCCACTTCTTCGCTGATCGTGCCGTCCTGCACGAGCTTCAGCAGGCTTTGATTCATCGTGAACATCCCCGACTCCGCCTGGCCCACCTGCATAGTGGAATAGACCTGCTCGAGCTTCTCTTCGCGGATCAGGTTGCGGATAGCATTGTTGGTGCGCATAATTTCCATGCAGAGCGCGCGCGAGCGGCCCACGCGGCGGAGCATCAGCTGCTGCGAGATCACGCCAACGAGCACGAAGCTCAGCAGGTGTCGCACGGAGTTCTGCTTGTCAGGCGGGAACACATCCACCAGGCGGTTGATGGTCTGGAGTGCGGAGTTGGTGTGGAGAGTGCCGAACACCAAGTGCCCCGTTTCCGCCGCCGAGAGCGCCATCTCGATCGTTTCGTGGTCACGCAATTCCCCTACAAGGATATAGTCGGGGTCCTGACGGAGCACGCGTTTGAGGGCTGCCGAGAAAGAGTATGTGTCAGTGCCGATCTCGCGCTGGTTAATTACGCAGTTTTTATGCGGATGGATGAATTCAATCGGGTCCTCTAGCGTGATGATATGACCGCGCTCGTTAGTATTGAGATAGTCGATGATCGAAGCAAGAGTCGTCGACTTACCGCTACCTGTCGGGCCCGTAACAAGGATCAGCCCGTTGGGAACTTTCACCATGTCTTTGATGATGTTCGGCAAACCGAGAGAGTTCATATCGGGAATATCGAAGGGGATCCGGCGGAATACCCCTGCCACCGAGCCACGCTGCATGAAGATATTGCCCCGGAAGCGAGCGAGGTTCTTGATACCGAAAGATACGTCAATCTCCAGCTTCTCTTCGAACTCCGCCTTTTGCGCGTCGGTGAGCACGCCGTAGCAGAGGTTCTTGGTGTCAGTAGAGCTCATTACATCGGTCTTCACTTTGCTCATCACGCCGCCGATGCGCAGTTGTGGAGGTGAGCCCACTGTGACGTGCAAGTCGGAGGCGTCCTGCTCCACCATCGCTTTTAACAGCTGCTGTAATGATACCTGGGCCATTTGTGCTCCCGTTTACCTTAAATCTAAAAATCCGCTGCCGTGCTCGTAAGCGCCTCTTCTAAAGTAGTCATTCCCTCGGCCGCCTTTGTGAGGCCAGCCATTCGCAGGGACCGCATGCCTTCTTCCATCGCCTTGCGTTTCAGCTCCAGCGAGTTGGCGCCCGCGAGCACGGCTTCTTTGAGCGTGGCGGTGAAGGGCATGATTTCGTAGATGCCGAAACGGCCGGAGTAGCCCGTATTGGCACAAACCGGGCAACCAGCGCCTCGGTACAGCTTCATGTTTTTCACTGCTGCCGGATCGATGCCGAGGTCCATTAGGCGCTGCACGGGCACATTCGCTTCCACCTTGCAGCTTGCACAGATCCGGCGCACGAGGCGCTGAGCGCAGATCAGGTTCACGGCGGCCGTGACGAGGAAAGGTTCCACGCCCATGTTCAGCAGACGCGTGATCGAAGACGGGGCATCGTTGGTGTGCAGCGTGCTCAGCACCAAGTGGCCAGTTAAGGCGGCCTGAATGCTCACTTCCGCCGTTTCGAAGTCGCGCACCTCTCCCACCAGGATGATGTCGGGGTCTTGACGCATGAAAGTTCTGAGTGCGGCCGCGAAGTTCAAGCCGATGTCGGAGTGAATCTGAACCTGATTGATGCCTTCGAGGTTATATTCCACCGGGTCTTCCGCCGTGGAGATATTGCTGTCGAGCTTGTTGAGGTCCTGGAGGGCGGAATAGAGCGTGGTGGTCTTACCGCTACCGGTAGGCCCCGTTACGAGCACCATCCCGTAGGATTCGTGAATCGCGGAGGTGAAAGATTCCAACGCCTGCTTCTCGAAGCCGAGCTTCATGAGGTCAGTCTGGAGGCCGCTCTTGTTCAAAAGACGCAGTACGATTTTCTCACCAAAAACGGTGGGCATGGAGCTAACCCGGAAGTCCATCTCGCCGAACGGCGTGCGAATCTTGATCCTGCCGTCTTGCGGCAGTCGTTTCTCGGCGATGTCCATTTTCGCCATGATCTTCACGCGCGCGATCACGGCGTTCTTGATCTGGTTCGGCGGCTTCATCGCTTCATAGAGCGATCCGTCGATACGAATCCTGATGCGGAAAGAATGCTCGTAAGGTTCGATGTGAATATCGGAAGCCTTCTTCTTGATGGCATCTACAAGAATCTGGTTCACAAGCTGGATCACGGGCGCGTCGATATCGTTCGCGTCCTTGATCTCGAGCGCCTCATCCTGGTTTAGGCCGCCCACGTCCTCCACCGCATTGGCTTCGGCCGTGTTCACCTGCTTTTCGATCAGGTTCATTGCGCCGTAGTACTTATCCATCGCCATGTCGAACGACGTGAGCGACGTGATCACGGCTTCGATCTTCATCTGCGTGCGGAACTTGATGTCGTCAAGATTGGAAAGTGCTGTTGGGTCAGCGAGCGCGACCACGAGCGTGCCCTTGGCCTTCTGCAGGGGAATCAGGCGAAAACGGCGCGCGTCTTCGGCCGAGAGGATCTTCACGACCTCCGCGTCGATCACGTAGCGCGATAGGTCGAACGAAGGCACCGAGTACTTCTTCGCAAAGTGCTCAACGATCTTGGTCTCGTTAATGAGGTTCTGCTGCTGAAGAAACTTCAGGTGGGGCGTTTTTTGCTTTTGAAAGGCTTCTTGAGAGGCGTTGAAGTCACCCTGGGTGATCATCTGCTCTTTAAGAAGCAAATCGACGAACTGTTTCGACATGAATCTTCCCTGATTCCTTTGAGTGCAATGCCCACTTCTTCCTGAAGTGACGCGGGTTTCCTTATCTTAAGTTTACGGTGGTGACAAAAATTGTCAAGGTAGGTGGCCATCACGCAGCCCTTCCCGCTGCCGTGTTAGGCCCGCGCAATTACCGTTTTGTATGTTAACTTTCCCTGGTGAGAATCCCTCTTCCCATCGATCCGCTGCTTCCCGAGATCCTCGCCGCGCTTGAGAAGAGCCGTTCGCTCGTGCTCACGGCTGCACCGGGCGCTGGTAAGACCACGCGCCTACCTCCCGCCTTGCTTGGCTCGATCAAAGGAAAAGTTTGGGTGCTCGAGCCTCGCCGCATTGCCGCGATCTCGGCGCCCCAGAGAATTTCCGAGGAAAATGGCTTCACCCTCGGCAAAGAAGCTGGCTACCAGGTACGCTTCGAGAATCGCAGCAGCCCTGATACCCGATTGCTGTTTCTCACCGAAGCCTTGCTCCTGCGCAAGCTCCTGCGCGATCCCGAGCTCCGGGGGGTAGGCTGCGTGGTGCTTGATGAGTTTCACGAACGCAGCCTCCATGTTGACCTTGCGCTCGGGGCCCTGAAGGAATTGCAGGAGCTTTCGCGCCCAGACCTCAAGATCGTAGTGATGTCGGCAACCCTCGACCCCCAGCCACTGAAAGATTACCTCGGCGATGCCGCCGTAGTGCACGTGCCTGGCAAGCTTTTCCCCCTCGAAATTAAGTACGACGAGAAGCCCCAGCTCCTGCGTACTGGCCCCGATTTCACCGAACGCATGCGCCGGCTCGTGCAAAAGGCAATGCAGGAACAGCCCGCAGGCGATCTGCTCTGTTTTCTCCCTGGCCGTGGCGAGATCGAATGGCTTCGCCGCGACCTAGAAGGTTGGGCGCAGCAGCGGGATTACTCGCTCTTTGCCTTACACGGCCAGCTCGATCTCCAGGAACAGCGTGCCGCGCTTCAACCACGGAAAAATCGAAAGGTGATTCTCGCGACTAACGTGGCCGAGAGTTCCCTTACTGTTGATGGCGTGCGCATCGTGGTTGATTCCGGCCTCGCCCGCATCTCACAAATCCATCCCAAGACCGGATTTGCGTCTCTTGATCTTTCCAGAATTTCAAAAGCTTCTGCTACTCAGCGCGCGGGTCGTGCCGCTCGCCAGGCTCCGGGTGCCGTTTATCGCGCCTGGATTCCCTACGACGAGCTATCGATGAAGGATTTTGAGCCCGCCGAGATTTCCCGTTCCGATCTTTCAGAAAGCCTGCTGCTTCTCTCCGCGCTCGGCGTGTCGAACTTCCAGAGCTTCAGCTGGTTCGAGGTACCCCCCGCCAAAGCCCTAGATGGCGCGAAAAGTTTCCTGCTCGCCATCGGGGCCATCTCTGAAAGCGGACACCTTACCAGAATTGGGGAAAACCTGCGGGAACTCCCAGTGCACCCCCGGATTGCAAAACTCCTGCTCGAAGGCCAGCGACTCGGGCTCGGTAAGCTTGCTTGTGAACTCGCTGCTCTTCTTTCCGAACCTGGTGGCCGCGTGCCGGCAGGTTACGAGATTGAAAATGACCTCTGGCTGCGCTGGGAAGACTGGAAGCGCAATACTGGGAACCAGAAAAATCGCGGGCTCGAGCGCACCGTGCAGCAACTGCTGGGTTTGCTGAAAGATAGCGACGCCACGGAACAGACCAGTGTTCCCACCAAGCATCTGGAAGAAAAAGTGCCGGAGCTGCTGCTTTCCGTCTATGCCGACAGGCTTTGCCGCCGGCGTCGTGCGCACGAGCCGCAGGCCAAGATGGCGGGCGGCCGGGGTGTGAAGCTGCAGCCAGACACGAGCGTGAAGAACTCCCAGTTTTTTCTTGCGCTCGAGGTTTCCGAAGGCCGCGACGCCGCCGAAACTCTCGTGTATCAGGCGGTAGGCGTGAGCGAAGAGCTGGTGGAAGAAATGGCCAAGGGCCTGGCCAAAACAGTGAAGCGCCTAGAGTGGGACGATGAGAAAAATCGTTTCTACATGAACGAGGGGCGAGAGTGGAATGGCGTGCCGCTCGGCAGGGAACACCGCCGCCCGGCGGAGCCCGCCGAACTCGACGGCAAGATGGCTGAGCTCGCTTTCGCACGCTGGAGCCGTCTGCTCGCCGCCAATGAAGAGCTTGGCGCCTGGCTGCAGCGGCTGCGCTTCCTGAATAAATCGAACGAAGAAAAGTGGCCGATGCTCTCCGACGTGCAGCTCAAGGAAGGCCTCGAGCAGGCTTGCTACGGGGAAACCTCCTTCGATGCGCTCGCGAAAAAAGACCTCGTGTCTTACTTCGAGAATATCCTGCCCGACGAGCAGCGGGCCGCGCTGCAGAGAGAGTGCCCGTCGCACCTCACGGTGCCCACCGGCAACAAGATGAAGATCCAGTACTCCGAGGAGCAGGGCCCGCAAGTGGAAGTGAGGCTGCAGGAGCTCTTCGGCCTGAAAGCTGCACCCAAAGTCGCAGGCCAGGCGATCACGATGGTATTACTCGCGCCGAACTACCGACCCGTGCAGGTTACGCGTGATCTCGAAAGCTTCTGGAAAAATGGCTACCACGAAGTGAGAAAAGAGCTGCGCCTGCGTTACCCGAAGCACTCCTGGCCGGAAGATCCCCTTACCGCCGCGCCTCAGGCCAAGGGGCGGCCGCGGCAGTAGCGGAGCCTCGCTGTTACCTGTTCCATTTCAAGATACGGATAGAGGGAAAATCTTTCAGCTGCTCGCTCACTTCCCAGTTTCCCGATTTTTCCAGTGATGCCTCTGCTTCCTTCGCGAGACCGAGGGAATCATCCGCGGGAGTGCGGATCCAGAAAACCTGCTTGAGCTGCCCGTTTGCTAGCTTGTCGCGGAATAGTTTTTCTTTTTCGAGAAAAAACGCCGGGCTCACCGCGGGCAGTCCGCGGGCCACAGCCAGGAAGTTCAGGTTCCACACGATCAAAGCACCGGCCGGTGCTTCGGGGTACTGAGCGAAGTAGGAATCCATCCGCTCCTTAACCAGCTGCTCTGTTGATGCCGGAAAAACGAGCGGGTCTTTGCGAAAAATCTCCACGTTGTAAAGCAGCAGAAGCAATGCCGCTCCGAGAAGCGCCCACTGCACTGAAATCTTGGGCACCTTTTTTTCATTTGCAACCGGTTTCTTTTCGATGCCAAGCAGGAGAAGGGGCGCGAGCGATAGCGCCACACTCGGCAGAAGATAAAGTCTGGCGCTCAAGGGCGAAAGCGGATGTCCGTCGAAAAAGCTGAGCGCAAGCAGGATCTGGATCAGCGATGCGCCCGCCATGAGGCAAATGATAGCCGGCACTTTCTTCCGGAAAGCTAAACTCACCAGACCCATCAGACCGAGCACTCCGAGCCAGCCATTAAAGGGTCGTGCCCATTCCGGCTGGAAGAAGCCCCTGAGGAATGGAAGTATATTGCTCTCAAGATTAGCGAACGAAAAAATGGTTCCGCCTTTCGTTTCCGTGAACCCTTCGGCAGCGACAGAAAGAAGCGAAAGCAATGGCAGCAGCGCGAAGAGAAACAATGCGAGCATGGGCCGCGCTTTTGGCAGCAGCTTTTGCTTTCCTGCGTGCCGGAGCGCGATGATGAGTCCCATTGCTACGATCGCCACCGACTCATATCGTGTATAGGCCGCGAACAATCCCGTGAGCGCCACCGCCGCGAAGCCCGAGGCTCCAGGCTTTCGCAGGAACTCGCCAGTCACGAAAATAAATCCGATAGCACTCACGGCCCCAAGAAGATCCATTGATCCCGAAGTCGCCACCCAGCCAAGAATCGGCGATGAAGCCATCAGTACCGGGGCCGCGACTCCGGCCACCGGGCCAAACTCGCTAGTGACAGCCCACGACACCAGAAGAAATAGCCCGAAAAGCAGCAGCAGATTCACGAGAAAAAGGCTGCGCTCGGATGCGCCGAGTACGGAATGCATAACGCTGCCAATGTAAGGAAAAAGCGGCGGGCGTTTGTCGACCGTGAGCTGCACCGGGATCGGGCCCGCTGGTGTTGGCACCATCATCGTGGGCATGTAGGCCGTGTGCCCGAAATGCATCGAGAGTGAGGTGGCATAAATCACGGCTTCGTCCCAGAGCACGCGTTGCTTAGCGGGGGTCGAAGCCGAGAAATTCCAGGCGAGCAAAAGCGCCACGAAAGGAGCAAGAAGGAACTCCTTCGAAAATTTTCGATCTGGCTCGCTGCTGTTCCAGAGAATCCATGCGGCCAGGAACAATCCCGCGCAAAGCGCGGGGCAAATCCAATAAAGAGCTTTTCCGAGGGTAGATGGATCAACCATCAGAACACCGGGTAGACCATTTGGAGTAACGAAGCGAACGCTCGGGTAGCGTGAATCCCTTTTCCTTCGCGGTTTGGTCCACGAGCGTGAGCACGGTTAAAGCGAAAGCCCAGAAGTAGGTGAGCTCTTTGTCGAATTCCCTGATCATAGAACTAGGATGACCTAAAGTTCTGCAATTGCCATTAACCGGGCCAGGTTTTTGAGCAGAGTATTGCCATCTTTTCGAATTGCTCTCCGAGAGAGGCAGAACGGAACACGGTAGCCAGCTCTAAAAGCCCATCCAATCAATCCCCGGTCAATTATTTAGAGCAGCTAAGGAGGAATGATTTTTTTAAGCTGAAAATATTTTCAAGACTGAATGTAACCTTCGAGAAAATGAAGACCCGTAAAATTAAAATGAAATCGATTTTTTCGATCAGTTGCACCTAGTACTAAATTGGCCTTGTTCCATTGCATGGGGCAATCTGGATCTGCACTACAATCAGGTCATCGCGCAGGGGAATTTGTCCAGTTCTCACAGAGTAGAAAGTCCTTGGGAGTTTCCTCCGAGAATTTTCTTTGCCCAGCAAAAGTCTAAAAATTTTTCACTACGCAAGTTTGATCGCCTCGGGCGCTCGGCCTTGCGGCCTACGCGTGTAATAGTCGCCTCCTGCGATTTTTGTCAACCCGCTAATGTGGGCTCATCCACCTCGTAGACAGTAAAGAATCCCGCTTTCCGAAAAGAAAGGCAGAGACTTCTTCACCAGGCAGAGAATTGATCAATATTCTTTTCCAGGTAACTAAGGAGAGTTTTTTGATTCAATTTGTTTCACTAAGTTCGGCATTCTTGAATAGAATGTACTTTGCGTGTTGCTCCCTTGGAGCAGCCTAGAATTTTCAAATTTTTAGGGGATGCGTTCATGAGTTCGACGATCAATAGGACAATCGGCAAATTCAGATTTCTGGTTGCAATGTCTCTGCTATTCGGCTTGGGCTTAGGGATCGGGTTTCTCGTAAGCAATCAAGGTTCCACGGCTGCCCAGAAGAAACCGGCCCATAAATGGCTGGTAGCGCACCGCCATGATGATCTCGCTTTGGTTACCCATGCGTGAGATTCGCCAGCGATTCGGTCACCTTAATTCTCCAAGGATTTTGTCACCCCCGGTTGTTTTGCTGATCGGGCTCCTAGGCCGCTTCTTGAGGGCGAACTGGT
>Ga0247843_1008896_pt1 | contig 11464 bp, 9 predicted proteins | sample LaCruzMarch2017__FD_192420 | JGI IMG/M metagenome (GOLD analysis project Ga0247843, IMG submission 192420) | Freshwater microbial communities from meromictic Lake La Cruz, Castile-La Mancha, Spain - LaCruzMarch2017_8m | ecosystem: Environmental > Aquatic > Freshwater > Lake | place: Spain...
TGCTTCGGGAAGGTTTTACAAGGCGACCCTGCCGGACGTTCCGGCTCAGGGTCGCCTTTTTTTAGGCCCTCGAATTAGGCCCTCGGATGATGCCGCCGGTGGACCGTCTTCAGGTGCTCGGGGGCCACGTGGGTGTAGATCTCTGTGGTGGCGACGCTGGCATGGCCCAAGAGCTCTTGGATCACCCGAAGGTCCGCACCATGCGCCAGCAGGTGTGTGGCGAAACTGTGGCGCAGCATGTGGGGGGTCACATGCCGTTCAACCCCAGCCCGCAGAACCGCCTGGGTGATGCGCTTCCAGAGCGTCACATGGGCGAAGGCGGATCCTCGCTGTGTGAGAAACACCACGCCCGGACTTTTCGGCCGAACCAAGGTATGCCGTACCGCCAGATACCGCTGCAAAGCCCTCACTGCCGCAGCCCCAACGGGCACCACCCGCTCCTTGTTGCCTTTACCGATCACCATCAGGAAGCCCGCCTCGAGGTGCAGTTGCTCCAGGCGCAGGTTGCGAATTTCAGCCAAGCGCAGACCGCTGGCATAGGCGATTTCGAGAATGGCGTGGGTACAAAAGGCTTGCGGGGTGGCTTCCAACGGAGGTTCCAACAACCGTCGAATCTCCGGCTCGCTCAACGCCTTGGGCACCCGACGACCCCGACGCGGCAGCGACAAGTTCTCAGCCGGATTGCCCGTGACATGGCCCTCCTCTTCGGCAAACCGGAAAAAGGACCTCAGGGCGGCGATTTGCAAATACAAGCTGGACGGGCTGAGCCGCGAATGGGCCGAGGCCTTGGGTTCTTCCAGGGCTCGGCCGCGTTCATGCTCCATGTACCGCACCAACTCGTCAGCATTCACGCCGCGCCAGGTGGTGATCCCAGCCGCCGTCGCCCATTCGGTGAATCGCTTGAGGAGCGCCTGATAAGTCCGGGCCGTGTGCGCGGCCAAACCCCGCTCATGGCTCAGATGGATCAGGAACTCCTCAACGAGCGCATCCAACATGGTGCGCAGACTGGGGTGGGCCGAGGGGATTCTCCAGCGGGAAGCAGGTCCGAAAAAACGCTGAGGTCCGCCATCACCTCATCGTGTACCGGATTTCGCCCCTTGATGGTGGCTATTGAACAGGCCGGTCGTCGGGTGGTTCAAGTCACCCGCTAGGCCGGGTCTCCCGACCTAGCGTCCCCGTCAACCCCACCCTACTGGGGGCGGATTGGCTCATTTAGCCCATTTTCTGCAAATCCGTGGATTGTCGGGGCGGTTTCTGGTTGGATCGGGGGGACGTGAAATCGCAGAAAGCCTACGCCGCCGCCGGGGTCGACATCGATCTGGGCAATTCTCTCAAAAGCACTCTCCCTGCCCTGCTGGCCTCCACGCACCGCAAAGAGGTGATGGGCAAGGTGGGCGGTTTTGGTGGGCTGTTTGCTCTCGACCTCAAGAAGCACAAGCAACCCATCTTGGTGAGTTCAGTCGATGGCGTGGGCACCAAGCTCAAGCTGGCCTTCGCCATGGATCAGCACGACACGATCGGCGAAGACTTGGTGAACCATTGCGTTAACGATATTGCCGTTCTGGGGGCCGAGCCGCTGTTTTTCCTCGATTACCTGGGTACGGGCACGCTCCAGCCGCATGTGTTTGCAGAAATCATCAAGGGCTTTGCCCGCGGTTGCGCGGCCAATGGGTGCTCGCTGATCGGCGGCGAAACGGCGCAAATGCCGGGCTTCTACCAGCCGGGCGAGTACGATGTGAGCGGCACGATCGTGGGTGTGGTCGAAAAGTCGCGGATGCTGGTGGGGCAGAAGTCGGTGAAAAAGGGCGACCTGATCTTGGGCATCGGCTCAAGTGGTCTGCACACCAACGGCTACTCATTGGGGCGCAAGATATTTTTCGAGACGCTGGGGCTCAAACCCAAGAGCAAGGTCCCCGAGCTGGGCTGCTCCATCGGCGAGGCGCTGCTGGCGGTGCACGTGTCGTACGGTCCGCTAGTTCAGGGGCTGCTCAAGAAGTTCAATCCGGCAAGCAAGCCGGCTACGGCGGGTGCGATCAAGGCGCTGGCGCACATCACCGGCGGCGGTTTCGTGGACAACATTCCGCGGGTGCTTCCGCCGAAGTGCGATGCGGTGGTTCTCAAGGATTCCTGGGAGATGCCGCCGATTTTCCAGATCATCCGCGAGAAAGGTGGCGTGGATGAGGCGGAGTTGTACCAGGTGTTCAATATGGGCATCGGCATGACCGTGGTGGTCGATGCCGATAAGGCCGATGCGGTACTGCGGGCCATCAAGGCAGCGAAACATCCAGCCTGGATCATCGGTCAGATCACAAAAGGTTCGGGCGTGTGCCGGGTGGAGTGAGGGTGCATTGGGGGGTAGATGGTGGGGCGCATTCTGCGAAAGCGCCGAGAAAGGGGCGGACCGCTCGGAGATCGGTCCCTACCAGGAGAGCTGGGTGGGTAAGGTGGACGGCTCGGGGATTGGGATGACATGGGCTAGAGCTGACGGTACCCGACGGGTTGTTTACCGGGGGGGCGTTGATCATTTGCACGGCGTCGGAATTCGGGGCTATTGTTCGAGTGCTGCAATGAATACCGCTACTTCTCCCTTCTTCCGGCGTTTGCTCACCATTTCAACAGCCTTGGCATTTGGCGGAATGCTGGGTTCGTTGGGGGTTGCTGGCCGCGATGCCAATGGGATGCGGTTCTCGTTTCATTGGTCGGTTCCCCTGCTCTTCTTGGTCGGCGCTGGAGCAGCCGTGTGGTTCTGGCAGTTGATCTTCCGCTTCGATTCCGGAGGGGATGCACACTTGCGGGGGCGCTTGAAATTGGTGGCGGGGTCTTTGTTGTTGGTGGCATTGGGCTGCTTCCTGTTTCCGTTGCGCTTGGTCAGCCCAGACAAGCGGATGGAAGTGATCTTCGGGATGGGCTTCGCCTTCGTGGTGCTGTCCGGGATGGGGTGGCTCATCTACCAGACGATCCGCTGGGTGGAGGCCGCAAGCCGCGCCGAAGAAGAACGTTCTAACGAGCGTTGAGCCAGCGACCCGCCAGCTCCAAAGCCAAGCTGACGGCCGGTTTCTGACGGCCGGTTTCCCTGCGGTTTTGCAGTCACTCGCCGCTTCGCCCATGCGATGCGCGGTCTGCATGGTTGCACCCCTCCGATCCATGAGAGTGGCCCCTTTTGTATCGCTGTGAGGGACAGCCCCCGGCGGGGGGATTTATCTGTTTCCCGACAATTGATGCTGGGTTGCGGGTCCGCCATGCTGGAGGGACTGACACATGAGCGAAACTTTGGTTATCGGCCACCGCAATCCGGACATAGACGCGATCTGCTCGGCAATCGGTTATGCGGAGTTCAAGCGCCGGACGGGGTTGAAGGATGCCGTGGCGGCTCGCTGCGGGGATTGCAATGATCGGACCGATTTCGTGCTCAAGACGTTCGGTGTGCCGGCACCACGCTTTGTGGCCGATGTGTCGCCTCAGGTCCGCGATGTGATGGTGGACAAGGTGGTGGCGGTCTCGCCGCGGACGAGCATTTGCGAGGCGATGGCCGTGATGGATCAACGCAACATCCGGGTGCTGCCAATTCTCGACGCTGACCAACGGTGCCGCGGTCTGCTGTCTGTCTTCAAGGCCAGCAAGTTCTTCTTCCCGTCGCCGAACCGCATCTTCGATTCACGACGCATCGTTTCGTCAGTCCAGGGGCTGAGCAAGACTTTGGGCGGGCGCATTTTGTGCGGCTATGACGAAGATTCGGAGGAAGACCTCATCCTCATGGTGGCGGCCATGAAGCCCATCAGCTTCTCCGAACGCCTCAAGAGTTATACCGCCAAAAAGCTCGTGGTCGTGGTGGGCGATCGAGAAGACATCCAACGCACGGCCATCCAGGGCGGGGTTCGTCTGGTGGTGATCACGGGCGGCGAGGCTGCTTCCGAGGAAATCCTGGCCATGGCCCGGCACCATGCCGTCAGCCTGATTCTCTCCCCCCACGATTCGGCCACCACGGCCATGCTGTGTCGGGCGGCGATTCCGGTGGAACGGTTGCTGCGCGATGACTTCCTGAGTTTCCGGGCCGACGAGAAGCTGGCAGACATCCAGCGCATCGCGGCGGCTTCGGCGTTCCAGGCCTTTCCTGTGGTGGATGGGGATGACCGGGTGGTGGGAATGCTCTCGAAGTCCGACTTCCTGAAGCAAATCCGCCGCCGACTCATCCTGGTCGATCACAATGAACTCAGTCAGGCCGTGCTGGGCGCCGACCAGATGGAAATCATCGAGGTGATCGATCATCACCGGATCGGGGCGTTCACCACGCACCAGCCGATCCTCTTCCGTAACGAACCCGTGGGCTCCACGAGCACCATCGTGGCCGATTGCTTCTTCCAGACCGGCGTGGAGCTGCCCGAGGCGATCGCCGGCCTTCTGCTGGCGGGCCTGGTGTCGGACACGCTGAACCTGACCTCGCCGACGACGACGCCTCGCGATGCCGCGGTGCTGGCCCGGCTCGAAGCCATCGCCAAGGTCGATGCGACACGCTTCACCGAGAAGCTCTTCAGCTCGGGCTCGGTGCTCACGGCCAAGCCGGCGGCACAGGCCATCACCACCGACTGCAAGGAGTACGCCGAACGCGGGCACCGGTTCAGCGTGGCGCAAATCGAGGAGGTGGGGTTCGAACAGTTCAATAAGCGTAAAACCGAGGTGGCGGCGGCATTGGAGCAGTACCGGGCCAACCACGATTACTTGTTCTCGGCCCTGCTGGTGACCGATGTGGTGGTGCAGAATTCGTTGCTGCTGGTGGCCGGTGCCCCTGCCTTTCTCAAGACCATCGGCTATCCAGAACGCGAACCCGGGGTCTTCGAACTCAATGGCGTGGTGTCCCGCAAGAAGCAGTTGCTGCCCTTCCTGACAGATTGTGTGACTCTGATGAGCTGAGGTGGAGCGATGGATGCTTCCCGGGGTGGGCTTAGAGCCTGTCTGAAAATGGGGAGGGGTTCTGTTTGGGAGGGAAGGGCCCGCTGGCGGCGGGTCTTTCCGGCTTGGACTGCGTTGGTTCGGGCGGAACAGACCGCAGGAGGTCTGCCCCGCCGCTCACCGCCTTGCCCAACCCAGAATTCCCCAGCCGCAGAACCCCTCCCCATTTTCAGACAGGCTCTTACTCCTTTTCGAGCATCGGTTTGAGTCGCTGCAGGACTTGCGATCCGGACAGGCCCACCACCTGCACCTGCTTGTGGCGGCTGGTGGCTCCGCGAAGCAGCTGCACCGCACCGCGAGGCACATCGAGCACCTGCGCCAGAAACCGCACGACTTCGGCGTTGGCGGCCGAATCAACCGGGGGCGCGGTGATCTTCAGCTTCAAGGCGTCGGCCTGAACTCCGGCCACCGCATTGACCGACGACCTCGGGATGACTTTCAGTGTCAGAACGACTCCGCCGGCCGTTTCCCGCAGGAACGCAGCGCCTGAATCGGATGCACTCACAGGGGTAGTCTGAGAAAAAGTCGGGGAACTCCGCCTTGGAGAAAATACCCCAGGCTCCAATACACGCCGGCTGCAGCCAGTGGTGTGAAATCCACCCGGCTCCACTTCAGGGGCAACCAGCCCAACCAGGCACTGAGGCGCCTGCCGGTGCCGTGGGCGTAATCCCAGAACGGCATGGATCCGAGGTACACGTGGTCGAGGAGAAACCGCAGGAGACACAGGCCGACCAGGGGCCATTTCAATACCGTGAGCCCGCCCAGAGCCACCACCAGGGCTTGTTGCGCAGAATGGAATCCCGGAATCCGCGCCGGAGTCAGCCCGGCTGAAACGAGCGCGGGTGAGACGGCCAACCACAAGAGCGCCATCGCCCCCAAGAACGGAATCAAGGCAAGCCCCCAGGGCCAGCGGGCCACCATCCCCAGTTCGGCCCGGACTGAGCGAGTGATGGAATCGGGGTCGGCATCCGAGCGATGCAAGGTGGCCAACAGAGCCAGGCACAGGTAGGCCTGCAACACGAAGTGCGTCCAACTGAGGAAGGAATGAGCGAGGATGCGGCTCCACAAGTCGCTGCGAAACATCACGGTGACCGCCCCGATGGACCACGGTACGGCTTCGGCAAACTGCGAAGAAAAGGTGTGATGCAGGAGGGCCCGCGCCACGAGCAGCACGATCAGGGCCGGCAGGAACATGGGACTCCTGCGGGTGGTGCGGTTGGCGGGGCGGAGGTTGGACAGCAGGGTCAGCGCAGGCCGCGGCGAAACAGGCAATGAGCCGAATCCGCGCCAGGAAAGCCAGAGAAGCAACCCGACAAGGTCGGTCATCCAGTCGAGCCAGTGCATCCGGGCAGAAAAAGGGCCGGCCTCCGCAGTTGCCCGCGGAGGCCGGCCTGAAGTCATTACATCATCTTCAGCAAGGTGTCGGCCATCTCACTGGGAGTGGCCGCCACACCGATGCCGGCCGCGCGGAAGGCGTCGAACTTGGCCTGGGCCGTGCCTTTGCCGCCGCTGACGATGGCGCCGGCGTGACCCATGCGGCGTCCCGGAGGCGCCGTTGCACCGGCGATGAAACCGGCCACGGGCTTGGTGCCGTGGGCCTTGATCCACTCGGCGGCCTCTTCTTCGGCGGAACCACCGATCTCACCAATCATGATGATGCCGTGGGTATCCGGATCGGCCATGAACATCTGGACGACGTCGAGGTGGGAGGTGCCGTTGACGGGATCGCCTCCGATGCCGACGCAGGTGGACTGACCCACGCCCCGGCTGGTGAGCTGGAACACGGCCTCGTAGGTCAAGGTGCCGGAGCGGCTGACCACGCCGATATTGCCGCGCTTGTGGATGTAACCCGGAGCGATGCCGATGCGGCAGCCGCCGTGGGAATCCTTGCCCTCACCCGGGGTCACGATGCCCGGGCAGTTAGGCCCGATGAGGCGGGTGGTCGAGCCCTGCATGGCCCGCTTCACCTTGATCATGTCGATGACGGGGATGCCCTCGGTGATGGCGACCACGAGGTCGAGCCGGGCATCCACGCCCTCGAGGATGGCGTCGGCCGCGAACGGGGGCGGCACGAACACGGCGCTGGCAGTGGCCTTGGTCTCACGGACCGCCTCGGCGACGGTGTCGAAGATGGGCACTTTGACGCCGCGGTGTTCGAAGATCTGACCGCCCTTGCCAGGGGTGACACCGGCGACGACCTGCGTGCCGTAGTCGATGGAAAGCTGCGCGTGGCGGGCACCGAAGGCGCCCGTGATGCCCTGGACCAGAAGCCGGGTCTGCGGAGTGACGAGAATGGACATGCTATTGAGAAAGTAAGGGGTTCGTGTCGTTGCGGGTGGTCGTGGCTGGCATTAGGCGGCCACTGCGGCGACCACTTTCTTGGCGGCATCGGCCATGGTGTCCCCGCTGATGATGGTCAGGCCCGACGCGTCCAAAGTGGCCTTGCCGGCTGCCACGTTGTTGCCCTCCAGCCTCACCACCAGGGGCAGCTTCAGGCCGGTTTCACGCACGGCTTCAACAATGCCGGTGGCGATCACGTTGCAGTCCATGATGCCGCCGAAGATGTTGACGAAGATGGCCTTCACGTTCGGATCACTCAGGATGATCTTGAAGGCCGCCGAGACTTGATCCTTCGAAGCCCCACCTCCCACGTCCAGGAAGTTGGCCGGCATGCCACCGAAGTGCTGGATGATGTCCATGGTGGACATGGCCAGACCGGCGCCGTTGACCAGACAGGCGATGCTGCCGTCGAGCTTGATGTAGTTGAGGGCGAACTTGCTGGCTTCGATTTCCAGGGGCGATTCCTCGGCGAGGTCGCGCATGGCCTGGATGTCGGCGTGCCGATAGAGCGCGTTGTCATCGAGACCAATCTTGGCATCGACGCAAATGATCGCTTCTTTGCCAGACGGGGTCTCGACCACGGCCAGAGGGTTGATCTCGACCATGGAGGCGTCGCTTTCCCACCAGGTCTTGTACACGCCCATGATGAGCTTCACGGCGCCGTTGAAGGCGTCGCCCTTGAGGCCGAGGCCACTGGCGATCTTGCGGGCCTGGAAGGGCTGGATGCCCACGGCGGGATCCACCCACTCCTTGATGATTTTTTCGGGGGTGTGCGCCGCGACTTCTTCGATGTCCACGCCGCCCTCGGTGCTGGCCATGATGAGCGGACGGCTGTTGGCGCGATCCAGCAGCACGGCCAGGTAGAACTCCTTGAGGATCTTCTCGGCGGCGGCCACGAGAATGGTCTGCACGACGCGGCCTTCAGGTCCGGTCTGAACCGTGACGAGGGTCTGGCCGAGCATGTTCTCGGCGAAGTTCACGGCCTCATCGACCGATTTGGCCAATTTGACGCCGCCCTTGAAGCCGTGCTTGAAGGTGCCCTTGCCCCGCCCGCCGGCGTGGATCTGGGACTTGATCACCGCCAGGGTGTGTCCGGCAGCGAAGATCTTTTCGGCCGCTGCTTTGGCCTCGGCGACGGTCTTGCAGGGCTCACCGGGGGGAACGGCGACCCCGTGCTGCTTGAGCAACTGTTTGGCTTGGTACTCGTGGATGTTCATTCAGTTCAGGCTGGATCTTCCAGTGGATTGACTTCGAAAAGGAGGGGAATTTGGATCTGGGACAATCCCCCTCTCCCGAAGGTGAGGGGGCGACGTGGTCGATGGGCGGATACGGGTCAGGCCCAAATTCAGGGCCGCTGGGCGATCGGGGAAACCGTGAGGCCGACGGGGCCGGTGTACACCGACTGCGGGCGGATCAGGCGGTTATCGGCCAACTGCTCGAGCACGTGGGCCGTCCAACCGCTGGTGCGGGCGATGGCGAAGATGGGGGTGAACAAGTCGGTGGGAATCCCGAGGCTGTAGTATACCGTGGCGCTGTAGAAATCGACGTTCGCGTGGAGGTTCTTCTCCGTGAGCATGATCTCGGCAATGCGCTCCGACATCTGGATCCACTTCGGCTCACCCAGCTTGGAGGACAAGATTTGCGCCATGCGCTTGAGGTGCGGGGCGCGCGGGTCGAGCACTTTGTACACGCGGTGACCGATGCCCATGATCTTGCGCTTCTGGGCCAAGCAGTCGGCCACATAGGCATCGACCTGATCGAGCGAACCAATCTCCTTGAGCATCTTGATGACACCCTCGTTGGCGCCACCGTGGAGGGGGCCCTTGAGGGTGCCGATGGCCGTGGTGACCGCCGAGTACATGTCGCTGAGCGTGGCGATGGTGACGCGGGCGCTGAAGGTGGAGGCGTTCATGCCATGGTCGGCATGCAGCACGTAGCACATGTCCATGGTGCTCTCCTTTTCAACGGAGGGCTTTTCACCGTCGATCATCCACAGGAAGTTGGCGGCCTCGCCCAGCTTGGCGTCGGGCGCGATGAGCGGCAGGTCCTGACGGGAGCGGTGGAAGTAAGCCGTAATGACCGGGATCTGGGCAATGAGGCGCAGGGCCTTGCGGCGCTGGGCATCCATGTTGTCGTCGTCCGCGGTGGTGTCGTAGCAGCCCAGTGCGCTGACGCCCGTGCGGATGGCGTGCATCGGGGGGCAGTCTTTCGGCAGGCTGGTGAGCAGGTCGATCACTCCCTGCGGCAGCTCGCGGTAGCCCGACAGCACGACCTTGAGGTCGGCCAGTTCTTTGGTGTTGGGCAGGTGGTTGTGGTAGAGCAAGTGCACCACTTCTTCGTAGCTCACCTTCCCCGCCAACTCGTTGATGTCGTAGCCGCAGTAGATGAGCTGCCCGATGTCTCCGCGCACGTCACTGAGCCGGGTGTGGGCGGCAATAATGCCTTCAAGGCCCTTGGAAACGGACGGAGAAGCGGGAGGGGTGCTCATGTTGTTTGGGGAGAAAAGGAGCGCGTTTTTATCTATCCGCAAGTCTGTTGGGCAGATGAAACAGGCGTCAACGAATTACCCGCCCCGTTTTGAGGTTCTCCGACGCGGGACCGTGACGATCACGTCAACTCCTCCGAAAACGGCAAAATCAACCCTGGCCCGAACGAGGCCTGCCAACAATTTTTCGAACCGGGAAAACGTCTCCCTCGACGATGATTGGTTTTCCGTGAGCGTGTTTTTCGAAAAATTTACGCATTTCCTCGAGTTGCCACAGCACCTGACGGGGAGTCGAGGGCCGCCCGACCTGGCGCCGGATCGAAAATGAGGGGGAGTCGGCCGGCTGATCCACGAAGATGAGATTATTGCTGGCACCTGCCCCGGTCAAACTTCCCTACCCCTGCTGCTTCGGTCCGTATCGGCGGGTCGGCCGAGACCGGCATCGCGGGTTTTTCAAGGCCGGCAGGCTTGCCTCGCGGCCATCCCCGCCGACAATCGCCGCACATGCATTCACAGCCGCACGACACGGAGATCGCCTGCCTGCCCCAGATTCCATCCGGGGTGCGGGTTCACCGTTTGGACAACGGGCTGGAGCTGATCATCCGCGAGGACGCCTCAGCCCCGGTCGTGAGCGTGCAAGCGTGGGCCCGGGCGGGCAGCATCGATGAGGGTCCGTGGCTCGGGGCGGGTCTGTCCCACGTGCTCGAACACATGCTCTTCAAGGGCACCAGCACCCGGGGCTCTGGCCGTATCGACCAGGAGGTCCAGTCTGCGGGCGGCTACATGAACGCGTACACGAGCTTCGACCGCACCGTGTATTGGATCAATGTTCCCGACTCGGGGGCCACCACGGCCATCGACATTCTCTGCGACATCTTCCAGAACGCGACGCTGCCGGCTGATGAACTCGAGAAGGAACTCGACGTCATCCGGCGCGAAATGGACATGGGCGAAGACGATCCGGGACGTCGCTCCAGCAAGGGGCTTTTTTCGGCCGCCTACACCAAAAGTCCCTACCGCTATCCGGTCATCGGACTGCTCGATCTGTTCAATCGCATCACCCGAGACGACCTGCTGGCGTATTACCGCGCCCAATACGCACCGAACAATTGCTTCCTGGTGGTTGTGGGCAATGTGCAGGCCGACGCCGTCATCGAACAGGTGCGCAAGGCCTATGCCGGGACTCCGGCTCGAACCCTTCCGGTGAACTATCGGGTCTCGGAACCCCGACAAATGTCGCCTCGCGAAGAGCTGGAGCTGGCTCCGGTCGAGCATGCGCACTTCCACCTCAGCTGGCACATCCCCGACCTGACGCACCCCGATGTGCCTGTGCTGGACGTGCTCTCGACGCTATTGGGCGGCGGGCGCAGTTCGCGCCTGTATCAGGCGGTCCGCGAACGCTCTTCCCTCACCCACTCGGTCAGCGCGTGGATTTACACCCCGGGCCTGAGCGGGCTGTTTGGCGTGAGCGGTGTGTGCGATGGCGACAAGTTTTCTGAAGCGCAAACGGCCATCCTCCGCGAGGTGGTGCGCATGGGCAAAGAACCCGTGTCGGCAGCAGAATTGGCCAAGGCGGTGAAGCAATTCACCGTGGGCACCTTGTCCTCCCGGAAGACGATGGAAGGACAGGCTCAAGACTTGGGAGGCAATTGGATGGCCGCCCAAGACCTGCACTTTTCGGAACGCTACTTG
>Ga0247843_1008898_pt1 | contig 11462 bp, 6 predicted proteins | sample LaCruzMarch2017__FD_192420 | JGI IMG/M metagenome (GOLD analysis project Ga0247843, IMG submission 192420) | Freshwater microbial communities from meromictic Lake La Cruz, Castile-La Mancha, Spain - LaCruzMarch2017_8m | ecosystem: Environmental > Aquatic > Freshwater > Lake | place: Spain...
TGCAGAAATTGACGAACGATGTTTTCATCGGAACAAGTTGCCATGACGCGGTACCGCCATGGTCCATCCTTCGCCACCTGTAAACGGGAAGCGAGATCGAACAAGTCGGACACCACCAGATCAGGCGACGCTATTTCAGCCTCGCGGGCGGATCCGCCCCCAGGTCGCGGAATGAAACAGGTTTGGATTCCCCTTTGCCGACAAGGCTCAAGGTCAAAAAAAGCGAAAGAACTGACGTGAAGCCATTGCGATTTTTCCAGCCCAAGAACTTTTTGGACATGATGCAGTGCAAAATCCCAAGCCGTGCTGTGGGGCTTCCACGACTTCATTTGATCCACCGTCAGGCAAAGGTCCCAAGGAAAGTTCAGGGTTCGCTGAACATCGTGCTGATGGACCATGTCCGAGTTGGAGATACACCCGACCTGGGCCAGAAGCCGCAAATCAAGCAAAGCCCGCACATCAGGAAAGGCAGGAGCGGCGCCAAATTCTGCAGAAAAACGGTCTAATTCGGCTGCATTGATCGCAGGATTTATTTCGAAGCCGACTGCCTTCAAGTGCGAGGCATAAGAGAGCGAGGCCGATCCGCCTTGATTTTGATGAGCCTCCGAAATCCGGGAAAATTGCAGAAACTTCCCCGGAAAAAAAGACTCCACGGGGGCGCGCCAATCCAGCAGCGTCCCAAAGACGTCAAATGTAATGAGCCGGATGCCGGACAGGGAAATGGTCATACGAATATCACGCTCACAACCAACCCACGTGTCGCAGCAGTGCTTCGGGCGCAGGTTTCCTGCCGCGAAACTCAATGAACAGCTCCATTGGATGGCGACTGCCACCCTGGGCCAAAATTACTTTGCGGAACTTTTGTCCTACGGCAGCCAGGCTGACTTCGTTGTCCAGGCCAGCCTCTTCAAAGGCAGAGAAGGCATCGGCACTGAGGACCTCGGCCCACTTATAACTGTAATACCCGGCCGAATATCCTCCGGCAAAAATATGGCTGAACGAGCAAAGGAACTTGTTTTCCGGGTGAGGCGGCATGACACCCGCACGCGTCATATGGCGGTTTTGAACCTCAAACGGGCTCGCCTTGCCGGCCGGATCGAACTCCTCGTGCAGTTCCAAATCCGTCAAAGCAAATTGCAACTGACGAATAGCCATGGAACCTGAACGGTATGTGCGCGATGCCAGAAGTTTTTCAATGTAGTGGTCCGGCAAAACAGCCCCGGTTTGATAATGGCGGGCCAGCCCCTTCAAGGTCGGAACATGAAACAACCAGTTTTCCATGAACTGACTCGGCAGTTCAACAGCGTCCCACTCGACATTGTTGATGCCAGCCGCCTCGATATAAGGGACCTCTGTCAGCATGTGATGGATTCCATGGCCAAACTCATGGAACAGGGTTCGCACCTGATCAAAGGTCATCAAACTGGGGGTTTCGCCGACTGGTGGCGTGCCGTTGCAAACGAGATGTGCCACGGGAATTTGAAGGCCGCTTGTGGACTGCCATCGATCAAGGCAACCAGCCATCCAGGCGCCGCCCTTCTTATTCTGCGGACGCGAATAGGGATCGAGAAAAAATGACGCAATGTGCTTGCCGGAGTCATCGTGGATTTTGAAAAAACGAACGTCTTGATGCCAAACAGGCGCTTCTCCGTCGGCGCGCCGAACCTCGACCCGAAAGGCCTTCTTCACCAGGCTAAACAGCCCGTCAAGAGCGCGCTCCAACGGGAAATACGGACGAAGTTCCTCTTCGGAATATTGAAATTTGGCCTCTTTCACCCGCTCTGCCCAAAAGGCGACGTCCCAATGGGCAAGATCCGCCGTGGCTTTGCCGTCTGGGCGTTGGCCATCAAGATCTGGATGCGCCGTCCGGAATGCCTTTAATTCTTCCATGTCACGGCGGGCGGCAGGCAGTGCCGCAGCCAATATTTTTTCAAGCAGGGCCCGGACATCTTCCACCGAGGCAGCCATCTTGGTGGAGAGGCTGAGCGCAGCAAAAGTCTTGAAGCCGAGAAGTTTCGCCTTTTCCTGACGCAGGCGTAAAAAAGAAGAGATCAAAGGGGTGTTGTCGCGTTCGCCAGATGACGCCCTTTTTATGTTCGCCAGATAAAGTTTCTCCCGCAAATCGGGGCGCTTGCTGAATTCCATGAAGGGAATGAAACTGGGACCATCAAGGGTAAACGCCCACGGTCCATGGGTGGGGTCTACTTGAGAGGTTGATTCGGTCTTGTTGCGCCTTGCCCATTCGTGAGCTGCAAGTTCAAGTAAATGATCTGGCAGGCCGTCCACTTCGGCTTTACTGGAAAGATTCAATGCAAACTCTTTGGTGGCATCGAGGAGTTGATTGGAAAATTTCGTGGCGAGTTGCGACAATTCCCGTTCGATTTCATTGAACCGATCACGGGCCGCACCGGCAAGGGCAACACCGGTGTGTTCCGCGGCCAAAAGCCTTTTCTCAATGATTCTCTGCTGGGCCTTGTCAAGCTTGGCCCATGCACCAACATCCGACTGCCAGGATTTAAGCCCGCGATAAACAGCCTCGTTTTGGCCGAGCTTCAAATCCAGATCCACCATCAGTGGCAGGGCTTCATCGTATGCCTTGCGCAGTTCAGGCGAGTTGAGCACGCCGAACAAGTGGGTAACCGGTGACCATGTGGCATTGATCGTCGCGGCAACACCCTCAAGCGGACCCATGATCGCGGGCCATGATTTCTCTGATTTCTCTGATCTCTCTTTGCCGGCCGCCAACACAGACTCGACGCTGGCCATTTTTTCTTCGATTTGATGCACGAGCCATTTGACGGCTGGGACAACGTGTTCAGGGGTAATGAGCGGGTAGGCTGGTAACTGGCCAGGCCCACTTGAGGCTGCCTCTATCAAAGAATTGACGGGGTTCTTCGAAATCGAGTCACCTGTGTTGCCCATGATGGCCTCCGCTGTGCATAATTCTGCCTAAAATTCGGGCAGTTGCTCCCACCATTATGCCAAACGACGGGATACCCGATAAGATAGGTGAATATGACCGGAGGGACTAGACCCATGAGCAAAATCGATAAAAAAACCGTCAGCTTTATGCGCTCACTTTGTATGGGAAAGATCGAAGAGGACGTTATCGTTCCTTTTCCGGTCATGAAAAAAGAAGAGGCTGAGTCACTGCGGACAATATTTGACTCTCTTAGTGGATGGCTAAAGGGCAAGGAAAAGGATTTCCGCGAGTGGGACGTTAAGGGCGAAATGCCCCAGACCTTCATAAACGAGATGAAAGAATTCGGTCTGTTCAGCCTGATCGTCCCTGAGGAATTCGGCGGACTAGGCCTCTCTGCAACAGGCTACTCAAGGGCCTTGCAGCAGCTCTCGACGTATGACGGATCCCTTGCAATCACGGCCGGGGCCCACAGCTCGATCGGCCTCAAGGGCCTGCTGCTCTCTGGAAACGACGCGCAAAAGAAAAAATACCTGCCAAAACTAGCAAGCGGCGAAATGATTGCGGCCTTTTGCCTGACCGAGCCTGGAGCCGGATCTGATGCAGCTGCGATCCGCACCAAAGCCGAGCGCAAGGGCGACAAGTGGGTCATCAATGGCGAGAAACTTTGGATCACAAATGGCGGTATCGCCGATTTCTTCACCGTATTTGCGGCCACGGATACGCCCGAGGGCAAGATCACAGCATTTATTGTCACCAAGGACATGAAGGGCGTGCGCTCTAGTCCACACGAAGACAAGATGGGCCTGCGCGCAAGCAGCACCACGAGCATCTATCTTGAAAATGTGGAAGTCCCTGACGAAAACGTCCTGGGTGAAGTTGGCAAGGGCTTCAAGGTCGCCATGAAAATCTTGAACAACGGTCGTACGGGCCTCGGTGGCGGATGCGTCGGCGGAATCAAAAAGGCCATTGCCTTGTCGACCAAGCAAGCCAAGCAACGCAAGCAGTTTGGACGCGCGATCTCTGAGTTTGGTCTGATTAAACAAAAAATCGGTACCATGGTGGTCGACTGCTATGCCGCCGAATCCGTCGTGTCGCTCGTGGCCGGAATTATCGACGACGGCTACGAAGACTACGCGGTCGAGGCCGCCATCGCGAAGGTGTTCGGGAGCGAGGCGATGTGGCGCTCGGTCGACGAGGCGCTGCAGATCGCCGGCGGCAACGGCTACATGCGGGAATTCCCCTACGAGCGGGCCATGCGTGATGCCCGGATCAACCGGATTTTTGAGGGCACGAACGACATCCTACGCCTCTTCATTGCCTTGACCGCAATGAACGATGTGGGACGCCAACTTAAAGATGTCGCAAGCTCTCTAGGCAACGCCATGAGCGATCCGATCAAAGGTTTCGGCGTGATTTCAGAATACGCCAGCAAGCGCATCACCACGGCAACAGGAATCGGTCACGACAAATTTGGCAAGATCCACCCTTCGCTTAAAAGTCATACCGAAGCCTACGAAACGATGACGGCAAATTTGACGGCCGCAGCCGACCGGATTTTGCGCAAGCATGGAAAAAATATCATTGAAAAGCAATTTGCGACCCGTCGTCTGGCCGACATCATGATCGACATGTTTGTCTTGGCATGCGTGATCAGCCGTGTGAGCTCTGCTGTGTCAGAAAAGGGCGAGAAAGGCTCTGCCCGCGAACGCGAAATTCTGGACGCTTTTGGCTGGCAGGTGAAACGCCGGGTGGCCGATAATTTCAGTAAAATCGACGACAACGACGACGAAGCGATAAAATCCCTTGCCGATCATGCCGTAGAAATGGAAGGTTTCGGCTGGGACAACCTCCCAAAATCATAAGTTGATCACTCCACCCTGGTGGAGCCTCGAGGGAGACGGAAAAATTAAGTTGCAGATCTCGGTTCACGATCTTTTGATCGACCCGGCACCCACCGGGAATATCAACGAAGGTCCGGACGACAGTTTTGGCGACCCGGTCCTCGGCACTGAAATCCATGAGGCGATTCAGGGGCAGATGAGGGCAGATGTTCCCGGCTACCGGGTCGAGGTTCCGCTCCGCAAGTCGATTGAGGTCAATAAATGTAGTGTCGCGATCAGCGGCCGAGTCGATGGGATACATCCCGATGGCTCGATCGATGAAATCAAAACCACCTTCCGCCCGGCACGGTTGATCCGAAATCTTGAACTGAACCCGGAACATCCGTACTGGCTGCAATTGGCCTGTTACCGTTGGATGTCAGGCACGTCATGCGAAACGCCGGACCGCATTCTTGTTGTCGACGCCCGCTCCATGGAATCGGAATCCATTGAATCCCAGCATTGGACGCCGGAGTCTTTTGACGCATGGGCCAAGGTCCGCATCGAGGCGATCATTGAACGTGAAAAAGACCGTCGCGCATTCGTAAAGCGTCAGAAAAAATTGGCAAGCCAGATCCGCTTCCCATTTTCAGACATCCGCGATGGGCAACTCGGCTTCATAGAAGAAATTCGAAGCACTTGTGCCGCGAAAGGCCGTTTGTTGGGCCAGGCGCCCACGGGCATTGGCAAATCCCTTGGCAGCCTTTTTCCAGCCCTTGAGGTCGCTCTGGCGGCCGGGACGAAGGTCGCATTTCTGACGCCAAAGAATAGCCAGTTTAACGTCGCCGAAAAAGCAGTCCAGCAAATCGCAACCGGCAGCAAAGCCAATCTGAGATCGATCACACTCGGGGCCAAGTCTAAACTTTGCCTGAATGTTGAAGTCAACTGCACGGCTGACGCCTGTCCCTACGCCAAAGGGCATTACGACAAGGTCCTGCAGAATGATCTTCTGAAAAAACTTTCACGGCGCTCAGTTTTGACGGTAGACAGCCTCAGGGCGGCTGGAAAAAAATATGAAGTATGTCCCCACGCACTTTCTCTGCAACTTCTGCCTCGGCGCGACGTCCTGATTGGGGACTACAATCACGCCTTCAGTCCCGACGCTAACCTGCGAGCAAAAATGTCAGGATCCGATCTTGTGGCGCCACGTCCCGTTGTCCTCATTGACGAGGCCCATAATTTACCGGATCGTGCGCGGGATCACTGGAGCGGTGCATTGGCTGTTGCCGATGCCGCCGGAACAAAGTGGGAGAGGGCGCTGAAGCGCATTCTGACTGGAACCAGTAAAGGCCCTCCAAGCCAAAAAAAGTTAGAGGCTCTGCGCCAGAAAATAATGGATGCCATTTTAGATCAAAAAGAAACCGAGCCTTCTGATCTAAAACTTTTTTTTACCGTCAATGGCTTTACGTCACTTCTCGACGCAGCAAAGCGCAACGATCATTTCTTTTTGCGCAATCCAGAAGCAGGATGCTGGGAGATACACTGCCTTGATGCTAGCGAATTCACGGCGCAAAAATTCGATGACTTCGACAGTGTTGTGGCTTTCTCTGCAACACTGAAACCACTTGAGTTTTATCGCAACGAGATTGGACTGATCCGCGACAATGATCAGGCCATCGAATGGCCCTCACCGTTTGATGTCAGCCACCAAAAAACTATTGTCATTCCCCAGGTCTCAACACTTTGGCGTAACCGAAGTCAAAACTATGAAAAGATCGCGGGCGCAGTGCTCCGCATCGCAGCATTGAAGTCTGGACACTACGTCGCTTTTTTTCCAAGTTTTTCATTCCTCAATTCTGTCGCTTCGATCCTGCACGAGAAATCTTCCGGGATGGAAGTCTTGACCCAGACCGCTGGCCAATCTTCGCCGGTCACGGAATCCATTCTCAGCCGAATGCGAACGCCAGAACCAGGGGTGAGCGCCCTGTTATTGGCAGTCCAAGGCGGGACATTTGCCGAAGGCATTGACTTGCCAGGGGATCAATTGATCGGTGCTTTTGTTGTTGGCCCAGGACTCCCCGCTGTGTCACCGGTTCGGGAGAAAATGCGCGAATACTTTGACGCGAAATATGGCTGTGGTTTCGATTATGCCTATACGTACCCGGCCATGGCAAAATCTGTGCAGGCAGCCGGGCGTGTGATCCGCACAGCGGACGATCGGGGAATTGTGGTTTTCATGGATCCGAGATTTCTTGAGCCTGCCAGTCAAAGCGCAATGCCGTCCCAATGGATCGATCACATCCACGAAGCCCGACACGGCGAGAGCCTGAACGCGCATATAAATACCTTTTGGAGCTGACCTGTCGGTAAATTAGAACCGTCATCCTTAGCCGCACCCGTCATCCTGAGGCCTGGTCCGTCATCCTGAGCGCAGCGAAGGATCCTTTCTTTCGCGTTGAAGAAAAGATTCTTCGGCCTACGGCCTCAGAATGACGAGACGATCCGTCATCCTTCGCCGCCGGACCGGAGCTTAAGGGCACTGGACGAGGCAGCTCTCCGTCCCATTTTCAGGACGGTATCAATCTTGCTACTTCGGCAGAGGGCAACCTACGTCGCCCCGCCGGGAGGCAACAGCATGTCCGATCCCAAACGACTAAAACACAGCCCGATTGTAGTTGCCGTTGATTTCGACTCAAGTCTGGCAAACGCCATAAAGGTTGCAGGTGAGTTGGCAAGGCGCAGCCGCTCAAAACTGATCCTTCTGCATGCTGTAAGAGAGTGGAGCACGTATACGACGTCCAGCCTCGAGGGAAACATGAGCTTGCCACTCGGCGAGGTCATGGCAGCAAATCTTCAGACTGAGATTGAAGATGCAAGGCAGCAGCTCAACGATACCGCGGCCGCGCTGCGAAAAGATTTGCAGGTTGAGATCAAGGTGGTTGCTGGAATTCCAAACCAGGTGATCGTTGCAGAAGCTGTGCTGACCCAAGCACAGGTTTTGATCCTCGGATCACCGGTCGATTCGTGGCGGCGAAAAGAGCACCGACTTAGCACACTGCTCAGCGTTCTGAGCGAGGCTCCGTGCCCCGTTCTGGTTGTTGGGTCTGAGCCATTGGACGAAAAAATTGAAGCGGTTGCCATCGCAGATGATCTCACACCCTGGTCAAAGCCAGCTGTGACCGCAGCATTTTATTTTGCCGAAGCCATGGATGCCCCACATGTGTATCACTTGCACGTTAACCCACTGCAGCGCGAACGTTTCGCCCAGGCCCTGCGGCGTTATGCGATGCGTCAGGGAACCCAAGTGAGGCCAGAGGCCGCCAGCGAATTTTTTAAGGATCTCGAACACGACCTTTCGCTACAGCTTCGCGAACGGGCCGGCGAAGAAACTGTCTGGTTTCCGGAGCGCGAAGGCCGATACACGGCCTCGGTCCTACACGGACCTGTCCTCGACACGATTGAGAGCGCGATCAGCAAGGATCAGGGGTGGAATGCCGGTCTAATCGTTTTTGGCCAGCACAGGAGTTTTCACCGGAGGCCATTCCGGGCCGGCAATGTTCCGTTTAGTGAGATGGCACGTCTTGGAAAACTAGCACTGATCGTACCTCCGGAGGCTGCTTAAACATGACAACAGGACGCCTTGACGCAACCCACTGCGAGATTTTGTTAAAGACTGAACATATTGGCAGGTTGGCCTGCCATGCCGCCGGTAAAACGTATGTGGTGCCAGTCACCTATGTTTTTGACCGGGGCGCCATCTATGGGCATACCAACCCGGGGCTGAAAGTCGAAATGCTCCGCTCAAACCCTGCTGTTTGTTTTGAGGTGGACCACCTCGACAATATGGCCAACTGGCGCTCCGTAGTCGCCTGGGGAACCTTTGAAGAACTCACGGGAACCGCAAAGACCGAGGCGCTCGATATTCTTTTTCAACACCTGACACCGGTGATCCGAAGCCAGACCAGCTTGCCCACAAAGGGAGCCATCTCCGACGATCTCACCAAAGAAGAAATCAAGGAAAAAGGGACGGCCAGAGCGATGGATAACATGAAAATTAGGCCCCAAAAAGGCATCGTGTACCGGATCAGAGTGACTGAAATGACCGGTCGATATGAAAAGGGATATCACTGATTCATTGATAAGAAATCGACAACCGGGCACAATTCACGGAGGCTAATTTTTTTTAAAATTCAGTGCCCTAAGGAATTCCCGGTATGTCAAACCAATCCCAACTCCGGAAAGCCTTTGAGTCCAAAGAATCTTCAATCATTATCGCGTATCCCAACGGGACCATCCGCGGCCAAATTACGGCAATTTTTAAAGAGCTCGGTTTCAAATCAATCCTTGGTGCAAGTGAGATTTCCGACATCGTCGCAATCCTTCAAGAGTCGATCGCGAGCGGAAAGCCACCCGCCTGGATTCTCACCAGCATGTATCTCGACGGGAAAGCCAATGCGCTTCAACTTCAACAACTGCTAAATTCCACACCCGAGCTCAAACAAATCGCCTGCTCATTCATCACCACGGCGGAGGAAGAATTTACAATCCCGCTCGCCGTCGAGCGCGGCCTGCTGTCGTGGCACCCGGCAGAGTCCTTCACTCAAGGCGATGCAATCAGAAAGGAATTAAATTCCTTTTTCTCCATCATCACCCAGCATGATTTTAATCCAGAAATGGTCGCCATGACCTATGCCTGTACAATGCTGCGAAGCAAAGCAAAATATGAGGAATTAAAACGGCTCAGTGGCGTCATGCTCGAGTTCAAGTCGGACAATCCATACGCACTGCTCGGTTATGCGGATGCCTTAGCCCTTAATGGCGACCTTGCTGGAGCCAGGCGCTACGCAACCCAAGCCGTGTGGTCAAATAAAGAACTTCTTTCACAGTTGGGCTGGCTAAAAAGCCTGGACCAGACGCCCGTCTTCACACCTTCGGAAATCCAGGCGATGGAGGCAAAGGGCACTTCGCTCTTTAGCGCTTTTGGCATTCAAAATTGCATCATCCTGGATCCAGATGCGGCTGCAAGAAAGCATTTGCGAAATGTACTCACCGGGATGGGAGTCCAGGAAATCATCGAATTCGAAAACGGGCTTTCGGCCTGGGAGCATCTTGAAAAAAACCACCGCAACACAATTATGATTTGCGAGTGGAAATTACCGGGCCTTTCAGGAATGGCGCTGCTGCAGCGCATGCAGCAGGCCGGAATTCACGACGTACCGGTCATTATTTCCAGTGCACAACTGGGGCAAATGGACGTCGGGCTGGTCGAGGAACTTGGAAGCGCCGTACTTCTGCAAAAGCCCCTGACCATGGAATCTCTTGAAAGCGATATCCGGACAGCGATGAAAGAAGAGCATCTGCCGTCGTCCTTCAAAGGCGTGATTCGCAAGATTCGACATCTATTACGTAAGCATGACATTCAGTCTGCAAAAAAAATCTGGGAGGCCTCGGCTGCTCAGATGGTCATCCCAGATCTCCACCGCCGTGTGGTCTCCGCAGAAATCCTGTTGGCAGAAGCAAAACTAGAGGATGCCTACGGGGAGGCAATTGCTGCAGAAAAGCTTGGAGCAAAGGGGGCTTACTTTTTCAACCTTCTCGGGAAAATCTCATTTGCATTGGGCGACTTCGACGGATCTGCCAGCTGGTTTGAAAAAGCAAACGAAGAGGTCGCGATCAATATTGAACGCTTGACCGACATGGCAACCGTCGAGCTTCACCGGGGAGATACCGGCAAGGCCGCCGAAGTGACGGCGAGTGCAGCCAGCATCGATGCTATGAATCCAAAGGTCCTGGAGGCACAGGCCATGGTCGCACTGGAAAAAGGCAACTCCGAAGACGCCTCGGCCGCCATGGCCCAGCTCAATGACTTGATGAACATTGTTGGCCACCTAAACAACCGGGCAGTGGCCATGGCTTGGAAGGGTGATCATGACCGAGGAATTTCACTCTACCGCGATGCGCTTTCAGCAGCGCCAAAAGCTGCACCCAAAGACCAGAAATCTTTTGCTCCATTCGTCACCTACAATCTGGCATTGGCCCTTGCACGCAAGGGGGACCTGGAATTGGCAGAAAAGACAGTCGCCGGGTTGGACCCACTGGCACTGGCAACCGCTGAAGGTCGACTTTCCATGAAGGTCAGCGGCTTTAAAAGTCGGATCAAAGACGCGATTAAGACGGGCAAGAAACTTGAAATTGACACTCCCAAGACCAGCGATGTCTCTAAAAAAAGAATTTTAAATCTTCACAAGAATGCCACCGCCGCCAAGGCAGCAAGTCTCGTCAAGGAATTGAAAGTTCTTGGAACGATTGATTACCGGGCTTTGAAACTCGTCGAAAAACCGCTCCGGTTTAATCCAAAAAAAGCATGATTAAAAAAGGAGCCTCACCCGATGCGCGCTGCAATCCTTAACTCATTTTCCGGACCGGCTGGCATCCACATCGGTGAAGTGCCAACGCCGCAGCCGAAACGCGGTGAGATTTTAATCAAAGTGATTTGTTCGCCGGTAAACCCGTCGGACGTCCTTTACTGCAGCGGCCTTTACGGAAATCCCCCAAAATTGCCGGTGACCCCTGGGTTCGAGGGTTGCGGGACAGTCGTTGCATCCGGCGGGGGGTTCATGGCGGACCGTCTGATCGGCAAACGTGTCGCCGGCAGCGTGCAGACAGGGCATGGATTTTGGTCTGAATTTGTTGTCCTAAAGGCCATGGAAACACTTATT
>Ga0247843_1008899_pt1 | contig 11461 bp, 3 predicted proteins | sample LaCruzMarch2017__FD_192420 | JGI IMG/M metagenome (GOLD analysis project Ga0247843, IMG submission 192420) | Freshwater microbial communities from meromictic Lake La Cruz, Castile-La Mancha, Spain - LaCruzMarch2017_8m | ecosystem: Environmental > Aquatic > Freshwater > Lake | place: Spain...
AGGCGCCTTCCTGCCCGCGAGGCCGGCATCGGGCAAATGGGCCTCCCGGCGCTGAAAAATTTCAGCCCACTCGTGCTATGAGATTGGATGAAGGGTATGGCTGAAATTTTAAGGCGCCTTTGCGCCGCTATCAACCGCACGCCCCTTTGCCCTGCACGCGCTGGCCCGGCAAGGGGACCACAAGATTTCGTGCGAGAATTCAGAATTTATGATGGCGCGGTTTATCGGTAACGCATTGCATTTCGAGTATTCCAGTGTATTAATAGTCATATGTTTATAAGTCTTGCATCTCTTAACTAAACGACATTGAATTACGAATTAACAATTAACAATTAACAATTGACAATTAATCGGTGCGGCATATCTTAGCGAGGCGGTAAAGACCCTCGCAAAATGCAGTTCCTTGTTTTACTTTCCTAGGAAGCCCTAATTAGAAACAAATTTTCCGCAATTCACGAAATTTGGATTGACCATCACATATTGTGGCGTAACGAGGCGCTAATATTCCTCGCAACAAATCGTTTTAAATTATGCTTTCTGCGGACGCCCTTTTTAGTAATCACGTTGCCGCCAAGCTTGCATTTCGTTAGCAAATTGCAACTCAATCTCTTTCTTCTTTGATGCATCACTCAAAAAGGATAGGGTTTTAATTGCCCCAAATCCAGCCTGTTCGGTATAGCCAGCACGTGTGGCAAGTAAAGCATAGTAATACCATAAATCCGGATTTTGATCATTGACTTCTAAAAGTCCGTACATCCATTGCGTTGCTTCAGAGGCATCTCCGGCATCTGCTAATGCTTGTGCCAAAGGCAATATAATGCGGATATCCATTGGGTACTGCAGATGATAGCGATTTAAAACAGCAATGGCTTCCGCTGGTTTGCCGGCGAGGCTCCACTCTTCACTTAACATCAATACAACCTGTGCCTCTGAGGTATCCTGAATTGACCAAGCATTGCGTGCTGTGGTTGCTAAAGCTTGTTGCCCTGCTGCGCGTAGCGCTCTTATATAACCCGCTCGTAATGCCGGATGCTCCGGAAAAACAGCAAGGCCATCTTGATAAATAGAAATTGCCTGACTGTCATTTTGCGTCAGCATCCAATCGGCCAACAATGCATAAGGCTCATAGCGCGTTGAATCTAAGCGAATCGCATTCCGCAACATTTCAATCGCTTGCGCTGTTTTGTTTGCCACCATCGCATATCTTGCACCACGTATCCAATCATGATAACCAGCATCCGTAAAATCCCAGTCATACGTCGCATATAGTTCTTGCCCATTGGCATACAGTATTAAGGCACATTCCTTTCGTGCATGGTCGGCCGTGGTATCTGGATTGATACGTGCAAGACTAAAGTTACGATAGGCAGAATCTTGATGCCCTGTAAGGGCTTGCATAACACCACGCATTATGATAGCAGACGTATTCTCTTCTTTTGCATATTCTGCTATTATTTTCTCTGCCATTTCTGGTGCACCTTGCGCATAGTATAGGGAGGCCATATTATGCGCAGACCATGCGGCATAGCGACTGTGGTTTCTTTGTATCCATGCATGCCTGCTCAATGCCTGAGGAATAGAATCTGTCTGCATGCATCGAACGGCACGATACAATAACACCTCAGGGCCAGGCGCACTTTCTTCTAAACGCGCAGCGATACGATCTGAGAATTCAAGATTCGCAGATGCATGGTTCCAATACATCGCATTCAATAAAAAACCCTCAGATACTGATGCTTGCAGCCACTCTTCATTCCATAGGGTAGAATCAAACTCCCCGGATTTTAATTGAGCATATATAAGATTCGTATTTGCATCTGGATTGCCCTCTGATACCTCTCTGGCATGTGATAAAAAAACATCCGCGTCTGCTGGCTTATTATTTTCAAGATATATATATGCCAAATTAGCATAGCCGTCAGCAAAAGCGGGCTCTGCATCTAGGGCATACTTAAGGCATACAATGGCAGAATCTGGCATAGATGCCTGATGGTAATACCATGCCAATGTATTGGCGGTAATTGCATCGGGTTGTTGCCTGTAACGTGCGTCTAATATATCCATTGCCTCCTTTCGCTTTCCGATAAAATTCAAATGCCAAGCTGCCTGTAAATCTCCGGCCTTAAATTGCGGAAATACCTTACCAGCAATTCGCAACTTTTGAATAGCGGCTTCCGGGTCAATATTCGGAAGCAAACTAAGCAAGCCTATATTGTAATTTGCCTTTGGATCTCCAGAAGTATATCCCAAGGCATTTATATATAATACCCGCGCTGAGTCAATATTGCCTATTCGATACTGTGCATCCGCTGCTTGATTTTCACTCACCGCCGATAAAATATGTATGCTCTTCCAACTTTTAAATCCTTCCACAATAGAGAGGGAAACAATCAAGGTAAGCCACACAATAAAAAATCGAAACTTCACAGGCATCAGCAGCACAAAATACAGATTCGTTTTTTGCTTCAGTAATGGGTAAAAATTGATTGTGATATACAATATTTGCATGGCACCCATCAATAAAAAAGCGGCGGTAATGAGTCGGTCTGCTTGATGAATCACCAACCATTCACCGGATGCGTATGCGTAACCTAGGGTAGCTGCCGTCCAGGTACCCGCAGCCAGATGATTCAGGGTAAATGCAATATTACCGCCATACACATGTTTCAACACATGAAATCCATTCTGTGCAGTAAAGGGTGCTGATGCTATTGAGATAAGCAATAGCATGGTGGGTAATATTACACCGACGGGAGAAGCAAGGAAACTATCAAACCGCAGCAGTAAATATAATAGCAACAAAAGCCAAAGACCCCATACGACAAGCAGAATGGGCAGAGATGCTCTTTGGGTTGATTTGGGTTGATTCGTCAAGAACGCTGTTATCAGCAAGATGGGCTCTCTGGAAAGATATAGAATACTACCGCAGGTAATAAGATAGAAAAACGGCATTGTCCCCGCCTGAAATACTGACACCATTGCCACGCCACCTTTCCAGGCTAAAAGCGCGAATAATAAGGAAAGAAGCGCAATATAAACCAGAAATGAAATCCATACAGCACTGCGCTGTGCTTGGCGTTGAAAAAAATATATCGTAGCAATAAAGACGCAGGCAATCAATAAAGTAAGCAAATAGAAAGGGTCTGTGCCAAATAATAATTCACCGGCTCCACCCATTCGTAACCACATAGCAAATAAGAAAACTGGAATAAGATTCCAATACGTTTGTAGGCGTGATGCCGCCGACAATACGGCTGCCCAACCCATAACCATAAAGAAAAACCACATCCAAATACTGGTATCAGAACCCATAAGCATGCCGGGCAATTGAATTCCATATCGAGTAACCGCATTTCCTTTGAGATGCAGTAACGTATGATCTGCAGATACCTGACCCCAAGAAATAGGATGATACGTTAGATGCTCGTATACCCCGTAACCTAAACCAGCATCTGCACCTTGATACATTCCGTAAATTGCCCAAACAGCAGCAAGGCTCATTACTACAAACAAAACGATAAACAGCCGCTTAGACCCCGCTGAAAAGCGATGAAAAAAATGTAAAAGCGAAACAAAGGGAATGGATTGCATGACTAGCCTTCGTTCTGCTTATCAACAACTCTAGGCACTCGGAAATAATCTGTATCGTGGTCCGGTGCATTCTGTAATGCTTCTTTTGTCGTTAAATCCTGTTGTACCCGATCCTCTCGCATGGGATGCACGCCATCATGCACATGAATCAAAGGTGGTACGCCTGTTGTGTCAATTTCATTGAGCTTGTCAATAAATTGTAACATCCGCTCCATATCTTGACGGATTTCATTCTTTTCGTTACCGTTAAACTCTAGCCTTGCCAGATTACTCAAACGGTCAATTAAAGCATCATCTATTTTCATGCATAATGGGGTTTTAAAGAATTATATAAGGTTTCATATACCCTTAGCTTCACACGGTCAGATTCTTCTGGGGAAATACCGACGGTAGATACCGGTGGGTGAATAATGACTTTTACTTTTCCGGGATAAATTCTAAACCCGTTACTGTCTGGCAAAATACGATCTGTACCAATCAAGGAAATAGGAATTACAGGAACCTGATGTTTACAGGCAATGCGAAATGCGCCCTCCTTAAATGTACTTAAAATCTTCTTTCCGCTTGCAATGGTTCCTTCTGGATAAATCAACATACTGACGCCTTCATCCAGCTTTTCTCCAGCAAGGACCATGCTTTTGTAGGCATCTACATGACTGGCTCGATTTACCGTAATATACAATCGCTTATACATCCAGCCAAAGAGAGGAATCTTACTAAGCTCCTTTTTGCCTATATATCTGAACGATCTATTTAAAGCAATATTGCATATCGGTATATCTAAATAACTGTTGTGATTAGGGGTAAAAACGTAGGTGCCACCAGCATGAATATGTTCTTTGCCTTCTACGGTTAAAGATATACCACAACCAGATAAAACAGTGAGAGATAAAAGCATATTCATCTTATGCGCAACTTCATCTTTTTTACGAGATCTACGCGTTAGCAAGAAATAATAAGCAGGGAAAATACTGATGTTACATATCACAAGGAGTAGGGCAAACCAAATGCTCCAGAATCTACCATAAACTTTACCCGCAAAAGAATTTCTCATCATCATTATTTACTGCACACTTTTCGAATGTAGTCATAGGCCTCTACATATCCCATATGACCAGCGGTGCTCATATCCTCACATCCATCTTCTTTTTGCCCTAAGCCTAATTTTGCCAAGCCACGATGACAGACATATCTGCCACTGCTAGGGTTAAGTTCTATGCAGCGTAAAAAATCATCCATCGCGCCTTTATAGTCATTCATTCTCAGGCGTACCACCCCTCTATTAAAATGTGATTCTTCATGACTGGGTCGTATCTCTAATGCTTTCGTATAATCTTTAATGGAAGCTCTAAAATCTCCGAGTAGAAAAGTTGCATCCGCACGGTTAAAATAAGCTTCAAAATAATCAGGATTTAATTCTATTGCCTTTGTAAAATCTGGCATTGCGCCTCCGTATTCCTTATTGGAGTATCGAATAATTGCCCGGTGAAAATAAGGCTGTGGGAATCGCGGCTCCAAAGCAATAGCTTGATTCAAGTCTTCTATTACGCCTTCTGTTTGTGATGCCTTTTGCTTGCTCAATGCGCGATACATCAGCCATTCTGCTTTCTGCTCTTTATCAATCGCCTGATTCAACAGCGCAAGTGCATCGAGGGCATTGCCTTCAAAATATTTACAAATGCCCTGTTTCGCAATGGGCAGGGCCTGTTCAGGATATTGCTTGCGAATTACCGCATAATCTTGAATTGCTCCTGCATAATCTGTACGACCCATGCGTATCTCTGCTCGGGCTTCATATAAAAACACTTCATTCGTATGCGTTGAAATCAGCTGATCATACATAAACAAGGAACGAATCGTATCTCCAGACTTCAATACTGCGGAGGCATAACGATGGCCTACTTCAAAGTTGTCGGGCTCTTGTTCGAATAATGTCCCGAAATCTATAGCTGCACTATCATAAACACCTTTTTTATAATAGGCTTTACCTCTAATGAATAATGCCTCCGGAAAACGACTGTCTATCGCTAAGGTCGTGGTTAAATCATTTATCGCATCTTCCGTTTTGCCTGCTTCAAAATACAAAATTCCTCTGTTTACCCATGCTTCTGCCATTTGTGGTTCTTTCTGAATGGCAATAGAGTAGTCAGAAAGTGCTTGCTCTTTTTGATTATTTGCACGCAGGGCATTTGCGCGCATCAGATACGGCTCAGCTGATGCAGATGGCACAATTGCTAAAAACCGCGTGATTGCCTCTACTGTGCGAGGGTTATCGCCTGACTGCTCATAAAGTTTTGATAATTCCAACCATGTTTGGGGGTTCTCAGAATCTGTTATTATTACCTTTTCATAGGTAGCAATTGCTCCTTTAAAATCATTCATGGAAGACAATACACTTGCTAAACGTAACGACAATGTGTCATTACTTCGAATATTCAAATACGCCTGATAATCTTGCGCTGCCTCTAGATACATATTTCTGGCATCATGTATTTTGGCCCTCACACTAAACCAATTGGGGTCTACACCCGGCGTTTCTATCATGCGTCTGAGGTCTCTAAGTATGTTTTGTGTATCCTGCAATGCAACGTAACTATTCAAACGCTTTTCCAGCAAACTTAGATTTGACGGATCTCTTTCAATAAGCTTATTTAATTCTGTAACTGCTGCAGCAGGATTGCCGAGTGCTAAATAAATTTCGGCTTGATTACCCTGAGCTTCAATATTAGAAGGATCTAGTTCTAGTACTTTCGCAAAATCATTTTCTGCGCCTTGCAAATCTCCTTTTTGCAAACGATATCGACCTCTAAGCAAGAATGCATCCGGTTGTGTTCCCCCTTTGTCTATCGCCTCTGTTAAATACCGACTGCCACTTTCGGGCTGCAACATGCTGAAATAGGAACGACCTAAATAATAAATTACTTCAACAGATGCATTACCTTGATCATAAATAGCCGAAAATGATTTTAATGCATTAGAAAAATCATGTTCCTTAAAACTTATTTTTCCTGTTTGTAATAATGCCCATGGATGCGCTGGTTTTTGTTCTAATATTTTTTGATAATCTGAAGCTGCGAGGTTTAATTGGCCTTGATCAAAATAGGCATCTGCACGGGCAAGCAATACTTCTTCGGGGGCATACCCTGATGAAATCAAGTTGGATAGTTCTTGAATGGCTTGTGCCTGATTGCCAGATTTGCCTGCTGCCAATGCCATACGCAGTCGTGCTTGCTTGTGCTCTGGATATTGCTGTAAATACACCGCATAATCAGAATATGCAGAGGTATAATTCTGGTTTTTAAAATAAGCATCCGCTCGCTTAAGCTTTACAAAATAATCGTTGGGTCGTTTTTCTAATACTGTGGTATAATCTGAGATCGCCTCTGCATACTGATCTTTACTCATGTGCATATCACCACGACTTACCAGGGCATCCGGATTGTCAGGATTCACATCTAATGCCTTTTGGTAATAATGCATCGCCTGCATTGTGTCACCTATAGATGTAAGCAAATCTCCTGCTTTCATATAAATGTCACTCCTAGATGGTTGAATTAATAGAATTGTATCTAGGTCTCTCAGTGAAGCAGTTGTATTTCCTGTGCGAAGCAGCAATTCCGCTCTTTGCTCTAAACGAAGTATTTCTACCGGATATTTTGCTAACAAAAAGTTTAAGTCATCTAATGCGCCCGCGTCATTCTTGTTTGCTACTCTACATTTTAAACGACTCTCTAATAACTCCTCGGTAATTATATTTTGATCTATCAGACGGTTTAAAGTTTTCTCCGCCTCTTCATATTTCTCTAACTGCAACCAAACACCAGCCAACAAAGTCGCTGATTTGGTATCGGTAGGATACTTTTCTAAACTATATTGCAAATCTCGTGCTGCGCCATTTAAATCTCCACTTTCTAAATACAAGGTGCTTCTCGCCTGGTATAGCGAACCAGGTGCATATCCTAATGTTTCAGATTGTTGAAATCTATCAATGGCTTCCTTTCTTTGACCTTGTGCGGTATAAGCCACTGCGGCATAAAAGTGATGTCTACCTTGATTCGGTTGTAATCGTATTAATGTTGATGATACCAGCAATAAGTCCGAATATTGACTTTGATAATATAATACCTCACACAGCGCAGTTAGTGCGGGTATATACAATGAATCTAGTCGCAAAGCATTTTTATATCCAACAACTGCTGCTGTTGTATCGGCTAGCTTTAATTCTAAATTAGCTTTACGTACCCAAGGTTCCGGTAAATGTTTTACTGTTTTTAACTGTTCACGATACGCTCTTAATGCCCCTTGGCTATCACCGATCTGTTCAAGACTCTTGGCATACATAAAATAAACCTCTCCATCAGCAGAATCTAAATCAATGATATATTTTAAGTCCTGAATGGCATCTTGATACTTTTGTTGGCCGATGTTAAACTCTGCTCTCAGTTTTCGCGGTGTAGGTGTTTTATTGTCAAGATCTATCGCTTTACTAATGTCTTTCAGAGCGGGACTCACTTGTCCATTCTTTAAATATAAACGGGCACGTTCTATATATCCGGGTACATAATCAGATTTAAGTTTTAATGCACTTGTAATTTCGCGAATACATGCCTCATCATTATCGGTTTGTCGATAGACACCAGCGAGCAGTAAGTGTACTTCTGGAGTGGGTGGTCCGGTATTCAATACCTTTTGAAAGTCTGAAATCGCATCTGGATATGATGCCTGCTCCATATACGACTTGCCTCTGCCCAAAAACAAGTTCAGGTTTTGATTGCCAGCATATATTGCTGCAGAGTAGTCAGCAATTGCTTCTTGCCATCTGCCCAACTGATGATTGGCAAGGGCTCTGCTGCTTCGCACCTTATCAATTGCATAGCCAGCGTCCAAACTTTTGGTATAGGCATATACTGCTTTTTGATAATCTCTGTTTTGAGCTTCTATTAAACCAATCATATACCATGCTTCAGCCATGGTATCACTTTTGCTCACAGCAAAGCGAAGTGCATCCATTGCAGATATAAAGTCATTATTCTTAAATGCAGCAACACCCGCCAACATGGCATATTCAGGATTCGTGGCATTAATATTTCTGGCATCAGAAAATGCAGCAAATGCCTCTCCGTATTTACCGCTTTCCATTTTCATTTTGCCTATCTGTACCAATGCGGTTTCGCTACTATTATCCATCCCTGCAATTTTCCTGAAGTCAGCTTCTGCTGCATCGTTTTTTCCCAGACGCTTATGAATAGCAGCTCGCTCTTCATAATATAATTTAATGGCAGGCTTTAATTCAATTGCTGCATCTAACCAGATTAATGCTTGCTCATTTTCATTCACCTGCTTTGCAGCAAGGGCTGCCAGAAAATACGATTCTGCCGATGAGCCGTTTACTAATCCTTTCTGATACGCAGTAACAGACGCACGATAATCTTGGCTGTTATAAAACATTTCTGCCAGCATTAAATGCAGGCTGGGTTGGTTTTGCTTTATTTCCAATGATTTTTGAGCAGACCTCTGTGCTAATTCATATGCCTTTTGCTCGTATTCAATCGCTGCTTTCTCTGCAAAATAGACGCTCTCATTCGGGTTGATTTCGATCGCTTTATTCAAGTCTTTTAAGGCCTCTTCCTTCCGACCAATTCTTCTAAACAATAATGCCCTACTATAAAAAGCAGCATCGTTACGATTATCCATTTCAATGAATCGCGTCAGATACCGCATGGCCTCTTCATTATTACCCAACTCTTGCTTACACAGTGCCAGATGATAAAACAAATCAGATGTGCGATAGTTTAGTTTCACCGCTTGCTCGAAATCTTTTTCGGCTTCTTTGTATTTCCTTTGTTCAAATAGAATATTTCCTCTTAAATACCAGGCCTCTGCCAAGGTAGGATTTTGAAGTATCACATACGAAACATCCGCTTGTGCGGCTGTTAAATCATTCTTCTCAATTAATAATCTGCCACGCCTAAGTCGTATTGCAGCATCCTCCGGTTCTCGATTAATATACAATGCATAATCAGCAAGTGCAGCTTGCGAATTGCCTGCTTTTTCATGCAACGTTCCCCTCGCTGCACTATACTTTGTGCTCTCGGGTCTAAGGGCCATGAGTTTATCGAGATCTGCTATCGCTGCGCTATATTTATTTTGATCCTCATATATTTTATATCGAAGATCTAGCATGTCTATGTGTTCTGGGTTTTGAGCAAAAACTTTTGCGAAAGCGCCAAGGGCGTCATCATTTCTATTGAGTGCTATATAAGCTATCCCCATTTCATACCAAGCCTCTGTCAAAGAAGGGTCTCGCTTTACTGCCTCTACATATGCAGCTGTGGCTCCTTCATAACGTTGCTCCTGCCGCCTAGCCTTACCAAGGGCGTACCAAATATCTGCTTGATCTGGCTTCTGTAATAATATTTTTTCTAAATCCTCTGATGAATACGACAATTCTTTTCTATCATTAAAAAGAGAAGCGCGCATTAGCATCAAGTCGGGATGGTCAGGAGAAATGCGTAATGCTTGCTCCATATCCTTTAATGCCTCATCTTTGCGATTCATGCGAACTAATAATTCTGCACGTGCTTGAAAATACGCCATTTTGTTTGGCTGCAATGCTTGAAGTCTTAGATAGTCTGATTCCGATTCGGCATATTGATTTTGTTTCTCATATAATTGAGCGCGCAAAAGCAGTGCGTTTTCATCTGCCGGCCATTTGTCAAGATGCTTCTGTAGACTCTGAATGGCATCGCTTGCTCGGCCATCTTTTGCTTGCACTGTGGCCTGCTGAAATAGCACATCCTGATGCTCTGTTCCCTGCGATGATGCTGTAGAAAAATGCGTTATTGCCTCCGCATATTCTGATCGCATTGCATGACAGATTCCTTTATCATATTGATAACTAGCATTGGCGGGTTGATTATTAACCAAATCATTTATGTCTTCTAATGCGCCTTGCCAATCTGACTGCTCCATTCGCAATGGATATCTGGCAGCTTTCAAACCTGCATAAGCAGGTTCCATAATTTCTACTTTATTCCAACTGATAAGAGCTTCCTTTTTATCGCCAAGCTGTTGTTGCATCTCTGCACGAAGGGCCCATGCCTCTGTTCGCATTGGCTTTCGTTTTATAACCTCGTTTACTGCCGACAATGCCCCTTCGGAATTATTCATCTGCTTCCGAACAGTGGCTAATCGCATCCACATTTCAGGATCATCAGGGTTGTTTCTCACCGCAAGCTCTAAATCATCTTGCGTCTTATCAAAATCTTGTAATTCTTCGTAAAGACCAGCTCGAATCATTAATAAATCCTGCTGTCTGGGATTTAATTTTAATGAGATATTAATTTGTTGTATTGCTTCTTGCTTTCTACCAAGTTGCTGCAAAATCAGTCCGGCTGCCTTTGGCAAAGTCGCATCTCCAGGAATGATAGCAGCTAATTGAAGATAGTCTTGCAATGCCACATCTGGCTGTTTTTGTTCTTCTGCCAAGTTTGCATGTTGTCTCAAGGCCATCGTGTCGGATGGAACCTGTTGCAGAAATATTCCCAAGGGCTCAAACGCTAAGGCTTTTTTTCCAGACTGTATTCGAGCATAGGCAATCATACGAAATGCCTCGGCTGGCATTTTGTCGTTCTCTATGGCGTAAGCCAAATCTTTCTCCGCATCCGAAAACATACCTAAGGCATAATAGCATCTGCCCCGTTCATATCGTAATGATATCTGCTGTGGTTGATTTTGAATCAATACATTCAAATCCGATACTGCCTGAGACCATGATGCCATGCGCATATACAAGGGGTATCGAAGATTTAGTATTTCTTTGCGTCCAGGGGCTAAATCTAATACTCTTCCTAAGGCCTGCAATGCTTCG
>Ga0247843_1008901_pt1 | contig 11457 bp, 15 predicted proteins | sample LaCruzMarch2017__FD_192420 | JGI IMG/M metagenome (GOLD analysis project Ga0247843, IMG submission 192420) | Freshwater microbial communities from meromictic Lake La Cruz, Castile-La Mancha, Spain - LaCruzMarch2017_8m | ecosystem: Environmental > Aquatic > Freshwater > Lake | place: Spain...
GGAACTAGCAATTCCCTAATAGTTTATTTTTAATTATTAGACCACCCAAAATTTACATGGACTGCTGTATCCAACCTTGAAAATAAAGATTCTAAAACCGGCGTTTTAAATCTTCAAGGGTGTAAAAGAATAATTTATAAAAGTGTTTATTTTATCCGTATCACATATTCCAATATTTAAGCCCGAAAAATCGTGATGTAAAAAACTATAACCGTCTTGTTTTAATAATTGTCCAAAACATTTGTGATTTGGTAATGAAACAAAATGACCTCCACCAAAACCGATCATATTAATTTTATTTTCAAAAGTTTTTATGAATTTTTCAACTTTCGTATTATCTTTTAGATCAATAAAACAAATAATCTTTTTTAATTTATTACTAATTATATAATTAATGTTTGAAAGAATCATTTTTAATGGTGCATCGGGTAGACATACAAAAATATTAAAAGAATTATCAATTCGTTCAATGTCAGATGTCCTATCATCTAAGGATAAAGGTATAACACAATCACCTGCCCCCAAAACCATATTTAAATTTTCTTCTTGAATCCATTTTGGTAATGATATTGTTTCAGAAATATTGAAATCAATTACTATTTCTTTTATTTGATTTTCCTTCGATACATCATATTGTGACATAATATCTGAAATGTTTAAAATTATATTTTTCTCTTCCTCCATTTTTTATTATTCTTAGTATTTTAATTTTTTTGTTATCATTCTTATTTAAAAAATAGAAACCGTTATATATAATAAAAATGGAATCAATACCAGAAAGTTTACATGTCAAAAATAAGGATTTTTTTAAGTCTTACAACGATATTAGAATAAAAAATATGATAAATAAAGAAATATTTGATTTGCTTGTATCTAGAGAATCTGAGAATGAATATTATGATTTAGATAGTTTCTCGGTTCGTCATTTAGATAGAAATATAAAAAAGATGCATGATATTATGAATATTGTCATAGATGAATTGCAAAAATTAGGTTGGACTTGTAAATATTCTTTCAATGACACTGGGTTATTTATTTATTCCACCGAAAAACCTCCTCCAAGTTGCTGGTAATTTTTTATTATTTTTTCTTAAATAATAAAAAAACTCTTTAACAGTCTGAACAATGATCTTTCCATTCTCTTGGTGTGATTATGTTTACATTATCTTTTATTTTGTTATATGTCATTAAACTAGGTATTGCGCTATGACATTTTGAACAAGGTTGAAATTCATGAATAGTTCTCACGATAAATCCTGCGCTGAAAAGTAATTCTGAAAAAGATAGTTGTTCATCATTTTCAAAATGTCTGACGAGAATTATTTGTTGAGGTTTTGTTTTACTCATTTGCAAAAGATGATTCCAATTATTGGTGAAATGAGGATAATCGGATGAATATTTATCACATGTTTCAATCATCCAATTAGGATACTTTTTCATAATTAGATCGAATACATCTTTCATAGTAGGCAAATTTCTAATATCAATTTCATTTTCATTATTATCCATGTTTTTATTTATAATTTGGAAAATCTTTAAGTTTCATTAGTTGATTGAGGTGAATTGATTACAGTTTCTGCTGATTCACCAATCACACTCAAATTATTTTGATTTTCAGGATTTATTCTTGATATGGATCGAGTATTTCGTAGTCTATTGTTTGTAGACGGGAGTGTAGATGGTGGTGGTGTAAGCTGGTCTCTAATTTCATCTGATGTTGGTGATCTTGGTTTTGTTTTTGATGATGGTGTATATTCATTTTGTGTTTCTGTACTTGTTGCTGATAAGACGGATGTTCCTGTTGAAAGATGAGTTGGAGCTTGTGATGGGGTTGCGACATGTTTATTGGCTTCAGAGACCTGTGGGGAGTAATTTGATTTGTTATCATCATTGATTGGGTCTGTAACTGTGTTTTGATCGGGGTATGGTCCTTTGTAAAGAGCTCTATTTGGTGATAATTTGCTCATAATAGGATTTTTGTTTAAATGGAAAACATGTCTATCGGAAATTGGGGATTCTTTACCAGTCGCCAATTTTTTTTTGTCCTCTTCAACATAGCTTGATGTTTTATTATTTCCAGGGTTTTGTTTCAAAACAGTATTTGTTGCTATATATGGACTTCCGCTTCCACCGCCTCCGCTTCCACCACCTCCGCCTCCGCCTTCACCCATAAATGGTTGATAATCTGAAGGTTGTTGATTATATCCTTGTTGATTGCTGTTCATATTATGATTGTTAGAACCAAGATAGTTATATTTTGAAGTATTCACAACATTATAGTTTGGAGTTATCATTGACACATCAAATTTAACTTTGCTTTTTCCAGGCGATTTTAAACGTTTATTTATAAGAATCTTTCGTTCTTTGTATTTTTTAGGGGATGAATATTTTTTGATTTTTTTTTCCATTTCATTTACATTTTTAATAATCTTTTTCAATCGAGAAATTAGTAATTCTTGTTTCAATTCTATTTTTTTTGAATGATCATCACCATCTCTTTTTTTTGTTTTTGAACGACAACGTTTTTTCGATCTTGATTTTTTATTTCGTTTTTTAGGTGTCATATGTATTTTATTTAAAGTTTAGATTTAAAATTTTTTTCAATTTTAAAATCTTCAATTAAGGTTTATTTATATTTTAAGATGACTTCATAACAGTTGCACTGTATTCATCATATCTTCTTGCAGAGCATGTTCTAGGGTAAACACTATGAGCCAATTGCCCGCCAAAATTTCCAGTAATTTTGGAATAATCTTTAGCTTCAGTATCAAAATCCATAAAGCCTTCAACCCCAACAGCTGTTTGACTAACAGCCGGTGTAGGACTATTATTATTATAACTATTTCCCAATGAATCGCTAATATATTGCATGTATTGAGGTCGTAGAATATTTTCTACCCCAACACGATCTTCAGCGCTATTACAACCTTCTCTTTTAGTGTAGAAAGAGTCGGCGCAAGCAACACGTCCGGCGGTATCTAAACCATTCCAAACAGGACATACAAGATTTTTAGGATTTAAAAATCTATCAGATTGAATTCTTTGTTGATATGCAGTGTCAACTTTACATGTTCTTAATGCACTTTCTAAATTTAGTATTCCAGACATTTTTTTATTAATATCAAGAGAAAGATTTTTTTATTTTTTAAAAAAAAGTTTCTGTTTTTTTATAATAATAGATTTTAAATAAGATAAATTTATAGCTTTGGTTAGAAAATAAAAATTGAATTTTAAAGAAAATGTATTGATTCTAAATATGAATAACTTTGACTTAGATAAGAAGAATGATGATGTGTTTACAACACCTACAAAAAAGCGAAAAGAAATTGTAATAGATGCACCTATAAAAAATAAGATAATATTTTACACGCCACCACATACCAAGAAGATTGATTACGAAGATAATCCTCTTCTTCTAGCACCTAAAAAAGAAAAGAAATGAATAACTTATTTTCAAAAACATATACAACAACAATACTCATCATCACTTTTAATGGGCTTCGAATTTTTTATAGTGTTAATGCATGTTTGTAATTCAAAATTTTTATGATTCACTCTTGATATTTCAAAATCAAGATAACTATTTCTTTTTTTTAATTTATCTAGCTCTTCAATTAAAAATATATTTTCTTTAGTTACATTTTCAAGTTCTTCTATTTTTTCAGCTACTTGTATTTCTTTTGAAAAACTATCATCATTCCCGACATTTGAATTTCTATTTATTTCTGAAAGTTGACTTATATTTTCAGATAATATAATATTGTTTTTTTCTAATTCATATATCATTGAATTTTTATTTTGAATGTCTTTTTGATAATTTATCATGTTTATATTCATTAAATTGACTTCTGTTTTACAGTTTTCATACCCTTCTGTAATTTTCTTCATTTTCTCATCATTTTCATTATAAATATGCAATTTAAATTCGATTTTCTTAATTTCATTCTTATATTTTATTATTTCTTCAGAAAATTTTGTTTGAGTTTCTGAAATGTATTCAGAAAGAGAATTGTTTTTTTCAAATAAAATATTTAATTCTTTTGATAATTTATCGGAATTTGCTTTTTCATTTTGAATTTGAAGAGATAGTGTTTCAATATAAGAATCACTTTCATAAAGTTCATCTTTAAGCTTTTTAACAAGTGATTGATTTTTATCCATTTTATTTTGTTTTTTTATGTTTTTAAAGCGTAAATGGTGAAATTTTATTTTTATTTTATTTTTTATGATATAAATGAAATCAAATTATTCACTTTTAAAAGATTTACCAGAATTCTCACGAAAAAGAGAAAATTTTTCAAACGAAAAGTTGCCTTCTCTTGATGTTATACTAATGAATTTAGATTCATTTAAACAAAAGATGATAAAAAATAACGAAATGCGGGTTACTATTAATAATCGTATAAATGAAGAAACCAATGAAGACCACAAGAATCAATATATAAATAATTTGGGAGTTCTTGATAGAATATCATTGAGCACCAATGAAAACCTCAAGAAATTCACCGACTTATTGAGAATGGTTGATAAAAAGGAATTAATTAATCTAATGGAAACATTGGAAAGTAAACAACCAAATTTAACTAAATACGACAGTCGTATTTTAGAAATTTTGAAAAGTATGTAATAGGATATTGAAAATATCTTTTTTTTATTATTTTTATTTACAATATAAATAAAAATGAATGACTATAAATTTTTGAAAAATGCTTATAAAGATAATACTAGATCTTATTTAATAAAGGAAAATTATTATCCATCATCTGGATGTCCCGCTGGAAAAGTTTGTCGACAAACATTTAAAAGCGATTCGTGTGAAGCTGGATATTACTGTCCATCAATGACTTTATTACCACAAGCTTGTGGGAATGGCTTTTATTGTCCAGAAAATTCAAAAGTGCCGATTCCATGTCCATATGAAAGACCCCTTAGTGCAAAATTTTCAAAATCAATTGATGACTGTAAAAATGAATCTTAAATTAAAAACTGATTTAAAGAGTGGAAAAACAAATTTAAAGAATAAAAATGTCTGACTTTTCACTATTTGAAGAAGCCTTGGATGAATATAATAAAGAAAAGGAAGAATGTGCTGACATTTCAACGGAAGATTTATGTAACCATTCTAATATAATTGAAGAAGGTGGTATAGTTTGTTGTGTTGATTGTGGTATAGAAATGGAAAAAAATATTTTTCATGATAAAGAATGGAGATATTATGGTCAGTCTGATAACAAAAGAACATCTGATCCAAATCGCGTTCACCTAAGAAAAATGGAAGATAGAAATATTTACAAGGATGTTGAAAATATGGGGTTCAGTGATAAAATTGTTGCCCTCGCGAACCAAATTTACATACAAGTAACAAAGGGACAAATCTTTCGTGGAAATTCCAGGAAGTCAATAATCTTCGCGTCTGTGTATCATTCTTATAAAATTCAAGGCAAGCCTCAACCTCACGAGAATTTAATAAAAATTTTTAAGCTTGATCGAAAAAATGCCCTGAAAGGATTGAAGCATGTAAACCTAAATGTGCCTAAAGATTCGGCTATTCACACAACATATGTAACCCCCATGAATTTAGTCGATGATATCATGGATAAGTTTAATGCTACTCCTGAACAAAAACAGGAGGTGAAAGATCTCTACGAAAGAATAAAGAACAAATCAAGTAAGATTAACAGGTCTCGTCCGCAGTCAATTTCATCTAGTGTGATTTTCTTTTGGATCTGCCATAAAGGCTTAGATATATCTCTTAAAGATTTCGCCAGCAAAACTGAGCTTTCTGAACTCACTATAAGCAAACTATCAAGGGAAATATCGGATGTTTTGAAAATCCCCATATACTTCTAGGTCATTTTAACGATTTTATACTTGATAAGTATAAAATCATGGGGGGAAAATTTGATGGGTCGATGTCAGAAAAAGTTAATCAGATTCGTAATTAGCTGAGTTAATTACGAATCTGATTAACTTTTATAAAAATCGTATTAACATTTATAATAAAAAGTTAATACGATTAGGCGAAAATTAATACGACTTAAAGAAATAGATTTACATATAAAAATGGCAACCGAATTAGAAAATAACAAATATTCTGAAATATATGATGATGATTTTGAAATAATTATTGAAGAATCATCTGGTGAAGACGAAAATAAAAATATAAAAGAACTAACAATCTATGACGATGAAAAAAATAAATATTATATTGGAGCACAGGTTTGTGAATTATTAGGTTATAAAAATACAGGACAAACTATTAAAATAAATGTGAGTGATGATAACAAAATTACATTTAAAAATTATTCTGGTAAAAAAGAGCCTGTTTTAGATCCACGTCAAATATTAATATCAAAAGAAGGTGTTTATGAATTACTTCAAAAAAATAAAAAAATATCACAGAATATAATTGATGTTTTTACTAAAGCAAATATTGATGTTTTTAAAATTATTAAACATGATAAAGAGGGCAATATAGAAGAAGATGAAAATAAACATGAAGAAGGTAAACTAACGACTTATTCTTATACTAGCAATGATAATTTTTATGAATATTTTGTTGGATATCAAATTACAACGTTAATTGGTTACAAAAATGTAACACAAGCACTAAGTAATGTTTCCAACCAAAATAAAATTAAATTTAAAGACTATCCTGGTTTGAAAAAACCTTATTTAGATCATAAAACTTTTTTAATAAAAAAAGAAGGTGTATATGAATTATTTCAAAAAAATAAAAAAATAACACAAAATATAATTGATGTTTTATCTCAATCTAATTTTGATGTTTCACAAATTATCAAAGATACAAAAGATGACGATGAATCTGATGACGAAGACGACGAAGACGAGTTGACAATGTATTCTTATGTTAATAATGGCTATTGTTTTGAGTATTTTATTGGTTTACAAATTACAAGTTTAATAGGTTACTCTAATATAACTCAAGCTTTAGCTAATGTGTCAAAACAAAATAAACTTGAATTCAGAGATTTTCCTGGAGTAAAAAAACCTAAATTAGATCCAAAATCTATTCTAATAACAAGAGATGGTGCAATTGAACTTCTTATTAAAACTAGAAAGCGTCTTACCCCTGATATTCTTCATATGCTAAAAGAATTTGGTATCGATGCAACGAATCGAAAATGTCTAACTAAAGAACAACAGACATTATCAGCAATAGCAAATGCATTTAAAACAGAAAAAATAGAGGATCAGTTTAAGATAGGAAACTATTATTTAGATATGTTATTTCCTGAATACAGAATTGTTGTGGAATGTGATGAAAATGGACATGCAGATAGAAAACCTTATAAGGAGAGGGAACGAATGGATTATGTGAACAAAGAATTTGATATAGATGACTCATATTGGATTCGATATAATCCTGACGAATATGATTTTGACATAACAAGAGTAATAGGTAGAATATATAATAAAATTAATGAAATCAAAGATAGAGATGTTCTTGTAACAGTAGAACCAAAAAAAGTTGATATAATATCTGAAATAGTTAAGGTGTTTGATGAATCAGAAATCATGGAAATAGATTATGATATTAAGAATCAGTATAAGATTGATTTATATTTCCCTGAATATAAAATCATAGTCGATTGTGTTGAAAATGAATATAGTGATTTGGTAAATGAGGAAAGAATTTTGATTATAAATAAATGGTTGAAAATAGATGACACTTACTGGATAAGATATGATAAGGAAATGGAAGATGTGTCAAAAATAATCGGTGAAGTTTTTTTGCTTATGAAAACCAAAAAGAAGATGTTGAATCGTATATGTTCAACTTGTAAAAAATTGAAGGAATTAGATGAGTTTCATTTAAGCAGTTATCAAACTTTAGGAAGAGATTATTCTTGTAAAATTTGTAAGAACATGAAAAATAAAATAAAAAACGAAAAAAAAAGAGAAATGTTAGCTGAACTAACTGAAAAAACATGTGAAACATGTAAAGAAACTAAAGAAATCGAACATTTCTGGAAAGGTATATGCTATAAAGATGGATACTGTAAAAATTGTAAAATATGCGAAAGTGAGTACCGTAAGAAGATTGTTGAAGAAAAAAGAAAACTACCTGAGAACTTTAAAGAATGTTCAAAATGCAACACGATTAAAGCTAAACAGGAGTTTAATAAAAAAAGTGATTCTTATGATGGTTTACAAACAATTTGCAAGGATTGTATAAAATCTCTAAGAGAAGAAAAAAACGAAAAGGAATATCATGATCCAAATATTTTGAAAGTGTTATATGATGAATCAGGTAATAGATATTTTATTGCAGCTGAAGTTGCGAAAATGATTGGTTATGATCGAAGTGATGTTTTGATAAGATATATTCCTAAAGAAAAGAAAATTGTTTATAAAAATATACCAGACATAAAAGGACCCAAGGCTAAACCTAATGTTGTTTTAATAACATTGGATGATATTAAAAACTATATAAAAACTACTGGAAATGGTAATGTGTATGCTTTGCAAAGATTGAAAAGAATAATAGAAGAAGATGATATTCATAATATTCCCATAGAAGAAAATAAATGTGATGATTCTATTTTATAGATTTTCTTTTAGTTTTAGGTGATTTTCTTTTTTTTGACTTTGACTTTGACTTTGATCTAAATAGTTTCATATTTGGACAAGCCATCATCATTTTTTTTCTTAAATAAAATACAAATGATATTCTATTCACTTCATCTTTCTTATCAGATTCCATTTTAGAATTACAATGCCATTTATGGACATTCATGAAGGCTATATCTCCATTTCTAACATCAATTCCAAATTTATATTGGGGAAACATTGTATATGCACCTTTATATTTATCACTATCAGAAACAACTAAAATATTACCCATTCCTTCTTCCAAATCTCCGTGATCTGTGTGTAAAGCGGTTCTGAAATTTTTATTGACCGTTACAGTTGTAAAAACAGTATCTTTAATTACAAAATCTTTATTAATTTGAGATATAGCTTCTTTTTGAATTTTGTATCTATCAGGAACCAATTTCTTATACAAACTACTCACTTTTTTAAATATTGGCAAACAATCTTTTAATTTATCCAAATTATTTCCTGTGAAAGCAGTCTTTCTACATCTTAAATTTTTATTTTTGTTTCCCGATTTATTCGTGTAACTAGAAAACATGCTTAAAGTGTCATAATATCCTATTATTCCAGATTTCACTCTATTTTTAGAAGTAAGGTGAATCACAGGTTTACCTGTAGATTTTGATATAGATGTCATGTATTTAGACTTACCTTTAGGAATTCCAGATGCAGAAGGGCGTATACTACTTGTTGCAGCACCTCTAGATTCAAATAAAATTTTACATTCTTTATCGGTTAAAATATTTTTTCTAAATCTAACCAATAATTCACCTTCTTCTGAATAAACATCAACATTTTCTTTATAAATTTTAAACGATGTGTCGTCAAAAAATGACCCTTCTTTTTTTTTCATTTGTTCATCTGTATAGTGTTTTTTCGCTATAATCTTTTTAACCATTTATTTTTTATTATTCACAACATTTTTTTTCGTGGAAAATTTCCTAATTTAACTTCAGTTAAGCCGTTGTCTCTTGTAAAAACACTTGTTATGTATTCAGGATATTTTTTATTTAAATAATTTGAAGCCTTTTTATATGATGCAATTCTTTCTGAAGCAATTCCTACCCCGCCTTTTGCGAAAAAAACAGTCTTGGGAACAATATTATTATATCTAACGACTCCTCCATCCATTTTGTAAAATAAAATGGATTGTTCAAAATCCTCTTTTACTGAAGTTTTTGGATAAAGCTTACTATCGTGTCTATTAATGTAACCAAATAGCACTCCGATTAAAAATTTTAATCCAAAACTAACATTATTTTTCATGAAAAATGGATTGTGAACAGGGTAAACGCCCCATATATATAATTTCTCTTTTTTCAGAAGTTTGAATGAGTCTGAAAAAAATTTATCAACATTTTTTATTTGTTGAAGTTTAGCACCTTTCAATTGTTCTATTTTTTCAACATCGTCATCTATTGACACTATATGTTCTCCTTCTGGAAAATATTTAGAAATAAAAACTCGTTGGTTTTTAATTCCTTTTTTACCTATAATAATCTCATTATACATTGAAGTTGGAACAACATCATTATATTTTTCATACTCTTTTTTATTTGCAACGAAAATGAAAATCTTTGATTTTTTTACACCTCCATCTTTTAACATTTGAAGAGTTTTTGAAACTAATTTGTCATATCTATTGTATGTTGGAATTGCGATAACATAAGTCATTTTTATTTATTAAAATAAATAAAAAAAAAAGGTTTATTTTCTTAATTTTAGAGGACTTTTACTTCTTCTCTTTTTACCATCATTTCGATGAGTATTTGTTATATTTTTCAAAGGAAAATGCCCCTTTTTCTTAGTTTTTTTTACAGATTTCTTTTTTGAAGGTGGATCGTGATAAACTTCAAAACCATCTCGACGAATATTAGTAATATTTTTCAAAGGCGGTCTATTTGTCTTTTTCTTTTTTGATTTCTTTCTTGGAGAAGATGGCGGATCGTGATAAACTTCAAAACCATCAAAATTATCTAAGTGAAAAGGATAAATATTTGTTATATTTCTCAAAGCAGGTCTCTTTTTTTTAGGAGATTTTTTTTTAGGAGATTTTTTTTTAGGAGATTTATACGGATCATGATAAACAAACATCGGAGATTTTTTTACTTTTAAACCACTTTTTTTCATTTTTATTATACATTTTTTTTTATTTTTTTTAATTTATTTTCATTTTATATGTCATGTAAAAAATTATCACCGATGCTGTAAAACTTGCAAATACAACATATTTAATGTTATATTTTTTTTCTTTGAAATAGGTCTGTTCATTTACAATTTCATCATAACAAAAATCTGGTTTCGTAAAATGAATTAATCCGTAAAAAAATAATAATAAAATTATAAATCTAACTACTAAAACATCTAGTAAACTTATATAATAATCATAATAATCATTTGAATTATTCACAGATTCTTTTTGGAATATATTATTTATATGTGTGACTTCACCTTTTAATTTTTTTAAATTATTATTGATTTCATCCATTTTTATTACTTTGTAAATATTTTTTTAGACTTATAATATTTTTTTAGACTTATAATATTTTTTTAGACTTATAATATTTTTTTAGACTTATAATATTTTTTTAGACTTATAATATTTTTTCTAATCTTCTTCTTCTAATAATTCATCATCATCATCCTCTTCTTCGACATCTTCATCTTCATCTTCGACATTCTCATCGACATCCTCCTCGTCTTCATCGACATCCTCATCATCTTCATCTTCATCTTCATCTTCATCTTCATCTTCATCTTCATCTTCATCTTCATCTTCATCTTCATCTTCATCTTCATCTTCATCTTCATCTTCATCTTCATCTTCATCTTCAT
>Ga0247843_1008903_pt1 | contig 11456 bp, 12 predicted proteins | sample LaCruzMarch2017__FD_192420 | JGI IMG/M metagenome (GOLD analysis project Ga0247843, IMG submission 192420) | Freshwater microbial communities from meromictic Lake La Cruz, Castile-La Mancha, Spain - LaCruzMarch2017_8m | ecosystem: Environmental > Aquatic > Freshwater > Lake | place: Spain...
GACATCCAAGCCGACAACCAAGCCAACGGCATCCAAGCCAACAACCAAGCCGACGACATCCAAGCCGACGACATCCAAGCCGACCCTCAAGCCCACAACATTGATGCCCACCTATTATCCCACCTATTATCCCACCTATAATCCTACCACTGATTATCCCACCTATAATCCTACCAAGAGTGATGCTCCAAGTTAAGCTCCAAGTGATGCTTCAAGTGATGATCCCACTAAAAGCCCATCTGAAAGTCCAAGTATTTCTCCAACTGAATTCTCGTCTCCCACTGCAAGCCCAACTCAATCTCCCACAACAGCCAGTCCAACTGCTACGCCAACAGCAAGCCCGACTCAATCTCCCACTGAAAGTCCCACTGAAAGTCCCACTGAAATCCCAACAGCAAGCCCGACTCAATCTCCCACAACAGCCAGTCCCACTGAAAGCCCAACAGCAAGCCCGACTCAATCTCCCACTGCAAGCCCAACTCAATCTCCCCCAACAGCCAGTCCAACTGAAACCCCAACAGCAAGCCTAGGTCCCAGTGCCAATCCCAGTGCCAATCCCAGCGCCAAGCCAAGCTCAAATCCATCTGGTGGACCAAGCCTTAACCCAAGTGCCAATCCGTCAGAGATGCCTAGCAGGAATCCCAGTGCCAATCCGTCAGAGATGCCTAGCAGGAATCCCAGTGCCAATCCGTCAGAGATGCCTAGCAGGAATCCCAGTGTCAATCCCAGCGCCAAGCCGAGCTCAAATCCATCTGGTGGACCAAGCCTTAACCCAAGTGTCAATGATCTTTTGTTTATAGCATAATATATAGAAAGTTGTTACTATAACACCTTACCTCTTCCTCATCGTCATATTGTTATAATTATCGCCTGTTGGATTATTAATTGTTTATCAAACCCAGTGGAACTCTAGAGGTTGACCAGAGCAAGGACGAGAGGAATGTAAGCGGTTTGAAAGTCTACGGACCGTAGAGGTTGGATCGCTTGTCGAGAAGCCATATAATAAGGAGGGCAAGGTTACGCCTTCACAGCTAGATCGCCTACAGCTGGATCGCTGGCATAGTTCCTGCGGGAGAAGAGGATAATAAAGTCTGCGGACTTACTCCTGCGGGAGAGGCCAGATAATAAAGTCTACCTAGGGTTAGAAGGGTGTTCCCAGGCCAAAATTTGATGTCGAAAATCCTGGTAGAAATTCTACATACGTAGAATTGGCGGGAATGTGAAGAAGACTCCCGCATTTCTTCCCAGGTTCCCGCCCAGCTGAAAAAAAGGGCACCGGATTCGATTTGCCGACAATTGGCGGGACTGTGAAGCGAAGATACTATTGTCAACATCCCATAAATTATTCTACCCACTGCAAGCCCAACAGCAAGCCCGAGTCTATCTCTCACAGAAAGTCCCACTGCAAGACCCTGTAACCCACTGAAAGTCCCACTGCAAGGCTCAACAGCAAGCCCGACTCAATCTCCCACTCAATCTCCCACCGAAAGTCCCACTGAAAGCCCAACAGCAAGCCCGACTCAATCACCCACTGAAAGTCCCACTGAAAGCCCAACAGCAAGTCGGACTCAATCTCCCACCGAAAGTCCCACTGAAAGCCCAACAGCAAGCCCGACTCAATCTCCCACTGAAAGTCCCACTGAAAGCCCAACTCAATCTCCCACTGAAAGCCCAACAGCAAGCCCGACTCTATCTCCCACTCTAAGTCCCACTGAAAGCCCAACGAAGAAGCTGAAGCCTCCCATAAGGCGCAAATGGCGCACACGAGCGAGCATTTAGCGGTGTTGGGAAATATTAAGCGATAATACGCGAGCGAAAAAAGGGGGAGGCGGAGCATCAAACTTGCTGGAACAGCTCAAACGCGAGAGTCGACACCCAGAGTCCGTGCCGTGACTGAAGCAGGATCACAACAACGACATCACTCAGAAAACCGAAGTGTGGGGAACGATAAATAATATGCCTCCACGTAGAAAAAGTCCACGCAATGGTGGTACAGAAGATGCCACTATCGTCGCTTCCGCTGCTTCATCCTCCTCTACTGCCGACGACGTAACGAATGTCAATAGTAACAGCAGCAGCAGCAGCAGCGGTAGTAATAAATCTACAAAAACGAAGCTGAAACTAACAATTATACGATGGCACGGTGTTGCCAAATGGTCGTGGGGTGTGGGTGATGGCGACGCCACACACGATATAACATCTCAGCAATTATCAGAAGAAGATGATGTATGTATCGTTTGTCAATCGGCATTTGAGGGAGTGGCACCGGGTGTGAAATATCCAGGAGATGAATGTCCCGTGGTATGGGGAAAGTGTGGACATGCATTCCATTTACAATGTGTCAGTACATGGCTATCAAGTCAGAGTAGTACGCCGACTTGTCCTACCTGTCGTGCTGAGTGGGAATATGGTGCTGTTAAGGCTGTGGGGGAGGAGGAGCCGCAACAGCAGCACGCTACGGGTGGTGGCGGAGTAGGTGCAGGAGTGGGTGCGATTACAGGGGGTGCTGGAGGAGCACCTCTTCGTATTCATATATGATCGTAATCATAATTTTTGCATAGAAAACTGAACAACCAACCTTCTGGATGATTGTCATTACCCCCATCACGCACGACTTTCCATTGTTTAACTCATTACATATGAGAATAATGAGTGTAGTGTGTATGTGAATGACATGATCATGAACGAAGGAGAGGCGGTAGTTGTAGGATTGAGAAGGATGACACTTTACTTGAACGACAGAGGAGCTTGTATGATTGAGGATTTGTCACTCTCACCTTGAGTGAATGACGGAGTAGAAATAATGGGAAGAAAGAGCTCACATAGAACTGAACAACGGTTTGAAAATGTATTTTGATGTATGTTCATTTACTCGTCAATGGCCGGTATCCATCCCAATCATTCGGGGCCTCCCCGCCCAAGTCTTGCATGTATGCAATAAGTCTCTGACATGGGCCATCTCCCCCCTCAAGTGCTGACTGTCTATATTCTTCAGCTGCCTCGTTGTCATCATCATCATCATCATCATCAAAGAGTGTACGTAGGACATCTATCCTCCTATCGCTACCACCGGCATCATATCCATCCTCCTCCTCGGCTACTTGCTGAACCATGATTAAATTCGCTGACTTTAGTAATTTAATCGCAGTCGGCCAATTGCCCGATAGATACTCCTCCCTCCCTCGATTATATACATCAGTAAACTCATCAGAGATATGATTACGCATTGCCAGTAGATCTTGGTCGAAATTCCATATTGCTGGTGTGTACCGATCAGAATCAACGTCCTCTTGAGACTTGGTCTTACCAAATAGGAAAAAGTCCTTACGTACTTTGGCATCGTAGGTATATATCTTCTGTTGGACACTACTACCCTTCACTGTTACTGTATCAACATGTCTAAGTTTGTTTTGACAATTCTCAGACAATAGCTTTTGCACGGACTGACTCAATAGAAAGTGTACACCATACTGCTTCGTTGCACTCATCATACGGGATGCCATATTCACATGAGGACTGAGGTAGGTGGCATCAATCTTGTACATCGAACCCACTGCACCCTCGACAGCCCAACCGGCATCCATGCCAAAATTTAGATTAATTGACATGGCGCCGACACCCGCACCTAATCGAAAATCATTATTCCAGCTCAATATTGTCTTATCTCGGTGTATCCCGGCAAAGGTTTTTAGTAGACCCAAAAGTGCTCTGTCAGCAAAGGCTCGCATACCAGGTAGAGATGACAAATCAATATTACTATCCACTGGACTATTCCTCTGAGGAATAGAGGACTTCTCAGATCCTCCAATCATGGAGGACCCTCGTTGACCACTAATCGAAGTGTCTTGTGATGATGATCGAGAACGTTGAATATGTAAACTGTTACCCGTTTGTCGACGAGATTTACGAATATCCTTCATTGAAAATATAACTGCCTCAGCTCTCTTTCTTTTTTCCATTACCTCAGTCACGTCCCCAATCCTATATACCATAAGGAATGCATGACCAAGATTTTTATTACATTGACCACTATCCTCGTATCCCCATCGGTAAACCTCTTCATGCAGGACAGCTGCAATATCATTAATAAGTATCATAATGTCTCCCTTAAGTGCATGAAGGTGAAAATTGAATCGATCTATACTAACAAATGCAAAGAGAGCATATACAGCCTTGCCTGGGACAGTCGGGTTGAAGTAAGCGGCTAAACCACCCTCCTTCGTTGCCAGGTTTGATGAAATAATTCCAGCACCTGCAACACCCCAACATTTACGAAGAAGGTCAGTAATTTTGGTTACGGCACTTATCACTTGTTCTGTCTCATACGTTCCAAGTTGCTTATCGGTCGTCTCATCATCATCCGAATCATAGCAAAAGTCGGCAACATCATTCATTCCAGATCCTCGTTGCACTGGTGGTGGGGACAAAGGATTTTTTGCATCTGATCGGGAAAAGTTCACAGTGTGTATAGGTATGTTAAAGATGTCGAACACGGGGAAAATATTTTCGTTTAAATGTTGGATGAAAAATGTGCACTACTCACAGAATGCGACAGTTTTTAACATACGCCGTAATGGATTGAGTACTAGCCGTCCAGCATCATGTCTCAACACTGATAACCCAAGGATCACAAAAAGAGTCATGCCAATATTTAAACCCAGAATGTATATCATGCTGTAGTGGAGATAGTCGCACATTTTCTGTCAGATCAAGAGTGGAGTGGATTTGGCAATACGAGAACTGTTAAAATGATATACTCACGTTAAACTCACAGACTCGATCTCATTGTACGAAGCGCTTACAGAAAAGACGCCTGATACTATAGTCCCGTTTGGTAGGACATATGTCTGAAATTGATCTGGTGTGTTCACTTCGAAGATAGTATTTTGACGTGTATAATGTATTAGCCACTCATGACCAACAGTAGACGATTGATAGGAGCAATAATCCAAGCAATTGTCCCCCAATCGATTACTGCAACTGTCCGATAATAATAATGGATTCTCCATAGCACACAATTTCAAAGGGTTAAAATCCATTATCGTCTTTTGGAACTCACAACGAATTGGAGAGATTTGTAAGTCCACCAAATGCCAAAATTTTTCAACGCCAAGTTTTGTACTTTCGTACGCATATGCTTTTAACCAATTTCCTACTGTACTCTCAAAACTTATACATGTGTCACTATCTGTGGCATTAAATTCAAGATTGAATGTATTCAATAATTCAACAGAATTGGCATTGTTTCCATTAATACCAGCATTGGCATCAAGCATGACTGATAATAAAGGTTGTAATCCGATAATAAAGCTAGAGGGACAGAAATAAATGTTAGGAAAAAACGGTTGATACTCGGACACAATGAAAATATACTCTTCGTCGAACTTACACAAATGCAAGAACGTTCGTTGCATTAGAAATGAAAAGAGCAGAGCCAATTCTCGATGCATTCCGCAAGTGATAATCGTTGGTCAGCATTTTCTTCTTCTCTTCAGAATTTATTTCACTCTTACTCTTACTGGTATGGTCAGTGACATTGATGAGATGATGCTTTTCCTCGTCTTCCGTGGCAGTGACAAGTTCTAGACCACTAGCTTCCTTCTGTCGGTGGGGAAAAAAATATCCTCTTGCCCGTCTTACCTTCCAAATGCCGTTCTTACCCTTGACTCGGACAAGTGCATTGTTAATCCACATGTTCTGCCAATGTCGGCAAACACCAAATATTCGAAGTCGTAACATGCATATAAACGCTGTACCGTAAAAAGCACTTTTCCCATCTGGACCGTAAATCGACATCAAACAAGCATTGCCCAAAGAAAAATCAAGATCGGCATTAAATAAATGAAGAAACTCCGGAGCAAAAAAGGCCAATGATATCATTTCAGTGACCAGATGAAATGTATTCAAATATCGCACCGTCGATGGGAGGTAGGCCTTCTCCGATCGGATAAGTGCACGATATCCACTTGGTCGGATAAAAGTTTCAACTAATAACTCCATTACCAACACAACCCAAACAATTAATGATATAACAGCAAGGGCATTATCTGCTGACGGTGGGATAAATATCAATCGGACTTGATCAATAAATAGATACCAAAAACTGCATAATACCAAGAAATTTACACCTGTAAACCGAAAGGATAATCCATACGGTCGATTCCCATTCAAACATGCCATCATTTGTTCTTTCGCTTGTTGATGTATCCTCTTTCCCCATATTGATACTCGTAGACGTAAATGTGCACTACTAATCCCAAGTCGATTCCACCATCGAATTTCGCTTCCCCTCCCCCCTTCTAAATGTGACGACTGTCTCATCATCGATGTAAGACTCATACCACTTGACGAAGAATGCCGTCGTCTCCTGTATGCAGCCTTCGCCGCATCCAATCCCGCCACGGTCAATATTCGTTCCATATACTCCATATCTGCACGTTGGTTCTGTCTATTGTCTTCTCGTCGAACTGTATAATATTGTGCATCCTCACCATAGTGTACACTCACAACTGTAGCCAATATGTAATTAAAGGGACCTTGTTTTTGTGTATCCAGTGATGCCGATTCGAGTGGCTCGGGATAGCCGAATTTGTTTAACATCATCCGTTGTTGCTGTTGCTGTTGCTGATGTTCGAAAACTTTGATAGAGGCTCCTGAAGAGTGAAGTTCACATATCTGATTGGATATCAAAACATACTCTCCAATGGAATACCGTACAAGATTCTTAGCAGATGTTGAGGGTAAAGTTGACCTCCGTAGACCACTGCTCACCGCCGATGAGATAGGGGTTGTCGTTCGATCTTCTGATGATGATGATGATGAATTGCGCAATTTTTGTGTTTCCAAGGAATGTAATGATGATGCTGTTGATCTGGATGAGCCAAGACGATTATTTCCATCGTCGATATTATTGCTAGAACGAAGGGCGTATCCAGCGAGTCCCTCGTAGCTTACCCTGAAGTTGGATAATCTTCGATTGGTCTCTCCACTCCGACGCAGGATAGAGAACCGACCTTGCTGTTCTTCGGACGTTGATGCTGCTGCTACTGCTGATATTGGGGTTGGACTCATTATTTGTATGACTGTGCAATCATCCTCATCATTTTCATTTCCAGCCACTCCTCCTCCAGCCACTCCCGAAACTAATGCTATTTCTCCTTCTCCCACCACGCTATTGTTATCCCACGAATCAATTACCTTTTTTTCATTCATTTTGGAATTTGATTTTCCAGTTAATGATTATCAATACGGTGTCAAAACGCAGGAGGAAAAAAATAATGATGGTGATAAAGATTTTTTCTCTTCCTGACCGGTCTCGTGCAATGGAGTGTGCGGTGGTTCGTTGGAATCATTATTATCCCCGGAGGATCCACCATTGTGACTTTATTCACCCAAAAACAAAAATTATCTCAAATCGTATAAGATATTTATGTAGAGACATAGGACTTCGTTGGTGTAGAAGAAGAAAGTTCAGCGATGTGAGGAGATCCATTCCAATGATGTTACATTGGGAATTATCTAACACCTTCGCCGCTGTTCTTCGATAGTCTAATCTTCACTATGCCTCCAAAACGTCGCAACGATGAAGATGCCGATGACAACCAGTCCTTCAAGCAAAGCAGAGTTGATGGTGTTAGTGGTGGTGCTGATGGCGGCTCAGACGGGGATGAGCCGGGAGTGTCTGGTGATATTGCCATCCCCATCTTCCTCCAGAAGACGTACAGGATGATAGAATGTTGTGATCCATCACTATGCTCGTGGACAGAGGATGGGGAGATGTTCGTCGTCAAGGCACCGGTAAGTTAGATTATACGTTCAAGTGTGGTTAGGAGGATTGTTTTTACTTATTTGCTCACACATGTACCGTTGGTATACCATCCTCTCGTACCCCATCCTCTCACCCATCACCCAATTATTTGAACAGGAGGAGTTTGCGGCAGTTATCATACCTCAATACTTCGACCATAACAAGTTCAGTTCCTTCGCACGTCAACTTAACTTCTACGGCTTCCGAAAGATACAAACGAAGCCTATCCGTAATGAAGACTTTGACAAGTCCACTGCCAAGCATGTTACCTTCTTTAATGAAAAGTTCAAACGTGGACGGTATGACCTCCTCAAGGACATTCAACGCTCCACGCGGGGTGGTGGGGCACAGGCAAGTCTTGCCGATCAGGCACGTGAGGTTGAGAGTTTACATACCTCGGTTATACAACTCGAGGGACGTGTACAAGACCTCGAGACACGATTACGTGACGTGACTATGAAGATGCATTCTGAAATCCAATCGAAGGTTGAGTATGCCGTACTTGACTTAATGTCATCCCAACGTGGAGTAGTAGGTGGAATGGGGGGAGGTACGGGACTGTCGTCGCAGCTTGCTTTATCGCACACTGGTCCTGGTAGTGCCGCACACGCGGCACTACAGGCGCAAGCATATAGCATGGGCTTGCCGTCGTTGCCACACAACACGACGATGGGGTATGGACAGGATGGCAGCTCGAGTCTCATTCAACGTGCTGAGAATAGTCTTGGGTCTATCGGTCGAGGCATGCCTTGGGACCTCAGTGGGGCCAGTGCCATTCGTGCATCTAGTATCGCAAGTATCAATAGGGGGGAATCTGGTGGTGATGCAGCACCGACATTACTCCCCCATCCAAAGCAGAAGAATCAACCAGCACCTGTCCAACAGAATCCATCATTAGTGCAAAGCCTACAGGGTGGTGGAGGTGGTGGATTCGGCACCATACCGAATTCGTCCATGCTCCTACGTAATGCATGGGAGGATAAGTTCTTCTCGACATTAATGATGCAGGACGGTGCCAGCCGTGCCACATCACTTGCTGGCACAGGAGGTATGGGTGGGATGGGATCCGTCGGTGGGCCCAGTCTCGCGGCATTGGCTGCCATACATAGTATGCAACAGCAGGGTCATTCTGGTGCTCACATGGGTATGGGAATGATGGGACATCATCCTGGTGTGACACAGGCCTACATGCAGCAACAGCAGAGAGAGATGTATCGGATAAATGGCCTTGCCAATGCGACTTATAATGGAGCAAGGGAGATTGGTGAGCAGAAGGCAGAAGTGGTTGAAATGTAGAATGTAGGGACTGATTTGTTGTGGTGGTGGGAAGACCTTAACAAATGGGATTAGAAAGTTTACGTTACGAGAATTCATGTTTACTAAGAAACTACCTAAGGTCTGTATTATTATAACTATTTAGTACAAAAGTAATGTGTGTGCACGTGATAATCAAGCGGTTTCTGTTGTTGTCATGATATGATGGACTTGAGGAGACAGCATATGATGTGAAGTATTTTTGATAGGAGTGACTGTCTCTTCCTTCCTTTAAAGTGTGTATGTGGTTAAACTTCACTTTTACCTTTTTCTTCAATCATGTCTTTGAGGCCCTCATGTATTGAGGTCTTCATGTCTTGAGTTTATAAGAGGTCCAACTCTACAACAGTTGATACGCTCTCAACGAACACTATCTTCTCTTACCTACGAGGTGTGTGCAAATCCAAACATCCTCGCTGCCTCCTCAAGGCTAGGTAAATTTGTATCATATGCGCCACTGGCATTACAACACATCTCTCTCCAATCATGGGTAGTCACAGTACGAGCACATTTGCGTGAGCGATTCATATTCTCATCGACATACTCGAATGCACGTTCGAGATCGTCGATAGAGAATTCACGCATCCTTCGTCGTGGTGTGGTCGTGGTGGTGGAGATGGACGCGGAGGACACAGCTCGTGACAATGCCGGAGACACGGCATGGTGGTATGTCATCAAGTCCAAACAGTACAACGACGATGAAGCAGGACCATCGTTCAGGTTGGTGGGACTCATTATTGGAGCCTCAATGTCAACTATATCTTCAACATCAGTCTCATCTTCCTTCCTTGAGGCAGCAGTAGGTATGCCCCGACTTGTCAAGTACAGCTTCAGATAATACTTTTTGGCACGTAATACCTCTCCATCACGTCGACTTTGTACGCGACGTTTATCATTCTCCATATCAAATGGGATTGTATACGTTATTGGACACTTATATACGGCAAGGATACGTTCTTTTGGTGCCGATGACTTGATGGTTAGATCACGTATAGTCGGCAGTAGAAGAGGATCAATGCTACTTTCCTTATTAGAGCTGGTGGTAGGGTGTTCAGGACGGAGGATGTAGATATCGACCTCTTCGTGACGACGATATCCTTCCGCCGTCATGATGGAAGTAGAGGACGTAGTCGACTGAGAAGAGGAGTCGTACATCTGTGACAGGTTGCTACTGCTGTCACGCCTACGGCTTTGGTAGGAATCATCATGCGAGTCATCATCATCAGTGTCTGCGCAGGATGATCCAGATCCTTCACTAATCGTGTGAGGATCGTCTTGTAGTTGCTCCTCCTGATCATCGTGGTCAGCAGCCGCACTTGCGTCAATGACCTCTGGCTGCGCTTGATGCAAGGCCGCCACTGCAGCCACAGCCGCTGCTTCCTCTTGCTGCCAATGCAGCTCGTCGAGAGACGTCGAGTCTAGTGACAATGATGCTGAGGATGTACTCCCAGATGATGCAGCCACCGATGGAGGACAGCTGCTGTTGACTTGGATCTTGGTCTGGTTACCAAAAGGTGCGCCACCGCCATCAACGTGCTGCGGAGTACCCGCTGCGGCAGCCTCAACGCGTGGCTTCCAGTATCGTTTACGATTGTTCACGAACCAATTCGTTAGTTGCTTCAGTTCGATGCCTGTGTCCGCCATTATCGATGCCTTCTCTTGATCGGTCGGGTAAGGATGTGAGATATGATCCGGATGCATCATCCATGACTTGAGATACTCAACCGTCTCGGCTGGGAGACTGGCCGACTTGCGTCCGCCGGTGCGAGTGGATTTGGCTGCAGTGGTGGAGGGCATGATGCTGGCTATTATCTGATGAATTGATGGATGGTAGAAGATTCTCAATGCAATGCTGATGGTTATGGCATCACATTACCCGAACAAACACCCATCTGCCGACACGTTGCCCATCAAATCTTCAAATTCCATTTGGCCACGCTAGAACACGCATCAATCAAGGAATCAACCAAATGGGAATCCTTCTAATACAATATTTGAAGATGGAAAACCAAGCGTCATAAATGGTCATTGGTATAGTTGACATCAATAAACAAACGCTCTCTGTCTACAAAGAAAAATCTGGGCTTTTGCCAATCAAACAAAAATGAGACCATTCAAGCTAGAATGTACATCAATAATAAAATCGCAGTGACTTGAAGGAATGTGTCAATGAGACGAGCCATCAGAAAAGTGTCGATCTGGGCCACGTGTGGCCTCTTTGTGACCTCTTTCTACTTTGACGGTTAATATCTCAGTCAATATTGGTCCGATCGAAATAATCTAGAATACAAACCTGATCTGTACCTTCTTGGCTTTCGATTCGTATCATCAGATT
>Ga0247843_1008908_pt1 | contig 11452 bp, 9 predicted proteins | sample LaCruzMarch2017__FD_192420 | JGI IMG/M metagenome (GOLD analysis project Ga0247843, IMG submission 192420) | Freshwater microbial communities from meromictic Lake La Cruz, Castile-La Mancha, Spain - LaCruzMarch2017_8m | ecosystem: Environmental > Aquatic > Freshwater > Lake | place: Spain...
GGTGTGATAAAGAACAAATTTTTAGATTATGGACGCTATTCTAATAGTCTCTCCAGTGGTTGTTAATTGTCACATTGTTCCGAAAGCAGCTGGGTTAATATTTCACTCATCCCATAGTAATTCACTAACAAATTCCATGAAATGCATGCTCCACTCGTGGGGTAGGTACGACACCTGTCACCCTCATTCTCGCCATTCCATCACGCCGAATCCATCCTAGTATCACCCCCCATCAATTAGTAGCCGTTTGTTGTGTCATTTGTCGATTATTTCATGAATTACCTCCCCATTCCTGCCATGCCCACTCATTCATGCATTATATTACCACCGATTTTACAGTTCGACCACTTCTCCGCCTCTCCGCTCGTTGACGCCGATTCCCAATCATATCTGATGCATATGAGGCTCGACGGAGCCTCTAAAACACTCATCCGGTTGATTGACGGGGTATTTCCAATATTCGACCCCATACAGTGCAAAAACACGTGCCGGCGACAGCAAAGCGACCGCTACTCAACCCCCGAGCCGCCCAGGACCGCCGCGCCGCCACCAAACGAGTCCGCCGAGTCCGCCGACGAGGTAGGTTGCGGCGCGGCGCGGTGGCCGCTCTGAATGGCGGCCGTTCATTGATGAATGAGGCCGGTGGACGGTTCACCATTGTTGCCTTGTTTTGAGTGCAAAACCGCGCCCATTTTTTAGTGGCAAACTGGTCCAAAACTCGATGCCCAGAAACTAGAAGTGCCCTCCCTCCCATTGCAACACAAAGCAGAACACGACGGGGATTCGCCTGTAACAATTCAGTAGCGATGATGCTGAGCAGGTAGATGTTGTGGATCTATACTACAGTCTGTGGAAGTCATCTCATGCAACAATGGAGGCGAAGGATAGAGATTAGGTTTAAAACTAGAACAATTGGCACTGAAGGAAGTGGGTGCATGCAGTGATGATAACTCATGTAACACACTAATATTCTGTAAGAAAGTGACTAAAACCAAAACTTTCGCTGATTCACCAGACAAGGTCACACACAAAAAACAGCAAGAACGAATAAATTTGCTTCCCTAATCTATTTCGACACATTTTCTGTCTCTGCGTCGCTCTTCTTGTGAAATCGGTTGACAATAAAGTAGTTATAGATGCATATCACAATTAGATTTGCAACGCAGAGACCAACTAGCAGCCCTCGGAATTCCACAGGCATGACAGTTGTGGCAAAGTTGTTGTTCATGGGCTGAGGCTCTGGATTGGTGACATAACGAACAGCATGCTCAAGGTCACAGTTCACACGCCAAATGCAAGAAAAGTGGCTTGAAGTGAGCACCATGCTAAACTGCATCGCTGTGAATAGGGCGAACAGAAGCACGAAGACAAAGTTCTTGATCCAGCTCTGCCTGAATGAATACCCAAAGTTGAAAGCAGCAGCAGATGAAATGTACTGGTAACCAGAGATGATAAAGATAACCGATGTCTCGTAATTGTCCCCAATTGTTGTCACGTTGCTCACGTCAGATGAGTCCCACTTCCTGCACTGAAACCAAGGTTGAGCAAACAGTGAAGCAAGTCCAATGACAAGGAAGAGGAAATTGATTGCTAGAGTGCCGCAATAACTCCACATGGTATTAGGTCCAAATAGCGATGCAGTGGGGCGCAACTTGCCAAGCATTTTCGCTGGCTCTGCCAACGCCAAGGAGAATGACATAGAAGATACCCAAATGCCATCCATGAATACCCAGCACCATTCGCTGAAGGTAATTTTGAAATATGCATTAATGACTTGATTAATACTCTCGACTTGGCCGTACATGAGCATGTATTTGTAGCAAGCTAATGCAGATGCAAGAGCACATCGTCCCTCTCGCAATACTTCAGTCACAGATGTAATCTCTTTGTCAAGAGAAGTGAAAGGTGCAACCACGCTAGCTTCGGCATCACTCAACGCAATACCAACATGGGCCGCCTTGAGCGCCCCACAGTCGTTACCGCCGTCACCACAAAATAGTGAGATCTCCCCCATCTCAACAAACGTCGTTACTACTGATACTTTATCATCAGGCTTGCATCGTCCGAAGACCTTGCTGCGCTTGGCATATTCAAGAGCTAATTTGGGATCGTGCTCAAGTAGGTATGACCACACTTTACCTGTCAAGGCCATATTCATTTCATCGCTTGGTTCTCCCGGACTATCGTCGGAGTAATTGAGCCATTCAATCTGACCATCGTCACTAATGCTGTCGCCGATAATGACGGAGCGATCTTTCTCCAGAATACCCGCATCAAGAGCTATCTTCACGCCTGTAAGAACATTATCGCCAGTGACCATGATGCAGTCAACGTTTCCATTGCGGAGCTCCGCAATCACACCAGGTGAATCTGGTTTGAGAGGATTCTGAAAGTTGATAAATCCAAGAAACTCCAGATTAGTCTCAATGTCATCGCGAGTTACCTCGTGCATGCCCTTATCACTCGTGTAAGCCTTCGTTGCAATCACAATCTGATAGATCCCATCACGTGCTGATTGCCTCGCCACATTAAAATAGTCAGCGGGGAGGGACGATGATACGCACAACTTACTAATAGACTCAGGACTGCCCTTCACGTACACGATAGTCTCATCACCATTCTTGACGATCACGCTCTGAGTCATGCGGAAGAAGTCAAACTCAAACCGTTTGAGGTACTTGATGTTTGACCCATCAAAGTCAACAGTATCTTCATCTATCATCTTGGCCCCGACGGCGTCAAACCCAATACGATCTACTGTTGGTCCAATTAGATTGCCGCTCTTGCTTAAAAATATCGTGTGGCAGCAGGCGATCCCACGATTTAACAACAATGGATCACCCTCTCCAGAACTTGGAAGGAATTCCATGCCCTGCTTCGTCAAAGTCCCAGTCTTATCAAAGAATGCCTTCTTCACCTTTCCAGCAATAAGAATTCCCTGTGATTCCGTGCAAGTAATCCTCTTCTTTTGCAAACGTTTGTTGGAAATGCCTACTGAAACAACGAAGACAGTAGGTAGAAGCGGAGGTAGCACGGTCCCAACAACGTACATGGCGTAAAAGAAACCATACGCAGGTTGTTCACCAAGAAGCCCCAAAACAGTTCCCATTAGGATCACTGCCTCGACACATAGAATAGCCAGCACGATCTTCACTTCATCATCGAACTTGAATTTATGGCGCTCGTAAGACAGGACATCACTAAGTAGTTCTCCCTTGGCTGTGAAAGATCCAGTATTCGTCACGATTGCCAAATCACTCTCTACGCCTAAACCATCGCCACACTCTGAAATAATCGATCCTGCAACAAGCGTGGAGGAATTATGCTTCTTCGCGTCATACGCAATGTCCGCATTAGCAGGATCTAGTGGCGACTTGACAATCGGATGGACTTCGCCAGTCAGAGCACTCTCATCGACTATCACTTTCTTGGCTTGAAGGATCGCCATATCGAAGTACACGTCGCCAGGCACCAATCGAACAATATCACCTGGCACAACTTCTGTTTGGTTAACGGTAGTAAATTTACCTCCCCTGAGCACCTCAGCTGTTCCTTCAGTCACCATGAGCTGATATAAATCTTTATCACTCTGGTACGTAAAATACGCAACCGTTAGACCACCGCTGAGTCGAATGATAGTATTCAGCATGGCCATATAATAGTACCAAAACGGAGCTGGATTAAAAAGTGTGTGAGCGTACAATGAGGCGAGAATCATTCGAGTGAGAAGAGTCGAGTACTTACCCCACGTCCAGACCAGGAAAGTTTGATAGGTATAAAACGTCTTCGAAAATTCAGCTAATATTGATCCCACGAGTGTAGGTTTCTTCAAATCCAACACATTTGGTCCAACAATCCCACGTCGCACTACAGCTTCATCATTTGAAATTCCTTGATGTAAGTAAGCTTTATCAAGCCATTTACCAATTGTCGTATTCTCTGTAACGTCCCAATCACCAGCCACAAACTTATTCAAGCTGGTATCGAAGATGAACCTCCTAAAGCGGAAGTAAAAGTATCGAGTTTCAGTCGTCTTATCGAGGCGGACCTTGCAAAAGGTTACTGAACTATTCGACCCCTCGCCTTCTAGTGCCTTGCTGCTGAATAAGATTGACAGAAGACTGAAACAGAATTTCCCTACGCACGAGATGATGGGAACGCCACCTGATTCCCCTACCTCGAAAGTAATGTTCGAAGCAGTAACCGCAATATACTGTGCATCGATAGGACGGCATCGTCTAAGGACGAGATTGTACATACTACCAGGGAATTTCATTAAGAATGACCAAAGGAAACCAACGACCCAAACAACAATGAATGCCGTCAGTATCTGTACATCATCGAAGAACTTTTGTGATCCAAAAATAGATATGGCATTGGCTTCTTGTTGGACGTAATATTCCACTGTTAGTGCAAGCAAGAGGAAATGGATGATCAAGTGTACTACCACGTATAGACAGTACAGAGCTAATCCAACAATGTTGGTCGTGTATCCGGTCTGAGACATGGCTTCCATTTCAAATGGTGTATGTTCAAACTGCATAGATCGCTTTAATGCCCCCATGCTTCTGGTTGACGACCCTTTCGAGGATTGACTGCCATCAATATCGACATCGTTGCCTATACTTAAACTTAAGGTATCTTTGCTACCCGACACTGGAGCAAAACGTTGATTCCATGCAGAATAGATCAACACGAGGACTGTCAATAGTGGGATAGTAAAGTAGAAGGCTAAAAAGACTGGTCCAGCAAAATTCACTTGAGGTAAAGATTCATTTTGTTCTTCAATGCATAAATCATATGCATCATGTTCTGTTTTGAATCGTTTATCGCATGAATCCTTCAAGTCGACTTGATTGGCACATGCGAATAAAGTCTTTTCGCATTCACATGGCGTCACGGCGTCAGGGTCGCATGTTTCCCCCGCTGTAGTATCAGCACATGACCCATCGGCACAAAGCTATAATTATTGATTGGAATAAATGTAGCGTTCAAAATGAGATACAACCGAGAAATAAATGCGTGAACAAATATGTATTAATATCATAAACATACCTCAGTGCCAGCAGGACACACCGCATCGTCCGGACAGTCCGCAGCGGTGGCAACACAGACCGGATGACAAAAAACCGTGGCCGGACAATCGAATGTCGTATCCCAAGTAAAGTTTGTTAGTTCCCCCTCGGCATCCACGGGCAGTTGAAGTTCGCGCTGCTCTCCAACCCTCGGAGACGGAGAAGAAGAATGCAACTCGGTGTCGGGATGGATGACGGCAGAAGAATGGTTATTGTTCTTCCGCCCGTTGGTCGGACGAGCGAGTAATATCGGGATACCATCAAATGCGTGCCACAATGACGACGACGACGATACGGCGAGACATGGACGCACGAGGCCACCATCACCGCCGACGGCAGCAGCGATGGCGACTACCACCACGCCAAAGCATTTCATTGATGGATAGGAAGAGTTCGAAAAAATGAATCAAGTAAGGAGGTACCAACAACAAAGCAATTGCAGAAGTGCCGGACTGCGCACCTTAACTGCGGAATCAATAGTACGGACAGACCAACACGAACTTCAACCAATTCTAAATCTTCGAGAAGCTGATGACAGACAGTTTGGTGCTACACAATCCATAGTACTTCATAAGTGGTTAGTGGTCTATTGATGGATGCAACTAAACACTGATACAGAATCTGCTGCTAAATTGGAACATCACAGAGAAAAAACTTTCTTTTCCAGACCTGCCAAAAACGACAGAGCCAGAGCCTTAAATTCAACAATTTTTATCACGCACGTTTTACAACCCTATCTAGTACGATATTTGAGGAGGAATACCATACTAAACAATTACATCACAAACATCAGTTTATATTGTTCTTGCGTCCCCCATCCCCTCCCCAACAAGGTATTGTGCACCTTACCCAACCACCCACCCAACCACTCAACCAATCACCACCTGTGTGTTGCTAATCACACAGCACCAATCCTTTTTTGTTCCCAGTCACACCCCGTAAAAACATTTTTTTATTAAATATCTCTTTCTCTCTTTCTTTACTTTAAGATCCTCGACTAGCGGCAGTCTTACTTGTCATTCCATCACTCCCACTACCCTTACTCTGAGTTCGTTGACTACGTAAACTATTTTTATTATCCCCTACTTCGGCAGTACTCTCAACGATACGACCTTGATTGTATAAGCAGTAATATCCGGTGGCACGATCGGGTATGCCCTCAAATCCAATCTTCTTTTCAATATTCTCTTCATTTGCTGTTATTACTTCGGTGTTGCTAATAGCCTTAATGTCTACAGTTGTCCATACTGGAGTAATAGCATCACCACCATCATCGCTTCCATCGATTACTTTCTTCTCGCCAGCACTAATATATCCCCATTCCAACATGGCATTCATGGGTATTAATAATGGATACAATCGTTTCGAATGCTCAGCAATTAATGCACGTTGTCGCGCAATGGCTACTTCGGTATGTGCATTATCTACACTCCGGATACGGCCCACCTCCATCCATTGTTGATTATTAGTTGGTGTTGTTGTTGATGACGTACTACTGTCGTCGTTTTTGATACGCACCCCCACTGTGAATTTAGTGCATGTCTTCAAATCCAAATATCTATCCCATTGACCCTTGGCCTTGAGTTTGGCGTCTTTCTTATTGTTCGAGCTACTATCTTTACTACCAAATCCTGCCATGAAGAGCGAGGATGATGACAATGATGATGCCCTGTTGCTGCTGATGTTGTTGTTGTTGCTGCTTTTGACAGTTACATCGTGGTGAGGAATGCGACAACGGCTACTGCGATGATGATGAACGAGGAATGATGAGGCATCATTGACAATCAACAATGCGACGCATATAGACAGCAGCAGGACATTCATTGTTGATGGGTTCGGGTCGGATTGGGAGGGAAGTATGATGGGAGGGAGGCGTGGCGGGAAAATTTGATGGTGTTTGAATTGAGAGGTCAATAAAGTGTAAATAAAACGAGATAGTTAATTTACTATTCATCCGTCTGATAGCGCAACCTAAACCCATCTTTTGAACAAAAATCTCTTAGCAGTCTCATCGCCGTATCGCACCAAATGTGTGAACCATCATCAAGGTATGGTTTCTCTCCCCCCCTCCCATCCCTACCACCATACCTTCTCCCCTCTTCTCAATCCAACACTCCCCCCTCTCCAACAGGTCTTCTCAATCAACAAGCCCCCCCCCTCCCTTCCAACGAATCTTCTCAATCAACAACCTGCTCCCCCATTCTCTTTCTACAAACGAGCACGAATATTGTATGCACCATCATAATCAACAGCTTTATCCAAAAATCCAGTCATCTACCTCGCTCTTTATTATACTTTTTTTCACTGACCCTGTGTGGGTAGACTAAATCGTCCACCACGACGTTTACTCATAAAGTAATAATAAAAAAAATCGACGTATAGGAGTGTTTGTAGTACGCCACAAAAGTATACTACATAATGATGCCGATATCCAGGTTCATAGTAGGCTCGGTATATCCAATTCACTATATATAATGCCCGATATGCGCCCATGAAGAAAATATAATTCCCGGTCAAATTCTCAACCTCGCGGTATCGCTGCAGTACGATGAGTTGGGGCAATATGGCAATGCTCTCGAGGTAGATGCTGAACATCCATAATAGTTCCTGTATGTTCCGTCCGAGGTCATATCCGGATCCTTCGCCACTCAGTAAGTGCGTAACAATGGCCAAGAAGGCGCAGGGCACGATGGCGAATTCGACATGACGAAAGGTATCTTGACTTTTATCGTAGGTCGAACAGATCGGCTCTCGCGCACGTATCGCATATACGATACTGGCCGTACTGGCAATATATAATACCTTCATGACGGAATTGTATATACTATAATACGTGGTGAATAAATCCGTGTATCGGGTTAGAAAGACCAGGAGGAATAATTCGTGCGTCCGTAGACTGATGCCCGAGGCATTCTTGGCCACGCGTAAACGTAATAGTAGTACTAGGATGGAGAATACATGGGACATATCCCCACATAGACGAAAGATATTCATTGACATTACACGTATATATATATATTTTTGGGGCTCTAGCGGTTGCTGTTGTTATGCCGACGGAGGGACGAGCAATGCGCCGTGGCGTGTGAGGATTTCGATTTTAGATCTCATCCCGCCACTCATTTCAGGCAACACAACAACCTCAACACAAAACACAAAACACACGGCGGCCTGCATAAACAACAAACACAACTATCATGGGGAGAAAATCAGAGCAGAACAAGGTGTGGACACTGTAACAATGGCAACTGCGTCGACTGTTGCAGAAATGGAGAATGAAGAGGAGAGCAACGGTCGTAGTACGTGCCACTTTGTTATTACAGGCTTTGGTCCATTCGATGGTGTATCTGACAATCCAACTAAAACCCTAACGAATAAATTGGCAATTGCAATGCGCGAGAATTCGTCTTCTATTGGTAACATCAGCAATACTAACAGTCCTGTTGTACACGTATTTGAAACATCGGCGGGGTATGTACAATATAAGATGGGTGAAATATTTGCACAGTTAAGACGTGATGCAATTGCTGCTCAATACAAAGAAGAAGGAGTAGATGATGAAGAAGAAGAAAGTGGAGGAAATAACAATGACGACATTAAAGTTACTGCTACTATTTCTACAACTGCTACAACTATACTTTTACATCTGGGTGTGGATAGTAATGCAACACAATTTAAGCTTGAACAGTGTGCATATAATGATGCCACTTTCCGTGTGAAGGATGAACGTGGATATCAGCCAAATAATGAATGTATACCATTACCACCACCAGCAGCCTCAACCCATGGTGAATGGGGGGAATGTGTTAAGACGACATTAAACTTAGTTGATTTATGTGCTGAATTAGAAAGACATGAAAATTCCGACATCATTGAGGAGGTGGAGGAGGAGGTGGGCAGTAGTACTGTCATGATAAGTACAGATCCTGGACGGTTTGTTTGTAACTACACCTATTACCTCAGTCTGAATCGTTGTCGCTTTATTAATGACGAGTTTGGTCGGAACAATAATAACAATAGCAGTAATAGTAATAAGCGTACCAACGAGGGAGATGCAAAGATGAAGAAACAAGTATCATTTTCACAACATCATGCACTCTTTATTCATGTTCCACCATTTGATGTGATACCTGAGACAAAACAACTGGACTTTCTCCGTAGGCTTATGATAGCTATTGAACGACAGATTCACAATGTAAAGTCTCTTTAATATAAACTTTTAGCTTTACCGATCAAATTACGGCTTATCTGTGTATTTGTTGCATAATATTGACTGGGTACATATCCAATCTCATCCAAAACAAAGTGATTATTTGCCACCACCATTGTTCGACTGTGGTGTTGCAGGAGCTGATCCAACACCACTAGAAGGAGATGATGAAGATGATGATGAACCATCTGCTTCGGCTGCCAATCGTTGTTTCTCATTATGCCAATAGTGTTGTAATGGTTCTTCGAAAATATACTTCCCAGATAATATCCCTAATAATGTGCCAACTACTATGTTCATTCCAGGTATACCCGTTTGTCTAAATTTTCCTCCCCTTAGTATTGTGCGTGGTGTGCAGAGATATTAAAGAGAGTTATGTTTAATGGCCATCGTACTATGAATTTGAATAGAATGTACTCACTTTAAACCCACTACACGCTGAATCCATTCGAGTCTTGATATCATTGTTGGTTGTTAGTTGTTAGGGGGTTCAGCTCTTTGTCATCACAAAGACGACTCCCCTTTGAGATAGATTGTTTGAGCTGACTGTGCGTCCCGCCAAAAGCCTGAGGGACGCCCGGTACCTAGGTGTAGTGGGACGTCTTGTGGCTGTACAATGATTGATGCAATTAATTTGTTACCGGAAATCCGCAAGAAGTATCCAGTCGATTGTGTGGATGATAGTCTCATTGCTGATCTTGCTTTCAACAACATGTACTATCGGAAAGCTGTTGCTACACTTTCTAATTATGATCAGTTGAATGTGTTATACCATTCTACCGATCGGACTATTCGTAAGAAGATTGAATGTGAAATAATGCGAAAACTTATTGCGGAAAAATTCATACGCACTTTTAGTAATGGCGATTACGAAGTTGAATTCGACGAGGTGCTTACTTTCGATCGAGGTTTAATCGAAATCCTACCATCTATGCCCACGCAGGCGTGGTATACTAAGCCCGATAATTGGCGAGAAAGGAATCGAATTGGACTGGAGAGGGTGAAGGAGCAGCTGCAGACTTGTATCAACTCTGCATCGGTACATCATTTACAACGTTTCAACCTGTGTTTGACACACAATGGTGATGGAGATAGCGAAGAACCCATAGTTTGGCATGAATCAATTTTAGATGAGTATTGGAATCGGCTTGAAGAAGAAATCGATCAGAACAAGCAGCTGGGAATAGTAACAGAAATTGAATACATAGGAATTATTGTAGAAATAAAGAAGGAGCGCCTTGATGCGTTAGTTGCAATCCTTCGTAGCGGAAGAGCCACTAATTCAAGTGACACTGTTGATTTTGATAATGTCAATCTTTGTGAAGAGGGCATCATTTCTCTTTCAAAACTGGTTGAAGCTAGTTCTATGTAGAACAGACTTCTCCTTGACCCTCCTTGACCACAATCGGATTGATAACATGGATTCGGCCCGTTGTCTTTCTAGGTCATTAAAGTTGCACGATTGCCTCAATACACTTTGTTTGCTTCACTGTGATCTTGGAAGTAGTCCGGAAATACTCTCAGTCATACTTCAATCTGACGTTGAACATATCATTCTTGAGAACAATAATATCAACTCATTGGGGGCTGTCGCCATTGCAGAGTATCTTGAGAGTGATCCACCCATTGAAGAATTGTGCCTTGCTTACAACCAGTTGAATGATGATGAAGTCATACTCATTTCTCGAGCACTGAAGAGAAACACAAACCTACATGAAATAGATCTTGTCTCGAATAAAATCACATCCATTGGTGTGAAGGCAGTACTTACCTGTGTCTTTGACAGCTCAAGTTAGAAGTTTGAATGCAATATCAGAATCCAATCACACGCTTGGAGGAATGGATATGTTTTTGAAGGGAAACAATCAGACCAGTGATAGGTTGCAATATTGTATCAGAAGATTGCTAGAGTTGGACAGGATGCAGAAAATATTGCTTGCCTTGCAAGACAAAGATTCTCTTCTGAAATATCTTGCAAATGTTCCAGTGGAACTAATGCCAGAGGTGCTGGCATTTCCTTATTATCAACAATTGGATTATGTGAATATTGTGTATTCAACAATGCGATGGTGGAATATGCCCATGCTCTACTCCTATCAATGTTGCACCATATCTGATGCTAAGAGGAAAAGAGTTGACTAGCATTGTCAATACTGAGGAGGTACTGAAA
>Ga0247843_1008910_pt1 | contig 11446 bp, 9 predicted proteins | sample LaCruzMarch2017__FD_192420 | JGI IMG/M metagenome (GOLD analysis project Ga0247843, IMG submission 192420) | Freshwater microbial communities from meromictic Lake La Cruz, Castile-La Mancha, Spain - LaCruzMarch2017_8m | ecosystem: Environmental > Aquatic > Freshwater > Lake | place: Spain...
TTTGTTATTGTAGGTTGATTTGATTAATTGTTCTATATACTCCTCAGGTTTTTTCCTTGCTTGTTTAGCAATATCAACAAGCATTTCATAAAATAAATCATTCAGTTTAAGTGTTTTCATTTGTTCTTTCTAATGGTTTATGGGTATAATAATCTATTTCTTCTTTGGCAAGAAGGTTTTTAGTTAGTTATAGATTTGATATAAAAAACATTTTCATATTTCTTCAAGCACTCATAGTTGTAAGATTTTTCCTATTCCTTGATTTCATACCTTCTTTAACATAGTTTCTTATCAGTATTGATACGGGAACATATGTTATTGAACTTTCCAAGTTGAGTTCCTTGTAAAGTTGTGTTTCTTCTGTTGGGAATGATACATTAATATTTTGTCTTTTCATATTTGTTTAAATGGGGTAAAATTGGGTGTGAGTTATAAAAGTCAAAAGAGATATGAGATTGTTGAGTTTCTTTATTTAAATATCCCATAATGTTGTAAGCATTTGATACTGGTGTAATGTCTATAATCTTCCACTTTGATAAACATTTTGTTGTTTGTTTAATGGAAGTATCAAATATATCTTGGATACTATCAACATCATTAGTATTCAAGTTTTTAGCATCTAATAATATATGAGTGTGATATTGCAACTTTACCTTACCCTTCTCGTGGTAAAATAATAAGTTCGGGTAATCATATTTATCTTCTCTGTTGAACCTCTTAATACCATATAGGTATTTAAGTATTCTGCACTTGATTTTTTGCGTATCTTTAATAACTTGCTCCTCTTCGTTTCGTTTTTTCTCCCAATACTTATAAAGTGCTACTTCTTTCCAAATATCTCTGTTGGTTTTAAATCCATATCTATCACCAAAACCCAAGAGTTTGTTTGTCTCTTTGATTGGTTTAGAATGTTCTACTGGGTGTTGATAATGGAGTGATACCAAGTATTTGGGTCTTACTCCTAATGTAAGTTGATTGAGAGTATAAAGGAGAACTTCTATATTATAATCATAATCACTTTGAGTTTTAAGGTGCAACTTGGGGTGTAGTGGTATATGATTTTTATGCAGTTTGATTGAAGGATACATCATTTTTACTAATAGTAGATACAGCAGAGCACTTGGGTTTTATTCCAATCAAATACCAATATTTAAACTATTAAAAGTTCCCCAAATATCTGTCGTGCTTCATTTTTTAAATAAAACTACTGGTCGGTGATATACACTTATCTCTTTCTGGGAGATAGATATTTGTTTATGCTATCCAAGAGAGATTACTTGATAATAGGTATTTGTAAGAACCAAGTGGTTCAATAAAGTAGGTTGTTGTTTCAACCTGTTTTATTTATACATATTGTAGCACAAATAAAACAACTCGTCAAGCACTTTTGGTTGTCTCGTCATAACGAACACTCTTACATCACTAACTTACGAAGAGATAAACAAGAGTGTTTAATATTAAAATCGTTATTTAAATGATTAAAAAACTGCGGTTTTTGCACTTGTATAACATATATCCAGTCAAACCTATAATCTGTTAGAAACGGCACATCTTATAAACTTTAACTGGTTTCCCCACTCGTCTCTTTGGGGTGTGCTGTGGGTGTGTTCCTACACCATCTTGCAAATAAAATCACCAATAAATCCTTGTTTTCACCTCCTTCGTTGGTTTGGGGAGCATCTGGGAGTGTCTGGTGTTGCATCTGTTTCACACCAGTTCCTCGTCTGCTCTCACCAGTGGATAGATAAACCCTTTATATAAAAACAAAAAAAAATCCTCTGGTGATTAGGCAGAGGATTATAAGGAGGTATATTATTATGATTATTGTATTTTATATAATATCAACTCAACAAAGTTCTTACTTCTTTGATTGTTCTGTATTAAGCAAGAAGTCAAAACAAAGAAAACCAACTTACTTCTTTTGAACTTTTATATTATAGAGCAACTCCACTCATAAGTCAAGTTTAAGTGATAGATTACCAACCTCGTTTGCAAAGTTCATCAATCTCCTGTATTAACACTCCTTTATTATCATACTTTTTGAGTTTAAGTTTCATCGTGTTTATTGTGAGAAGAGAATGATATTGCGTTCCTCCCCATATTGGTCTATCTTTTTTCCCCCAATATAGTTTCCCCTCTTTTTCATATGTATTATATGTTGCTACGATGCTTTTTCCAATCAAACCATCATCATCCCAAATAACCTCTATTTTTTTCTTATCTTTGATATAGTTATAATATATCGTATTCTTCATCTTGGTAGTTGGGGGGTATTTGGTTTTGCAGTTGAACTTTTCAAGTTCTCCCATACCAAAAAAACTAAAAGAGCATAGCAAAGGTGTAAATAATGCTAATGCTCCAATAAACAAGTATTTTTTCATTTTTCTTCCACAAACGATAATACTTCCACCATATCATCTGGTTCTAACCATTCATACCATTCACCTGCAAGTGCTATTAAATCTCCATATTTTAATGGTGTGTGCTTAATCCTGTCTCTACACCATTCTGTTAAATAACCAACAATCTCTTCTGTGGTTTCCATTTTATAATACAGCATCAGGACTATTCCAATATGGTGCCTCATTCTTTTTCGTAGGTAGAATATATCCCATATCTTCAAATCCTTTCTTCTCTTCAAATGCAGTTTTTATATTATTCATTACTTCATCAATAGTCATTTTACCACTCATCATATCAGTTTCATAATAAGTCATCTGCATTCGTGCGATTATTTCATTCTTCTCTTCTTTTGTTAGCAATCTCTTTTTACTGCTAACTTTTCTGTCTTGCATAGAACCACCACGAACCCTTAAAGATACTGGTTGTTCTTCAAACTCTATATTAAAGTCATCCTTTAATCCTTTAATAAAATAATGGATTAATATTCCTGTATAACTTGTTGGCAGGGTGGATACTTTTTCATCTTTAATGTCTATACCTTTTATTTCATTCCTTTTAGCAAGATTAATAATAATATCTCTTACTGCTGTTTCAACATTTATAAGGATTGTATCCTTTGCGTCTTTGGTGATTGATAGTTTGGTTGTTTCTGGTGCTTTAACCTCTTCTTTGATGATTGTTGCATTGGGAGAAGTCATTTATCCTGCTGGTTGGTCTCAACCCACATATTATATAAGTGCTCTTGTTCTGGGTCAAGCAACTTACCTGTTTTTATGATAACCATATCTTATCAGTCATATGCTCCTTGCAGTTCTGCTTTATCAGTTTTATCTGCTTTCCAGCACTGACCTTTTGTTATTTCACCACTAATCATAAGTGTTGTTAGGTGCGAGTATGTTTGTTCTAAGTATATAATACTTGTTCTAAGATTAAGGTTCGCACCATTCATATGCTTCACGTGCAACTGCGTTATATGCTATTTGTAGTTCTGGGTCATCAGTTTTTACTGCTGTCCAACCCTGTCCCTTTGTTATTTCATTACTAATCATAAGTGTTGTTAGGTGTGAGTAAGTTTGCTCCAAGTATATAACACTTGTTCCAAGATTTAGTGATAGGTGGTAAATATCAACACCTTTCATAAGTCGTGCAGTAGCATAATAATGTCTTCCACTATATAAAGTTATATTTCTATTATCTTTTTCCAACCTTTCTCTCATACCAGATTTTTCTAATACATCCTTTAACCTTACATCCATAGAACTATGCGAATATGAGATATTCTGTTCTATTCCTCTTGGAGTAAGATTTATAAAAACATAATCGGTTTTCTTTGGTATATAACCCATTTTTTTGTAATGGTTTTCTATTCGTGCAAGTTTATCTGCTATTGGAGAAACAATATTTCTTCCCTTACCTGTTTTTGATTGTTCTGCGTGTATTGTTATTACTCTATTAAGTTTCTGTTGTTCTATTGTATCGTTTGAGTTCTTGCTAATATCGCACCATCTAATATTCAGCATTTCACTTACTCTGCAACCAATATTGTAGTTTAAACTGATATAAAGTGCAAAAACTCTTCTTTTTACTCTTTCCTTTTCACTAATACCAGTTTCTCTGCAATACTTATTCTTCATATAGTCAAGTAGTTCTAAATATTCTGCTTCATCCAATACATCTCTCTTTGGTGCTTTGTTGGGTGATACCTTCATTTTCTTAAACTTAGGTATTTCTGTTATTGCAATATAATCTTCGTTAATACCAATCTCTTTATACATCTTTTTAATAGCACCTATAACTCCATTCATTACTTCTGCACTTCTTTTCCTGTCTCCATATCTTTCCTTTGGTAGATTGCTTATCCATAAACCAAAATCTTTACCAATATCAGTTGGTATTTTTTCAATATATTTTTTATCAAGTTTTAAAAATGTTATATATCTCATCCAGTAGTTAAGTTGTGTCTTTAAACTTCTATAATATAAATGTGTAATACCCATCTTTGGTATATCAGTTAGTTCTTCACCTCTTTTTTTTAAATACATATCAATCATTTCTCCTGTTGTTATAGATACCATCTTTTTCCCCTTGAATAGTTTATCTTTTTTCTCTCTATATAAAACTTGTGCTAATACAAGTGCATTTTCTCTATATTTGGTTCTTAAACTTTGTGAATAAACTTTTTTGGTATTAGCATCATATATTCTTATGTAAAAGTTTCCTGTTTTCGTTCTTCCATCTCTGTATATAAAGCAATCCTCACTTTTTTCAAATACGAACTCTTTATCAACAAATATTTTATTCTGCTTTATTTTACCTTGTTCTTCCTTTTCTATATTACTTACTTCTTTCTTTTTCAGTTTTGCTAATACATCTAATACTTGTATAAAGTCGTCAGCATTTAACCCTCTTGCATCCAATAAGTCGGCAAGGGCACTTATATGCGGTTGGTCTGCTGGTGGGGTCATTTTTCAACTGCTCTTCAACGCAGTTGGATTTACTACTCCCATTCTAACTTATTTCAATCGGTTTTCAACTCTGTGTTTTTTTGCTCTTTGTTTCAAAAAGTCTTGTGTTTGCAGTCGGTTTGGAGTGCTTACAACTCAAAAATTCAACTTTCAAACATCTACGTGGGATTTTAGTATTTTCAAAAAAGTCAGTCATACAAAGGGGTATTTCTGGTGATTTTTCATCTTCAACTCTGTTTCAACTTGAAGTTCTTTCTTTTTGAGCAGTGTTGGGAACACCTTTTTCCCCATTATCGCAAGTCAAACTGCTCTTGCAAACCAAGTAAAAACCCCAAAAATCTTGGTCTTATATAAAACCTTATACAAGTCAAAATATTCTGGGGGATTTTTTTATTATAAGAAAGGTATATCAACCAAATCGTTGCAGTTGTAGGTTTAAAGTAGTATAAAAATAAGGAAAGGGTGCTGTTCTTTCATAAAAAAACCACCAGTGAAGGTTGCTGGTGGTATATTGAAGGTAAAAAAGTATTGATAAAATGGAAGAGTTTCAGTTCCTCTTAATATGTATATGTGTTTATGATATGCTATTTACAAAATCCATCCATAACTTAAAATCATTAATAGATTTAGCAGCAAGATAACACTGCTCCATATATTCTTCCAGTTCTATATCTTTTTTTGATATTTTCTTATTTTTATAATCACTTTCCTCTATAAACTCTTTAAAGGTCTTTCTCTTGGGTTGTTCGTATTCATCTGCTACATATCCTTCATCCCAGTCTTTTGTAGTTGTTCTTATTTTACTTCCACCTAATCTTTGGTCTGCGTAACTACTTCCATATTTTATATATTTTGACTTATCAAATACGGGTTTTTTCTTTATGGGTTTTGCTGGTTTGTTTCGTTGTCGTTCGTTTTCGCATACAAGATTATAGCAATCTCGCAGTTTATCGTAGTAATACTGATTTGTTTTAGTCATTATATTTTTTAGAATGGTGGTGGTGATAAGAATGCTTGTCTAAATGGTTGAGTTCCATTATTTTTTGTTATTGTAGGTTGATTTGATTAATTGTTCTATATACTCCTCAGGTTTTTTCCTTGCTTGTTTAGCAATATCAACAAGCATTTCATAAAATAAATCATTCAGTTTAAGTGTTTTCATTTGTTCTTTCTAATGGTTTATGGGTATAATAATCTATTTCTTCTTTGGCAAGAAGGTTTTTAGTTAGTTATAGATTTGATATAAAAAACATTTTCATATTTCTTCAAGCACTCATAGTTGTAAGATTTTTCCTATTCCTTGATTTCATACCTTCTTTAACATAGTTTCTTATCAGTATTGATACGGGAACATATGTTATTGAACTTTCCAAGTTGAGTTCCTTGTAAAGTTGTGTTTCTTCTGTTGGGAATGATACATTAATATTTTGTCTTTTCATATTTGTTTAAATGGGGTAAAATTGGGTGTGAGTTATAAAAGTCAAAAGAGATATGAGATTGTTGAGTTTCTTTATTTAAATATCCCATAATGTTGTAAGCATTTGATACTGGTGTAATGTCTATAATCTTCCACTTTGATAAACATTTTGTTGTTTGTTTAATGGAAGTATCAAATATATCTTGGATACTATCAACATCATTAGTATTCAAGTTTTTAGCATCTAATAATATATGAGTGTGATATTGCAACTTTACCTTACCCTTCTCGTGGTAAAATAATAAGTTCGGGTAATCATATTTATCTTCTCTGTTGAACCTCTTAATACCATATAGGTATTTAAGTATTCTGCACTTGATTTTTTGCGTATCTTTAATAACTTGCTCCTCTTCGTTTCGTTTTTTCTCCCAATACTTATAAAGTGCTACTTCTTTCCAAATATCTCTGTTGGTTTTAAATCCATATCTATCACCAAAACCCAAGAGTTTGTTTGTCTCTTTGATTGGTTTAGAATGTTCTACTGGGTGTTGATAATGGAGTGATACCAAGTATTTGGGTCTTACTCCTAATGTAAGTTGATTGAGAGTATAAAGGAGAACTTCTATATTATAATCATAATCACTTTGAGTTTTAAGGTGCAACTTGGGGTGTAGTGGTATATGATTTTTATGCAGTTTGATTGAAGGATACATCATTTTTACTAATAGTAGATACAGCAGAGCACTTGGGTTTTATTCCAATCAAATACCAATATTTAAACTATTAAAAGTTCCCCAAATATCTGTCGTGCTTCATTTTTTAAATAAAACTACTGGTCGGTGATATACACTTATCTCTTTCTGGGAGATAGATATTTGTTTATGCTATCCAAGAGAGATTACTTGATAATAGGTATTTGTAAGAACCAAGTGGTTCAATAAAGTAGGTTGTTGTTTCAACCTGTTTTATTTATACATATTGTAGCACAAATAAAACAACTCGTCAAGCACTTTTGGTTGTCTCGTCATAACGAACACTCTTACATCACTAACTTACGAAGAGATAAACAAGAGTGTTTAATATTAAAATCGTTATTTAAATGATTAAAAAACTGCGGTTTTTGCACTTGTATAACATATATCCAGTCAAACCTATAATCTGTTAGAAACGGCACATCTTATAAACTTTAACTGGTTTCCCCACTCGTCTCTTTGGGGTGTGCTGTGGGTGTGTTCCTACACCATCTTGCAAATAAAATCACCAATAAATCCTTGTTTTCACCTCCTTCGTTGGTTTGGGGAGCATCTGGGAGTGTCTGGTGTTGCATCTGTTTCACACCAGTTCCTCGTCTGCTCTCACCAGTGGATAGATAAACCCTTTATATAAAAACAAAAAAAAATCCTCTGGTGATTAGGCAGAGGATTATAAGGAGGTATATTATTATGATTATTGTATTTTATATAATATCAACTCAACAAAGTTCTTACTTCTTTGATTGTTCTGTATTAAGCAAGAAGTCAAAACAAAGAAAACCAACTTACTTCTTTTGAACTTTTATATTATAGAGCAACTCCACTCATAAGTCAAGTTTAAGTGATAGATTACCAACCTCGTTTGCAAAGTTCATCAATCTCCTGTATTAACACTCCTTTATTATCATACTTTTTGAGTTTAAGTTTCATCGTGTTTATTGTGAGAAGAGAATGATATTGCGTTCCTCCCCATATTGGTCTATCTTTTTTCCCCCAATATAGTTTCCCCTCTTTTTCATATGTATTATATGTTGCTACGATGCTTTTTCCAATCAAACCATCATCATCCCAAATAACCTCTATTTTTTTCTTATCTTTGATATAGTTATAATATATCGTATTCTTCATCTTGGTAGTTGGGGGGTATTTGGTTTTGCAGTTGAACTTTTCAAGTTCTCCCATACCAAAAAAACTAAAAGAGCATAGCAAAGGTGTAAATAATGCTAATGCTCCAATAAACAAGTATTTTTTCATTTTTCTTCCACAAACGATAATACTTCCACCATATCATCTGGTTCTAACCATTCATACCATTCACCTGCAAGTGCTATTAAATCTCCATATTTTAATGGTGTGTGCTTAATCCTGTCTCTACACCATTCTGTTAAATAACCAACAATCTCTTCTGTGGTTTCCATTTTATAATACAGCATCAGGACTATTCCAATATGGTGCCTCATTCTTTTTCGTAGGTAGAATATATCCCATATCTTCAAATCCTTTCTTCTCTTCAAATGCAGTTTTTATATTATTCATTACTTCATCAATAGTCATTTTACCACTCATCATATCAGTTTCATAATAAGTCATCTGCATTCGTGCGATTATTTCATTCTTCTCTTCTTTTGTTAGCAATCTCTTTTTACTGCTAACTTTTCTGTCTTGCATAGAACCACCACGAACCCTTAAAGATACTGGTTGTTCTTCAAACTCTATATTAAAGTCATCCTTTAATCCTTTAATAAAATAATGGATTAATATTCCTGTATAACTTGTTGGCAGGGTGGATACTTTTTCATCTTTAATGTCTATACCTTTTATTTCATTCCTTTTAGCAAGATTAATAATAATATCTCTTACTGCTGTTTCAACATTTATAAGGATTGTATCCTTTGCGTCTTTGGTGATTGATAGTTTGGTTGTTTCTGGTGCTTTAACCTCTTCTTTGATGATTGTTGCATTGGGAGAAGTCATTTATCCTGCTGGTTGGTCTCAACCCACATATTATATAAGTGCTCTTGTTCTGGGTCAAGCAACTTACCTGTTTTTATGATAACCATATCTTATCAGTCATATGCTCCTTGCAGTTCTGCTTTATCAGTTTTATCTGCTTTCCAGCACTGACCTTTTGTTATTTCACCACTAATCATAAGTGTTGTTAGGTGCGAGTATGTTTGTTCTAAGTATATAATACTTGTTCTAAGATTAAGGTTCGCACCATTCATATGCTTCACGTGCAACTGCGTTATATGCTATTTGTAGTTCTGGGTCATCAGTTTTTACTGCTGTCCAACCCTGTCCCTTTGTTATTTCATTACTAATCATAAGTGTTGTTAGGTGTGAGTAAGTTTGCTCCAAGTATATAACACTTGTTCCAAGATTTAGTGATAGGTGGTAAATATCAACACCTTTCATAAGTCGTGCAGTAGCATAATAATGTCTTCCACTATATAAAGTTATATTTCTATTATCTTTTTCCAACCTTTCTCTCATACCAGATTTTTCTAATACATCCTTTAACCTTACATCCATAGAACTATGCGAATATGAGATATTCTGTTCTATTCCTCTTGGAGTAAGATTTATAAAAACATAATCGGTTTTCTTTGGTATATAACCCATTTTTTTGTAATGGTTTTCTATTCGTGCAAGTTTATCTGCTATTGGAGAAACAATATTTCTTCCCTTACCTGTTTTTGATTGTTCTGCGTGTATTGTTATTACTCTATTAAGTTTCTGTTGTTCTATTGTATCGTTTGAGTTCTTGCTAATATCGCACCATCTAATATTCAGCATTTCACTTACTCTGCAACCAATATTGTAGTTTAAACTGATATAAAGTGCAAAAACTCTTCTTTTTACTCTTTCCTTTTCACTAATACCAGTTTCTCTGCAATACTTATTCTTCATATAGTCAAGTAGTTCTAAATATTCTGCTTCATCCAATACATCTCTCTTTGGTGCTTTGTTGGGTGATACCTTCATTTTCTTAAACTTAGGTATTTCTGTTATTGCAATATAATCTTCGTTAATACCAATCTCTTTATACATCTTTTTAATAGCACCTATAACTCCATTCATTACTTCTGCACTTCTTTTCCTGTCTCCATATCTTTCCTTTGGTAGATTGCTTATCCATAAACCAAAATCTTTACCAATATCAGTTGGTATTTTTTCAATATATTTTTTATCAAGTTTTAAAAATGTTATATATCTCATCCAGTAGTTAAGTTGTGTCTTTAAACTTCTATAATATAAATGTGTAATACCCATCTTTGGTATATCAGTTAGTTCTTCACCTCTTTTTTTTAAATACATATCAATCATTTCTCCTGTTGTTATAGATACCATCTTTTTCCCCTTGAATAGTTTATCTTTTTTCTCTCTATATAAAACTTGTGCTAATACAAGTGCATTTTCTCTATATTTGGTTCTTAAACTTTGTGAATAAACTTTTTTGGTATTAGCATCATATATTCTTATGTAAAAGTTTCCTGTTTTCGTTCTTCCATCTCTGTATATAAAGCAATCCTCACTTTTTTCAAATACGAACTCTTTATCAACAAATATTTTATTCTGCTTTATTTTACCTTGTTCTTCCTTTTCTATATTACTTACTTCTTTCTTTTTCAGTTTTGCTAATACATCTAATACTTGTATAAAGTCGTCAGCATTTAACCCTCTTGCATCCAATAAGTCGGCAAGGGCACTTATATGCGGTTGGTCTGCTGGTGGGGTCATTTTTCAACTGCTCTTCAACGCAGTTGGATTTACTACTCCCATTCTAACTTATTTCAATCGGTTTTCAACTCTGTGTTTTTTTGCTCTTTGTTTCAAAAAGTCTTGTGTTTGCAGTCGGTTTGGAGTGCTTACAACTCAAAAATTCAACTTTCAAACATCTACGTGGGATTTTAGTATTTTCAAAAAAGTCAGTCATACAAAGGGGTATTTCTGGTGATTTTTCATCTTCAACTCTGTTTCAACTTGAAGTTCTTTCTTTTTGAGCAGTGTTGGGAACACCTTTTTCCCCATTATCGCAAGTCAAACTGCTCTTGCAAACCAAGTAAAAACCCCAAAAATCTTGGTCTTATATAAAACCTTATACAAGTCAAAATATTCTGGGGGATTTTTTTATTATAAGAAAGGTATATCAACCAAATCGTTGCAGTTGTAGGTTTAAAGTAGTATAAAAATAAGGAAAGGGTGCTGTTCTTTCATAAAAAAACCACCAGTGAAGGTTGCTGGTGGTATATTGAAGGTAAAAAAGTATTGATAAAATGGAAGAGTTTCAGTTCCTCTTAATATGTATATGTGTTTATGATATGCTATTTACAAAATCCATCCATAACTTAAAATCATTAATAGATTTAGCAGCAAGATAACACTGCTCCATATATTCTTCCAGTTCT
>Ga0247843_1008911_pt1 | contig 11446 bp, 6 predicted proteins | sample LaCruzMarch2017__FD_192420 | JGI IMG/M metagenome (GOLD analysis project Ga0247843, IMG submission 192420) | Freshwater microbial communities from meromictic Lake La Cruz, Castile-La Mancha, Spain - LaCruzMarch2017_8m | ecosystem: Environmental > Aquatic > Freshwater > Lake | place: Spain...
CCTTGCCGTTGCCACTGACATGGCTGGTGTTTGCAAGGCAAGTCGTTCTCGCATTGAAGGCCATCTGGAGATTCTGCACCTTCAATACCCCTGCAAATCCAAAGTTCTCGAAGCCACTGCCGGTGGGATCGCCTTCGCGCAGAACCAGCGTCGGCAAGGTCGCATTCCCGGTGCTCCAGACACCCTCGTTGTTCAAGGGCGTGGCGGGAGCGCTGAGACGCGCCTTGAACGCCACGTGCGGATTGTATTGATCCGTCACCGGAGCATCGAACGCGGTAAACAGCGTGCCGGGGATCGGGACATTTCCCGGCGCGGCGGTTTGGGGTATCGATGTGGTTCCGGTGTCGGCGACCGGCGTCCAGGTGGACGGGGAGGACGGAGGAAGGATGCCGGTGATCGCGGCGTGGGCCGGGATGCTGGCACAGCAGGCAAGGAACCATAGCGGAGTGCCGCGGCAGATGGAGATGCGTTTCATGGGTTTTTGTGGATCGGGTTTGGATGCGCGTTGACGAGGAGATAGTTTAAGGGAAAGCCCGCCGGCTTTGCCTGTGGGAGCCTTCGAAAGCTCGAAGGGTAAGTCAGGGTTCACGGGCGCTTTAAAGAGAAGAGCATCCGCACCCATTGGGAAATGTGGAGATGGGATGACCACGTGGTCGGGGGATTTTAAGTTTCACCTGCCAGATTCTCGATTCAGGAAACCTTGCCAAGCGAATTCGTTAGAGCACTTGTGCGCTGCGGCGAAACGGAGACACCCACAACAAATCGCGGCGCATTCTTTACTCCCTCCCGCGGCACTACCCCGTCCGCAACCTCGTTGAGGTAGGCAATTTGAAACCGGAGCCACCCGGGGTGGCTCGTTAAGGCTCGCAACCCCGGGCTTTGGGATGGAGTCCCGTTGGGATATGAAACCAGCGACCATCACGACCGACCGACCCGGTTGATTTCCCGTCTCTGACCGCTCATTGTCTCCCCCCGATGACCACCCCCGACCCCGCCGCATGGGCCCGCGACTTGCGCGGCCCGGTCACCTTTCAGGGCGACGCCCATGGCAAGCTGGCGCGGCTCGCCCGGCCGGGGCATCCGGTGGTGCAGGTCGGCGATCTGGGCGCGGGATTTGTTTCGGCCAGCGACTTCCGCCAGAACGTCAGCGACCGCGGGGACTTCCGCTTCATCCGCGGCAACCACGACGACCCGGCGATCTGCCGGAAGGACCCGCGCTACCTCGGCTATCTGAAGAAGACCCGCTTCCGTTGCCTGGCCGAGCTGGAGACCTTGAAGGTGGAGTTTGACGGGGATGGCGGGTTTTCGTGGTAGCGGCATTTTGTGGGGAAAGATTCCGGCCGTCGTCCCCGTGGAACTTGAGGAGCTTCGATCGCCGAGAGTGACCGGCCTCACGCCACTCTCTGCTCCGCGTTGAAGACCTCCCGCCAGTCGACCTTCGCGGTGAGGATCATGAGCAGCGCCAGTGTGAGCACCGAGACGACAGCGAGGGTGATGCCGGTCAGGCCGTCGAAGAAGAAGGAGAGGCTGAAAAGCATCAGGTAGATGAGCTGCGCCGGCACGGCGACGCGGAATAGCAGCTTGCCGCCAACCGCACGGAGATATCCCGCCACCAGCAACAACGAGACCGCGGCGGCGACGCCGAAGCTGGCGTAGGGATCGAGCAGGTCGACCAGATAGGCGAACAGCAGGTGGAAGGCGAAGAAGCCGGCGCTGACGAAGAAGACATGCATCGGATGCAGCGGAATGCGTTTCAATGCGGCGACCAGCAGCACCACCGCGGTGAAGAACAGCAGCGACACCGGGGCGAACTGGACGATCCGCAGCGCGACCGGCCCGGCGTTGAGGAGCTTCGGCATGTCCATCCCGATCGACGGCGCGGAGAGGACATCGGGATAGTTCCACGCGAGGTCCCAGCCTTGTGCGTCCTGCTGGCGTTGCTCGGGCGAACCGGTGCCGACCGGGAAGTTGATGTCGGCGAAGTTCACCCGCATCCGCAGGTCGAAGCCCGTGATCCGGCGGGCATCGTCGAAGTGATAATTCCACGAGTCCGTGCCGCGGGTGCGGTAGGCGACATGCAGCGGCACGGATTCTCCGGCGGGCACGACCACGGCGCGGGTGACGATGCCGTCGTCGGCCGCAGAGGTGGAGTCGGCGGAGGCATCGTCGCCGACCTGGAAGACGAAGCCGTGCAGCCCCGCGCTGTCGGAGGGCAGCGGGAACTGGAGATAGAGCGTCTGCGGGATGCGGGTGGGATTGGTGAAGACGTAGTCGGCGTTGAAATCGACCGCGTAGGTGCGGTGCCACAGCAGGCCGCGGCGCTTCGGTTCGGAGTCGAGGCGGACGCGGGCCTTCGTGCTCGACGGCAGCACGGTGGCGCGGCCTCCCGGCGCGTTCGGCGTGTGAAAGAAGGCGGCCGGATGCGACTGGACCAGCGCCGGACCCCAGACGCCGGAGACCTCGTCCTGCATGGTGCCGGTGGCGCCACGGGTGCGCCCGGCGATGGCGGAGCCAAGGATGAACCAGCCGATGCAAGTGCAGGCGACGATGCAGGCGGAGAGTAGCAGGTGGGATTTTTTCATGGCGGCGGTGGCGTTCTGTTAGGGACGGGCGGCGGCGGAAAGATCGGCGCGCTGGTAGAAGACGGAAACGGCCGGAACTTCATCGCGGCAGAGGTTTTTCCGCAGCCGGATGGCCGACGGAGGATCGGCGGCGGCGAGCGAATCGCGGATCAAGTTGCCATGGACCTCGGAGCGGTAGGCGGCAGGCAGGTCGATCCGCCAGCTCAGCGCGCGGATGAAGAGCGGGGTGCGCGGCAAGGCGAGCGCGAGCGTGCCGGAGACCGGGTCGAGCGCCTCCCCGGCGGCGGTGAACGAGAGCTGGACAAGGCTCGCCTCCTTGCCGGCGGGGGGCAGCGGAATCTCGATTCGTCCTTCGCCGCGGTCGACCGGCCGGGTGTCGATGCCATTCACGGCGCAGCTCAGCAGGGTGAATCCGGCGGGGCTGTCGAAGGCGACGCGGAGCGGCTGGCGGTGCTCGATTTTCAGCAAGCCCTCTGCCAGGAGCGCGCCATCGCTTTCCTGGCGGAGTGCCCAGGTCGCCTCCGAAATGACCGCCTCCGCGGTGGCGACCAGCGGCAACTCGCGGGCCCCGAGTTCCGCGGCGTGGTCTTTGCTTTCGAGCGTGTGATAGGTCGAACCGGCGAGCACTTCACGCAGCTTCGGCGGGAGCCCGTCCGGATCGAAGGGACCGGCCAGTCCGGCGGCTTCGAAGGCGCGGCGGGGATTGGCCGCAATGAGGAATCGGGTGCGCGATGATTGTTCGCCGGCGCCCCGTGGCGCAGCAAGTTGCCAGCTCGCATCGAGCGGACGCAACGGACGGCGGTAGGTCAGCGTGACCTCGCGCTCGAGCAGATCGCGGCTCTTCCACTCTAACAGGAGGCGCACCGATCCGTCGGCATCGCGGGTGCCGCGGGAGGAAGCGAGATCCTCGCCCGTCGCTTCAACATCGCGGGCATCGGCCGGCAGCAGTAGCTCGGCCGACAGTCCCGAGCCGGTGGTCGCCGAGGCGCGGGCGATGACGAAATGCTCCAACTCGCCCTCCGCGTCGCGCACCAGCGCCTGGTGCTGCCACGTCCAGTCGGAGGGCTGCGGCGGGCGCAGCGACTCCTCGGCCTCGCGGGTCGATAGTGCACGCAAGGTCACCACTGCCCCTGCAGCGGGAAGTGGCAGCGACTGGCCCGGCAGCAGCGGCTGTTCGCGATCGCCGGTGACGACGATGAAGCCCGGCTCCGCCGTTTCAAGAATCAGCGAAGGGCTGGCGGGAAGGGTGAGCTCCACTTCGTCCGCCCCGCCCAGGAAGCGCGCGGTGAAGGCACTGCTACCCGGTTCGGCGGAGGCGTGACAGATCTGACCATCCTTTACCAGCAGACCGAGGTCCGCCGGCTCGCTGCGCTCCAGCGCCACCGCGCCGCCGAGCAAGGGCACCAGCGTCGGCCGGTCGGAAAAGCGGACGGTGCGGAACGCGGCATCGATGACGATCCGACCTCCCTCGCGGCTGACTTTGAAGCGGGCCGACGCCAGCGACGACGGCAACACTTCGGCCGGGGCGGGTTCTTTCCTCTCGTCTAACAGCCGGCGGATCTCCGAATAAGGCAAGCGGACCTCCGCATCCTCCAGCGGATCGGCGGCGACAAGAAGCGGGGTGGCAAGGAACGCGGCAAGCAGCAGATGCTTCATGGCCATAAAATCGAGGGCCGGGATGAAGCGGCGTTGAAGCGCGGATGAAAAGCAGGCGCTCGCTTCGTGAAGGTCGCAGGAATCCGCTTTCCCCATGCCCCGGTGCGGCCTTTGCTTTCCGGGCGATGCGATTTCCCCTGCTCCGTTCCCGTGCCCTCTGGTTCGGCGGTCCCACTCTACTGTTCCTGCTCTGGGCCTGGGTGGATTCCACACGGAACCGGAGTTGGCTCCAAAAGGGGAGTCCCTGGGGCTCCTTCGCCTTCGAACACTGGAACTCCGCGATCGAGATCGGCCGGGCACCCGTGGGCTCCCCTTCCGCCTTCGCCGACAAGATGGGGAGGGGCCCTTTCCCAACCAAGGAACCGCCACCGCTGGTCTGGTGGCCGGCGGTGGAGGCCAAGCGTGACTTCTACGGCCGGCCCTATATCCGGGTCCCGCACTGGCTGCTGGTGTTGGCCTACATCGTCACGTGGTCTGCCGTCATCCGCTTCCGCCGGCGGCACTGGATGAAGGCCCAGCGGCAAGCCGGGCCCGCTCAGTTGACCACTTCGTAAACGATCCGCAGGAAGCGCTTCGGACCATTGCGGGCGACTTCAAAACCACCGGGGATCGTGGCGACCCCTCCGGTCGTCCAGTTATCGAGACCGGTCGATGTCTCCGCCGAAAGCACAATGCCGGCCGGAGGATTCGGGACCATCAGCATCATCGTGGTCGCCGTGAGAACCGGCTGGAGCTGGGGCAGTGACGACGGATTGTTGGGGAGCGTCCCGAACGCATACTCCCCGGCATTGTCCCAGCCATCGCCATCAAGGTCGCCCGACGCCGCGGCGGCAGGGTTTCCAGGGTCGGCATAGGTCGAAATCCACGCGGTGTAGGCGGAAACGATGACCAGCGTTCCACTCGCGCTGCCCTGGTAATTGAGATCGTTGATCGTGCCGACCACCGCGTAGCTGCCCGCGTTCGTCGGGGCGGTAGCCGAGCCGTCGTAGGTGAAGCTCACCGCAAGGCCCGCCGGACTGGTCGTCGCGGTCGCGGCTTTCGGGGTGCCGGTGTAGGTCGGAGAAAGACTGCCCAGTGTCACCGTCGCCAGCGCCTTGCCGATCACCAGCGTGCCGCTCGCGCTGCCCTGGTAGTTGGCGTTGTTGACCGTGCCGACCACCGCGTAGCTACCCGCGTTCGTCGGGGCGCTACTAGAGCCGTCGTAGGTGAAGCTGACCGCAAGGCCGGCCGGACTGGTTGTCGCGGTCGCCGCTTTCGGGGTATTGGTGTAGGTCGGCGAAAGACTGCCGAGCGTCACCGTCGCCAGCGCCTTGCCGATCACCAGCGTGCCGCTCGCACTGCCCTGGTAGTTGGTATTGTTGACCGTGCCGACCACCGCGTAGCTGCCCGCGCTGGTCGGGGCGGTACTAGAGCCGTCGTAGGTGAAGCTCACCGCAAGGCCGGCCGGACTGGTTGTCGCGGTCGCGGCTTTCGGGGTGCCGGTATAGGTCGGAGAAAGACTGCCGAGCGTCACCGTCGCCAGCGCCTTGCCGATGACCAGCGTGCCGCTCGCACTGCCCTGGTAGTTGGTATTGTTGACCGTGCCGACCACCGCGTAGCTGCCCGCGTTCGTCGGGGCGGTACTAGATCCGTCGTAGGTGAAGCTCACCGCAAGGCCCGCGGGACTGGTTGTCGCGGTCGCCGCTTTCGGGGTGCCGGTATAGGTCGGAGAAAGACTGCCGAGCGTCACCGTCGCCAGCGCCTTGCCGATCACCAGCGTGCCGCTCGCGCTGCCCTGGTAGTTGGTATTGTTGACCGTGCCGACCACCGCGTAGCTACCCGCGTTCGTCGGGGCGCTACTAGAGCCGTCGTAGGTGAAGCTCACCGCAAGGCCCGCGGGACTGGTTGTCGCCGTCGCGGCTTTCGGGGTGCCGGTATAGGTCGGAGAAAGACTGCCGAGCGTCACCGTCGCCAGCGCCTTGCCGATGACCAGCGTGCCGCTCGCGCTGCCGGTGTAGCCCGGTTCGGTGATGGTGGCGACGATGACGTAGCTGCCCGCATTCGAAGGAGCCTGGGGCAGGCCATCGTAGGTGACGGAAACCGCGAGCCCTGCGGGAGCGGTCGTAACGGTCGGGGATAGGGACGATCCGGTGTAGGTCGGATTCAAAGCGGACAAAGTGACGGTGGCGGGGATCGCGCTCCCGTCCGACACTTGGACCGACACCGAGGAAGGTGCCGCCGCCGCGAATCCCGGATCCGTGGCGGGGATCGAGATCACCAGCGTCTCCGTGCCTTCGGCGACTCCGTCGGGCGTCGCGGAGCGGGCAACGATCGTGGACAAAGTCCCGGCGGGCAGGGTGAACGACAGCGGGCCGCCGATGTCCGCGGCATTCGCCGTCCCGCTCAAGACCGGCACCACATTGAGCGCCTGCACGAGCGGCAGCGGCGTGGAAAGCGTGAGCTGCGCCTGCTGGGCCGGAGTGCTCTCGGACAAGCTGGTCGCCGAGGTGGCAAGCGACACGAAGGGCCGGAAGGGATCCGCCACCGCGGCCACGGTGGTGAAGGTCACATTGTCGACGTTCCACCCGGCGCTGGCGGTCCCGTCGTTGTGGACCAACCGCCAGCGGAAAGCGATGGTGCCGCCGGCCCAGGCAGACGGGACCGAAACACGGGTCGTCACGAAGCCGCCGGAACTGCCGGACCAAGCGGGCTTGCGCACCAACGGGGTTTTCGCGTTCGACCGGATGGTCGTGTTGTAATCGCCCGCCTCGACGGTGCCGCCTTCCCGCATCAGGTCGAACCACAGACCGCCGTCGCGGGATGCCTCCAGCACCGCACCATCGATATCCGCCTGCAAGTCGTAGCGGTGCCGGAATTCCAAGGTCCCGCCGGTCGCGCCGATCGTCACGGTCGGAGAATCAAGGAGCGCCTCGCCGGCCACCGTGACACCGGAGGCCCTGGCGGCATTGGGTGGGCTGTCGGCCTGGGCCGATGAAACGGTCCACGCGGTCGCCGCGTCGATCACCGACTGGCTCCAGCCCGCGGGCAAGGTCGGCGAACTATCGAAATTCGCGTTGATCGGCGTGGCCGGGCCAATCCCTCCAAGGGTCAGGCTGAAAGACAATGACGTGGCATAAGAGGTCCCGTTGACCGCCAGTTGGAGGTTCTTCACTTCACCCGCCACCCCGGCCAGCGCGAAGGTGAACAAGCGCTCGGCCGACGCGCCGGGTGCCAGATTGCCGTAGCTGCCCACCGCGGTGAACAATGTGGTGCCCGACGGCCCGGAAAGCGTGGCGGTCACGTTCGAAGCGGTCAGGTTGCCCTGGTTCGACAGCGTGATCCCGTAACGCACCGTCTCAACCGGATCGGGCAGGCCGTTGCCACCGCTGTTCGACTCGGCATCAAGCCGGATGCTGTCGATCACCACCAGCGGTGCGGCAGCTGCGTTCACCAGAAGAACCTCCATCCGATAGAGTTGCGCCCGATCCGCCGCGCCGCCGCGGACTCGGATGGTGTGGGTACCGTTCGCCGGCAGTTGGAAATTAACGATCTGCTCGGTGAGCCCGGCGGCCTGCACGGGCGCGGTGGCGACCACCGTGCTGCCGTTGGTCCCGATAAGATCGAGAATCAGGTCCTGCTGCGTGGTCGGATCGAAATCCGTGCCGGCACTGCAAGAACCATCGGTGTTCTGCGCGCCTTCGAGATAAGTATCGACGTTCGGATCAGTCGGCAGGATGGGATCCGAAGGAATGATCCGCACCGTCACCTGCTGGGTCGTATTGCCACTGAACGAGAAGTGGTCGAGGTCGGTGCTGTCGTCGATGCTCAGCCATTGCCAGGAAGCGGTCGTGCCGGTGACCAGCGAAACCGGCGTCGCCCGGGCGACCGTGTCGTTGTCGCGGAGCGCGCTGTGGACCTCGAGCGGGTCGCCGTAGTTGCGCTGGTGAGAATAGACATCGTCGAACTGCGAGCCGCGGAAGCCGAGGTTGATGAAAGGCTCCATCAACTTCGTCTGGTTGACCGGGCAGACATGGGGGAGGCCGAGCGAATGGCCGATCTCGTGCTCGAGGATGTTCCGCAGGCGGAGTGAATCGCTGGTGATCGTGTTGTAGAAGGTGTCGTTGGTATCGATCACCACATCGCCGTTATCGGGGGAGTAGGCGTAGGCCAGCACCCCGCTGTTGCCGTCGATCGAATGGCCGCTCAACCGGATGTCGCCGCGCACCCCGAGCAGGCCCCATTTGGAGGTGGAGATCGCGCCGTCGATGACGAGACCGTCGTCGTTCGGCTCGTACACGAAGCGCAGCCCCGAAATCGCCGCGAGGTTGTCGAAGGTGGCCTGATAGACGGAGAACCAAGGCTGCGCCGTCGGGTCGCCGGTCGCGCTGCCGCCGTAGATTGCGGCCATCCGCGCCCGCAGGCTGCTGGGATCGGACGACTCGGTGGCATCGGTCGGAGTGATCGGGGTGCCGTCCGGCACGATGCTCCAAGTGATGGTGACCGGCTGTCCCTGCGTGGCCTGGCCTGTGCCGTTGGTCGCGGTGCGGGACCAGTGCCGAAGGGTTTGCAAGGCCTGCAGGCTGAAGCCCCCGGCCGCGTTGATCCGCTGCTCGACGTTGAAGTAGGCTTGCACGATCTCGCGCGGGGTCCCGGGCGTCCAGCAGCGGGTGAACGGCGTGTCGGCCAGCGCGAGTTGGCCGGCGTAAGCGGCGAGCCGGTCCCGCTCGGCTTCGGGTAAGTCTGCAAAAGCTCCCGCGTCGGAAAGGATCTCGTCGAGCACTTCAAGCTTCCTCGCCCGGCGCTGCTCCGGGTTGAGCTCGCGGGCCGCGAGTTGCTCGGACAGCGGCACCGGCAAGCCCGTCGCCACCATCGTCGCGTGCCCACCGATGCGGTCCGTTCGCTGGCCGTCCTCCATCGTCGGGGCCGCGCCGGGACGTTCACTGGGCCGGGCATCCGGACTGCCAAGCGTTTTCGAAGGAAGCGGGGCGACACTCGCAACGGCTTCCGGTTGCTTGGGGAAAATCAGCACCGCACCCACGAGGGCCAGCAGGGCGAGGATGATGTGCAAGGGCGCTTGGGATCGCTTCACAGGGCTTTATCATAAATTAATCAAATCCACAGGACAAGATCGGAGATCCGGCTCCGTTCCCGGCACGAAAAAGCCGGGAAGGTTTCCCTCCCCGGCTTGGAATACTTCGTTCGGACCGTTGCGGATCAGTCTTCCGACGGGCTCCACTCTTCGGTGGAGAGCGAGGCCAGATTGAAGGCCTGCTCGAGGCCGACCATTTCGGAGGACGGACGCAAGCTTTCGAAGCTGGCGCTTTCCTTCTTCAGGTCCGCTTCGTTGTAGTTCACGGCCTTGATCGAGAGACCGATGCGGCGCTCGACCTTGTCGACCTTGATCACGCGGGCTTCGACTTCGTCGCCGACCTTGATCACGTCCTTGACCTTCTCCACGTGGTCTTCGCTGAGCTGCGAGATGTGGATCAGGCCGTCGATGTCGCCATCGAGGCTGATGAAGGCGCCGAAGGAGGCGATCTTCGCGACGGTGCCCTTGACCAGGTCGCCGACCTTGAAGCGCTCGTCGATGTGGCTCCATGGATCGTCCTCAAGCTGCTTGAGACCGAGCGACACGCGCTGGTTCGGCTTGTCGATGGAGAGCACGATCGCTTCGACCTCGTCGTTCTTCTTGAGAACTTCGGAGGGGTGGTTGATCTTGCGGGTCCAGGACATGTCCGAGACGTGGACCATGCCGTCGATGCCTTCTTCGAGTTCGACGAACGCACCGTAAGCGGTGAGGTTGCGGACGGGGCCCTTGATGGTGGCACCGATCGGGTAGCGGCTCTCGATTTCGTCCCAAGGATTCGGCTCGAGCTGGCGGACACCGAGGGAGATCTTCTGCTCCTCGATGCTGATGCCGAGCACGACGGCCTCGATGACCTGGTCGAGCTCGAGCACGTCGCTCGGGCGGGTGATGCGCTTGACCCAGGAAAGCTCGGACACGTGGACCAGGCCTTCGACGCCGCGCTCGAGTTCGATGAACGCGCCGTAAGGGAGAAGCTTGGTGACCTTGCCCTTGACGTTGGAGCCGATGGCGAACTTGCGCTCGATGTCTTCCCAAGGATTGTCGGACATCTGCTTCAGGCCGAGGGAGACGCGCTCCTTCTCGCGGTCGACGTCGAGAATGACGACGTCCACCGGCTGGCCGATGATGAGCATTTCCGAAGGGTGGTTGATCCGGCCCCACGACATGTCGGTGATGTGGAGCAGGCCGTCCATGCCCTGCAGGTCGACGAACGCACCGAAGTCGGTGATGTTCTTGACCGCGCCGGTGACCTTGTCGCCGACCTTGACGCTCTGGAGGAAATGCTGGCGAAGCTCCGCGCGCTCGGCTTCGATGACTTCGCGGCGGGAGAGCACGATGTTCTTCCGCTCGTCGTTGACCTTGACGATCTTGAATTCGTAGACGTTGCCGACGTATTCGTTGAGATCCTTTGGCGGGATGATGTCGACCTGGGAGCCGGGAAGGAAGGCTTCGACACCGACGTTGACGGTGAGGCCGCCCTTGACGACCGCTTTGACCTTGCCGCGGACGAGACCGCCGTCCTGGAAGACCTTGACGATCTTTTCCCAGTTCTGCTTGTGGGCGGCTTTCTCCTTCGAGAGGACGACCATGCCCTCGTCGTTTTCGAGTCGCTCGAGGAGCACTTCGACTTCATCGCCGACTTCGATTTCTTCATCCTCGAACTCGTTCGACGGAATGGCGCCCTCGGACTTGTAGCCGATGTCGACGAGGACGACTTGCGGGCGGATCTCGATGATCGTGCCCTTGACGATGGTTCCTTCGCGGAACTCGCGGAACTTGGCGTCGATGAGATCGCTGAGTTCCTGGTTGGTATTTTCAAGCACTGCGGTGCTCATGTTGTTAGCGGGGTTGGGGTTAGGTTGGTTTGGTTTCGCTTTTCCTTCCGACAATTGCCCCGGTGGAAGAACTGGCGGGCCACGGGGCTCCAACTGCACGCCAGCAAACTGAAAGGTGAAACGGGGTCGCGAAGCTAGAGGCCCGGACCGGCATGGCAAGCCGAAAATCCCCGGTTTTCAGGCAGGGCCCCTACATTAGGGAGAGGAGTTTTTCGAGGTAGGCCTCGTCTTGGGCGGCGCGGAGTTCCCGCTTGGGCAGGCTCTTGGGCTTCTTGCCTTCGGCGGGCATCCGGTTGTGGGCGTTGAGC
>Ga0247843_1008915_pt1 | contig 11439 bp, 9 predicted proteins | sample LaCruzMarch2017__FD_192420 | JGI IMG/M metagenome (GOLD analysis project Ga0247843, IMG submission 192420) | Freshwater microbial communities from meromictic Lake La Cruz, Castile-La Mancha, Spain - LaCruzMarch2017_8m | ecosystem: Environmental > Aquatic > Freshwater > Lake | place: Spain...
TCCAAGAACCGATTCGGCGAGATTGCTTCTCATCAGTTGAAGACTCCCGACGGAGAGAATTACTTTAGGGAAACTCCCTATGGGATTCGATCTAAAAACTACCGGCGGTCGGGATCGAACCGACACTCCTTGCGGAACGCGATTTTGAGTCGAACTAACCTATGTTGTTAATCAACAATTTGCGTTAGCTTGTGGCAGCTTGTGGCGCTGCGGGGCGGATTCGGATGAAGTTCCGGGCGATGGTTTTTTGGCGGGCTTTTCTCCAAACTCCGTCTCCCGATTCGGAGTCTCGCTCCCCTCGCCCGTTGGTGTTTCCTTCGATGGTGATCATCTGGTGGCCGGAGTCGCTTTCGATAATACCGACATGCGAGAAGTCGAAGACGACGATGTCTCCGGGCCTCGCGAGTTCTCGGTCGTGCAGGATGATGGTGGTCTTCGGGCGGGCTTTGGCCCAGCCGATGAATCCGTAGGCGAGTGCGGTCTGCGGTCGCCATTCTTTGAACGGATTTGAGCTTTGCAGATTAAGCCACTCGGTGACACCGGGAGTGTGGAGCCACTCGCGGATGACCCAGTCTACGAAGGCCGCGCACCATGGCCATGATGCGGGCTTGAGGTTGCTGGCCCTTTGGTAATTTCGGATGGGAATTCCGTTGTTGTTGCCGCCCTCTTCGCGGGTGCCGATTTGACTGGCGGCGATCTGGGCGATGAGGTGGTTCACTTGTCTTTGAGGACTTTGGCCTCGCCGAATTTCGACCAGGCGTGAGCGAGAGCGTCGTTGCCGGGAAACTCGGGATTTTGAAGCGGGATGTATTTCACCGACAGGCTGACTTGGAGGTTGCCGAGTTCGCCCATGCGGTCACCGAATGGCGGGACGGGAACGCTCACGCATGAGGTCAAGAACGCCAGCGCCACAAAGGCTACAACGATTAGTCCTGCGGCGATCCGGCGTGGCCTCATCCTTTACGGAAAATGTTGATCGCGCCGACGAGGCCGAGGCCCGCGCTCACGATGGCTTCTTGGTGGGAGGGCGAGAGCGACACGCCGAGGGCTGTGGCGACCAGCAAAACGCCGCGCCATGTGGAGTTTTCGTTCAGTCTGTCAAGTAGGTAGTAGAGTGCTTTCATGTTGTGTTTATGGTATCAGTCAAAACAGGTGAGTTGTCAATCTTCGGTGACAGCATCCACGGCAGAGTCGCCAAGGCTAAACAGGTCTTTTGCGAGGTGCGTGATTGATGCGGTGGCGGCGATGTTTGGATGCATGATGCCGAGCGAGGAAATCACCATGTCGATGTCACGCATGACCTCGCGCATATCGGTGTCTCCGGACAAGTGATCCGGCAGGCGCTTAATCGGTCCGACAGCACGGTCCACGGAGAACAAGGATTCGGCAGGCTTGTATTCGCCGAAGGATTTGTAGACCGCTTCCTGCACCACGGAACCAAGCACAGGGAAACCGTAAAAAGGTTCGGTAGCAATCGCCATGGCGATGCGTTTTGGTGACCAGTATTTGTCGTCGAAAAGTTCTTCGTCTTCGTCATCCAATATGTCGCGCCAGATCGAGCGAAGGATGGCAGACCCAATGGCATTCAGCGCGACCACATAGGCGAGCGTCCGCATCTTGGTTGCCGTGTCTCGTTCGGCAAACGAATACGCGACCAATGCGAGGTTTTTCCGAGCCTCGGAGGCAAACGCCCATCCGGCGCGGGCCAGCGGGTTGGTCGAGGTGTTTTCGTAAAGCGAGCGAGCGCCTGCGCGTGTTGGCTGGGCGATGCGGTCGGTGACACGCTCGGCGGTGTTCCTTGCGTAGTCCTCTGCTTCCTGTCCCGCGAGGCCGAGTTCTTTGGCTTTGGTAAGGTGGTAGTCGTAGGTGATCGCGTAGGTTCCGGCGGTGAATAGACCGTCCGCCCCGGAGAGCAGCATTCCAAGCCGTTTCCCGGCTTGCTGGATCTCGGTGGGCTTTGCGCCTTTCAATCCCTGCATCGCCATTTGCACGACCGGCGGCATTTGTTTCACCCGGCGTTGGATGTAGTCGCTGTTGATCGCATCGGTCCATCCAAGCTGGCCTGTGAGAAGTTTGCCCATGCGTTTGAGATAGGCTTTGACCGGCATCTCGGCGAGGGCAGCGCCCAATTGAGTAGATTGAATGAGGAGCGTGGAGGCTCGCCCAACAAGCGCCACCTGCGAAGCACGACCGAGGACATTGTTCAACCCTTGGTTGAGCGCCAGATGCGCCCCGGCATCGCGGGTTCCCCCCTGCGAGAAATAGTCGAGCCATGCGTTGAGCATTTTCCTTGCCTCGGCCCCGCCTTTTTCTTCCACCGAATTCTGCACATCGCGATTCCGCAGGATGCCGTTTGCCTCGGCAATCATTGGCGCGAAGGATTTCCAATGCTCCATCATGAGTGTGTGGGAAATGTAGGTTTGCAGGACATCTTGGAACCTCGGTTCCGCGATGGCCGTGCCACGGGTGCGGAGAGCGCCGGGGCTTGTGCTGGCCCCAGACATAGCCGATCCGCTGACCGGATCGAGAACCTGCCCGGTGGGCGCGTTGACCGGCTGGACGGTGACGGGCGAATAGTTTCGGATTTGCGGGAGGTTGACTCCGTTGAGTTCGGAATAGACGGCGTTGATATTGGCGTATTCGTTGGCATACCGCTGGCCGAGCCAGTCGCGAAGGGCCAGCGCCTCGGTGGAAAGATTGGCGAGAATTTCATCCACGAATGCCTGGTTGTAGTGCCACTTGCCGGATGGCCTTCCGGCTTCGTCCATCTCGCCCTCCATGTGGCGGCGACCATCCTCCTGCGACCACATCATCACAGCAGAGAGCGCCTCCAGTTCGGACATCTCGATCCCGTCCACCGTCATGCTGGGCCGGGTGAGCCGGTAGCGGAGGCGCTCGCCATCGAGAACCTTGCCGCCAGCGAGGCCGGTGAAGAAATCTTCCAGTTCCTGCATCTTGGCTTGCGACCCGTCCTCTTTTGCGTTTTCGGCGCGGCGTTGCTTATCGATGATCGTGTTGGAGATTTTGCTGTTTTCTCCGAAAAGCACTCCGACCACTTGGTCAAAGTTGAGGAGGTTGAGGATGTAGTCCTTCCAGCTTCCTTTCAACCCGGAGTCGGCAATGGCTTTGGATTTGCGACCCGCGAGATCGCCGGTTTTCCCTGTGGCGGCGATAGCTTCGCCCCTTGCGAGTTCGCGCTCCTCGCGCTGCTGGATGACTTTTTGCGCGTGTGCCGCATAGGCTCCACTCCAAATCCGGGTTGCTTCCATAAGCGCCGTCCTGCGGCGATCCGCATCGGCGTTTTTCCAATCGCCTGTGAGTGCCACCATCGCGGCCTCGACCTGCGCCCTCGCTTCCTGCTCGGCAGTGAGTTCACCGGATGCGATCATGGCATCCAGACCGGCGATGTGCGCGGCGACTTGAGTGGCGCTCATGTCCACAGAATCCCGCACCACGGCGAATAGGTCTTGGATGTCGCCACCGATGCCCTTTGGTTTCTCTCCCGGTGCGGCTTTCTTGGGTTTGGTTCGGTCGAGGAGCTTGCGGAATGCTTTGTCGTATTCGCGCCGGAGGGTCTTCTCCAGTTCACGGTCGATCATCTCGATCCGCTTCTTGAAGAAGTCGGCGATGGCTTTGTCGGACCGTGCTGTGCCGAGGTTTTCTTTGGCCGTGTATCCGGGAGGGAGTTCGGTTTGCTGACCGGCTTGCCCAATGTTCAAACCTTGATCCATCCACGCGCTGATCAGCGCCCCTTTCATCCCGCTGACCTCGCTGACCTTTTCGCCATCCTTGAAGACATCGTGCGGGGCGATGCTGGCGAGGCGGGTGTAGCCCCCCACCCTGCCACGAATGTCCGGCGGGAAGATGGACAGGATGGCATCGAGTTCGCCGAGGGCTTGCAATAGCTGCGTCCGGCGGAACGACACGGTTCCTGCGCGGAGATTGTCGAGCGACTGCTGGTTGCTTTGAATAAGCGTAGAGAATTTTTGCTTGGCCCGCTCGTAGACTGCCAATCGAGCATCTGGCCCTCGGTTCATGCCTCCGAGGGCGCGGTTTACCCGGTCGATCTCCGACTGGCTGGCTATGGAGAAGTTTACTCCTCCGTCTCGGCCTGCTCCGGTTGGTCGAACTCCAGAAAGTAGACCTCCTCCAGAGACACCTTCCTGCCCAATGTTTTCTCCCAACCCGGTTGGGTTGCTTTGAGATTCTCGATTGTCGTTGGCTCCAGCCCATACTGGGCTTGGAATTCTTCCTCCGACAAGAGTGTTTCGGGCGCTATCATCAGTTAAATCTTTCCATGTTTTTTGTGATTTTGCAAGGGTCGTTGCATTTTTGGTTGCTGCTGGGTAGGCGAGCCGGATTGCCTCCCATGTGATGGATTGCATCTGGCGTGGCAGTATTCCGCGATCCGCTGCGGCTTCGCGGTAGGCGTCGAGATAGAGATGATAGACTCCGGAGATGCCAAGCACCTCGCTGCCATTCATGCCCGATCCAAAATTGTGTCCGACCTCCGTTGCCGATGAGCCGTATGGCATAAGGTGTGCGGCTGCGACAGCATGGGTGTCAATAGTCGCGTCTCCGTAAGGTGTGTTGGGAGCGGCGATGTTGTTGTAGAAGTTCCGAACCTTGTGTTCGTTGCCGAGATTGTCGCTGATGTTTTTCAGTGACCCGTCCTTCATTATGCGGACGGCTTTTTCAATCTCGTTAATTGATCCCCAACCATTCTTGGCAAGAGCGCCATTGTCGTTGGTGGCCATTCCGAGCCGGTCGCCTTCCGGCGAGAGGTTCCGGTAGTTGCGTCCAAAGGTGATCTGCGCCAATACGCGAATGGCCCACCCTTGCAAGTCCGGCTCGGCATCAAGCTGGCGAATTGTTTTTCCGATGACCTGTTCAACCTTTTTGCGGCGGTCTACTTTTGCCCGCTCATCCAGCGCCTTGTTGTATTCACGCCGCTCGGCGGTCTGCTCCTTGGTTTCAGTTACGCCTTTTGGTTTTTTGCGTTTTTGCTTATCGGCTACGGTTGCCGCTTCGATGATGCCTTCGATCTCGGCGCGGACGAGCGATTCCTCCAGCACGACATCCTGCGAGTTCGTCCAGAGTTCCATGAACTGCTCGGCCTGCGCCACATTCATGAACCAATCCTTCTGCGGTGAGAATACGGCGATCACGCCGGATGCCTGCTCTGTCGAGGCTTTGAACTGACTGCCCATCTCCTTGGCGATGCGGTTTGCTCCATCATACCAATGCGTGGCGCGGGCGCGTAATTCCTCCGGGAAGGCATCGTGCAAGGCGAGCAGGTTTTTCTTGAACCAGTTGATGAGCTTGCGGCGTTTTTTCTTGGGGTCTTTCTCCGAGAGGATGTTTTTCGGGAGGTGCGCGTAGTTCATCTTCTCCATTTGCTTGGCAAGAAGATCGTCGGGAACATTGTCGCCGGACACATTGGAATCTTGCGGCGTGTCCTTTGGAACCTTGGAAGTGCCGAGCTTGGCGGTTCCTACGCGAAACGGGTCGTCCTTGTCGCTGACTTGGCTAATGGAGTTGCGAGAAAGGCCAATGGAAAAATTCGTTTTCCCTCCAATGCCGGTTTGTTCTCTGGCTTGCTGTAGGTATTGCGGACTTGCGGGCTGGAGGTTGAGATCGACCGGAGCCACGGTTCCATCCGGCATGGTGATAGAGTTCCCAGCGGTTTCGGCATCGAGGGCCGCGATTCCGAGTGTCGGGTGAATCCATTGGGACTCGACTTGAACAAAGCCGTGGCTTTGGAGGTAGTCTTGGATTTCAGCACGGGTAGAATCCCTGCCGTCAATGTGTCGATGGGAAACGACGGTGCGATAGTCTGATTCGCCCGGGAGTTTGACGATGCCTTCAACTCTGGCGTCATCGTTGAAGAGTCTGTTAGCCAGCGCCCAGCGTTGCAGGTAAGCACCGGCATCATCGGCTTGGATGCCGAAAAGACCGGGCTTGGTGAGTTTGTAGACTCTGTCCCCTGCCGCTTTATAAACTAAATGCTCGCCGCCTGATCCAATCTGTCTTTCTCCTCCAAAAATCGAAGGATCAATGGTTTTTTTTGAAGCTCTCGCCCAACCCACGAACGCGGCATGACCGGCGATAGTTCGCCCATGTTTCCAGCGCTTTTCTGAAACTGCGCCACTACTTCCTCGAACGAGAGTTTCGAGGATGGCCGATGGGTCAAATTCCGATTCATTGGGATTAGAGTAGGTCGATGGCCGTGGTTTTGCAAACGGATGAATTCCCTTTTCATCGACTCGGCTCACATTGCCAATACTAAAGTTAGTATCAGTCAAAACTTCGTTGGAAACCCGCTCGCGGGCGGTGTCCACACGCGCCTGCTGGTTGAGGCCGACCGAGTCGGCGAGGAAGGATTCAAAGTTGGAGTCGATCTTGCCGGTGGCGAAGGCGTCCTTGAGCTTGATGGCGCGGGCCATGGCTTCTTTGAAGACTTGGAGCATGCGTTTGATGTAGTCCACGAAGGATGCCGGGAGTGATGTCTCCTCAATGCGGCCTGCGGCGTAGTCCATGCCGACCTTTGCGATGTTTTCGATGATCTCGGTCTCGGTCTCGGTGGCGTAGGTTTCGCCAGTCGCCTCGCTGGTTTGGGTGAGCCATCCGCGAAGGGAATCCAGATCGACCCGGCCCTCGGCAATCGCTTTGCGGACGAACACATGGTTGATCTCCTCAAAGGCATCCTCCGGGCGAGAGTTCTCGCGGAGCTTGATGACGCCACGGAAGACGCCTTCGGCGGTCGTCTCGACATTGGCCTCGCCGAGGATGTTGTAGGTGGTGAGGTCGGCCCCTTCGGGGATGCCTGCAAAGCGGATCCGCTCGTTGAGATTGGCGATGCCTTTGGAATCCCCGGCCTCGGTGAGCCGGTCGAGTTCCTGCTGGACGGTGCGCGGAGCTTCGATGGTGGCGGTGTTGGTGGGGTCTTGAGCGCGGAAGTAGTCCACCATGTCGGCAACCGTGTTGCGCTCGTTGATCATTTGTGCCTCGGAGTGTTGGCGGACGGCCTCCAATGCGGCCTGCTGGTCTTTGGTCTGGAGGAGTTCCTTGCCGTCCGGCGCGGTGACGACCCAGCGGCGTGTTCCGTCTTCGGCGACCTTTTCAGAGATGCGGGCATCGTTCTCGCCGGGGGTGCTGGCTTGCGCGATGGTGTTGAGGATTTCCTGCCTTCCGGCCTCAATGTTCTCCGGTGTGCGCTTGTCCCATTCCATCTGAATGCGGGCGTCGTATTCTTCCGGATTCTCGGCGCGTTGGATGAAGGTGACTTGCTCCTTGTCGAAGCCGACTTGGCGCAGGCGGGTGGCGTTGAGTTCGGCGGAAGGATTTTTGATGTCTTGGTAGGTGGCGACTCCACCGCCGATGAGGGCGAGCGGAAGCGTGGCAAAAAAGGTCTCGGCCCGCTGGCCTGCCCACTCGTCCATGAGGGAGGTGAAATCCTTGTCGGGCATGTCCTCGCGGAGTGCCGCCACGGCGGTTTCCAGCACGGGGGCGATGAGGTCTTGAGCGCCCTCCTGCAAGTTCTGCTCCACGACATTGGCTCCGATCTTGACGGTGCGGCGGACTCCATCGCTGGCAATGCGGTCGAGGTATCGGCCAAACATGGGGAGCTTGCCGGAGAGGCTGCTCAACTGCACCCGGTCGATGGCGGCATTGGCTGCGCCTTCCACCAGGGCGAGACCTTGGGCGAACTGCGGGTTGACATCCGGGTTCTCCAGCATGATCCGGTCGTATTCTGTGGCTTGGTAGGCAAGGACGCCGAGGTAGGGGTTGACGGCGGTCGCGCCCATGAGCGGGATGCTTCCGGCGAGACCATAGGCTCCGCGCTCGGCGGTTCCCCAGAAGGAATTCTCTTCCAGCACAGGGCGGATCGGATCGACGCCGGTCTTGGCGACATTGCGGAGTTCGCGCACGACCTTGAAGGATTCGCGCACAGACTGCCCGCTCTGGATGAGTGTCTCGGCCTCCGGCACGGTGGCCTGCCGCCATGCATCGGACTCGGTTCCGGAGGGAGCGTTGCCGACCACGGCCTTGGTGAGGTCTCCATCAGTGGGAACCCAGATTTGCGTGCCGTTGCGGATGGACGATAGCCAGTTGTTCACGCCCGCCTCCTGCATCTGGAGCGTTCCCTGCGGGACGAAGTCGAACCCACGGGTGAATGCCTGCCCCATGTTGACGGCGAACTGCTCGATCCCGGCGCGGTCGATCTGACCGGCCTGCGCGGCGAGGGTCACATATTTGTAGATTTTCTGCCGGTCTTCGGGCGGGGCGCTGACGAAGTCGTTGGCGAGGCTCTGCATGTCCTCGTCGGTGGCGTTGCCTTGGGTGAACGAGGTGAGCGTGGAGAGTGCCTTGGACGCCTGCGGACGCACGGTGTCGAGGTCGTTGATCGTGTCGTAGTAGAGCTTGTAGCCCTGCGAGAGGAAGGCGGCGTCGTTCTTGCCGTCCACCAGTTCGGGGTATTTGCCCTGCCACTGGTTGAAGACCTCGGTCATGCCGTCCACGAAGGGACGATTCTGGCCGTTCACCTACCCATAAATTTATATTGACACCCGCATGGAAACTGGCGCAGCGGGCAGAAAAAAATTTTCACCCGCATAAACAAAGGCTCCGCAGGCGGCACGCTTTATCACTCACACAAAACCGAAATATCCATCCCGCCCGCAGACCCGCATGAATGCTGGCTTTAATTCACATTGTGATTTTTCGAATTCCATCAGAATGTGCAATGAGTTGCTTGGAAAGAGGGCGAGTAGTCAATTGGGCTAAAAAAATCTGAACCCCCTCACGCCTGGCCAATTTGATAGCAGGAATCATGTCGGCATCGTTTGAAAACAGGACAATCCGATCAACGATACGCTTGAACGCAAGCGAGGCCACATCGATTCCTATCTTCATGTCCACTCCCTTTTGTTTGAAATTTGGATGCATATCGTCTTCGGTCATCTTCGATACAGCTCCACTTTGAAGGGAATTCTTGAATGTTGGCCTGATATCCCAACCCTGCATTTTCAATTCGCCAAGGCGCAATGCCACAAACTCTTCTTGTTCCATGGCATCCAAAAACTTGTTTCTTCCAGCAAACGCTGGTTTTTTAGTGAAATCATCCGATGCCCCAGATATCGGATTCGTAACAATACCATCAAAAGGTCTGCAATCGTAATAAAAAATCCGATATAAATCCTCGGTTTCCAGGAGAGTGCTTTTTGCAGAAGTGCAAACTTGTTTTGCACTTGGCCATTTTACGGAGATTTGATCAGCCAGTCCTTTCAAGAACCATCCTGCATCAATCAAAAGAGCAGTTTTTTTCATAGGCAAATAAGAAACGCCCGCAGTCCCATGAAAGAGACTGCGGGCTGGTTTGTGTGCCCGCCTACGGGCGTAACGGAATATGAAGTCAATCTGAACAATTCTGCCTTCATCACAAGAAAAAAATCACAACTCTATTTTTCTCGTTTGGAAAAAGACTCCAGAGCTTGCCCCATATCCCTGCCGACCGCAGCAAAATCCCTTCCGATCGCCTCCCAGTCCGAGGCCAGCGCCTCCTCATCCGTCTTTTTCAATACCGCTTCCCTTGGCTGGATTCCCATCACATACCCAAATCCTTCAAAAAGAGACTGGAATCCAGACTTTAAACTTTGCACGAAATCAATCTGTCTGTGTCCGGGGCCGGGTGCAAGTCGGGAGTTTTCTACCGATAAATTTCAACTCCGAAATTTAAGCCGGATACATTTCTCACTGTGGCATCAATCTCATCTGGAACATAAATGGCGCGAATTTCGACGGCGATCCATACCAAAACTACCAGCAGTAGAATTTTAAAAACAATATCGAAATGCTCTTTCATATCTTCACCTTCTTTGCCCGATTCTCCAGCACTCTGGCAATCACCTTCTCACGATTTCGCTGATACCAGTCCGCTTTCCGCATGGCCTCGGCCTCTTTGAATTTGTCATCGGTCGCATACTTTTTTGTGTATTGCCGCGCCATGAATTTCTTCTGCGTTTTTTTATTCGCGTAAGGCATAGGTCAAATCCCCCACCACGCTTGTGCGTCCGCTCTGGCAGCGGGAACAGCGTAGACTCGTTGCACCATCGCGGGACTGGAATGTCCCATTTGAAATGCCGTCAGAGGTGCGCTCTTGCACCGCGCCAAGTGGTAGGTCGCGAACGAATGCCGCAGCGAGTTCTCCGGAAACCCATCCCATCCCAGCTTCGCCGCCAGCCGCCTGCGCTCCTCGTAGAACGCCCGCGCACTCCCCGGCACGATCCGACCCTTCTTGCCGGTGAAGAATTTCTTCCTCCGTGTCATCGGCTCCGTGAAATCCACGATCCGGTCCATCATGCCGTCATGCTGCTTCGAGACCTCCGGGCGAACATAAACCTGCCCCGCCTTCACATCGATGTCCGCCCAATCCATCCGCTGAACCTCAATGCTCCGCAGGCCCGCGAACCCGCCCAGCAGAATCGAAGCCCGCATCGAATCGCTCATCTCCGCATCCAGCAGTTCGCGCATCTCACCGGCATCGAGAATATCTTTTCGAGACCGCGCCCTTGCGCAGTCCACCGCTCGGAAAGGCGACCGATCCAGCAGGTCCATCTTCACGCACCAGTTGAAGAAAAGCCGCACATAGCGGTAGACCGTGGCCCGCTGCGTATCCGATCCCGGAATCTTCGCGAACCACTGAACCATCATCACCGGCGACACCGCTTTTAGTTGGCACTGGAAATCCCGCACCAGCCACTTCCCCACCTTCTCCACCTTCTCTCGGTGAGACTTCGACCTGTCTTGGAAAAGTGCCACAAACATTGCCACAACCCGCTCCATCGTCGGGCCGTCCTCCCCCTCCAAAGCATCCGTCCCACCCTTCTGGAGCTTGGCCAACAACCTCGGACCCTCCGTCCAAGCCTGCGCCTCCGTAGGATAAAAGAATCGAAGCCTGCGCCCCGCCAGCGATTTTGGTATAGTCAGAACCCAAGGCGAAGTCCTGCGCGACCGATCTTCTGTAACTCTGTAAGACATAACTGGACAAACCTTGTGGCAGTTGTGGCATTCCCGCAACCTTTATTTGTCTTTTTGAGTCCAACCTTGTCCCGCAATGTCCAGACACGAAAAACCCGCAGAGCCGTTACTAATGGGCCTCTGCGGGTTGATATCTAAAAAACTACCGGCGGTCGGGATCGAACCGACACTCCTTGCGGAACGCGATTTTGAGTCGCGCGCGTCTGCCAATTCCGCCACGCCGGCTACTGTTCCTAAAAGTAGAGAAATCTGGGTTTCTGGCAATCACGAATTCCACACATCTGCGTGAAATTTAATCCAAGAGAGCACGGCGCACCATGTCCAAGGCGGCTTGGGTGGCGAGTTGTTTGAATGTGGTGCGGTCCACCGGGAACGAGAAATTCTGGCAAAGAGTGGGTT
>Ga0247843_1008917_pt1 | contig 11436 bp, 14 predicted proteins | sample LaCruzMarch2017__FD_192420 | JGI IMG/M metagenome (GOLD analysis project Ga0247843, IMG submission 192420) | Freshwater microbial communities from meromictic Lake La Cruz, Castile-La Mancha, Spain - LaCruzMarch2017_8m | ecosystem: Environmental > Aquatic > Freshwater > Lake | place: Spain...
TGTTGCATATTTGTTTTGGCAAATCAGATAATCGGTGTAAATATCGAGCATGTCCATGCTTTAACTCCCTAAAATCAGGAGTCGAATTTTAATGAATTTTAGCTACTAGGCAAGTATTAGTGCGTAAGGTGAGCGGGTAATAATAATGTGCTTGAAAAATCCAAGTATATCCTATTGAAGCGTCCTGAAAACCTTAGCGACAAGCAATCTGGTCGCTTAGAAGAGCTGGTCAAAATTAATTTATCATCCATCAGGGCCTATTTGCTTAAAGAGGATTTTCAGGGATTTTGGTCAATGAGATACAAATCATGGGCTGGTAAATTTTTAGAGGACTGGGCTGATATGGCTATGGAGTCCGAACTCAAACCAATGCAAAAAGTCGCCAAAATGTTACGCAGTCATAAGGGGCTTATTTTGAACTGGTTTAGTGTGCCTGGAGGGCTATCATCAGGCCCTGTAGAAGGCCTAAATAACAAGGCAAAACTCACTATCAAAAAGGCATACGGCTTTAAAACACTGGACTGCTTGCAGATAGCGCTCTATCACCAGCTTGGTAGACTTGAGGAGCCACCATCCACCCATAGATTTTGCTGAAGAGCCATTTTTTAATCACAATCGTCAAATACTCAAGAAGTAAAACAGTTTTTACCGAAGAAACGACGCTCTATCATTTATTATGTATTGAAGAGGAGTCAGTGAGAAAAAAAAAATTTAAAAACAGAAATTTGCATGGGTTGCCGATTTAGAAATGAATAGCAAAAAAGCTCTAACCGTTATGCAAGGAAGTCGCGCTCGGTGGCACATTGAATCCGATACGTTCAATACATTATAAAATCAAGGTCGTCAATTTGTTCACAACTTTGGACGCTGCAAACAGAATCTGAGCGTGGTTTTGGTCTATTTAATGTTTGCTGCCTTTTTAATCGATCAGGTACAAGAGTTTGCATGCAAGTGCTTTAAGGCGGCTTTAAAAACAACTAAATGATTAAAATATTTATGGGAAAAAATGAGGGGCTATTTCCCCTTTGTCAGATTGATAGCTGGGAAGACTTATACACCGCAATTGCAGGTCAATGGGGTGCAAAACTGAGTGATATGATTGCCTTAAATACGACATGGCTTGAGATGCTGTTAATGAAGTTGTGCCCAGCTGATTACCCTGAATTAAAAATGTTTTAAATTTTAGGCATCTTTCTTGTCAAAGGACTTCTTTTGTCCTCGAAAAATCTAAAATTTAATTGGTGCTACATATTAATTCACCGGAAGCTCCTAATGATTGGTATTCTGTCACAATCTCTGGTTAAGTGCTTGTAACTGGCATGGATCTAAACCAGCTGCGAGCAATGAGCTCGATTGATGTCACATTATGTTTCTTTATAACCTGCGGTAATGATTTTGAAGGTTCTTTCTGAAATAAGACCTTGTTGAAACTTTTCTCGAGCATCGGTATACATTGGTTGTCCATATTCGCGCACCAGTTTTCGTGTTGATGAGGTGATATCATCAGGATCAGTGTCAAGTAAGATATCTCTGATTTTTTCATCAAACACCAAGTATTCGCGTAAAGCAATACGTTTGTCATCAATGGTCGGAGCAAGTTTTTGCCATATGCATAGCCGAATCGTTTCTAAAATATCGATGGTTCTTCCTAGTCGCTCTGTCTTATCAAATGAGGTCACCAGACGCCGCATGGTTTCAGAAACGCCAGATGTATGTAGCGTTGTGTAGACGGGATGGCCCGTTAATGCAGCTTCTAAGGCTGCTGAGATGGTATCATTGTCTCTGCACTCGCCGACCATGATTAAACGAGGCTTGCGTCGGAGCGCGTTTCTTACGCCATCGGCAAAACTAGCAATATGTCTTGGAATCTCTGATTGACTGACAATAGCAGAGGGGGTATTGATTTCATCAAATACAAATTCAATCGGTGATTCATAGGTCAATACTTTACGATTAGAATCTTCTTGTTCAATTAATTCACGAATAATTGAAGCCAGTAGTGTTGTTTTTCCCGAACCTGTGGCACCTGTAACATATATAATACCTTCTTGGGGTGCAATGGCATCTAATATTGGCTGTGGCAGATTCATCGATGCTAATGTTGGGGGTGTGGTGGGAATGGTTCTTAAAGTGATTTGTATCGCATCATGACCATCTACCAAGCAGGAGGTGGCATTGACACGAAATCGAAAACGCTCCCCCCGTGTGGGTCTAAATTCATAATGTGTATCGATATCTTTTCCAGATAATAATTGTGTGGTGGCATTGGGGCCATAAATGGCGTTTATCATCTCACTGACTTCGGAGTTGGATAACAGTCTGGAAGTGATACGTATCAAACGACCATAAATTTCTGCCATAATTGGTGAGTTCGATTGAACCGTAATATCGGAAGCTTCCATGCTTGTGGCAAACTCCAACATAATATCCATGTTATGAGGTGTAAACCGAGGTGGTTCATCAGGAATTTGAATTAAGGGGGTCATAGACCTTCACCGAGCTGTTAATAGGTTGCCAGGTATTGCTTGAAATTGTAATTTTTGCTGCATTGACTTTCTGTTCAAGTTTTCTAAATTTAGATAATGCTTCTTCGTCTTTTTCTACAGCAGCATGCCATTCATTGGCATTGGTGTTTAACGCTGGTAGTGCGGTGATTCGCAGTACTCTATCGTCTATATGAATCTCTTCGCCATCGCCGGTGACACCCAGATCAGTGTTTGATACAAATGGAGGCGAAACCATATTCATCGCCAATAACTTACGGTATAAAATCATGCCATTAAAGTCTTGTTTAAGCCTTGCGATGCTTTCTTCTAAAATAATACTGCCTTGTTCCATGCCTTGTTCCCAGCCCTTAGCTGCATAGTGTTGCCATATCACTTTTTCAGATTTGTTCGTAGGTAATAAACTAGGGTGAGGGAGTTCAGGTGATTGATAGTCCATCCATAAATACTGGCGCCAATTGGGTGCTGTAGTGATGAAGTGTGCTTGTTTATAAACTCTAAAAGTTCTATTGGATATTCGAATGGATTGTAGATCCGCTAGATTTAAAGTATTGCGACCTTCAAGAAGCACCGGCGGTAGGACATTGTGTTCTAAAATCAGTGCATTAAAGTCATAAATATGATCTAGAAGTCGCGTATGACGAACCAACTGATCATCGATGATTTTGGCTCTTGATGCTAAACCTGCCTGAGCTCCGAGACTTAAAGACGTTTCTTTGAGAGCTGCTTCACGAACTTTATTTGGGCCTTTGGTCATTTTCTTTTTTTTATTTTTATTGTCACTCATGGCAAGAATTTGTTGCAAGTTGTCAACATAGGTTACTTGGCCATATTGTGTCGATGAAGACGAGGCACAACCTTGAATCAATATAAAGAGGACAGGTATAAGTTTAGCTATAGAATTTTGCATATCTTAGTTCAATCACTTGATTGGTTGGGTAAACATGAATAGTCGCTTTATTCCCTGCTTGGTAATCAATATCTCTTAGAATTTCGGCAAGACTCTGATCTTTAGTGTTTAAATTAATCAGAATAGGTAGTGGGGGGGATTTTCCCAGAACTCGAATTCTATAATGTGCAGCATGGGCAATACGTTCAAGCAAATCTTCAATAGGACCATCCCAGTCTATGCGCGCTCGCGTTTGTAAATTATAAGTATTGGGGATATTAATAATATTGTCTGCTTCAGGGGGCATCAAAACTTTTTCAACTCTGGCCATTTGCATCATTGAATCACTAACAGAGACAGCAGCTTCAGCGAGCTTAATACTTGCATCATCGCTAGGTGCGTTGATGGGGGGTTTTTTTGCCATCATAGGAGCTGAGCAAGCTGTAAAATGAAAAGCTAATAATAATAGTAGTAACAACTTATTTTGGAATGAAGTATTCATTGTTCTTTCTATCACCTAATGTAAACAACCCAATATTAATATGACATCAACAGTTACTAAGATTGAATCAGTTGCGTTAATCAATGTCAAGGTTTGCTTAGTAAAATACGTTGAAAAATTGCGAAGTAAACATCCCCGATTTTGCCTGCTTTCAACAACATCCAATCTTTTTCATTCAAATGCTCTAGCGCAGGTGATTCAATGTATAAAAGTCCGCCCAAGTTCAATATGTTTCTCTCAAAAATACTTTGATAACAAGTTTTCCATAGATCTTTGTTAAAAGGAGGATCTAGAAAAATAATGTCAAATTGTTTGTTGGTCTGGGCTAAGAAATCGAGACAATCAACTTTGTAGCTGTCCAGTGCATCACTATTGAAGTCTTCTAGAGTCAGCTGAAGTTGTTGAAACACTTGCGTGTCAGATTCCAGAAATACCACTGATGCGGCACCTCGTGAAAAGGCTTCCAACCCCAATGCCCCAGTTCCTGCAAATCCATCAAGACAATGCGCCCCTTTAATGTCATATTGTAAGATGTTAAACAGACTTTCTCTAAGTCGATTAGGGGTTGGTCGCAAATGAGCATGCTCGGTCACTTTAATTTTTTTTCCTTTAAAACGACCTGCAATAATTTTTATAAAACCTTTCATAACTGCAATTTCCTTGCGATGATGTTTGAGAATAATGGGTAAAAAGTGCTAAAATATTTCTTTTGAGTTTGAGTAGCTTATTGTGCGTAATTGGTTTAAGAAAAAACAGCCTTCAGACACATCCAGCCCACGTGTTGATACTACAACAGAATTGGTCGCCGAGGAATTGGTCCTTGAGTCAGAGCAAGAGTCATCTTGGCAAAGATTGAAAAATGGCTTAAGAAAGACTCGCTTAAATGTGATGTCGGGTTTGGCTAAATTTTTTCAGAACGATAGTGATATTACGCCTGAATATTGGGAGGATTTAGAAGCGGTGTTACTAACCGCTGATTTTGGCATCAAAACCACGCATAAAATTTTAGATTATTTACAGTCTTTGCATAAGAAAAATAGCCTTTTAGATGGTCGTAGTATTAAAGAACATTTAGAGCATTATTTGGTTGAGCTTTTGCAGCCTATCAGTGAGGTGTTTCAGATTAAAGCGGATGTCCATCCTCATGTCATCTTGATGGTGGGTGTCAATGGTGTCGGCAAAACAACCACGTTAGCTAAATTAGCAACCCGCTTTCAAAAACAGGGTAAAGTGATGATGGCCGCGGGTGATACTTTCAGGGCTGCTGCCATTGAGCAATTGCAAGAATGGGGACAACGCCAGCATATACCTGTGGTTGCACAATCTTTGGGTTCTGATAGTGCCGCTGTTATCTTTGATGCTTTACAATCAGCCCAGGCTCGTGGTATTGATGTTTTATTAGCAGATACAGCAGGGCGCTTACATACCCAAAGTCATTTGTTACAAGAATTACAAAAAGTGAAACGTGTTTTACAGAAATTGGATGCCAGTGCGCCCCATGATGTGTTAATGGTTCTTGATGCCAGTATTGGTCAAAATGCCTTATTGCAGGTTAAGCAGTTTCATGAGGCTATGGGATTAACAGGTTTAGTTGTTACGAAATTGGATGGAACAGCCAAGGGCGGGATTTTATTTGCGATGGCTCAAGAATTTAAGATTCCATGTTATTTTATTGGTGTCGGGGAGGGGATAGATGATTTGCGTCCTTTTGAACCAAAATCTTTTGTGCGGGCAATATTAGAATGATCATATTTAATCAAGTCACGAAACGCTATCAAGGTGGGTTTGAGGCATTAACTCAAGTCAATTTTTGTATGGAAAAAAATGAAATGGTTTTTTTAACGGGTCACTCTGGTGCCGGAAAAAGTACATTTTTGAAATTATTGGCCATGTTAGAGCCACCTTCTTCAGGTGAAATTATTGTCAATAGTCAGCCCTTAAATATGTTGAAGCGAGATCAAGTAGCTCACTATCGCTCACAATTGGGGATTACTTTTCAATCCCCACATTTATTAAATCAAGCCTCTGTTTTTGATAATGTGGCATTACCTTTGCTCATTAGGGGAGAGGCGTCATCGATTATTGCCAAAAGAGTACAGGCTGCTCTAGATATGGTAGGTTTGTTGCCAAAACAAAAATTACTGCCAGTGCATTTATCGTGTGGAGAACAACAACGCGTTGGCATTGCTAGAGCTGTGGTTCATAAGCCGTCTATTCTATTGGCAGATGAGCCTACCGGGAATCTGGATCCGGAGTTGTCCTCAGAAATTATGGCGGTTTTTTCACAGCTCAATCAGGCCGGTGTTGGTGTGTTGATTGCCACGCATGATTTGCCTTTAATTGCCAGCATGCGACATCGCATGATTATGTTAAAAGGAGGGCGTATATGTTAGACCTAAAAAAATGGTTCAAAATGGAAAAACAATCCATTATGTCTTCGTTAAAAGCGATGCGAACACAGCCCATCATTTCATTAATTACCAGCATCATGATAGGGTTTATTTTAACATGGCCTACCTTTTTATGGGTATTGTCTCATCAGGCGAAATGTGCCATTGAAGATTGGCATAGCAAAGCATTCTTTACTTTTTATCTGCCAAGTGCTGTGGGTGAACAGACCAAAGATGACATTATGCAGAGATTGCAGTCGATGCAGAATTTAAAATCGGTAAAGTTGGTGACACCAGAACAGGCCTTGCAGCGTTTATTAAAGAATAGTGATTCAAAATCAGTGATGGCCTTAGGTCTCGATAACCCCTTGCCTTATGTGATTGAAATCCAGCCCAATGTGCAAGATTTTAATGCCAAATCCCTGCAAAGTTTTTATCAAAAGATTGCACAAACGCCTTATCTTCAAGGTTCAAAGAATAATTTAAACTGGTTTGAGCGTTTGGCGGCATTCGAGCAGTTTTTGAGTCGTTTTGCTTTTTTATTGGTTGTTGTTTTAATTATTGGTGTTTCATTTTTGGTGTCTAACACCTTGAGAATGGTGATTCATTCTCGTTATGAGGAAATTCAAATTTTGAAATTGGTAGGTGCTACACGTCAGTTTATTTTAAGCCCATTTTTATATACCGGCGCCATGTATGGACTGTTTGGTGCAATATTTGCGATTCTCACCGTTGATTTGTCAATTGGTTATTTGCAGCAATATTTTAAACCTTTGGCAAGTCTGTATGATTATATGGGGCAACTGAGTTTAATTAGCCCATTTCAAGGGTTAGTGATTATAGCCATGGCATTGGCTTTAGGATGGGCGGCAGCATGGGTATTTGTTCGACACTATCTTTATGCCATTGAACCAATTTAGAATGTTTGTTATAATTACCCCGAATAGTTTTATTTTTGCACAGAGGTCCCGATGTCCATAGGAATGCAAACATTATTTCCGACAGTAGCGCAAGGTGGCTTAGAAGGTTATATCCAATATGTCAACCAAGTGCCTATGTTGTCGGCAGAAGAAGAGGCTGAATTTGCGCGCCAATATCACGAACATGGCAATCTAGAGGCCGCTCGTTCATTGGTTTTAGCGCATTTGCGCTATGTGGTTCGTGTTGCACGCGGATATCTGGGCTATGGCTTAGCACTAAACGATTTAATTCAAGAAGGGAATGTGGGCTTGATGAAGGCAGTGAAGCGCTTTGACCCAAGTGTTGGTGTGCGTTTAGTGTCTTTTGCAGTACATTGGATTAAAGCGGAAATTCATGAATTTGTAATTCAAAATTGGCGGATTGTTAAAGTTGCGACCACAAAAGCGCAACGTAAGTTATTCTTTAACTTGCGATCGATGAAAAAACGCTTGGGGTGGATGAATGCAGAAGAGATTGATGCCATTGCCCAAGATTTAGGTGTGACTGCTGAAGATGTGATGCAAATGGAACAACGTTTAAATGCGGTTGATGCTTCTCTGAATATTGATGAGCAAGATGAAGAATCTCCGGCACAAGCATCTATTGTCAGACATTTGCATGCGCTAGATAGTGATCCAGCACTCCTTGTGCAACGTGAAGTGGATGGGGATCGGCGTTATGAGGAATTGCACGTTTCCCTTGCTCAGTTAGATCCGCGTAGCCAGTATATTTTGCAGCATCGTTGGTTAAATGAGGATAATTCGATGACTTTGCATCAACTCGCTCATAAATATGGTGTCAGTGCCGAACGAATTCGGCAGCTTGAAAAAAATGCCATCCTCAAGTTGAAAAAACTTATGTCAAATGATTGACCTCAAGAGTTTTCAATAAGTGCTGTTTGGTATTTTCATCAGCAAATGAGTGTTCAATTGCCATCTGAGTTATCTGATTTATTTGCTTGTCACTATACTGAAAGGTTTCCTGTATAATTTGGTACTCTAAGCCTATATCGGTATTCATGAAAGGTGGATCATCGGAATTGATGCTCACAGGGATCCCCAGTTCTAAGAATTTTGCAAAAGGATGTTCAGAAATGCTCGGATATAAGCCCAGTTTAACATTGCTCGATGGGCACAGTTCGAGTGCAATATTTAAATCTTTTAGCATAGCGATAGTTTTTTCACACTGAATTGCTGCAACACCGTGTCCAATACGTTTGACATGGCATTGTTTAATGGCGACTTGCATACTTTCAGCAGAGCCGAATTCTCCAGCATGAATTGTGCATTTCAAGCCACCCTCGGCAGCAATGGTATACGCTTTAGCAAACAACTCAGGCGGAAAATGAATTTCATCACCACCTAAACCGAAGCCAACCACTGAGGGGACAGTATGTTTAAGTGTTTCTTTGGCCACATGTTCACAGGATTTAACCCCAAAGTGTCTGACACCCGTAATAATGATGCGCCCTATAATTTGATAATCATGCTTGGCTTGCTTAATGGCTTCATCAATGGCAATTAAATGTTCAATAGAGGGAATGCCACTGACTTTTTCAGCATGCTCTGGGGAGTACATCATCTCGGTATAAATACATCCCTGTGACGCACTTTGTTTAAGATAGTCATAGGTTACATCATAGTAATCTCGTGGATGAAGAATTAAAGCAGCAATTTCATCGTAGACACTTAAAAGATGTAAAAAATCATTCGACATATAAAATTGACCAGAGGGATCAAGCAGGTGCTTTGGATAGCTCAGGTGGTTTCTGGTGGCAAGAAGATGTGCGATTTGCGGGCGCATCGTTCCTTCCAGATGCACATGAAGTTCGGCTTTTTTTAATACTGACATATGATCTCCTTGTCTAAAATGCAATAGGCACTTTTAAATAATGACATTCTGTGAAATAATTAACAATATCCAAATTTGGAAATTTGTTTAGGATGTCTTATGAGTAATAATATCGACATTGATAAGTTTTTTGTTAGTCCATACGATAAATTTTTAAGAACCTTTGATGCTACGCATGAATTAACGCCATCTCAAGTTAAAGAAATTGAGATAAACAAGCGTATAGCTCATTTGCGTGACAATCCCATTGAACAGCAGGCTCAAGATAAAATTTGGTCGGACTTTTAGGATAAAATGATGAGTATCTGGTTTCGCAACTATTCTATTGATGAGATCAATCAAAGGGGTGAAAATACCTTAATTGATTTTTTGGATATTGAGTTTACGGAAATTGGTGACGATTATTTGATTGCTAAAATGCCAGTCGCAGATAAAGTCAAACAACCCATTGGCATAGTCCACGGTGGTGCCAATGTGGTATTAGCGGAAACGGTCGCCAGTACCGCTGCAAACCTTGTGGTAAATATTGCACAATATTATTGTGTCGGTTTGGAAATTAATATTAATCATATCCGCTCAGTTCGAGAAGGCACGGTTTGGGGTTTGACAAGGCCTCTACATCTTGGTCGTAGCACGCAGGTGTGGCATATTGAATTAAGAGATGAACAACAACGTATTACAGCCATTTCTCGAATGACTGCTTCAGTATTAGCCCGTCGTTAAGATTTCTGTTAAACCCTGAACCCAAATGTCTTGATCATTTAAACAAGGCACCAGCACAAAATCTTCCCCACCAAGACTTAACCATTGCTCTTTACATTGGATCCCAATTTCTTCTAAGGTTTCTAAACAATCGGCTACAAATGCAGGACAAGCAATACAAAGCTTTTTAATGCCTTGTTGTGCCAATGTATTTAACATCTCATCGGTATAGGGTTTTATCCATGGGGTTTTACCGAGACGAGATTGAAAAGAGATGCTCCATTGGTCTTTTGAGAGTCCAAGTATGTCAGTGACTTGCGTTGAGGTGATAAAACACTGTTGTCGATAGCAGGCCTTGCCTGGCATAATCGAGTTTGGACATGGCGATTGACAAACCGGTTTGCAACCTAAGTTTTCTAATTGATACTCCGGCAGGCCATGGTAACTTAATAGTAAGTGAAAATTCGGTTTTAAAAATGGCTGGATGCTTTGGCTCAATGCTTTCAGATATGCAGGGTGTTGATAAAACTCGCGAATGATACGCAGTTCGGGAATGATTTGTTTCGATTTTAAATCATCAAATACCGCAATGGTTGAAGAGGCACTGGTCGCTGATGCATATTGCGGATATAAAGGCAATACTGTAATTTCATCACAGTTTTCTAAAGATTTAAGCGCATTTTTGATGCTTGGTTCACCATAGCGCATGCCATACGCAATTTGTATTGATGGGGCGATATTTTTTTTTAGTTTTTCAACAAGATTTTTCGTATTGACCGCAAGAGGAGAGCCTTCTTTAGTCCATATCTGTTGGTAGGCATGCGCAGAACGCCGACTGCGGAAAGGGGCGATGATGCCATAGACCAAGATAAAGCGCAGTAGTTTTGGGATAGCAATAACACGTTCATCCATTAAAAAGGTTTTTAAATAGCTTTTGACTGCTTTGGTGGTAGGGGCTTGGGGCGTTCCCAAGTTAATCAATAAAATACCTTTTTGTTTCATGGCGTGCATATTCGTGTGATGAAACTGTATAATAGCAATTTTTTTGTAAAGATGTCTAAACCTCATTACATTTTTTGCGTATGTACCCAATATGGCAATGATTAGCCACCCCTTACTACTTGCAATTATTTATGGAAAAGCGTTAAAGATTCCTCTAGTATTTGATGGATCATTGACGTTATGAAGCACAAACAACGTTGGTCTTGGCGTTCCAAAAAAACGGCAAAATTGAGATGCTAATTGTTGTTGTATCCGTTGGCATGTATCTTCTCGATATAGCAGGGTAACCGCACCAGTATAACGACATTACCCTAAAAAATAGTTTCATTTTTTAAAAAAACTACTTGACACGGGTTTTTCACGAAAACACAAAAAATCACCTACATGCCTCAGTCTACAGTATACGTACGTATCATGCGCCATAACGATCGCTAGGACACGGGTATGTGTGCTCGTCGGCACCTCCCCAGATATGAATTTTTTTCATGCCGTAGAAAGTGTAATTTTTATGGTTGTTATTAATTAAATAGAAGCAATCACCGTTCTCCAATTTTGCTCCCAATCGTTGCTGGCAATAGCTGCCCGAATTTGTAAAATAGGATCTAATCCTTCACTTGACCAACGCATGTGTTGCTG
>Ga0247843_1008918_pt1 | contig 11433 bp, 13 predicted proteins | sample LaCruzMarch2017__FD_192420 | JGI IMG/M metagenome (GOLD analysis project Ga0247843, IMG submission 192420) | Freshwater microbial communities from meromictic Lake La Cruz, Castile-La Mancha, Spain - LaCruzMarch2017_8m | ecosystem: Environmental > Aquatic > Freshwater > Lake | place: Spain...
TCATTTTTTATTTAAATATAATTTAAAAATAAAAATTAATAATATAAAAAAAATAAAAATAATAATTATATAAAAAACAAAAAAAAAATAATAAAAAAAAAAAAAAAAGTGATTTTTAAAAATTTAAAAAAAATAAATTAACATATTAAAAATTATTATGTTAATTATATCCGGAACTTCAAATAAAGAATTATCTTTATTAATTGCAAAAAAATTAAATAAAAATATTGTGGATTGTGATTTATCTAAATTCAATAATGGTGAAACAAATGTTAAAATAAATGAAACAATTAGAGGCAAAGACGTGTTTATAATTCAAACAGGATATAATAATAATATAAATGTCAACGATATTATTATGGAAACAATCCTTTTAATTGATGCATGTAAACGCTCTAGTTCAAAATCAATTACCTTAATTATGGCATGTTATCCATATGCAAGACAAGACCGCAAGGATTCTTCGCGTGTTCCAATATCTGCAAAAGTTGTTGCAAATATGTTATATCATACTGGAATTAGTAGAATAGTTTCTATTGATTTACATGCATCACAAATTCAAGGATTTATTGATTGTCCTATAGATAATCTTTATTCTGTAAAATTAGTATATGATAAACTTGATAAATTATATAATATTAGTAATAAAAATGAACGAGATAAATATATAATGATTTCGCCAGATGCTGGTGCTGCAAAGAGAACTGAAAAATTTGCAAAAATTCTTGAAATGAATTTATGTATAATGCATAAAACTCGTGATTATAGTCAACCCGGAATTATACAAAAAAATATACTTGTATGTGAACATGATATTGATTTTACAAATAAAATTGCAATTATTACAGATGATATACTTGATAGTGGTAATACATTTATTAAAGCATGTGAAACTCTTATAACTAAAGGATTTAGTAAAGTTATTGGTGTTATTACACATGGATATTTTACAGGAGATGCAATAGATAAAATTAATTCGTGTAATGCAATTGAAAAAATAATTGTTTCAAATAGTATTTCACAATTAGATAATTTAAAAAAATGTAATAAAATTGAATTAATAGATATAAGTGATCAATTAGTAGACGCAATAAGTATAATAAATAATGGCGGTTCTATGTCTAATTTATTCTAATTATATACGCATAAATATTTTTCTTATTTTCTATATAACTTGCAACTATTCTATGTGCACCGTCTAATAATGTATAACCTGATTTGGTTGAATATACAATCCAAATAGGCTGAATGTCTAAATGTTTTTTAATTATTTTTTGATAATATTTAACACTACTTATATCATTATTTCCACGAGGTCTATCATACAATGGATATGCTTTAATTGCCATTTTCTGCAATCTTTCTGGATTAAAATTATTAAGGTTTTTACATTTTGATAAAGGAAATAATGTTAATTCAGAGTTAAACACATGTTTCATAGTTGCTTCTTCTTTATTTTTGAATATTTTTATAGAAACAGATGTTTCTATTGAATCTCGTAGAACTTTAATATAATTCATATTATAATATAATAAATATAAAAAAAAATTGACAGATAATTTTGTAGAGTTTTTTTTTAATTAATAATATATTATGGATTTGTTAAACAAAAATTTTGAAACTGGTAAAGTAATACCAGTAATTATGTGTCTGGGATTCGTTGGTTCAGGTAAATCAACAATTTCCAAACAATTATCAACTTATTTGAATAGTATTGGTTGTAAATCACAACCAGTTGATGGAGATAATATTTTTAATTTATCTATGTCAACTACTATGCGTTTGGGAATAGAAAGGCAACCACTAACCATTTGGGAAATTGCACATGTTATCATGACTGGTAATATTCCAGTTATTTCTGCTGGTGGTGGTGTGTTTTTTGATTTTCGAACACATAAAGAAATTTTGGTAAAGAATTTAGAGAAATTTTTTCCAGAATATAAGTTTGTATATTATGTATTCGTTCCATCAAACGATGGCATTTTTGAGATACAAAAAACGGATACCTCTTTTATTCCAGAATTAAACCAATTATATGATGTTGAATCAGATAAACGTGTTGCAAATGTAATTAAAGAGAGAATCGTTCGAGGTGAATGGGGGAAAGATACACCTGTTAAAAAGGTGTTAACACTTTCAAAAGGAAACAAGAAATTTGCAGAATATTTTTTGAATAATTCATATAATTCTTTCAAATTTCCAATCATCGACAGTAAAATGTATGATGAAACTGGAAATTTTAATCAAGAAATTAATATGTCTATTATGGATATTTTCCGTGATTTTAATTTTGAAACACCACAAAATGTTCATTATCACCAATCACGTATCTTAGTTGACTTCCCTTCAATAAATACAATGGGTCATATCACACTAAATTATGTAAAGGGAAAAGAACCATACATCATTGAATTTCCTCTTTACGAAGAAGGTAAATACCCATCAACAATTATGGGTAGAAGTATTGAAACTTCTATGGTAATGTTGGATGAAAATTCTAAAACAAAAATGCCTAAAAATGGTTCATCTTTTATTCTAATTACTGGAAAAGAAGCCGAATTAGTAGTTGATGAATCAAGTGGTATTTCGAAAACACATATTACTGTTAATGCAACACAATTGCATTCTCCTGAACAAATGGGAACTCTTGCAATTGCTATTAATCGTGGTGATGAATCAGTTGAAATGAAATCAAAAACTAACGAATTGATTTTACATAGGTTTAAACAACTTATTGATTATCCAGAAGTTGAAGGAACATGTATTGTTCAATTTTTAATCCCTTAAAAATACTTTTAGAAATATATAATTATACAAAGTTAATTTATTTTATAAATATATACATGGATATTATTTGTCCACATTTGACAACACTTAAACAATTTAATACAATGTTTATCTAAATATTATATTAATTTTATAATAAATTTATTTCTCATTTAAAATGAAAATTCCGCATCTTCATCATGCGTATTTTCTACTTAGCACCTGTCGTCGATGGCAAATGCCAAACTGAAGAATTCCGAAATTGGGATAACTTTTCTCTGTCAATCCCAATAGCTCTTTCAGCATTCAGAATCTTCTGATACAAGGTTCGGATCCATAGCAAATGTCCTTCATCCATCGTCCCTCCATAATAAAACATTGCTACGTCAATACGTAGACGAAGTGCATCGGCATAATTCTTCCTTGCATTTATATAGTCGCCCCGTGATAACCTTAAATCTCCCAAGTTTTGAAGACGATGGTATTCATCAACCAAGTCTTTTTTCTCTTGCACTTGTGCTTTCGTTAGCACTGGTGCTTTCGTTTGCACTTGTGCTTTCGTTTGCACTGGTGCTTTTGGTTGCACTTGTGCTTTCGTTTGCACTGGTGCAACATATGTAGGCTGCACAAAGTTAGACGGCATAAATGCAGCCGCATTTACTCGCAATGTGCCGCGAACTCCATTATTCTCGGGATTTTCAGTCTTGGAATGCATACCCTGACGAGTGTCCGTATTACCCCGATTTTCATCAACTGTAACACGAAACCAACCACTTTTTTTTTGCAGTAACTCACCTGATTTTCTTCCGCCTAACAAATCCCGAGAATGTGGGGGTTCTTCTGTGCTGAAACAACCATCCACCGGGCTGTTATTCCCTGTAAGGTGATTCTTGATGTTTTGCTGCAATGCATGCGCGCACAGAAGTGATGCACCACTAGAGTTAACTTGTGGTGGGCTATTTACACTCATTTCTTCTGTCGCCAATAAAAGAAATTGTTCTGGTGAACAAAATTCCGCTGCACTATCCACTGTTTCAGGTAGTGATACTATCTGGAACAGTGGCTGGCGTGGGTATATATAAGTGTATTTAATATATAGTAAATTATTTTATGATGCATTTTAGTATCAATTTTTTTTAGGAATAGAAAAAAGAAATGAATTATATGAGATTTTTAATCTGTATTATTGTAGATTTGTTAAAACCAAATTAAACAGTGGTTATAACTATACCGTAAATATAGCAATATAAATTCGGTTTATTATTCATGAAATGATAAGTTATATTTCAAGATAGATTATAAACATTTTTTTTACAAAATTAATTTTTATAACTAATATACACATACACAATAAACGTTTCACATTGTTTGATAAAATAAATACAATAGACTGCGCAACTATCCTGCTATCGGGATTATGTTTCCCCCACAATTGACAACACAAACACGTATTAGGTGCTATAGGTCAGAGACTAAATAATTCTAGTTTTGAAATAAATCATGGCAACCACTGAAATTAATTAATGATTACCTACTAAAACAACTTTTGCTATCAATTGTGGGCTAACGACAAACTCCTTTTATAAAAGCAACACCCTAATGGCGTCACTCTCTTAAAAGTTCATCAAAAACTGCCACCTAGTGGCGAATCCTAGAGTATACTATATTGTCGAAAATTAATTCGTGTTCTTAACATCAAACAGTTTAGAACAATACTCCTGATTATAAATATAGATAAAAAAAATTAGGGTATTTTTAGTATCAATTTTTTTTTAGAAATCTAAATAATACCTATTTTTCTACAAATTGGACATTTAAATTTTGATAAAGTTATTATTTTATTATTTTTCAAATTATGTTTACATCCATATTTATTACATTTTTCATTTGAACTAACCGTAAATAGATGTTGTTGTGATATTTTTATACATTTTTTATGAAATGTATGATTACATTCACTCATAAAAATGTCTTCTTCTTGTTTGATATCATCTAAACAAAATATACATGATTTTTCTGAAAATTTGATAGGTTCTTTAATAATAATTTCTTTAGTTTCAAGAATTTTATCAATTAATGGTTTTAAATTTTCATTAGTTTTATATTCATATCCATATAAATTAAATATTATTTTTTTACCAATATAATTAGGATTAATTTTAATAATCGTTTTTAAATTATCTGTTTTTAAATTAAAAATCCATAAATGATTATCTTCTTCATCAATAATATTAATAATATATTCTTTATTATTAGATGATTTTAATATATTTTTTATATATTCGTTAATAATAATAGTTATATCTAATAATAACATATTTGTTTGATTAAAATCATAAGTTATATTTTTTTTTGCTATACAATATGATACAGGCGTATAAAGCGTGTTTATTTTTACATTAAATACCATAATAATATTTAATGTAAAAAATACTTTAAAGAAATAATAATCAATTTTTTTTTTTAATTTTATAAAAAAACTTTTTTACACAAACGAACATCAAATTAGTCCACACTTTTAATTTATAAAACATTCTCTTAACTTAAAATCACATCTTGATCAGAGATTGATTAAGTGTCTCATGAGTTAAAAACTTCGTTTTTTTTTATTAAATAAAAACAAATTGTATAATGCATCCACGCCATAAGCGCGACAATGCACCCGGATTCTACCAATCCACAACTTGACAGCACCAACATACAGAGTACGTTTTTGGTCTTGCAACAAAATTATTCCAGTTTTGACTTAACTGGTCAACCACCTAAATTAATATGAATGATCAACTACTGGAACGACTTTTGCTATCAAATCACGGAATATATATTCTCAACAAACTCACATTATTAAAACAAACCACTGGATAAACCAATTAAAATGATGGTGTGCTCTTTTTCAATAGAGTTCATTAAAAACAGTCACAATCATTTAGTGACAAATCCTGAAGCAAATAGTGTAGACACTATGAGAAATTAATCTGTCTCTACCAAAACCTAATTCTGGCAAACAATGCTTCTGATTATAAATATAGATAAAAAAAATTAGGGTATTTTTAGTATCATTTTTTTTATAATTTAAAAACTATAACATATAATCAAAAATTCTATATCATCTTTTATATCATCTGATATATTATCAAGAATTAATTGTATTTTATTTATAAATTTTATAATTATATCATACATATATAATATATATTATATCTTTATTACTTCAATTAAATAAATATTCCATAATATCTTTTATTATTTCTTTATCATTAAAATATAAAGTTAATATATTTAATATAATTTTGTTTATTACTAATTTTGATGATATTGAAATATCATTATTTATTAAAATATTTGATTCAATTAATGACGAAATAAAATTCTTTTTATCTTCTATATCATTATCTTCATCGTCAATTACTGCTTGTATTTCATTTTTATATTAGATAACATAATTTAAACAAATAATCTGAATAAATAATTATTAATTTTTTTTTCTTTTTATACTTTTTTTATCTTTGACTCCTCTATTATCATATAAATATTCAACTATATCTTTTGCCTTTTCTTCATCTTTAAAATATAATGTTAATTTATCTAACATAAATTTTTTTGTTAATGTTTCATGAGTTTTTGTTAAATCATAACATAATTTGCCATCATTTATTAAAATATTTTTATCAGTCATATTATTAGATTCCATAAATGTAATAATAAAAGATTCAACATTATCCATATCTTTTTTTATATTATTAGATTTTTGCATTACATTTTTACGTTCATTATCTAAATCAACCCATTTTTTAACAGCTTCTTTAAATTCATTTGAAATATTTGACATTATTATATTAAATTAACTTTTTTTTAAATTATTTATAACGTATGACATAAATCAACATGTGATATCATCATTCTTCTGCAACAATATCTATGTAATCCTAAGTCATTAAGTGTTTTTTCTTCAATAGATTTATTTGATTTTATATAATTAACTGTATCATCTGTTAAGATATGAACTTTTAACAAATTTTCATTTTTATTATATTCATGTTGTATTTTTTGTTGATATTCGTCCCATAAATGGGCAATATGTTTTCCACATGTAAAGCATTGAATTGGTATAATCATTTTATAATATATTATAATATAATTTTAAATTAAATTAAATTAAATAAAATCAATTTTTATTATTTTAATAAAAAAAAAATTTACTTATTTATAATTAGATTAGTATTATTATATTATTATTTTTATTAAAACTTAAAAAAATAAATATGTTTTAATATATATTAAATAATGACTACTAAATTTTTAGATATGATATATTATGATAAATTAAGCGATTATGGAAGAACTTTTTATAATTATTTATTTACAAAACCCAAAAATGTTGATAAACAAATATTAGACCCACTTACAACTGTTATTAAATTAGCATTATTATATTTTTATGAAAGTGGCACAAAATTAACAATATATAATAATTCAATAACTTTACATCCACCTGATATATTACAAGGTGCAATAAGAACAACATATAGCAATTCACGAAATACTTTATACAATATTAAAGAACCTATTATAAATTGTATGACATGGTTTCCATATTCACGATATCCTGATTTAAAAACTATATATAGTTTTGCTATTAAAGGATTAGAAAAATTAAAACAAAATTATGATGGAAGTATTTGTGATTCTATAGATAATTATATTACAATCATTAATAATAATTTAAATTTAACTGTATTAGATGAAACTATTATATTACAAGATAAACTCCAATCAAATATTAAAAAAATTTGGAATGTAGATGAAATTAAATTAATAAATAATTTTTTTATTATTTTAAATAATAGATATGAAACAAAAAATATTAAAAATATTGAAAATGAAAATAATAAAGGATTACAAAATATTATTAATTCTATATTATGTTTTTTAAATGAAAAAGACGAAAATGTTGTCAAATATTTAAAAAATTATATCACAAATTTATCATAGCCTTGTCTTTCTTTAAAAGTCTTTCTTTGAAAAAGAAAGGACGCAAAGAAAGTCTACCAATTTAGTAAATGTTTTTATATATTTTTACATATTTTTACAGAACTTTTGCGAAACTTTTTGTATATTTGTATATTTACATATATATTGGTTCATAAGTTTTAGTAGACTTTCTTTGCGTCCTTTCTTTTTCAAAGAAAGACTAATAGATAAATCTTTTATGAACTTTTGAATTGGTGCATATTATGTTTGGGTATTTTAATTGTAATGATTTTTGTATATAATCAGATATTATAGTTGGGTCGGATTTACCACATGTGAATACATCTAATGCAAGTAATCCTAATTTGGTATATGAATGACATGTTATATGACTTTCGTCTAATAAAATTACGGATGTAAATCCTTCTTCTGTATCAGTATCTAATACAACCATTTTTGAGTGCATATTTTTCATTTTAGTTAATGCAACACCTTCTTTCATAATTTGAAAAATATTTTCACAACATTCATTTAAATCAGTTGTAACATTAAAATTTATGAAATCTAAAAATATATGTCTTCCTTTATTGTTTTTATCAACATCGCCCATTAATAATATTTAGTGTTAGATATTTTATTTTTAAATTATTTTTTTTTATTAATAAAAAAATTAATAAAAAAAAAATTAATTCCTAATAATTTTAATTAAGGAATTGATAATATAATTTTACATGGTAAATGGTCAGAAACGTGTTCTATATAATCTGTTAATAATTTATTATCAGACACTATTTTAAAATTATTGTTATAAAGTATATAATCATTTGGCTTATAACTACTCTGGTTAGTTACATTACGTTCAGTATGCCAACAACATGTTTTAGGCGGTTGTTTATTACTATATACTTTTATTTTTGATGTATTAATATTAATATCAAATCCTTTATATAAATTCTGATTATTAAAATCACCAGCACATATAACATATATATTATTTGATATACTCTTTAATTTATTAGATAAATCTTGATTTACTAATTTAGAATTTTCTATAATCTTATTACCTTCTATTTTTATATTTTCAGATTTATCATTATTTTCATATCCATTATTTTTTCCAGATAAAAAATTATCCAATACTTTATCTACATTATTTGGAGAACCATGTTTATTATGTAAATTTATTACTATTACAATTTTGTTTGAAATTTTATTTTTAAAATATACAATTAAACATGGTCTTCCTCTCTTACTAGTATCTATTTCCCCTATTTTTACATATAATATCTCAAACTTTGATGAATTATACCATGTTGCTATCGAAACTTTACTTGCTCCAGATTGTTCATAAACTACATATTTAAAATGATTAAAATGTGAAAAACATTTTGCAATATCACTATGTCTAATATATTCTTGAAAACAAAATATATCTATTGTTTCTTTAGAATTATTATTTATTTGTGTTTCAATATTTTTTAATAAATTATTAAATAAATTAATACTTTTACTTTTAGCCCAATTTATTAAAGGTGCTGCAGTCCGATTCGCAGAATTATTTGTCATAGCTCCCCATGATATATTCCAAGTTATAATACCTACTTGTTTTTGTGCCGCTTGTTGTGTCGCTTGTTGGGATGCTTGTTGTGCCGCTTGTTGGGCTGCTTGTTGTGCTGCTTGTTGTGCCGCTTGTTGGGCTGCTTGTTGTGCTGCTTGTTGTGCCGCTTGTTTTTGTGCGGCTTCTTGTTCTGCTTCTTGTTCTGCTTCTTGTTCTGCTTGTTTTTGTTCTGCTTCTTGTTCTGCTTGTTTTTGTGCGGCTTCTTGTTCTGCTTGTTTTTGTGTGGCTTCTTGAATGTAAAGTTTTTCTTCTCTATTTAATATTTTTTTTGCATATTTACTGTTGTTATTTAATGTTTTGCTATAATAATTTTTATTAAAGCGGTTTGGATTTTTATTTTTAATATTTGTGACTATTTCTTTTAAGGTTTTTCTTATTTTTTCTTTTGCATTTTTTTGAGATTTTGTTAAATACATTTGAAAAAATGGATTTACAAAACTTTTATGTTCTAATTGGTTGTTTATTTCATCTAATATTACATTAAATTTTGCAGATGTATTATTATTAAGTGGATAATTTCCATTCAAGTTTTTTTTTAATTCATCTACTTTATCTAATATGCGTTTCCATTTTTTATCATTGTAACTTTTACTTCTTTTTAATTGAATAATAGAACTAACTCGTTCTATATTTTTTTTAAACATTAGATATATATATTATTAATTAATATTTTATTTAATAATCATTCCATAATCATATTTATAATATATTCTTGTAATTTAATATTATTTTGAATAATTTGTTTAATTTGTTTAATTTTATCATTATTATTTTTAAAATCAGATGACAATATTTTAATTAAATCTTCAACATTTTTGTATATTTTATTTAATGTAATTTTTAATTCTATTATTTGTTTTGATAATTGATTTATTTGATTTAAATCAAAAATATTTATATTTTTTTTTAAATATTGAATATGATTTAATATTTCTTCTAATATTTCTCTTAACATAATTGGATATGTGTGTTGTTGATTATTTTTATTAAATAAATTCTCTAATATAATTGATTTTGAACGATATAATTTAACATCATCATTTATATGTGTTAATAATGCTTTTATAAAATTTTGTTTTAATTCTAATTCATCTTTAGTTATATTATTAAGATAAGATTTATTAAAACGATTTTTATTATTTGCATTTATATTTTTTATCATTTCTTTTAATTTATTTGTTATTAATTTTTTTTCTTCTTTTTTTTTACTATCTAAAAATAAATTTGTTAATGATGAACTCGTACTTTTTGATTTATTTAATTCTTCTTTTATTTTTGCAACAATATTTTTGAAATTATTAGTATAATTCACCGAATTCACTGAATTATCTGATGTTGTAATTTTACTTTTCAATAAATTAATTAAATTATTAATTTCATCTAATATTATTTTCCATTTGCTATCATATAAACTATATTTATTTCTTTTATGTTTAATAGCATGTTCGATTCTATATAAATTAGTAATTTTATTAAAATTTGCATTTAATGGTAGTGGGGGTGGTTTTGGACGCGATTCCATATATTATATAATAAGATTAAAAATCATCACTCATAAAATCATCTTGTGATTTATTTTCTAAAAATTCTAAATTAAACGATTTTTCAAGAAATGGTTTAACAATATTTATATCAGATGATTGAAGCGAATCTATTATATTACCATTCACACAACACACTAAATATGGTATTTTTTTAACATTAAAATATGAATTCATTTCTTTTGAATTTTCGGTTTTCATATCTTCTGAAGTTTTATAAGTAATTATTCCCAAATTAATTTCATAATTGCTATTATTTTCTAATAAATTAAATAAATTCGGTTTCAATATTTTACATGGATTACAAAATTCACCACTTATATAAAATATTAACATATCATATTTATATTTAGCTGCAAGTATTTGATTTTTATTTTCAATATTAATAATATTAACCATAATATTATTAATATATATTTAATATTTATATTTATTTTTTTCATTTTTTATTTTTTATCTAAAGTTTTTATAATATTTAATTTACAAAAAATATTTTTAATTTCATGTACATTATTTAAAAATTCTTGATAATCTCCT